>Ga0208196_1000574_pt1 | contig 47126 bp, 38 predicted proteins | sample AD_JPNNA7_MetaG_FD_184443 | JGI IMG/M metagenome (GOLD analysis project Ga0208196, IMG submission 184443) | Active sludge microbial communities of municipal wastewater-treating anaerobic digesters from Japan - AD_JPNNA7_MetaG (SPAdes) (version 2) | ecosystem: Engineered > Bioreactor > Anaerobic...
TCAAATCCTATAGTTGGAAATTTTTCAGCAGAATCTTCTTATGTAGCTTCTGAAAAACCAGTTCTTACAAAATATTCATTACCAACTAGATATCTAGACAGACCAATTAGAATTGCTACCTTCGGAGATAGTAAAGCTGATTGGGTTATGTCAGGGCCTTTGGTGAAAACTGATACTGAGAATTGGTACGTTCCAATAACTAGTGCGAATTCATCCATATTATTTACTAAAGACAAATTATGGTTAAAGCTTCGTAAAAATTATATTGCAGTTGCTAATGGTGGTCGTTCTGGACAATCAACATCTCAAATGATTAGTAGATCAAGATCAGCATATACAAACGATAGACGAGCAATACAAGATATAATTTCAAAAAAACCTGATGTTATGTTATTTAGAGGAAATTTAAATGATATATTACTATCAATTAATGGTAATAGTACTTATGAAGAAATTGTATCAGCCTCTAACTTTTATTTTAATCAATATAAACAATTAGTCAAATTAGTTACTGATTCTGGTATTCCAGTTATAGATACTGGTATTCTTGGATTTTCTAATCTAAGTGCTACATATACGGATATTATTAGGAATAGAGTTTTGTCATGTAGTATAATAAAACAATTAATTTTAAATGAAAGTTTATCCGACCCATTGTGGAGATTTTTGGATTGCGAAGGAACGATAGTCGAGAATTTCAGATTTTTACCCGGAATGTCTAATGATGGTATACATATGACAGAATATGGTGGGTTTAAGTTGTCTGAATTGGAAGATATCGAAATTCGAAAGTTGTATGTAGCAAATACATTAAATTTAACAATGCCATATGATACTATTAGAGATTATGCAAACTTTACAACTACCGCTGGTTATGCTAAACCACTTAATAGAAATATCAATTTAACTAATAGTTTAATTTTGTCATCATCTTCAGTAACTTTAGATAAATGGAATTTGGTATATGAAACTAGTTCTAATAGTAATACATTACAAGTATCTATAGTAAATTTTAGAGCCGAGGTTTTAAGTGCATTAACATCTGGTGATAATTTTTTTGTAAGATATAAGATATTTATTCAAAATACTAATGGTACTGCGGTCGATGATGTTTTATTTTCTAGACGTTTTAGACCATACACATCAGCAAATACTAATTATATCATTTATGAAGACACATTTACTAAAACTGTTAATGGATGGATTGATTATCTAGCACAAAATGCAATGCCAAATAATTCGTCTACGTTTGGAACTAGTACACATTGTTACTTTGCTATAGCTAATTTACCACAAGGAATTTATAATATAACTGTATATCCAGAGTATGTTTATAAATATGTAATATAACTTAATTTTAAAAAGCCTTTCCAAAAAGCCTATCCTAATAAGATGGGCTTTTCTTATAAATATAATTATGAAACTCCTAGAATTTCTAAAAACAAACTCTAAAGATCCTAAGATAAAAGAGATCATAAAAAGAATCCAAAAGAAATATAAAAAAGATTCTAATGAAACATTCCTAGATCTCCCTCAAGGAAAAATGAAATTCCCTAAAAATGTAAAACAAAATTAATAAATATAATTAAAGAGGATTTTAAATTATGGAAAAAAGACTTGTAGAACTAATGAATGAACAAGATTATGTAAATGCTAAACCTATTCTTGAAAAACATGCCGCAAACGTTCTCGTAAAATTGGTAGAAAAAAAGAAACAAGAATATACCGAATCTATGAAGAATAAGTTTGGCAAAAAAGTATAAGAAGGAGTATAGGAAATGACTCCTGGAAAACTATTGATAGAAATGACTGGATATGATGATTTAGAATATTTAACTGAAGGTCAGGGTGATATATCTTCCAAAAAATATTTCATATCTGGTCCCTTCATGGAATTATCTAAAAAAAATCGCAATGGAAGAATATATGAAGCCGAAGTTATAATACCAGAAATTAATAGATTCGTTAAAGAAAAAGTCAATACTAGACGAGCCCTCGGACGTTGCGATCATCCAAAATTGGAGTCTACGGTATTAGCATCAGAAGCGTCTCACGTTATAACTGAAATGAAAATTGATAATAATATTGTTTACGGAAAAGCAGAAATACTTGACACACAACCTTATGGTAGAAATGTTAAAGTTCTAATTGATGCTAAAATTCAATTAGCTGTCAGTACAAGGGGGGTTGGCTCACTCGACAGCCTGGGTAACGTAGGAAATAACTACAAATTTTTGACGGCTGACATAGTATCAGACCCTAGTTGTCAAATTGCATTTGTAGAAAGTATTTTAGAAAATCAAGAGTATATAATTCAAGATGATAAATTAGTAGCAATTAATATGGAAGAATTTAATAAGAATCTTTCTAAGAATGGTACCAGGAATTTATATGAAGATTTAAATAATTTTCTAAAAAGTCTCTCTAGAAAAATATAAAAAGACTTTAAATATTTCAAAAATGACCAAACTAAAAGTTGGTCATTTTTATTTTAATCAAGATATTCTAAAACTAATTTTATTTCCTATTTATTAATCTCTTTCCAAAAAAATTTCCCAGTATAAAAATTTATTTTTCAAATTGACTAAATATTTTCATAACCTTAATGGGGAGAAAAAGATGAAAGTATTAGATACATTTAAAGACTCGTTAACTCCTGAACAGTATGCTTCTATTGAAGAGTCTATTCAGAGTTTAATTGAGGAAAAGGCTAAGATCAGAGTTGAGATGATTGTAGAAGAGGAAAAGCTTAGACTTGAAGAACTTGCCGAAGAGTTTTGTGAAATGGAAGTCAAAAACCGTTTAGAAACTGAGAAGGCAAAACTTAATGAAGAGTATGAAGCAAAGGTAAAAGAGTTTAAGGAAGTTGCTACAGAACAATTACAAACTCTTGCTGAAAAATATGTTCAAGAAAAGATTGATGAAGCTGTAGAACTAAAGAATAAAGAGCTTGATGAAAAGTTTGAAGAAAAGATTCAATCATTAGAGGAATCAGTTCTTGAAAATCTTGATAAGTTCTTAGAGTTAGAAATTACTTCAAAGATTTCAGATGAGATTTTTGAATCAGTTGCTAAGTATAAAGCTCATGAACCTATTATCACGGGTATCTTAAGTCTTTTCGAAAATAACTTAGTAGCACTTCCTCAAGATGGTGAAAAACAAATCAAGGAAGCTCAAGAAAAAGTTAAACTTACTGAATCAAAACTGAATGAATCAATTTCAGAAAAAATTCAATTACAAGCTAAAGTAGATACACTTAAAACTGGTTTACTCATTGCTTCAAAATGTGATGGATTAACTGAAAAACAAAAGTCAAGAGTTATTTCTATGTTTGAAGGAAAATCTTTTGATGAAGTAAATGCTAAAATTGATACCTTCGTAGATGTCTTAAACGAATCTGAAATGGATTTTATAGACACTCCAGCAAAAGGTTCTAAAAAAACTTCAAAGAAACAATCATTAAATGAAGATATCTTTGCTGATCTAGATATAGAAGAAGAATCAGAAACCATTCAAGAAAATGCAGAAGATGATGATGAAAATGGTTCTGAAATTAGTTTGGTAAATCTGGAAAAAATAAATCGCTTAATTAAATAAATAATTTTAACAACTCTTAAGGAGAGATATAAAATGGATAATGTAAAAAATGCTCAACAAATCCTAGAAAAATGGATGAATGTTAAGGGAAAGCTTTCAGTAGCTTCTATCCCAGATGCCGATCTCAGAATGAATATGGCAGTTCTTTTAGAAAACCAAATGACTGCAAATACCGGAGATCTTTTCGAATCAGATACTGGCGTCACAAACTTCGGTTCAAATGGTGGTGATGGCGCTCGATTCTCACCAATCACTCTTGCACTTGTTCGTAGAAGTTATTACGAACACTTTGCACACAAGTGTATCGGTTTCCAGACTATGCAAGGCCCCGTCGGTTTAGCTTATGCTCTCCGTAAGGTTTATGACATTCCTGGTCTTCCTGGTCCAAGTTCATATCTCGGCGGATCCGATTCTTACGAAGCTGCTTTCCGTGCGATGAATGAATATTCTGGATATACTGGTTCACAAGCAGGATCTGCTCTAACCACTCCTACTTCTGCAATTTATGATCCAACTTCTTCAGCTTTTGGTATGTTTGGTACTGGTGCTGTTACTTCTGCTGCTCAAGCTTGGAAGATTGGTACTACAATGCCATCCCTTCGTCTATTCATGGACAAGGTTGCTATTGAAGCCAAGACTCGTAAACTTGCCGCATCGTTCTCACTTGAAGCTGCACAAGATCTTAAGTCAATGCAGAATATTGATATCGAACGAGAAATGTTAGAAATTCTTGCTGCTGAAATTCCTGCTGAAAGAGATAGAGAAATTATTGGTAGAATGATGCAAGCTTCTGTTAATACGGCAATTGGCGGCCGCGCTTACTACTTGCACGATTGCAGCGGCTCAGACGGGCGCTGGAGTCAAGAAAAGTTTAGTAACATTATAAACGTTATTACTCAAGTATCAAATGAAATTGCTCAAGCAACTTTCCGTGGTGCAGCTACGTTCGTCATCGTTTCCAACAGAGTTGCTACCGCCTTACAATCGTGCAGTCCCCAGTTCACAGCTAATACTGCTGATGTAAATGCGTCTACAACTGTTACTGAAATTGGTAAGATTAATGGTACAATGACTGTTTATCGTGATAGTCAGGCTCCTATTGATTATGCACTTCTAGGATATAAAGGTCCTGGTATTAATGATACTGGTATTATTCTCTCTGACTATATCACCGGATTAACTAATAAAGCAGTTCGACCCGATGACTTCGGGGTGAACGTGGGCGTCCTCTCGCGCTACGCAATTACTGACTCATTACTTGGTGCTGGTAGATATTACAGAACCATCAAGTTTACCAATCTTGATAAGGTTATTGGTGCATAAGTTATAAATTTAATCTAAAGAACCTAAAAAGTTCTTGACAAGTTAAATTAAATATTGGAAGATATAAGAGTCTAGAAATAGGCTCTTTTTAGTTTCTAAACAAAAATAACAAAGGAAAAATATGTAAAAATGAATTATCAAAGAATATATGATGAAATAATTGAAAATGCTAAAAAACAAAATAGAAAGAAAAATAAAGGAATATATTACGAAAAACATCACATCATACCGAAATGTAAGGGAGGATCTAATCATAAATCTAACTTGGTTTTATTAACTGGTAGAGAACATTTCTTAGCACATAAACTTTTACATAAAGCGTATCCAGATGATAGAAAATTATTTCTTGGATATTTTTGTATGTGTACTTATGATAATGGATTGAGAGATATAAAAAATTCTAAAGAGTTTGATGAAGTTAGAAAACAATTTGGAGAACTTAATAAACAAAGAGTTTATACACAAGAAATGCGAGATGATATATCTAAAAGAATGAAGAAATTTCATGAAGATAATCCAGAATTTAAAGATGTTATGTCTTTGTATATGAAACAATATTATATAGATCATCCAGAAGCGCTAAAAGAAATGTCTAATAGAGCTATAGAATATTATAAAACACATGATGGTTCTAATAAGGGTAGAATTTTTGGTCCTATGTCTGATGAACGAAAAGAAATAATATCTATAAGTATGAAAAAATTTTACGAAACTAATGATGGTTATTGGAAAACTCATGAATTTTCAGAAGAACATAAAGAAAAAATTTCTAATGCATTGTTAGAACTTCACAAAAATATGACAGAAGAAGAAAAGGAAGAATATTTTAAAAATCATAAACGTGGTGAAGATCATTACATGTTTGGTAAGCATCATACAGAAGAAAATAAAGAATATCTTAGATCATTATTTAAAGACGTTCCATTAAAAGAAGATCATAAAAAGAATATTTCTATCGGTTTGAAAATTTTCTATGATTCTTTGACTGATGAAGAACGAGAAATTCATATTGATAAAATAAAATTTAAACCAGAAAGAGCGTCTGAAGAACTTATGCGATATCTATCAGAATGTAAGATGGGAGAAAAGAATTCATTTTTCGGAAAGCATCATACAGAAGAGACTAAACAGACTTTGAAAGAATATTTTGGTAAAGGTATTTTATATGATGGTGTTTATTACGAATCTATTTCAGAATGTTCTAGAATGATTGGTAAAGCTAGAAAGAACATACGAATGAAGATGAAAAAAGAAATTGATTTAGGTAATGATAAATTTGCTTATGTGAAAGAATCTAAATCATCGTTTCATAATAAATAATTCCATATGAAGTTTTCGCAAATTTATTTCTTAAAAACAATTTTAGAAAGTGATGATATTAAATATATTCCTTCAAGTGATGAGATAAGAAAATTTAATCAAGTTCGTAAAGGTAACAAGATAGATTATTCTAAAGATTTTCACAACAGAGTTTTAAAGAAGTTTTATTCGATTACAATAAAAATATTAGACGAGAAATTAAGAAAGTCTTTTGCGGAAATTATTTTCAAGAATATGGGAAATTTATCTGAATTGATTTCTGAAGTTGAGAAGAAAAATAATTTAAACAATAAGCATAATAAATATAAAGAGTTGAGAGATTACATTGAAGATATTAAAGGAGAATTGAAATGATTTACAAGAATATTAGACCATTTGCTATAGAAATTGTTAATACTGTTTTGAATGAGAGATATATAATTCAACCACAGGGGCTTACACCAAATATGCCAGAAGGATTAGAGAATGGGGCTTATGCTGGGACATTAATTCCATTAGTTTCTGAGAGTCGTTTGGTAAGAGGAGTTGGTGAAAGAGATTCTGAACTATTTGAAACAGAGAATTCGAATGATGGTTTTTTTGAATCTGAAGAAATTGATCGTGGATTGATTCCATTAAATGAACAAAAACGTGGTAGAGGAAGACCTAAGAAGATTTAAAAATTTTTTGAAAATATTTAGAAAGGATTCAGTAAAATGAGTCCTTTTCTTTTTGAATAATTTTTTAATAAATATAAGTATGGCTAATTTTGATTATTTTACCAGATTACCAAGTGATGTATATTTTAATCATTTCAATCCAAATTATGATAATGAAAGATTATTATATGATTTATTAATTACTGAGGGATATAATAAACATGGTGTTTGTTGTTCGTATATTGTGACAACATTTAATACAAATTATGATAAGCTTTTTGGTGAAGATAATAATAGAAGATTTGAACGAAGATTTAAATTAATGACATATTTTGATTTACCAAAAGAAACCAGAACTTTTAATAATGGTGGAATTGGTTGGACTGATGTATTTCATATATATGCTTCTATCAGACATTTTAATACAGCTTCTAAATTTGATTTTTCTGGAACTTCTGCATATCCTTCATATATTCCTAGAGTTGGAGATTTTCTTTCTACAGATTATAACAATATGTTTTATGAAATTATATCTGTAAAAATGCAAGAGGAACAGTTTTTACAACATCAACATTCATATGATTTTGTTGTTAAAGTTTACAGAGACAAATCTTTTTCATTTAATCCTAGTACATCTGGAGATTTTAATGATTTAAGTCAATATGTAGGAAATGAAGATATATTTAATATTGGTCAGTTTATAAATGAATATAAAGAAGGGATAGTATATAAGCCAACTATTTCGGAATGTTCGCCTAGAGATCCTTTTAATGATTGGTTTTAATGGAGAGTATAATGAGTAAGTTTAACAAATTTTTAACAGAGAAAACAAATTCGATTCAAGAAGCTAAAGACAAAGAAGCTTTATTAAAACATAATATAATAACTTTTATGAATACTAAAGAAGTTTCTGAGGATGGTTTAGAAAGATTTGCTAAAGATAATGGTATTGGTATTACAGATTTATATTTAAAAATTGCAGAAATATTTAATAACTTTTTATATAGAGATGATGAATTTGATTTTGATAGGAAGCAATTAGAAAAAGGTATTGAACATGAATATGAACACACTAAAGATAGAGAAATTGCAAAGATAATAGCATTGGATCATATAAAGAAACTTCCAGACTATTATGATAAATTAGAAACTTTTGATAAGGATTAAGTTTTATGACTGACAAAACAAATATAAATAATAATAAATACGAGGATACTCAATTGTCTACAGACTTACTCACCAAATTTTTCGAGCAAATAAACAAAAAACTTGATGATATTAAAGATGAAGTTTCTTCTTTTAAAACTGAGACAAAACTTAACAATAAAGATTTCGAGAATAAAATTGAAAACCATGAAAATAGAATTGGTGTATTAGAAGTAGATAAGAAAGATAAAGAAAGTAAGATAAAAACTTGGAAAATACAAGTATCTGAAATTTCTTTTATTGCTTCTACTGCTACAGTATCTGTATTCGTCACTGCGATGGCTCTATTGGCTTTGTTTACAGTTCTTGGGGTAAATGTCGGGAATATTTTATCCAAGGTTTTTGGTGGGTAAGAATGGAAATTTTTTACTATTGTAGAATATCTAGAAAAATCTTAGTAGCATTCTTAGATTTTTTTAATGATATGTATGTGTACAATTATACATCAGGCACATCTAATACAGTAGAAAAAATTATAAAAGTTCCTATAAAGTTTGGATTAGCTTCTAAAGAATATTTGTTTAATTTACAACAAGAGTCTGGAAAAAAATATTATCCTAAAGTTCCTTCTATGCAAGTTTCTATGGATAATTTAAGTTATTCTTCTGATAGAGCTTCTTCTGTTAATGAAATAAGGTCTTGGTATGATACGAATTTAAATATATATGATAGTGATGAATTTTGGCAAGATGTTATTCCAACTCCTTATGATTATTTTTATACATTAGAATTGTATACAGAATCTTGGGATCATTTATATCAATTAATTGAAAATATTTGTGCATATTTTAATCCAACAAATCATTTAAGAATTAAAGAGTTTGATTTTTTAAATATAGAAAGAAATCTTAGAGTAGAATTGACTGATGTTAATATAGATCAACAACAAAGTTTAGCGGAAGATGAATCTAGATATTTCTCAGCTAAAATTAGATTTAAAGTTGATGGTATTATTCATAGACCAATTTCCCAAGAAAGTATAATTAAATTTATCAAGACAAATTATCATTATTCTGATATTGATAAAGAAACATATTCTACATCTGGTTTACCGACATCTGCAAATCCTCCTATAAATTATAATTGGACGTTTTCTATAAATCCTTCTGCAACTGCTTATGTAGAAGTTTCTGAATAACTTTTATATAAATTTATCATAAATACTCTAGATATTGCCTTCGGGCGTCCTTTTGGAGAATATTATGGCTGGCTTTTCTCAAGGTGCTATTGAATTAAAGAAAAAGAATTTACTTTCTGCTGCACCAAATGATTTTATAAAACTATCAATTAATACAGACAATATACCATATACTGTAGATGAAAATGGAGTTTATAGATATTTAAATTATTATGATAATGCTGGTATTTCATCTTACCCTTTAAGTGATTTAATAGATAATGGAGATGGTACTTGTTCAATTTTATCTGCAACTGCTAGAGTATATTCTACAAATAATTTTACTGGGACTCTTTTAGAATACTCTATACCGAGTGCAACATTTACTTTAACTGATGGAACAGAACAATATATATGCATTAAATACAATTCTGGAACTCCTATATTTTATGTAGAGAATGATAAAAATCAAATAAATGAATCTAATGTTATTTGTGTATATTGTTGTTGGAGACAAGGAAATGAAATTCATAGTATAGGTACTGATTCAAAGGCATTAGGATTACCAAATAAAATATCTTTATCGATTACAGATACTATTCCATATAGAAAATCTATAGATGGTGGATTAATTTTATCCGAAAGTATCATACCAAATCCTAGAACTGTATTAATTACAAGTGCTAATGTGTATGCTGGAGTTATTAGAAATGAAATTGGAGCATTTGATTCTTCTATAGATAGATTAACATTAGCTTATCATTCTGGTGGGGATTGGTTATATCAAGATAATTTAATCTATAATAATACTCAATATGATGATGGTACTAATTTACAAACAATTGGTAATAATAAATATGCTGTTAGATGGTTTTATAGATCTATTGGTGATATTAAACAAACTTTTTATGTATTAGGATTAAATCAGTATAATAATATTTCGGATGCGAGATTAGAAAATCCTAGAAGCGATTTACCAATTGTATTACGAAAGCATTGTATATTAATTGCTAGAATTATAGTAGAATATAATGCTTCTTCTGGATTAGTAGAAAATATTGCTGATGTAACATTTTCTACAACATCTATACAAAACCATAATGATTTAGCAAATATTCAAGGAGGATCTGTAGGAAATTATTATCACGTTTCTGCAAATACTTTTTCGTATCTTTCCGCAGTTTCCGCAGATATTCAGCAACAATTAAATTCTAAAGTTTCTTCCGCAGGATCTCCATCAAATCATAATAATTTGTTAAATCTTCAGGGTGGAAGTTCTGGAAATTATTATCACGTTTCTGCAAGTACATTTGGATATCTTTCAGCAGTTTCAGCAGATATTCAACAACAATTGGAATCAAAAGTTCCAAAAGATTTATTAAATATTTTACAAGAACCAACGGGATTTATAAACAGAACTGATACAAAAATTTTATTTAATGATGCTACAAGAACTTTTACAATATCTGCTTTAACAAGTTCTTTTGATGTATATTATAGAGGAAATAAATTTACAAAAACTACGGAAAGTATAGTTATTCCAAATATTTCTGGATTACATTTTATATATTATTCTTCTGCTGGCGTTTTAAGTCAATTAAATAATATTGCTTGGGATCTTTTAACAACGATTCAAGTAGCGGTTGTATATTGGACAGGAACTAAGTCTTTGGGATTATGTGATGAAAGACATGGGACTGTTATGGATTGCGCTACACATGAATATCTTCACAACACTTTTGGAACTAGATACGAAAGTGGATTTAATTCTACATATACATTATCAAATGATTCTTCTGCATATTTTGGTGTTTCTAATGGTATAATTTCTGATGAAGATTTAAGAATAAGTATCTCGCAAGGATCTTCTGGAAATTATTTCACACAACAAATAAATTATCCGGGTTATTTTCCAGTATTTTATAGATCTGGTTCTGATGGTCTAGGCACTTGGAGAAAAGATCCAGCAATTATTTTTCCATATAAAAATTTAGGAGCAGGTACAAGAGTAACATTTAATGAATTATCTGGGACTATTTGGAAACAAACAGAAACTTCAAATAATAATTTTGTGGCTTATTATATATATGCGACTGATGAAATGCATCAACCTGTTATAGCTGTTCAAGGTCAAAGACAAGATACTTCATTAATAAATGCTCAAAATAATAATATCCAAGGAACTCTTTCACTTAATGATTTTCCTATAGTAGAAGCTAAACTTTTATATAGAATAATTGTACAGACAAATGCATCATATACTGGAAATCCTTTTTATGCTAGAATTGTTGATGTTACAGATTATAGAAATCAATTAGTATCAACTGGAAGTATTATTGGTGGAACTGGTACTGTGACATCTGTAGGACTTTCTGCTAATCCAATTTTTTCTATTGCTGGATCTCCTATCACAAATGCAGGAACTTTTACAATAGATCTTTCAGCACAATCTTCAGGAACATTTTTAGCAGGGTCTATTTCTGGAGCAGCATCTATACCAACATTTAGAAAATTAACCTCTTCAGACATTCCTCCAATTTCAAATTATTATCTTCCTTTATCTGGTGGGCAACTTTATGGACAAATGCGAGGAACGTCTATAAGTGCTTCTGGAAATATTTCTGCTCAAAATTTAGTGATTCCTGGTTCACTAAATTTTGGAATAAATTCTTCGGCATTTGGTAGATTTACTGTAGGAACTCATATGTTTCTTTTTGTAAATCAAAACACTGATGGGAGTATAATTGACTATCCATTAATTATAGAAAAAGTCGGATCAAGAATCAGGCTAGGAACGGATGCAATAAAAAGACCTGTTGAAATGGGTGGTCCAGTAACTATTTTAAATCTTTCTGCTAATGGTTTTGTTCGATCAAATTCTTCAGGGTTGTTGACAAGTTCTCCATTGGTTTCTTCAGATTTACCGTCATTAGCATATTTACCACTATCTGGAGGAACTTTAACAGGACAATTAAAAGGAACTTCTATAAGTGCTTCTGGAAATATTTCTGCTCAAAATTTAGTGATTCCTGGTTCACTAAATTTTGGAATAAATTCTTCTGCGTATGGTAGATTTACTGTAGGAACTCATATGTTTCTTTTCGTAAATCAAAACACTGATGGGAGTATAATTGATTATCCATTGATTATAGAAAAAGTCGGTACGAGAATTAGGTTAGGTACGGATGCAATAAAAAGACCTATTGAAATGGGTGGTCCGGTAACAATTCAAAATCTTTCTGCTAATGGATTTTTAAGATCAAATTCTTCGGGATTAATAACGACTTCGCCTTTTGTTTCTTCAGATTTACCTTCTTTAGCATATTTACCACTTTCTGGAGGAACTGTTTCGAATGGTTTGAATATAAATCAAAATTTGTATGTTTCACAAACAGTTTCTGCAAATACTTTTAAAAAACACGGAGGAACATCTAATCAATTTCTTAAAGCTGATGGTTCTGTAGATTCAAATTCTTATGCTTTAAATTCTTCTTTAGGAAATTATCTTCCACGTTCAGGTGGTACATTAACTGGCGGAATTTCTTTATCAAATGTTACATCTGGTATTGGTTTAGGAATATATGGGACGAATGGTATAAATGATGGTTGGACTATAAGAGGTGGTTCTTCCGGAACAGATTTAGGTTATTTAGAAATTGCTACAAGAGACAATGGAAATGAACCTATATATGTAAGGCAATATGCAGATAATTTTACTAACCCTTTTAGAACAGTAACATTATTAGACGGAAATGGTTCTAGTAATTTTCCAGGAAATATTTCGGCTGCGAATTATTCGACTCCAGGGTCATATATATTCCAAAATAGTAATTCCATGTTTTGGTCTATCGCTGGAACATCTGGGGATATTTTTATTAGAAATCTTTCTGCAAACGGTTCTATTATAGATTACCCGTTTGTTATAGAAAAAACAGGTTTGAATAGAATTAGATTAGGTATGGGATCTATAATTCGTCCTGTAGAATTAGGTGGACCAGTAACAATTCAAAATCTTTCTGCTACTGGTTTTGTTCGATCAAATTCTTCAGGACTTTTGACAACTTCTCCATTAGTTTCTTCAGATTTACCGTCATTAGCATATTTACCACTATCTGGAGGAACTTTAACAGGACAATTAAAAGGAACTTCTATAAGTGCTTCTGGAAATATTTCTGCACAAAATTTAGTAACTCCTGGTTCATTAATTTTTAGAAATGATTCTTCAGCATTTGCATCATTTGGAGCAACATCAACAGAAATTTTAATTAGAAATCTTTCAGCTAATGGTGCTGTAATAGATTATCCAATTGTAATAGAAAAAGAGGGATTAGAGAGAGTTCGATTAGGAGCTTCTGGTAAAGTTAGACCTATAGAAATGGGAGGTCCAGTAACTATTTTAAATCTTTCTGCTAATGGATTTGTCAGATCAAATTCTTCAGGGTTGTTGACAAGTTCTCCATTAGTTTCTGGAGACATTCCATCATTATCTAATCTTTATCTTCCATTATCTGGAGGTACTTTAACAGGACAATTAAACTTATCACCATCTATACCATTAAGATTTACTCAAACTGGATCAGGAACTTATAATTTAGGTGTTTGGTATCATACTAGTGCTGGAACAATATATGAAAGAGCTAGAATATCAGATTCGTTGACGGCGACTCCGATAAAGTTTGCGATTGGTACAAGAGGATCTGCAACAAATATATTTGAAATTTCTAATATTGTTGGTATTTCTGCTAGACAAAGAATTTATTATGATGCTTTAATAGATTCTAATACAGATTATGCAGAAAATTGTTTAGAAGTTGCTACAAATACTAGTTCTCCATCACATTCATTTAAACCAGGAATAGGGTTTCATTCTCAAGGACAATATGCTTCATTATTTTATTTAAATGGGTTAAGAGATTGGAAAGCAAAAGATAGTGATGGTGAAATAATAACATTTTATCATACAGCAAATTTACCGTCTGTTTTAGGAAATTATCTTCCTTTAGCTGGTGGTACAATGACTGGAAACATTTCTTTTGTAAATTCTACTACAGGTGTTGGTAAAGGAATTTATGGAACAAATGGCGATAATGATCATTGGAGAATTGTCGGTGGATCTACTGGAACAAATTCAGGATATTTAGAAATCGCTACAGATGACGATATTTCAGAACCAATTTATGTGAGACAATATCGAGGAACATTCGCTTCGCCTGTCTCAGCAAGAACTTTAACATTATTGGATTCTAGTGGTAATACAAATTTTCCAGGAAATCTTTCGGCAAGTAATATGATAAATCGAGGTTCTTATTATGTTTCAAATTATGCTGCTGGTGGAAATCCTTCATTAATTACAAATCAAGGATTAGCAACATTTTATACCTTAAATCTTGATTATTATAGTACTGGTGAAAGGAGTTTAAAATTTGCAGATTCTTGTTACTTAGGACCAACATATGCAACATTTTTTAACAACGGATCTTCTCAAAATAATGCTATAGTTGTTAAAGGTGCTGGAAATCAAGGTTATGGTGGAATTTATTTTGGTGTTCCAGGACTTTATCCTGCATATATTGGTACTAGAGGTGATAATACCTTATATATTGCTGGCCCAAATATTAATTCTACTGGTGCATTATCTCAAAATGGAAATTCTACATTTATTGGACATACGAATATTGGAAGAGTTGCGTGGCCTGATGAATATTCCATGACAGTATATGATAAGTTTTATGTATCAGGAACATCATATTTTTCAACATTAAATATAAATGGAGTATCGACGTTTAATAAAAATTCTACATTTAATGGTATAAGTTATTTTAATAGTAATATTGTACAAAGTAAAGGAGATACATTTTTAGGAACTAAAAAAAATGTGGATATTTATTCTTTATATAACTACAATTATTCTCAATTTTATGGTACTAGTGTGTTTAATAATAATGTGATATTTAATGATCCGATAACATTAAAAGATACATCTCAATTTAATTCATCCGCAACATTTTCAGCATTAACAAAATTTAATGTTGGTCAAGTTTTAGAACCTACTTGGGTAAATTCTACTTCATATACTGTTACAGATATTTCTCCTGGATTTTTAGCATTTTCAGATTTAAGTACTTCTGCGACAAGAATAACATTATCTGATAGTGTTAGACCTGGAAAATTTATTATGATATTTAATTACTCTGGTGAAAATAGATATATACAATCTGATATCACTGCAGGTTTGAATACTTCATCTTCGAGTTATACTACAGAATTATTGATATCTGCAAATTCTTTATATCTTTGTATAAAATTATCATCAGGATTATATGCTGGTGGATGGAAGGTAAGATTATTATGATAAATTTAAGTAATTATATAAAATCATGTGAAAAAAATAATATTCAAATTTTAGAAAATACAGATTCTTTACATTTTGATAATAAACCAGTCGTAAAAATTCATCAAGATATTAATTATCAAAATACTAATAATTATCCAGACAAAAAATTTTTTCAAAGAAATTGTGAAGAATCGGAAAATGTATTTTGTTTACCTTTAGGAATTCAAGATAATACCGATTCTTTAATTGAAAAAACTTTAGAAAAGAATTTAGAAAAAACTATTTTATGTTCTTCTCAGTATTCACAATTTACTAGAAAAGAATTATTACCAGAATATTCTTTTGTGACTTATTTTGAGAAAGAACCTATAGAAAAATATTTAGAAAATATTGCTAAATCAAAATATGTTATATCACCACATGGAATGAGACCAGATTGCTACAGACATTGGGAATCTCTTTATTTAAATGCTATCCCGATAACTTTAAAACATCCTAAATTAAAATCATTTGAAGATCTACCTATTTTGTTTTTAAATTCTTGGGATGAACTTTCCGAAGAACTTTTAATAAATGAATATGAAAGCTTACTAAATAAGTCTAGAGAAAAGCTTGATCTAAATTATTGGATAAAATTAATGAAGGAATAAGTATGGAAAAAATCGATGGAATTGCAGAAGCTTTAAATACCACATTCAAAACAGCAGATATTCCAAAAGCTATAGAAAAACTTGATTCTAAAATAATTCAAGCTAAAACCGTAAATGCAAATGAATATGCAACTTTAGAAGATAAAGATTATCTCAAAATGGAATTAATGGAAATGATTTCTTCTATGCAACATGCGAAACGATTTCTTGAAGATAATTTTTTAAAACCCGGATGTAAAGCAAGCGAAATAGAAAGTTATAGTATGCTTTCAGAAAAGATTTTGACTGCAATTAAAGAACTTAGAATACTTAATATGGATGTTATTAATACAAACATTGCTCAAAAACGTTTAGAACAATCTTACCAAATTAAAACAGGAACCATCACAAACAATGTTCAAAATAATGTTTATATGTTAGATTCAAAATCTTTAGATGATATGATTAAAAATGCTGAAAATAATAGAAGAATAGATTCTATAGATGTAGATTTTGAAATTGATGATCAGATAAAATAAAGTTGACTAAATAATTAAAATTAAGAGAGATTAATAAATGAGTTTTAAACATTTTTATTATAGAAATATCACAGACAAATCAATAATCTTCGAATCAGTTTTTGAAACTTATTACGAAAAAGGTTATTTTGGAAAGTTGGATAAAGATACTATTAAAACTCAACAAAAATCCTGGTTTGATAAGTTGATAATGCTTTTAGATGAAGGAGATCAAGATTGTCTTTTTAACGTTCTACAAAATAGAGATAATATAACAAGACAATGGGTTTCTAGAATTTATAATGAAGATATCACAGAAAGCTCTAGACAAGAAATCAAAGACTTTCTAGAAAAGGTCATCAAGTGAAATTCCAAGAACATATTCAATACTTAACAGAAACTGAAGAAATGACTTTTAGAATAGGGTATGGTGTAAGAGATTCAAAAACTCATAAGCTAATCAAATTCTTTAACAATCTAAAATTTTATCAAGAACTTAAACAATTCAAAACTGAAGAAGAAAATGCTAAAAACCTAGAACAAAAGAAATGGAAAATCACAAACGAACTCCAAGATAAAGATTTAAGATTTTTCGAATTTTGGGGAGACTCTGAAATATACCCAATCACAAAAGATGAACCAGATTATAGAAAATTTAAAAAAGGAATTTAATGAAAAATGAACATAAGTTTCAAAGAGAATTTAATCAAATAGCGATAGATGGAATTATTAGAGAGATAATTGGACCAGATAAATGCTTCGAAATTGAAACTAAAAAAGATTATAGAGTTGTAGTATATCAAGGAAACGATATGAAAATCTCTACTCATATCTTTTGTAAATATTTTGATTTAGTCTTTTGGAAAAATCGTGATGTAGAAGATGTTTATAGATTAAATTTCGATGAAGAGTCTTTTGAATTTGCTAAAGATCTTCTAATGGAATTCTTAGAAAATCATTTTGTAGAAGAACATTTAAAGAAATTGAAGAAAATTAAACAAAGAAAAATTCTAAGAAGACATTGAATAAATTAATTTGAGGTGATTCATGATAGATTTTAAAAATTTCGTAAAAGAATATTGTATAACAGGTTCTATAGATTCAGGATTAACTAGAGTAAATTTAAATGGTGTGCAAAATAATATATTACAAAATTTCCAAAACAAAAGATCTTTAGATTTAATTTCTAGACAATCTGGTGGATCTACTTTAATAAATCTTGTGACAATTTACCAAGCACTTATAAAAAATGAAGATGTAGTAATTCATTCCCAAAGACCTAAAGATACTCTATATAGTTTAAAACTCTCTTTAGAATATCTTCCACAAGAATTTCAAACTTATCAAATTTTCCAAGATAAAATAAAATTCAAAAATTCATCTATCTTTGTATCAGATTTTAGAACTCCAAAAAGAGGAATGAATTCTAAAATAGTTTTTCTAGATAATCCTAATATTTCTAAAAATCAATTAGAAGAATTTATTCACACATACGCATTTTCTAAAGAATTTCATATAGTAACTTCTGCAATTCCTTCTCATAAAGAATTCTATGAAAATTGTGAAAAAATAGGTTTCTCAAAATGCATATCAAAATGGTCATTAGATGAACTAAGAGATGAAAATTGGAAAATAGATATGATGAATAGTATTGGGATAAAATATTTTAAACAAGAATTCGAATGTGAGGTATAATAATGCATTACGTCTATAAAACAACAAATAAAGAAAATGGAAAATATTATGTAGGAGTCCATAAATCAGAAAATATTCAAAATGATTCATATCTAGGTTCAGGATATATTCTAGCAAAAGCTATAGAAAAATATGGAAAAGAATCATTTACAAGAGAAATTTTATTTGAATTCGAAACTCCTGAAGAAGCATTTGAAAAAGAAAGAGAAATAGTGAATGAAGAGTTCGTAAAAAATGAACAAACTTATAATATAGCTTTAGGTGGACATGGTGGAAAACTCACTGAAATAAATCCATTCTTTGGAAAACATCATTCAGATGAAACTAAGGAAATATTAAGACAAAAAAGTACTGGTAGAATTCATACAGAAGAATCTAGAGAAAAAATTTCTAATTCGATGTTAGAATATTATGATTCATTATCCGAAGAAGAATGGAACGAATTATCTAAAAATGTTTCTGGAGAAAATAATCCATTTTTTGGTAAAACTCATTCAGATGAGACGAAAGAATATTTGAAAACTATTAACACTGGAAGAACACATAGTGAAGAAGCCAAACAAAAAATGTCTGAAAATAGTACAAATAAAGGAGTTCCAAAATCTGAAGAATTCAAAGACCATTTGTCGAAGTTATTTAAAGGTCGAACTAATGAATGGAATCAAGTTACTAACAGGAATCCAGAGAAGATTAGAAAGACTGCTGAAAAACATAGAGGAATGAAAAGATCTGAAGAAACTTGTAAAAATATTTCAGAATCTCTTATTGGAAAAAATAAAGGAGTTGATAATAAAGAATTTAAAGGATATTGGGTAACACCTTTTGGAAAATTTGATTCCCTAAAATCAGCATCTGAAGCTACTGGAAATTCTATTATATGTATCCGCGATAGATGTTTAGCAAAAAATGAAAATAAAATCGCAAAACAAAGTGCAATAAAAGATCCAAAGATTTCAGAAAATGATATAGGAAAAACTTGGAAAGAAATTGGATGGGGATTTGAACCAGTTATTAAGGAGAAATTATAAAATGTTTTTAGGAAATCCTAGTCTTAGAGGTGAGGGTGAGAAAGTTGCAATGACTGAACATGAAATTGAAGAGTATATAAAATGCAAAAATGATATTATATATTTTGCGGAACATTATTTTTATATACAAACTATTGACGAAGGTAGAAAAATAATACAATTGTGGGACTTCCAAAAAAAGTTATTAAAAGCATTTCAAACTCCTGGTAACAATAAAAGACATGTTTGTTTGTTATCCGCCCGCCAAATGTCAAAGAGTACTACAGCTTCGATATATTTTTGTTGGAAATTATTATTTGATAAAGATAGTACTTTTGCAATCCTAGCAAATAAAGAAGCGACCGCCCAAGAAATTCTTTCCAGAATACAAATGGCATATGAAAATTTTCCACTATGGTTACAAAAAGGTGTTAAGGAATGGAATAAAAAAAGTTTAACATTAGAAAATAATGTAAAAATTATTGCAGGATCTACTAGTAGTAATAGTATCAGAGGTTTCTCAATTTCAGAATTACTTCTAGATGAGGCAGCCTTTATACAAAATGGTTTGTTCGAAACTTTCTGGAATTCAATTTTGCCTACTATTTCTTCAGGAAAAAAAAGTAAGATAATTATAGTATCAACACCAAATGGTCTTAATCATTTTTATAACATTTATAAAGATGCTGTAGAAGGTAGAAATGATTTTTATCCAATTAAAATAACATGGAAATCCAGACCTGATAGAGATGAAGCTTGGGCTGAAAGAACTAGAATGAATATGTCTGAAAAGAATTGGCGACAGGAATTTGGATGTATTTTTGCTGGTAGTAGTAATACATTAGTTGATGGTGATGTTTTAGAAAATATTATTACAAAACCACCAATTGATTATAAATATGGAACATCTTTTACAATTTATGAAAAACCAAAAGATGGATGTCAATATATAGTTTCTGTAGATCCGGCCAAAGGCACATCTGATGATTATTCTACAATTCAAGTTTTAAGAATAGATCATCTTCATTCTTTAGAACAAGTTGCTATATATAGAAATAATACAATTAGTCCAGATAATTTTTGTCAGATTATTATAGGGGTTTCAGATTATTATAATAAATCTTATATTATGATAGAAAATAATGATATAGGATCTTTAGTATGTGATAAGGTTTTTTATGAATATGAGTGCGATAGATTATTAAATTGTGATGTCAAAGGATTGGGGATAAGAGCAACAAAAAAAACGAAACTAGAAGGAAATATGTTATTAAAAGAATATATCGAAAATGGTTGGTTAAAGATAAATGATTATGATACTATAAAAGAATTAGGACGATATACAGAAATAAGCCCTAATGTTTTTCATGCAGCAGGACAAAATGAAAATGATGATACTGTTACGGCACTTGTTTGGGGTTTGTATTATTTAAAAACACCATTTTATGATACTATAGAAAATGGAAGAAGTGATGTAAAAAGCGTAGATAAAAAGTATCAATTAGATGAAGAGAAGCCTATATTTTTTTCCTCAAATGATTTCTCATACAATCCGGAATACAATCCTGGATATTCTCAGCAAAATTACAATAATTTTTCTAATGATTTTGACAATTTTTTCTAAAGTCTATCTAAAACTATTCTAGATAAATATTAGGAAAATAGTTTTAGATAAATAATTTTAAATAAGATTTAGGAGAAAAAATGGTAAACATGTCTTATCCTGGAGTATACCGACAAGAGATTGACATATCGAATGCTGTGGTGAATGATAACACTTCGGTAGCTGCGGTAATGGGTCGAGCTTTGAAGGGTATTCCTAATTCAAAAATTTTGGTAAACAATGAAGCGGGATTAATCAACACATTTGGTTTTCCTATTGTTTCGGGATCATTTCCTTTAGTTTCTGCGATAGATTATGGAATTTATGCTGGTATAGAGGCTTTGAGAGAGACTTCGAATTTATATTATGTAAGATTGACTGATGGAACTGAAAAGTATTCCAACACTACAATTTCTACAAGTGTATCTTCAACAGATTCTGGATCAGTTTCTGTAATGTCTGCTGCACCTTCTACATCATATCCTCAATTAGTTGGATATACTGAAGGGAATACTGTAACAGATAATTACGATTTAAGAACATTTAATGGAACGCCTTCTGGATTAAGATTTTCTGCAAAGGGTCCAGGAATTTATGGTAATAATCTTGCTGTTGCAGTTTATACCAATTTAGTTTCTGCCACTTCTTTATCTGCAAAATTTGATTGGGGAGAATTTTATGATGATGTTGGAGTATCTGCGAACAAGAGATCTGACAAAATCTTTAAGGTAGAAGTTTTTACAAAGGTTGATAATCAGGTTTTTGATAGTACTTGGTGGGCTTCTGTTTCTGCGGCACCTATAGAAGTATTTTATTGTTCTACAGATTTTACTATGTTAGATAATCAGGGAAATAGTTTATATGTAGAGGATGTTGTAAATGGTTCTTCGGAATATGTTTATGTCACTTCTAATAAGACTGATGGAAGTTTACCAGCATTTACCACATCTGGAATAGGATTTAGTGGTGGTGCTAATGCTAGTTCTTTAAGTGCTTTGAATGCTAGTACTATTTGGAGCATTTTTGAAAATAAGGAAACTTCTCCATTATCAGTTGCTATAGTTATTCCAAGAACTATGAATTCGTATTCTGATCCTACTGAAGTTGCTGTTGTAGATTCATTAGTTGGAAGACGTTTAGATTTTACTGGATATGTTCAAGCGAGTAATTTGACAGCAGTTACTTTTGATAGTATTAAGAATAATGCTTCATTAGTATCGATAGCTTCAAATCCTTCTTACTTTGGAAAATATGTTGGATGGAATTTAGTATTGGATAGATATAATTCTTCAAGAGTTTATTTACCAAATAATATCTATGCTGGTGCTATTTCATTAAGAACTGATAGAGTTTCAAATCCTTGGGAAGCTCCTGCTGGTATTGAAAGAGGAATTCTACCAAGTGGTGTTCAGAATGTTAATTTGACTCATACAGTTGCTGGTCCATTATACGAAAGATATAATTTAAATACTGTAAAATTCTTAAATGGTGTTGGTAATGTTATGTGGGGACAAAAGACTGCACAACTTAAGAAGACTGCTAGAGATAGATTAAATGTTAGAAAGATGTTAATATATGTAGAGAACAATTCAGAAGCTATTTTAAACAATTTCTTATTCCAAGGAAACACTGTAAAGGCTAGAGAAAGAGTTTCATCATTATTGAATGCTTTTATGCAAACTGTTCAATCTGGTGGTGGTGTTCAAAGTTATAGGGTTGTTTGTGATTCTTCTAATAATACTTCTGCTACAATTGCTCAGAATATTTTAAATGTAGATATTCACGTTCAGCCTACTTATACAATTGAATTTATCAAGTTAAGTGTTATAATTTCTGCTGATTCTGTAAATGTAAACGAGGGAGCTTAATCATGGCTGGTATGTATATTGAAGGAAGAAAGATAAGAAATTTTGCGGATGTTCAGCATAATTATTTGTATGAAATTACTTTTAAGAATGCTGGTGCTTTAATTGGTTGGGGTGAAGAAGATGTTACTTTAAGAGCAAGATCTTTTACAATCCCTTCTAGAGGAAATGAAGTCATAGAATCTAATTTTGGAGCTATGAAACAATATTTTCCTGGAAAGCCCGTATTTACTGGAACTACAGATGTAACATTTGAGGAAACCCAATCTCAAGGTGTTGCTAGATTTATTCATGCATGGCAACAGAAGATTTTCAATTTATATGATGGTCATGCAAATTATTCTAGAAAACGCGGAAATGCTGGCGGGAACATTGCTACTGATGGTATTTGTGATTTAGTTGTTATCAAAGCTTTTAGAGTTGATAATACTGAAGAAGAGAATAAATATTATTTCGTAAATGCTTGGTTACAAAATGTTAATGAAGTAAATGTAGATTATTCTCAAGCATCAGATGGTGTTAAGTTTACAATCACTTTACAATATGATTTTTGGACTTATGGAAAAGAAGATCCTAAGTTTAATGATCAAGGTGGTTCTAATCAAGTTCCTGGAACAAATCCTGGAGTAAAAGAATAAATTCAATAAGGGTGTTTAATGAATCTCTTTAATGAAAATCGTTCACAAGGACCAGTTACAAATGCGACTCGGTCCTTTTTTACGAGAAAGACTATCCAAAGATCTTATAATTTTTTAGTTAGATTTGATTTAAGTAATAGTTTACAAGGATCTAATTTATCAGAGTATCATGCAGTTTCTGTAGAGCTTCCTAATTATGAATTTAAAAAGGAAGAATATAGGATTGGATCTTTTATAAAATCTTTTCCTGTATTAGATCATAATGGATTTGAGTTTACTATGAAATTTGAAGAAGATGATATTGGTACTATTTCAAATTTAATAGACAATTTAACAAGACTTATTATAAAACCAAATGGATATTATAATTCTATTGCAGAATCTGTTATAGATAATATTATAGTTTCTGTTCATAGAAGTGATGGTGTGAATGTTTGTACTTATGTTTTCAATAATTGTTTTTATCTGAAATCATCTACACCAACTTATTCTTACGATACTAATGAAAAAATTGTTTATGATATTACTTTTAATGCGGATCATTTTGTAAAGTATTATGGTAAAGCTCATTGGGATCCTAATTATGATTCTCCAGAACAGGAAGGAATCGATACAAGACCACCAGAATATCCAGAATAAATATAATTAACCTTGAGGTAATTTAATATGGCTAGACCTAGAATGATTGATATTGATGAAACTATTGAAACTCCTATACAAAAACCAGTTCAAAAGTTAGAAGGAAATTTTTATGAAATAACTGATCTTCCTTCTAGATTTCTTTTATATCCAGAAGGAACTAAGATTTTTGGAAGACCTATGAAAGTTTCTGAGATAAAGAAATTGACAACTATGAATGAAGTTAATTACAATTCTATTATAAAGAGTGTTTTAGAGAATTGTATAAAAGGAATTGAAATAGATGAATTATATGTTGCTGATAAACTTTATTTAATTTTTTGGTTAAGAGCTAATACATATACTGATGCGAATTTCGTAACATCTTATATTTGTCAACATTGTGGAAGAAAGACAGAGTATAGATTTAATATAGATGATTTTGAAACTACATATTTAGAAGATGGGTTTGAATTAAAAGAGTTGAAATTATTAAATCGAGATACTGTTTTAACATTTGATTTTCCTAAAATTAAAGATGAAGAAAAGATTCAAAGATTTATAGATTCTATGAAAAATTATGTTGTAAAATTTGATGATGATACTGTAACTATTGCTGGAATGATTAAAACAATTGATGGGAAAGAAGTTACGATAAAACAAGCATGTGAATTTATTTCCTCTTTAGAAGATGATCCACAGAACTATGCTAGAATTAATTCATATGTTTTAGGAATGGATTTTGGAATTGTTCCGGAATTAAATGCTACTTGTGGTTATTCAGATTGTAAGGAGGTCAGCAAGGTACCCGCCAGCTTTCAACCCGATTTCTTTATTCCCAGATATAAGTCTTGATGAAATTTTAGAAATAGAATTTACTTTAGGAATGAATTTAAACATACCATATTTTGATAATATAGATTGGTATGAAATGGAATGGAAATATAATAGATTTTTGAAATTTTTAGAATCAAAAACTCAAAAACAAACTAATATAGCAGATGGAACTAGGTTTTAAATAAATATCATTATGGCTACTAATCCTAATGATATTGCTAAAGTTTTAAATGAAATGATGTCAACTCTACAAGACTTATCCAAAAAGGAATTAGAGTCTGTAGAGGGTATTATTCAAGAAAAGAAAAAGATTTTAGAGAATGAAAAAAAGATAAAGGATGCTCAAAAAGAATTAAAGAGAATTAAAAAAGAGACTGAGAAAACTGAAAATCTTATAGAGAAAGAAAAACGAAAGACTTTAATTAATAAGAAACTTTTATTATCTTCTTTGATAGATTCTGGTAAAAAGATTTCTAAAGTTTCAATTTCTCCAAAAGATTTAATAACAAAAATTGCAGTAAAGACTTTAGAAAGAAAAAATATATCTTCTACAGGAACTTTAAAAAAACAATCACTTTTAGATTATCAAAGAAAGTCTGAAGGTGATGATATACAGACTGAACAATTAAAAGTATTAAAAGAAATTGATAAAAAGATTTCTGATCTTTCTATGGTAGGTTCCGGAGGACTTTTTGATTTCTTGACAAATGGTTTAGGAGAGTATGTTTCCAAAACAATTTCTAATGCCCTTGGAATAGGTTCTGGGGCCGCTGGAGGACTTTTGGGAGGTGTTGGTGGGAAAGTGCTCAAGAAGATTCCAAAGGCTCTAGGAAAGGCTGGAAAGGTTCTTAAATTCGCAAAGAATCCTGTTGTTGCTGGTGCTGCTTTAACTGGTGTTGCTGGTTTAGGTGCTTATAAATTATTAAACGAAGAACCTGAAGAAATTGAACCAAGACAATTTGGAGGAAATGTTAGAACTGGAAAAACATATCTTGTTGGTGAAGATGGACCAGAAGTTTTTACTCCGAAAGATAATGGTATGATAATTCCAAATCATAAGTTAAAAAATCCTGATATTAAGAAGAATTTAGGAATCAGTGATAATTTAATTTCTATTTTACAAGATTTTAGAAAAGGTTTTCAGAAAAATTTAACAAGTCTTATATCTAAATTTAATACTACATTTAAGGATTTTGGTTCTAATATTAGTGATAAACTTTCAAACATATATAATGGAATAAAAAATTGGGTATTAGAATATTCAGGAAAAGCTAAAGATCTTATATTAGGTGTAAAAAATAATATAGGGAAAATTGTATCTAATCAACTTGAAAATATCAAAACGTTAGTAAAACCTCAAGTTAATAATAAAGTTTCTCCTATTAAAATTACTACCAGTCCTTTTGATATTGCAAGTAAATATAAAGCTCCTGAAGTAAATGTTCCAAAATCTGATATTATTATAGAAAATGAATTTAATATTAAACAAGTTTCTAATGATGTTCCTAAGAATGAATTAGATAAAAAATTTTGGACAGATATATTTGTTCCTGCTTTTGCGAATTCATTAAAAGTTAGAAAAGATTCTATCAAAACTAAGACTGCAAATCTTTCGGATGTGTTTGGATAATGAATATTAATAAAAGTTCTATAGATAATCTTGTAAGAAATAATAAAAAGATTTCTGATATTCTTTCTAAAATAAATGAAATGAAAGAAGAAGAGTTAAGTTCTATTTTAGACGAAATTTCTAAGATTAAATTAGAGCAGAGAAAAGATAAAAAAGAAATTATAGATTTAGATTTGATAGACAAGAAGATTACCAATTCTATATTAAATGTTTCTAGATTAGTTTCTAAAAATGTTTCTTCTGTTAAATCAAAAGATATTATAAAAAATATTGTTAAACCAATTCAAACTAAGAAACAATCTGAAGAAAATTTTCAAAGAGATGATTCTGTAGATGATGTTCAAGAAGAGAAATTAAAGACATTAAAAAGTATTCGAGATAAATTAAATTTTAATAAAGTTATACCGAGAACTGTTAAACCAATAGATAGTGATAAATCAGGAATATTAAATGGAATTCTTGGTGGAGCTTTAGGGAGTGTTTTAGGTCGTGGTAAAATATTAGGTAAAGGTGCTATTAAAGGTATTGGTAGCGTTTTGTCTAAAGGAAAGAATTTAGTTAAAAAAGTTGGTGTAGGAAGACTTTTAAAAGTTGGTATAGTTTTAAAATCTGGATATGATTTAATTAATGGAATAAAATCTGGAATAGCTGATTATAAAAAATTCAAAGCTGCTGGTGATAATGTAAGTGCTAATAATGTGATTTTCAAAACGGTTTTAGGATCTACTGGAAATTTAATGAATATTGCTGGTGCTATTATTCCAGGTCCGATTGGATGGTTGTTGATGGCTGGAGGAATGTTTTTAGATTATACTGCAAATAATTTCGATTCTATAATGTCTGATAAATCTAATACAATAATTCAAACTCAACAAAAAGCAGCGAGAGTTCAAGATTTAATTGATCAAGGTGAGAAGAATCAACTTTTATTATTAAGACCAAATATTAAAAATGGTAATTGGGAATTTAAAAATTATTCTACAGATGAATGGGAAGTTTTAAAAGACTCTTCTGGAAAATCTTTATCGTTTTATTCTGGAAAAAATAGAATAGAACAAATTCAAAAAAGTTCAGATGGTGTTCAAAGATATAAATTAAAATCCGGAAACAAATCTGAAGAATTAGTTTTAGAAAATGGAAGACCTAAAATTAAAGACTATCAAGGAAATCTTAAAGAAATTACTCCTAGAAAAGATGGTGGGGCTGTTAAGAAAAATAATACATACTTAGTTGGTGAAAAAGGTGTGGAAGCATATAGAGAAAAATCTGGAAATCAAGAATATGTATTAGAAGAAACTTTTGAAGGAATTAACAAGTCTTTTAAGAAGATGATTAATAATTTTAATGTTCAAGGTTTAATAGAATTTTTTACGCCACAACAAACAACATTCACAGCAGTATTTCCAAAAAATATTAAAATGACTGGTTTAGAAATGATTGATTTTTCTCAGTTAAAAGATAAGTCAGTTAGATTCGAAGCATTTATGAAACAGTTACATAAATTTGAAGGTGGGTATAGTGATAGAAAATCTGATAAGGGTGGAAAAACTAAATTTGGAATAACTCAAAGCACTTGGAACGCATTTGGTAAAGAAGTGAATCCAAAAGTGACTGAAGTAAAAGATATAACATTAGAAGAAGCTAAAAAGATTTATTTTGAACATTATTATAAAGGCGGTGCTGAAAATATAGAAGATCCGGCGTTAGCATATGTTTATTTTGACACTAATGTAATAATGGGTCCAAATGACGCAAGAAGATTTTTAAAAGAATCTGGTGGAGATGTTAATAAATTTTTAGAACTTAGAAGACAAAAACACTTAAGATCTATTGCTAAAGATGCCACCCAAGCAGAACATAAAGGATGGTTTCCAAGATTAGATGCTATGCAAAATATGTTTCAAAAATCTGTAGAACAAGCTAGAATAGAATCTGTAAAACAACAATATAAACAAACTAATGAACAAAATGTAGATGTTGTAGATTCAGATTTCTTGCTAAATAATGTTATACCAGCTATGGCGAATGCTGTTTCGGAAAAATATAACTTGTAGGAATTAAAAATTGAACAGATCCAAATCATTTTCTATATATAACAGAGCAAAGAATTTTCCAAAAGCTGCTGATGAATTAAAAGTTCAAATAACATTCACAGATGAAAATGGGATGGAATTGCTTGGATTTAATAATAGTGGAAAAACTTTTGGTACAGTTATAGGATATTTAAGTAAAGAGTTTGAATATACTGCTAATGGAAATTATACAAATATATTCAATCCAACTAAACCAGACTCTCTTTTATTAAGAATTTTAGAAGATGAGTCTCAGAGAAATTTAATGAATTATGGATACCTTACGAAGAAAATGTATGTAAATGGTGATTCTCCTTCTGTAGATATTTCTTTTAGATGTTTTTCTACAGATAGTTCTAAAGATGATCCTGATAATAGACAAGCATCTTATAAAGGAATTACAAATCCAGTTTCTGTAGCAAATGCTTTAATAAACGCTACTTTACCAAGAGTTGGAAATGATGCTTTGTTAAATTTTCCTAGTTTACACGAAGCCGGTAATAATGCTGTAAATGGAGTTGGTAAATTTTTAAAAGATATAATAGAGCCATATAAAAATGCTCAAAACGTATCTGATATTCCTGGTGCTACTTTAGATGCTGCTGGAAATGTTGTTGTAAATTCTTATGATTTTTTGAAAGTTTTACGAATAGATAACTTAACATCTAAAAAGCCTCCTGTGTGTAATGTAAAGATTGGTAATTTTTTTGAAAAAGATATGATGGTTGTTAAAACAGTTTCTGTAAAATTTTCTAAAGAATTTTCTGGTGTAGGTGTTCCATTATATGCAGAATTTGATGTTACTTTACAATCTCTTTTCAATTCAGCTTCTTTGGAAAGTGGTTCTCAAGGAAGAGATGAAAGAGTTTTTGGATCAGGATTAAACTTAACAAATTCTAGTAATAGAGTTTCATTTGATGATAGTAGACCAAAAGAACCAGAGAAGCTTCAAGCAGAGAATACTCCAGCTTTACCAACGATCCCCGGAATAAAGGCATCGGTAGCCAATTCTGCGCCCTCCGACACAAATAGATCGACAGCAAATATATATGGAAGACCTACTGGAACAATTAGAAATTTCAATGGTACATTCTAATGAGAAATTATTTAAGATCAAACTTTATAAAAACTGTAAATGGTGAAAAGGATTTCTTATTGAATACTTTTCAGTTTTATAAATTTAAAAGACCATTTACACAGTATAGATTACAATATGAAGATTATATGCGTCCAGATTTAGTTTCTAGAAAAGTTTTTGGTACGGATGAATATTGGTGGATCATATTAAAAATTAATCCAGAGTTTGAAGATGTTTGGAATGATTTTGCTATTTCATATGAACAAGAATTAGAATTTCCAAATGCGTACAAAGTTGGTATGTTAATAAATATTCCAAACATTTTAGATATACAAGAGTTTTATTCATTTAACAAAACACAACTTGAGAAACTATGAATCAAGAATTTAATCAAGAAAATTTAGGTCTGCAATATGATTTAAAGATGACCATAAATGGAATACAAATACAAACAACAAATATCATAAGTTCAGTTTTAAGAGAATGGATTTTTGATAGAATTGTTACTTTAGAATGTGTACTAACTGATATAGGAACTCTTGTAGAAATATCTCCTTTGTATGATGAATCTCCAGTTACTATAGAATTTTCTAAGAATAATGATTTAGAAAAAGTTAAAATGGAATTCTCAATCAACGTATTTGAAATTGAAAGATCTATGGCAGATGATGGAATGTTATATGCTATTAGATTTATTGCATTACAAAAAACTAATGATTATTTTTATCCAATTAGATCTAGATCTTTTAGGAATCAGACTGTATCCGAAATTTTAAAACAGATTTCTAATAATGCTGGTGTGAAATATATTCAAGAAATAGAATCTAAAGATAATCAAATTTGGATTCAGAGTAATATTTGTGACTATTCTTTTGGAAATCATTTATTAAAAAGATCTTTTGTAAACATAGAAGATAGACCTTTATTCTATTTTAATCGTAATAATGAAGCAATATTTTCATCTATTAAAACAAAGACTTCTAAAAAATCTAAATTCTTAGCAATTAATAATGATTATGCATTTTTAGATAATGGTTATGATAACGTATTGAAACAATTTAAAGAAAGTTTAGGAAAAGATACAGAAACATTATTTTATAAAACAGATATAAGAACAAAAAATATTGCAAGTGTTTTGAACAAGAAAAATGGTTATGGTATAGATTTTACATATTTTGATTTTAGAAACTTTTTTGATTATCAACTTTCATTTAATTTTGGACCGTTATCTAAATTATCTTTTCAAAATAAATCTAATGTTAAGAAATTTGTAAATGGAATAACTTATAATACATTGTCTAAAAATTGTCATGAAAATTATCTGTTAGCGAAAACTCAAAATATATTGATAGATAATTTATTTTTTAATAGCTATATGCAAATTTCAGTTAATCCAAATCTTAAATTAAATCTTGGTGATAAAATTATTATGTTAATTTATGATAATCTTTCTAGAATGAAAACAGGAATTCCAAATATAGATAAAGTAAATTCTGGAGAATATATCGTTGGTGGTATTTCTCATGATATTAAAAAAGATGGATTATACTCTATGAATTTGACTTTGTTTAGAGGAGGAATAAATACATCAGATATACAGGGAATTGATTTAAATCTTATTGAGGCAAATTCAAAGTGAAACAAGAATTAAAAAAAGATATTTCAGAAGTATTAAATTCCTATCTTTATGATCTGCCTGAAAAAGATGATATATATGAAAAACAATATATTGGTCAGGTTTTAGATAATAAAGATCCAGAAAGACTCGGAAGATGCAAAATAAGAATTCACGGACTACACGATGAATTATTACCAGAAGAATTACCTTGGTCTATTCCAGAATTTTCTTTAAACTTTTCTGAGAAGGGATCTTTTATGGTTCCTGAAATTGGTACTATAGTTTATGTTAAATTTGATGATGGTGATATATATGAACCGATTTATTCCGGAAAAGTTTTAGATAGACAACATTTAGATTTTGAAGCAGATTATCAAGAAGATTATCCAGATTCGGTAATTCTTTATGAAACTAAAAATGGAGATTATTTAAAGGTTAATAGATTTAAAGGAGAATTTTCATTACAAACTGCTGCCGGAGTTTTGATGAAGTTTTCTGAAAATGGTGATATAGAATTAACAAATGAGTCTTCTGAAAACGGTGATGCTAAAATCAATATCAAAGGAAATTTTTCTATAGATGATAAACTTGGAAATTTTTCTTTAGCAACTCAACAACATACAACTTCTGCATTTTCTGATGTAACATTAATTTCAAATGGATCGGTTACTACAAAATCTTTAGATGATATTTCTTTTGAAACTAATAGAGAATTTAATATTATAACTGGTGATAGAACCGTAATAAAATCACGAACAGAAAATCGCCAAGAATCTATAGAAAATAATATCATAGCAAATACTATAAATTTAATTCCAGCAACAATAGCAACAGAGACGATTGATGTAGAAGATAATAAAACAGATATACCAAAAACATTTTCAGTATCTATAGGAAATGATCCAAACAAAGTTATTTTCATGAGTGTTGTTCCAGATCCTAATGGTGGTCCTTTTAATTGTCTTCCATTTGATCCATTATTAGGAATTCCACATCAAGGAAGATTAGTAACAGGAATTTTGAATCCAATTGGTTTTGCTAAAGATTCTGTTGAAAATGAAATTCAAATTAATAAAATGAAAGCACAAGTTGAAGCAAAGTATATTAGAACATCAGCATCTTATGTTGAAATGATTGCTAAAAAATATTCTTCTATAGATTCTCAAGCCCAAATTTTAGCAGCAACTTTAACAAATAATTCTATCATACTTGAACAAAAAGCTAAAGATTTAGAATTAGGTTTAGCAAAAATTCAAGAACAAAAGAATAAAGAATTAGAAAATATAGAATTAAAGTTTGGAAATTTTATGAAAGAACCAATATTTGGAACAATATCTTCGGGTTACGAAAAGAATAGAATAGATTATGAAAAAAAATTAATTGAAGCTGATATTAAAGCTAATGAAGATATGACTGGAAAAACCAGAGGAAAAGAAACGGCTGGTCCTGGAAATGGATTGATAGGAGTTTAAAATGTCAATAGCGGAAGATATTAATAATGAATATGGAAATATTTTAGATGCTTATAATCCAATTTTAAAAAATGCTTTAGAATTGTTTGAAGAATCCGGATTGTTAGATTATCTTTCAGAAGCAAGAAAACATAGAGAACCAACTGATACTTCTATAAAAACTTTTAAAGATATTAATGGAAATCCAAATGAAGCAGCACCTTTAGAAATTTTTGTAGATGTTTTAACAAGAACTATTTTAAAAAGTTATCAAGAAGGATTTACTCAACGCGATTTAAATTCTGATGGAGCTTCTAATATAGGATTTAAAACCCAAATTCCAGAAGATTTAGAATTATTAAAAGTTGATATGAAATTGACAACAAATGTCCACGAAGCTTTGATTATACTTGCAAAAGAAATTAATCAAATAAAAGTTGGATTAGTTGGTTTAGGAGTTAATATTCCAAATTCTATTCCTACACCATCTTTACCAGCAAATGTTAAATAAATAACTACATGTCAAGTAATGAAAAAAATGTTTGTAATGTATTAAGAGAGACTTGGAGATCTATTATAACTTTAGTAGATTATCTTTCTTCATTTCTTAGGAAAATAATATCTAAGATACAAGCATTAATAAACAGAATTAAAAATACTATTATAAGAAGATTACTTTCTACTATTAGAGATGTTAGAGATATTATTAGTAACTTTCTAGGATTACAAACTCTAGACAACAATTCCTTTCGTCAAGATTTCTGCCAGAATCTTTACAAATGCCTTCCCGCCGTGGAAGAGATTTCTAAATTTATTTCTCCAGAATTATTTGATAAAATTTTCGGTAAAGAATCTATTAAAACTATTGACTTAAGTAAATATGGAATAGCTCCTTTACAATTTAATTCTAAGTTTGAGTTATTTGAATATGTTGCTTGTAGATTAAGTTTAAGAGGATTATTAGATTCTGTTGTAGAGTCTTTGATTTCTCAGTTATTAGATTTCACAAATAAGTTTGACCAATATTTGGATATAAATTGGTGGTTAGAAAATACAGTTTGGGGAAGAGTTTTATTATCTTTGATTAATGAATATGAAGATTTTTTCAATGATAGAGTTAAACCATTTTTAGATAAGTTAGTTCCGTATTTAGATTGTACATTTGCTTTATGTGATTTTAAAGTTTCTACTACAAACTATTTTGAAGACTTTTCGACTAAGTTTAAAACAGAAAGAAAACAAACCACAAATTTATCTTTTGAATGGGTAATTGCTAAAGAAGAATTATATTCAGATCTTTCGGAATCATTATCAGACGCTAGAAGTGAATTGAATACGTTTAAAACGACTTTAGAAGCTCCTGTTGTTGCGTCTAAACCATTATTCCATAACAGAAGAAATGGAGAACCTTTAGAATCAGAATCTAATAAAACCAGAACTCCAAATGATAATCAAACACTCCCATTCAATTCGGATGAGCTTTCTACAGTAAAGAATAATATGTATACAAGAAAATCTAGTTTAACACCAGGGCTAAGAGAAAATTCTTTAATAAATCTTAGGCCAGTTATTAGATTATCTTCACCAAATAGCGGAGAATAATAATGAAATATTTTGATAAAAACTTTGCATTAGATATATCTAAAAATATTATTTCTGAAATTGATGTTGTGGATCAAGCAGCTATTAATCAATCTATAGAATGCATTTTAATGACTGATCAAAATGAAAGAGTTTTTGAACCTAACTTTGGTTCATTTTTATCTGGAATTGTTTTTGAAAGTCTTGATGAACAAAGTGCTGAAAAATTATTGGATAAACTTATTACTTTAATATTAAAATTTGAAAAAAGGATTTCTATATTATCTGAATTATGTTCTATGAATATTTCTAGATCTTCTAATTCATTAAGTTTGAAAATTGTGTATCAAATAAATTCAGATCAAACTCCTGGTGTATTTAACAAAAAAATAGTTTTCTAAATATGATTAATGAACATTGTAATCATTCCTTCTCATAATCAAGGAAAACATATACCACAAATTTTACAAGCTTACGAAAATCAATCTATTAAACCAGATTTGATTTTATTTGTTTTGGATAGATGCGCTGATAATTCTTTAGAAAATTTGCAAAACACAAATTGTAAACTGAAAATTGAATGGATTGTAAAAGATTTTGGTGAAAATTTTTCTGCTGGAATGACAAGAGATTTCGGAATAGAATATATACAAAAAGTTTATAAAGATTATAGAATGATAATTTTTACAGATGGTGATTGTATACCTTCTGAAAGATTAGTCGAATTACATTTAAAAAATATTAATCAATCTAAAAAATGTATAGTATCTTGTGGAGCTAGAAATAAACAAAAAGAAAGTGGAGAATGGGAAGAAGATGAAAGATTAGATAAAAGATGGATTAATGAATTTTCTTTTACTGATAAAAATTCTAGACTTATTGTTTCAAACTTTTTAACATTAGATAATATCTTTACATATTCTTGTAATTTTGCGTTCAATAAAAATGCTATAGAACTTTGTCAAGAAATTAATTTAAAACTTTCAAATTCCAAAAGAGTATTCAATCCAGAATTTGATGGTTCTTGGGGAGGTGAAGATTCGTTTATTTCTCATTGTTTATATAGAACCGGAAATTATATTTTGATGACTAATAAAGAATGTTTTGTAAATCATTTTTATCATATAGAATCTCCAAAACAAAAAGGAAAGAAATTACTTCAAGATAAGTTGTCTAGAAGATTAGAAAAATTAATTTTAAATGGAGAATTGACAGGACCAATACAAATATTAAATAAATTTCATTATATTTCTTATGGATACTTTGATTATAAAAATGAAATAAAAAATATAGTAAATGTTTCTGGAATTAATTTAGTATTATCTCATTATATAGAAACTATTTGTGAAAAATATAAACTAGAAAAATATAAAAAAATTTTTGAATACTTTCTTACAAATAATAGAGTTTCGAACATTTCTGGAATTAGATCTGATAAACTTTCTGATTTGGATATATCTTATTATAAGCAGATGTTAGGATATATGAAGTTTTATTTAAAAAATGATAAAATAATTTTTGAAGATGATTTGTTTAATTTCAAAAAGATTTCTACAGATACTTGTTTCTTAGATTATGTTAATAACTAAATATTAATAAATTGAACAAATAGGATTTTAAGAATGTCTACAAATTTTTTAAACTATACAGAGTTAACTTATGATGAGATAAAGGAAAGAATTAAATCTAGACTTTCAGAAGATTCTAGGTTTTCTAATTTCTCTGAAAGTCAAATGTATAGTATGATTCTTGAAGCGTTTACTGCATTGACAGATTTTTCTAATTATTATATAGAAAGACGAGCACAAGAATCTTTTCCAGGAACTGCTCAATTAAGATCATCTATTATAGAAATTTCTAAAATGCTTGGTTATGTTATTAGAAGACCTATTCCAGCAACAACATCTATAACAATGACATTAACGTCTTTACCTAATGGAGCATCTGCTGGACAAATAATTTCATTAGATAAGTTTTCAAATTTTTCTTTTAATGGTTTAAACTTTCTTTTAAAAACTCCTATTCAATATACTTTAACTCAACTTGATATAAACAATTTTGCTAATCCAAATTATTTTAAAGTTTTTGAATTTTACTCTACAGAACCTGGAAAAGAATATCAGCTTTTTGATACCGAATTAATTCCAGAACAATATAGATCTCCTATAGAATTAATTCAAGCAGATAGGAAATCAATTCAGATAGATAGTAATAATACTCAATCCGACCAAAGATATCAAACTTACAAAATTGATGATAAAGAATTTTCAGATTACTTTGGTGAAAATGATTTTGGATTTGATGTAAGTGATGGTTCTGTAGATTTGACTTTGAATGCTACTAGAATTGCTATAGGATTAGATGAAACTTCTTTTGTATCTAATATGACAGATTTTGATTCTAAAAAAGAATTTATTATAGATAGAAGATCGTTTTTAAATAACTATACTATACCTTTATTAACTGCGACTGATTCTGGAAAAAATGTAAAGTATTGTATATTAAAAACAAATATGGACGATACTGTAGAATTAAAATTTGCAGATGATATTATTTCTTCAATTGGTGCTACTGGTTCTAATAGTATTTTTATCAGATACCTTGCAACAAAAGGATCTGCTGGAAATTTTGTGGGTGTTATTGGAAGAAAGGTAGAAAGTCAGCAAAACACATTTGGGAATAATTTTACAAACTCGCATATTAAATTTGCTTTAAGAAGAAATATTGTTGGTGGTTCAGATATAGAAGATGTAGAATCAATTAAGATTAATACTCCAGAAATATTTTATTCTTTAGACCGCTGTGTTACTTCTAGAGATTATGTAAACTTTCTTAAAACATTAGCTGTAAAAGGTAAACAGATTAAAAATGCTAAAGTTTGGGGAGAACAAGAAGAGACTAGAGATAATGTTTATAAGATACCAAATATAAAATTATTCAATGTAGTTTTGTTTTCAATTTTAGCAGATATGTATTCTAAAGGATCTGATGGAAAATATAATGGAATAGAACCTTTAGATAATATTCTTTTAGATTATAATAATTCGAATGATTGGTTTAATTTAATGGTTATGTCCGATTCTACAACTCCATTGAATGATAATACTTTAAATGAAAATCCAGATTTAAAAATTCTTTATGATAAACTTTATTCTAGATCTGAAATAACAGTTAAAAACATTTATGTCACTCCAGTTATTAGAGATTTTAAAATTGGTGGATATGTTTATTTAAACCCATTGACTGATAAGAATAATGTGGAGAAAAAGATTTCTGATGCTTTATATTCATTTCTTTCAAAAAATGCTGATTTCAATACACCAATTTATCTTTCGAAAATTATAGAGATTATAGAAAGTTTTTCGGAAGTAAATCATGCTGATGTTTATTTTATACCTAATGAAGATCCAAATAAAGATTATCTATTCCAAAGTGATTTTGCATCTGAATTATCTGCCATATCTGCTAACTTTAATTCCTTACCAATTGGTTTTGTATTTAATAGTTCAGTTTCTGCAAAAGATAAATGTAACGTAAGAGAATATTCGATATCGGGTGTAGATGATTCTTTTACATTTTATCAGAAAAGATTAAGTCCAATTTTAACATCTGCTGGTTATTCTCAGAATACTATTAATACGATTGCCTGTTTAATGCCAAGATTAGAAATGAAAATGTATAAGTATGATGATGTCACTGTTAGAACAGAACCAATATGGCCGAGTAATAATTCTGTAGATAATTTAACATGCGGATTACCAGTTTCTACTTCAGGAGATATTAATTGGGATTTTGTACCATCTGAAAGAAATATGTATCTAGGAATGATGAAATGTTTCTATGATAATTTAATGAAAATTGTTTCTAGAAATCCTACATTATCAAAATCTTCAGATGATTATATTGCAGGAATTAATAAAGTTTTTGATGAATTTTTAGCAGGAAGAGATAATTGTTTTTGTTCTTTAAGACAAATTGGACAATATAATCAAGAACTTGCAACAATTGAAGCATGTAAAGATTATATTAAAAATGCTGACCCAAATGAAATTAATAAATTTATCAATAATGATTTATTAGGAGTTCTTCAATTATTCAGAAACACTCTTGCAACAACTATTACAAATGGTTTACTAGATTCTTATGGGAATATTGTAAACTATTCTTTAAGAAACGAAATTGCTAGAGTTCAGTCACCATCGATCAGTGCGTATTACTATAGATAATAAATAATAAAAAAGGATTTAAGATATGAAGAAAATGTCATTTAAAGAATTTATGTTGTTAGAGGAAAATAAATCTCTTCTTGAACCTATTGAGAAAAGATTAAAACTTAATGAAAATGATTCTGAAGAAAAGAAAGAAGAGGAAGATGAAAAACCAGAAACTGATGAAGACATTAAAAAGAAAGCAAAAGAAGCTAAAATTAAAGATGATGAAGATTTAGAAAAAGAAGTTGCAAAGGAAGCAGAAGAAGACGCAAAGAAAACAAAGAAAGTTCTTTTGGGAATAGTTGACGAAAGAGATCATGATGGAGAAGTTTCTAAAGGAATTATTTTAGATACAGAACTTCCAGAAAAGAAAATTGAAGATTTAGAAACTAGAGAAGATGTTGTTGCTTCAGGAATTAATGCAAAAAAATTAAAAACAATCGCAGAAATAGCAAAACATATTAAGAAATTAAATGGAACTATTGTTTATTGGTTTGATTTTGAATCAGATCACGAAGGAGATGTTCCTTGGAAGAAAGTTAAAGTATAATATTTTCAGAGTCATTTTAAAAAGCCTATCCTAATAAGATGGGCTTTTTTGTTTCGATAAATACTACAAAGAATTGATAGGATTAATAAATGTCAAAATTAAATTTACAGGTAGCTAAAGGAAATGGATTTAATGAGCAGAACAAATATGCTATAAAATTTGATATAAAAAATTATGATACCTCTGCAATTCCTTTATCTGCGGTGCGAGTAGTTTCTTATGCGTGGTTACAACATAGAAACATTTTAAATCAATTTACTTCTGGTATAAATTCTACAGGGAATCTTTCAAAGTTTACTACAGAAATTGATCCTTTGAATGGTGTTGGTCAAACTGGTTTAGTAAATTTAAATTTGACAGATGTTTCATATAGGGTTTATCATAATGTTGTGAATAGTTCTAAAATTGCTCCACAACTAACTTTAAATGCTCCTAATGGTCAACAGTCACATTATACTCCAATATCCTACGCAAATTCTACAGATACTTATTTTGATATTCTATTAAATGATATAATGCCTGAACCTGGATATACTGTCACTTGGTTTCTTCCGGGTTCTTTAGAAGAGTATGGTACAAGTTCTATTGCCGCTGGCTCTCCTACAATTTCTATAGAAAAGGTTTCAGAATATATTAGAACAAATAATAGAAAATATGATACAAAAATTATTTTCTCATGGACTGGAAATTCAAATTCTATAAATCCAAATTGGGGGCTAAAAGATACTGACGTTTATATTAATATTAATCCAACTCTTTACCCAAGTTCTTTTATAACATCTTCTTGGTATTCTTCTTTAGATGATAATAATTTTGCTAATGATCCATACTTCATTTTAGAAAAGTGGAATGGATCTTCTTGGGAAACCGTTCAAGAATATGTTTCTTCAACTGAATTAGACAATCAAACAGGAACACTTTCTACTGATACAAATTTCTTAAAGATTGTTAATGATGGTATTGGAGAAAATAAATCGGTTTATATTTCTCCTTATGATATTAATCCAATTTCTGTAAATGCTTCTGATAAAGATAATTTATCACTTTGGTCAAAAAATACATTAGATGATAGAAGAAGATCTTTATTAAAATTTGAGACTTCTTCAATTCCTTCATCTGCAACTGGAATTAAAAATGCGGTTCTAAGATTAAATGTAAATTCTTTGACAAATGCTTGGAATCATTATTCTACAAATGGTCATGTTGCTGTTCATAGAGTTACTTCAAATTGGACGGAAAATTATACTACATGGTCTTTAAACACATATGAAAATCCTTGGACTACTCCTGGTGGTGATTATGATCCTACTCCTGCAATTTGGATAGGAAATTCTACACTATCAACTTCATTCACAAGTGCTGATCAAGAAAACCAATTTTGGATGGATTTTGATGTAACTGATATAGTAAATTATTGGAGATTAAATCCTTCTGAAAATTATGGTTTCTTAATTAAACTTTATGATGCTTCTAATGAAAATAATACTTCAGAAATCAAATGGGAAATAAATTCAGGTAGACTTTCTGGAACTGGTGATGTATTAGGTTTACCACAACTTTTAGTTTCATACAAGACTTTAAATACTTCTGGTGCAACTCCTAATGTAGAAATCAAATCACCAAATACAAATTCTAATATATATAATTCCACGTTCTCTATCTCAGGAATTTCGAATATTTCTTCTGGACAAGTTGAAGATGTAGATGTTTATTATAGAGAATCTACATCAGTTTTACCATATACTTATTTTAATACTTTGAATAATAATGGAGTAAATTCTTGGTATAATACTTTCTCATCTTTATCTTCTGGTTCCTATGATTTTATTTTAAGAGCAGTTTCAGATTTAAGAAATTTTGGAGAAAGTATTCCGGTAAGATTAAACTTTTTTAATTCACCAGCATTGACAGTAAGTGCTACGGAAGTTTGTAATGATGGACAGATTACATTAAAAGGATTTTTAGACATATCTAATCAAAGTCCTATTTCAGGAACATTATCATACACTAAACAATATATTCCTTTAGATAAAAAAATTACTTGTATTATTGAAGATAAAGTTGCTTCTGGAATTGTTTGGGTTGGTACTGAAGGAAATGGTTTATATAGAGTAGATCATTTATCAACTTCAGCAAGGGTAGTAAATTTTAAGACTACTAATTCTTCTATATCATATGATTTTATTAACGATATAGATATGGATTCTAATGGAATTTTATGGATATCTTATTCTGGAAATGGAATAGGAATATTTGATTCTAAGAATTGGAAAACGCATAATCAAAATGATTGGTTTTTGTATGATCATTCAAATTCTTCTTTATCAGCATATCCTTCAAATGCGATAGATGTCTGCGATATTCATATAGATTCTTCTGATAATAAATGGTTCTTATTAACTTGGCAAAACACTGATTCTATATTAAAGTTAGTCGGAAATACTTTTATAGATTCTAATATCACAAAATATAGTTTAGGTATATATCCAAGAAAGATTGTTACTCAAGGTTCTTATATATTCATTTCGAGTAATGATAATAGAATTTTTAAATATGATTCTGGATGGTCTTCTTATACTTTACCAACATTTCAAAATATAAATGATATAGATGTAGACTCATATGATACATTATGGTTTGCTACAGATTCTGGTATAGGAATTCTTTCAGCAACAACGTTAACAGAGCTTCCATATGATACATTATGGTTTGCTACAGATTCTGGTATAGGAATTCTTTCAGCAACAACGTTAACAGAGCTTCCAATAAGTTCTACACCATCTTGGCCTTATGGTTTACAAGCAGGATTAGGACAACCAGAAAATAAATTAGCGAAATCTATATTTGTAGGAGTCAATAATCAAAAGTGGATTTCTTTTTCAAATGCTAATGGATATAATGGTGGTGTTGTTAGATATGCTTGGAGTAATCTTTCTCAAAATGGTTTAGATAATTATTTTGAAAGTTTTGATTCTAAAAGATATTCTGGTATTACTTCTGATAATGTAGTTAAAACAATTCAATTATCTGCTAATGGTTATGTTTGGATTGTAACTGATCAAGGTCTTTCAAATATAAATGGATATACTAGAACAAACTTTTCTTTAGATGAACTTAATACACCAATCATTTTAGATAATGGGTCTTTCCAAGTTAATGTATCGAATCCAGTTTATGGTAATACTAATTTTGAAGTAGATTTCGAATATGCTTCTGGAGAACATTTTACTAGTTCTTTTAATATAAATGTTTCGACAACTCCTAATATAGAAGTTAAATATCCTACAGCATATTTAAATACCGTTCCTAGTAATATACAATCAAAAGTTTTAGAATATGAAGTTTCTGATAATGATGCTCAAAATGGTGCTACTGTTACCGTTCAAGTTAAAAAATCTCCTACACAAAATGGTCCTTGGACAACTCAATATACTTATTACAATTCTTTAAAATATCCTATCTATGAAACTCTTTCTCCAGAAGATTTATATTATCTAAAAGTTGAAACAACAAATGGATCATGTTCTGCTGAAAGTGAAATTTATACTATATATGGAAATAATACTTCTACATTAAATATAAATCCAATTACAGAACAATATACAACAGAAGATATATTGAATGTTACTGGAAATGTTTATAATAAAGATTTTTCTAAAGTTTTATTAGTTAATGGAAATAGTTATACAGATTCTTTAGATAGTTTAGAGTTTGGTTATATAACATCTTCTGGATTTATTTCTGTAGGGTTTGGAACAATTATTTCTACAATAGGTTCAAGTGCAAATTTTAGCTTCTCTTGGACATCTCCTATTGTTGGAGTATCGTTATTATCAGCAATTTCAAGGACTAAATTTGGAACAGTTGCTTATGGTGAAGTTACATTTAATGCAATTACACAAAGACCAACGATAACAATAATTTCTCCAAATAGTAATCAAGAAATTGCTTTATTACAAGATTTTACATTAAGTGCTTCTACTGCTTACTTAACAAATCCTGTAGAAAGTTTAAATTTTTATATAGTAAATGATAGTATAGTTTCTGCTATAGGTTCTGCTACATCTGCTGGGATAAATTCTTGGTCCAAATCTTTTTCTCCTTCAGCATATGGTCCAGGAAGATATTCGATTTATGCAACATGTTTAGATAATTTAAGTTTATCAGCATCTTCAAATTATGTAGATATTACAATAAACTCTTTACCAGAATATTTTCAAATATCAGAAACTTCTTCTACACATTCTGGAATTTATACTTATCAAATTAAAATTTCTGATGTAGATTCTTATTATAATAATTTGGTTGAAATAATATCTGCTGGATCGGTTTACACTTCTGGTTATGCAAATGGATTTGGAGATTTTATTTGGAATTGGGTAAATCCTCCAAACGGAATTCATAATCTATCAGCAAAAATTTATGATGGTAATCCAAGTGTTTCTTCAGATTACTCAATATTTCCATTCACTTTAGATCTGAATAAAATCGAAATTTCAGTTTCTTATCCAAGTTATCCTTTAGCTAGGGTGAATAATTTAGAAATTTCTCCATCAGTGAAGGTGATAACGACTGATACAAATGTTATAGCAACACCTTCTATAATTGGTGATGTTTCTGAAGTAAATTATTGGTTATGTGATTATGATTTTTCTACAAGTTCTTATTATAAAAAAGAAATTTTAGAAACTTCTGTAACAAATCCATATGATGTAAGTTTTAATTTACCATCTTCTAGAAAATTTGTTAACACTTCTTCCAGATATAATTTCTATGGGGTTATTGCTGAAGCAGTTTCTACAAATGGTTCTTCAATAGAATCTGATATAACTTATTTTTATGTAAAAGAGCAAAGCGTATCTGGAGAAATTTTTAATAATACTTGTTCAAATCCAATTATTTTCTCAGGGGAATTTTTAGATTCAGATCTTCCATTCTCTAGATTGAACACCATTATAGATAATTCAATTTCAGCAACTGTCTACGAACTAACTTCTGGAACATATCTAGGAACCGTCTCACAAGGCTCTAGAATCAATGAGAATATTCCATATACATATTCTTGGTCAAATCCTTTATCATCGGTTTCTGCGGTATCTGTGAGGCTTGTAGATGCTTATGGAATATCTGCATCACAAACAATTGATTATGGTGGATTAGATGTTCGACCAGAAATTTCTTTATTATCTGGAATGAATTTTATTGCGAGTACTTTTGGAACATTTTATCTAGTATCTGCTGGGAATGTTTCGGTTTCTGCTTATACTTCTGCTTCAAAGATTAAGGAAGTAAGTTTTAGATTTCAAACATCTTCTGTAGAAACTATTAGCGCAGATGTTAATAAAGTTGGAGTGATAAATGTTCCAAATACTGATGGAAGTTTTTCTCTACAAGCTTATGTAAAGACATCTGGAAATTGTGAAGATTATTCTGATCCATATTATTTTGTAGCATTAAGACAAATTTCTGGAAATATCTATCCTGATAACTGTTCTACATGTTATTGTAATGGTGGTAATTTAAGAATCGCTGGAAACTTATACGATCCAAATTTTGAAAATGGTGCTTTGATTGGATATTTTGGAAGATCTATTTCAGCAGAACTTTATGATAATTTTGATAATTTGATTTCAAACATTTCTAGTCAAATTTCTTATGGTCAAGGTTCTTTTGAAACTATTTGGGAAAATCCAGTTGTTGGAACTAGTTCAGTATATTTAAAAGTAACTGATAATAATGGAGTTATCCAAACTATATCAAAAGTCCTTTCAAGGTCTATATATGAATCACCAGTATTAAATTTCATTAGTCCGGTCGATTATTCAATTTCTTCCACAGTTTACAGACAAGATAATTCTATATATTTTTCTTCAAACGTTTCTAGTACAGATTTGATTGGAGTTAAATATTATGTGAATGGAAATCTTATTGGAATTTCAAACAATCCTTCTAATGGATTTTTGTTAGATTGGAATGTAGATAAACTTCCAGGATCTTATAATGTTTCAGCAATAGCATTAAATTCAAATGGATGTTATTCTATAGCTTCTAAAAATATAATGGTTGCTAATAGTCCTTCTACAAACTTTATATATCCAGTTCAAAATGGCTATTATCAATCTGGAAATATTTTAAGTGCATTTGTAGATTCTAAAGGAAATTCTCCAGCATCTGTTTCTTCAGTTAATATATCTTTTGATAATACAATTTTCCCAACTGTTTATTCGAGTGCTAGTAAACTTTGGGAAACTTCATTATCTGCAATTTCTTCAGCGGTTTCAAATTATACTCTATCGGCATTTGCTTACGATACATTAAATCAAGTAACTGTAAAAGAAATTACTATAAACATTTCTAATGCTCCAGAATTTAATTTTACTGTATCTGGCTTAACAGATGTTTCAGCAAATTATAATACATTAATTCCAATAGAGATTTCTGGATATTCTATAAATGGTTCTAAATTAGTATCTGCATATTTGAATATCTCCGGTGCAAATGTTTCTATAACCTCTTCTGGAATAAATGAATTTTATAAAGAGATATTAGTTCCAAGATATTTTACTTCTGGGAACAATTCAGTATCTGCATATGTTATAGATGATGTTGGAGCAATTGGAGTAAGAACTATCAGTCTTTATATATTTCCTTATACTGGATTAATATCATATCCGGTAATTAAAAATGTTGGTTCAACTCCAGATAGTAAAGTTGTGTATAGGTTATAAATAATCATGATGAATAACTTTATATATACAACTTTTGAAATTTCTGATTATACAAATGGAATAGTTTCTGCAACAATTGGATTAACTCCAAATAGTGTAGGAACTATCATAACTTCTGGAATTCAAAATGTAGATAATAATTCTAAATTTTTAGTTCCTATAGAAATTTCTGCAACTGGTTATGTAGAGATTTCAGCAACTAACTTTGTAGATCAAACTACAACTGTTAGAGAAAATAATTTTATAATCGGTTGTAGTACTGGAAGAAAAACAAATTTGACAAGATTTCTTCCAATTAATTATAGAGATAAACCAAATGGTGATCCTTCAGAATTATTTGAATTTACAAAAGTATTTGAAGATTATTTAAACACAATTTATACAAACGTAGATGAAGGTTGTAACTTATCTATATTAGAAAAAATTAAAAGATTACAAGATTTTAGAAGTATAGATAGAATAGAATCCCAATACATTTATCAATATGGAAATATGTTAGGATATGACGTTGGTATTAATAAATCTGAAATGGGAACTTTTGCTAATGTATCTGGAACTTATGCTGATACATTTGAAGAATATCAAGAAAAATGTTTAAGATTTGTTGTTGGCAATCTTCCTAATTGGTATTCTATAAAGACAACTAGAAATGCTGTAAAAATTATGTTATTATCGTTTGGAATAATTGGTGATTTAATAGAAAATTATTCTTTAGATTATAATATTTTCTGGAAACAAAATAGAACAACTGCTGGACAATATGTTGCAAATAACATTTCTAAAGAATGGTTTCCAACACCACACGTTTCTGTAGGTATAGATTTAAGAAATACTCCACATGAAAAGGCTTATTCAGATTCTGTAAAAAATGTAATAAACTCTATGGAATCAATTCGTCCTGCAAATGTAGTTATAGAAAGTTTACAAGGATATGTTTCTTCCGATGAATCTAATACTACAAGAGCTATAAATCTTTCTATGTCATTTAAAGCATCTAAATCTATAAATGTTACTAGAACACAACAATTGAATTTGACATAAGATAAATAATTCCATAAAACTGAGGTTGATATGAATTTAGGAATTTGCTCATACATTACATCTGCTGGATTAAAAGCTGTTACATCTGCTGGTGTTTTGGGACCATATTTTGCAATCAAGTATTTTATTCCAATTTATGATTATAGACTTGATAAAACTATTTGTAGAGGAGTTTCTGGATTAACTTCAGCGGTTTCAGTAAGTTCTTTAAATTTAGTTTC
>Ga0208196_1000589_pt1 | contig 46400 bp, 39 predicted proteins | sample AD_JPNNA7_MetaG_FD_184443 | JGI IMG/M metagenome (GOLD analysis project Ga0208196, IMG submission 184443) | Active sludge microbial communities of municipal wastewater-treating anaerobic digesters from Japan - AD_JPNNA7_MetaG (SPAdes) (version 2) | ecosystem: Engineered > Bioreactor > Anaerobic...
GTCAGTTGGGGACCCCGGCCTGCCCGCCCCAACGCCGAGGAAATTCACCGGGACGGCGCAAAGGGACGACTTTGCCCCCGCGACCACGCTGCAAGGTGATCATCAAGGGTAAAAAAGCCGCCCCAACCGTCTGATTCAGGCTCGATTGTTCACTTGTAAAGGTTCTGCTTCAACTCGACGTCAGTCAAGTCAAGTTTACGTTGTCAAAAGTCCAATTTGGTATGTCAGGTGCTTTTGTATGACAAGATATTCGTGTTTCTATAAGCCCATCCCCCCTGCTCCCCTTCCCCCCCCAGGAAGGGGGATTTTTGGTGGGGGTGTGGCGGGCGGCGAAGCCGCCCGCCACACCCCCATTTTTTTCGCCCCCTTCTTCCCCGCTTGCGGGGGAGAAGGGGGTGGGGGGATGAGAGGGTCATCATCTGCCGAAAGGGTAACCTATGATGTACCTCCCCAAAGTCCCGTTCGCCACCTGGCAAGGGTGACTGAATAGTTACGAAAGTCAAGTAGCCCTGCCAATTCCCGTTGTAGGGGCGGTTATAGAGGCGGCTTTAGCCGCCTCTCTGCCGCTCTAAGCAGGCCTGCGTAAGTCCTGTATTTTTTATTCTCCCTCGTGCGGAACTTGCTTGCTGCTGATGGCGCCGGGCAAAATGTCCACTTCAACGCCTTCAGCCAGGCGGATGCGGGCGATGTTGGCCTCCGGGTCGTAACGGGTCAACGTTCCTATAAAACCGCCGATAGTGATCACGCGATCCCCCACGGCCAGTTCTTTCTCCTGCTGCCGTCGTCGACGCCGTGATGCCCACTGCGGCACGTAGAAGAAGACGATGATCAAGAGCATGGCAATGATCCAGAATGTCCAATCTGTTCCCTGTCCCATACGACCCTCCTTGCAACCGGGTTTGGGTGTGCTATTTCCAGCTTCTATGACATACTTTGATTATAACCGCGAGAACGCAGAAGAACAAGTCCGCATGTTGAACATTGGAAGTTGTCAGTGCGCCCGGCAACGGGACCCGTCTGACGCTGCGTTTTCCATTTGTGAGTCGTATCTATCAAACAAGAGCTTCGATTTATGGGGAAATCTCCACCACGATACCCAGGCCGCGCTTCTCTGACCGGTGTAAGAGATCGAATAGCTCTAGCATATCCTCATCGTTCAAGGCGATACACCCAAGCGTCCAATCGCTGTGTGCTCCTCCGCCGTGTATCAGGATGTCATTCCATATCCGCTGTTCCTGGTTGGCCTCATTGAAGTCGTACACTTCCCAAATCGTGTCCAGCTTGCCATGTTCAGCTTCCCACGCCGCAATGCGTGCGGCGCCTTCTTGCCCGTACTGGGCGATGTAGTCACGCAACGATGGCGCCGTTGTATCCAGCAGCATTTGGCGAGGACCAAAGACCGATTTGTACTGCATACTTGCGATCAGGAACTCCCCTTCCGGCGTTAGCGAATCCGCCCACACCTTGCGCGGTGCTAACCCGTAACGGCTCAAGGCAATGGGATACTCTGCTATGGGTTCTCCATGGTCATAAACTTTAAGTCGGTGCTCGGACTTTATGACGACGACGCGATAGTCGTCCACCCGCTGGACAGGCTGCTTGAAGGTGACCATCCAGCGCCAGATGGCATAATCCACCACGTGCCCATCGGACACTTTGTACAGGGCCAGCCAGAGAAACAGAGCCAGGAAACACAGCCCGGCAAGACAGCTCGATTTCCGCAGACGTCGTTTCATTTTGCTATTTCGTATAGTCAATGTTACCCAGCACGGCTACGTTATCCCGCGCTTCTCCTGATGTGACCGGCAATCGCTCCATCGTCAGCAAATTGTAGAAGCCGGTTGCCAGGGTATAGGTGCCCGAGGGCATATCCGGTGGCAATTGGAGGGTAATCGTATCCTTGATGATTTCACCAGCTTTCCACAGCGAAGTCGGATAGAAGGCATGACAGGGTTCGCTATCATTCTGCGCCCACAAAGGGCTGCCGGAAGCTGGATCGGTGGGACCGAGCAGGTGTACGAAGGCGGTGTAGTTGATGGCTACCGGTGCATTTCCCTGGTAATACAGATTCAGACGGACGGTATTGCCGGGGAGAAAGGCAGTCTCATCCATATCGTACCCCAGCAGTTGGATAGATGGCCCCCATTGTATCGAGAGCGGGTGGGTGGGCGTGATATAGACTGTACTTTGTGCCGGGACGCGAAAGGCGCGGAAGTAAGGTTCCCCATAGTTTCCAGGCCCGTTGTAGACAATTTGTCCTTGAGGGTAGTGGGCTTGTAACTGCGCCAACCCTTGTTTATCCTTGCTTGGCGCAATGATGTAGGTGGTGTGGGTCGTCGTCTTCGCGGGCATGACGATGCACACCCGTCCGTTGTATCCCTCTACATTGTCGCGCAGACCGGAATGAAAGCGAATGCCTGGATGGTCAGGTGTGTCGGGGGAAACGTAAATCTGTTCGTCGGCGGGAAGGGTGCGAATATACTCCCCGATCATGGAAATCCCTACTTCGAAGTGGGTAAAGAGGTTGGGATTGGCGGCCCAGGTGACAAAGTAATCGTGGAAGGTAACCATGCCGCTGTAGACAAACCCACCGACCAACAGACCGGCGTACATAGGTTGCATATATCGGCGCAGCCGCGGAGAAGCATTTGTAGACCGGCGTGGCACGATTTTCCATAGACTGACAACAGTGATGGCAATCAGGAGAGCCACGGCCGGCAGTGTGCCGATAGCGCGCTTGGCTTCCGCACCTCGCCCGGCCAGAGCAGCCGGAACAAGCATGACTACCCACCAGGCGAGCACGAGCATATAGCGGGGTTTCTTGTATTGAATGAGGCAAATGACAAGACCTACGTAGAACAGTCCGGCGAAGAAAATGTTCAGTACCGGACGCCCCGGAATGGTGCTGTAAGGTTCGGCATCGCCGCGGATGCCGAACAACAGGAGCGCATTCATGAGCTGTTGCCTGAAAGCTTGTTCATTTTCAGCAGTGCTCTGTGAAGGGCGGAGAACAGCAGCTTGCTGGATGCGCTCAGAAAAGGCGCCGGGATGTTCTATAAAAAACCAACCCAACGGCGCAAATATCACCATCGAAATGCCCACGATAATGAGAAAGTTCTCTACATCGCGGCGCGCAAACGCGCGCCGTTGTACAAAGTGGCATATAAATCCTATGACCACCAGCACCGGCAACAACCGAGCTGCCTGATACGTATACAGGCTGAGTCCAAGCATGACGCCGCACGCGCCGCAGACCCACCGTGACTGAGTCCGTAGCCCCCGCCAGAGGAAGTAGATGGTCCACGCCGCGAAAAACGGCACCAGAATGGCGCGCACACCATAACGACTCCAGTTGAGATGCCAATAAGAGACAGCTACCATAAGCGCGGCACTGACACTGCCCAAAAATCGAACCGGCGGCGTTTCTTCAAAAAACAGTTCCTCGGCAAGGAAATAGATCGCCGGAATGGTCAGAATACCGACAACAGCCGAGGCCAGATGAACCGCGAGCGCCGTAGGTCCAAAAATAAGTACCCATACCGCAACAAGATAGCTGAAAAGTGCTTCTCGCCCAAAGTTGGTCAATAAAAAGATGGGGCGTGCCCCGCGAAGGATTTCCAACGCATCTATCCCATAATACGCAGGATCGTATCCGTCACCGGGAGGCAGGCGGTCGATGTGGTACAGGCGCAAGAATGCAGCAAGCAAAGTGATAAGGATGATGGCCGGCACCCGCAAGTGGGCCGGCGTGAGCCTTGACCGATTCATTGATGTCTCCATATTTTACGATAACTGGAAGATGCTCGGGCCGGTCTTGGACCGTGCCCACTCATCATTTGATCCTGCAGTGGCACGGTCAGAGACCGGCCACAGCCAGTCAAGTGCAATTCCCAGATGGCTATTTACTCTTTTCCAAGAGTCTGTCGTATACTCTTGAGCGCGCTCACCGTTGGGTTTGTCGCTCACAGCGTTACCTCCAGCGTCTCGAAGGGCGGGACGCCCAGCATTACACTGCGGCGGATGGGATCGCTCACGACGATGCCGTAGGCCACGCCGTCGGCGCGGACGTGGCGCGGGGCGCGTTGGAGGCCGTTGAGCGTCAGTTCGATGTGTTCGTAGGGCGGTTGGTAATCGCCCTCACGTGCCCACGTCACGGTCAGGTGGTCGTCCGTCTGCCGCAGGACGAAGCGGTTCAGACGATAGTCTCCTTGCCGGTAGCCGAAACCTTCCCCGGCATCTTCGTACAACTCGCTGACGGTTTCGCCCGGCCCGGCGAGCGGATAGACGCTCAGGCGTAGGAACTTCTGCCCCCGCTGCTCGACACTGGAGCCGTATTCACCCATGGGCAGTATGCTCCCGGCGCGGACGAAAAGCGGGATAGTTTCCAGGGCGGCGAAAGTGTCAACGCATTGAACGGATGCAGTGGCCTGGCGTTCGTTGGTCCAGAAATCGTACCAGACACCGGCGGGCAGGGGGACGGGGCGCGAGGTGGCGCCGGGTGCGCCGATGGGAGCGACGAGAAGCGCGTCGCCGCACAAGAAGGCGTCATCAACGTTCATCAGCGCTTCATCTGCATCATTCCACCACAGTGGACGGACGACGGGCCAGCCGCGCGTCGTCATCTGCCAGACGGCGGTGTAGAGGTAGGGCAGCAGCTCGTAGCGCAGTTGAATGAAGCGCCGCACGATGCTCAGGTAGGGTTCGCCGTAGGACCAGGGTTCTTGATCGGGTGTGCCCGCGACGGTGTGGGCGCGGAAGAAAGGCATAAACGCCGCCATCTGAATCCAGCGGGTGAACAATTCACCATCGGCGGCGCCTTTGAATCCACCGGTGTCCGGCCCGCTGAAGCCCAGCCCTGAAAGACCCAGCCCCATCACCATCGGCATGGTCAGCCTGAGCGAAGCCCACGTGCTCTCGTTGTCGCCGGTCCACGAGATGGCGTAGCGCTGCACGCCGGCCCATCCCGCGCGGGTGATGAGCACCGGGCGCACGTCCGGCTGCTGCGCGAGCAGTCCGGCTTGACCGGCGCGCGCCATCTGCATCCCGTAGACGTTATGCGCTTCACGGTGATCGCCGCCGCGCCCTTCGAGGCTGTGACGGATGGGGTGGGGCAGTGTCGGGTCCCCGTTCGAGGCGAAGATGGCAGGTTCGTTCATGTCGTTCCAGAAACCGGCAATGCCCGCTTCCAGCAGGGGTTTGTACTGCGCGCCCCACCACTGCCGGGTCTGCGGAGCGGTGAAGTCGGGGAACGCGCTCAGGCCGGGCCAGACCGGCGCGTGGAAAACCTTGCCATCGGGTGTAGCGCAGAAGTGACGGCCTGCCAGCCCGCTCCGGTAGACGGAATAGGTGCTGTCTTTCTTGATGCCGGCGTCGATAATGGCGACGAGTTTGATGCCTTGAGCGCGCAGGTCGGCGGCCAGTGTCGCCATGTGCGGAAAGCGTTTCTTGTCCCACGTGAAGCAACGGTAGCCATCCATGTAGTGGATATCCAGGTGGATGGCATCGCAGGGGACGTCGTGCGCGCGGAAATCCTCCGCCAACTTGCGCACGCGCGCTTCGGGATAGTACGACCAGCGCGACTGCTGGTAGCCGAGCATCCACAGCGGGGGCAGAGCGTGCCGGCCGGTCAACTCAGTGTAGCGTTCGAGGAGATGCGGTGTCGTCCCGGCGATGACGTAATAGCGCAGCTCCCCCCCCGCGAAGCGGTGTTCCGCCACGTTGGGTACACTGTCGCCCAAATCGAACTCCGCGTAGTACGGGTTTTCGTAAAATACGGCGTGCTGTGTAATATGCGAGGCATGATTTTCCGCTGCGCTGCTGCTCTGCTGCGCTGCTGCTCTCGTTTGCTGATTTGGGTCTCTTGATGCTTGTGCGCTGATGTAGACGGGGATATTCAGGTTGATCGGGTCGTCGTCGTTGGTGTAGCCGGAAGGATCGCGGTTCCAGAGAATGTGCGTGTGTCCGCGGCGGTTCCAGCGGGTGGCGCGCTCGCCCAGACCGAAGAGGTGTTCTTCTGGGGCCAGAGCGGTGCGATGGCGCAGGGCGCCGTCTTTGTGCCAGGCCACGTCTACGTCAGCACGCAGAAGATGCCCGGCGGCGTCGGCGATGAAGACTTGCGCGTCCGCCAATGCGATGCCTACGGTAAGCGCCTCGCTGCGTAACCACAGGACCTTCTCGGTTTCGACGGAGACGACGGCGGGAACGGGCCAGGCTTCCAGGGGTTTGGCGATGGCATAGGGAATGGTCGCCGGGACGTGCCCGTGGGCGCGGGGGCGGTAATGGACGCGCACCATGTCCGCCGCAAAAAAAGTGATGTCCAACGTACAATTTTTGGTGGTCAGCGTGGCGCCGCGTTCGTGCGGTATGATGAAGCCTACGCGCCCCGGATGTTCCCAGCGTGTGGGCCATACGATAGGCGGACGGCCGAGTTGCCGACCCAAAGCCAGCCATTGGCGCAGGCCGCGTCGTGGATGCTGGGGATGCTCCCACCGGGCCTCGGTCCAGGCCTTGCGGAATGGATAGAGCGCTGCATGCAGCGCCGGCTCGATACCGATGAGGCGCACGGCGCTGGATAGGTCATCGAGTAGTGTTGGCATAAGGCTCCCTTCACAGAAACTATCGGTCTCAGTAGATAATCACCCAATGCTCCGAAGGGGATCGTCAGCTCCCTGTGCTCCGAGGGGATCGTCAGATCCCCGTTCCGGAATTATAGCCAATCGCGTCGTGAAAAATTCCACGCCACCAGGACGGCAATAGCGACCGAGATAATCAGGATGATGGGGAAGGCAAAAGGAGAATTTTCCAGGGGCAGGTGAACGTTCATGCCGAAGAAACTGGCTACGACCGTCGGCAGGGAAATGATAATCGTGATCGACGCCAGAAATTTCATAACCACGTTCAGATTGTTGGAAATAATCGACGCAAATGCATCCATCATCTGGCTGAGGATGGCGCTGGAGATATTGACCATCTCAATCGCCTGGCGATTCTCGGTGAGGACGTCTTCCAACAACTCCAAATCGTCAGGATATGTTTGGAAAAGCTGATTGCGTTGGAGTCGTTCCATCATCAGCTCGTTGGATTTGAGGGCGGTGGTGAAATAAGTCAGACTTTTCTCATATTTCAGCAATTCCAGCACCTCCTGGTTGCGCATCGAACGCTGCAATTTGTCTTCTAACTCATCGACCCGCCGGTTGATTTCACGCAGGCAGTGCAAATAACGGGTGGCGGTGCCCAAAAACAAATACAGGGTGAAGCGATTGCGTTTGCCGGTTGATAATCCCCGCAGCCGTCCTGCGGCGGCATCGCGCAGCAGATCACTTTCCACGCGGCAAATCGTCACCACGAAGTTCGGGGCGAGCATAATCCCCAACGGAATGGCAATATAGGGAATATCAGAAGTATCTCCCTGATAATGCGGAATCTTGACCACAATGAGAGTGTCGCCATTTGATTTTTCGACCCGCGATCGTTCATCGAGGTCAAGGGCATAGGAGATAAAGTCTTGGGGAACTCCCAGGGCTTGCAGTTGTGCAACCTCTTCTGGGGTCGGATCGGTGGCCCGGATCCAACAGCCGGGCACGACTTCATTGACCCGGAGCAATCCTTCTTCTGTCGTCTTGAGAAATGTAATCATCGCCTGCCTCCTGTATTTTTTTTGACATTCCTACCGGGAATGTAGTGAGCGGTGCGCTAGGGTTGCCAATCCGCTGGGGTGATCCGGCAGGCGTCATTCAGGAGATCAGACTAAACACCTCCTGGTGAAATAGGCGCGCTGGAACATCCCAGCCGACGTCTACTATAGGGATCTTTCTTACGTTTCTTCAAGGGAACCAACCTCACTTATGGATAGAAAATAGCTTGAACGGCCTCATTATACCCCAAAATCGAGAATTCGCCTATCCCGGAGGACCCATCCGCGCGCTGGACATGGGCGAGTGCCGGCACCTAGGCTGCCGGCGACGCAGAACGTGCGTACCTTATAGATTGACCATGCACCCCAAACCGGGGACGTCCGTAGCGATCAGCCAGCCGTCTTGTACCACGAAACGCGCGCAGGTGGGATCATTTTCTAGGTCGAAGTGACCGTCCAGATCGCCGTAGTGGACGGCGGGACTGCTCAAGGCGAAGGCCAATCCCGCCGCGATGAGCAGTGCGGGTTCACTCAAACTGCCGACCATCGTTGTCATCTGCGCGGCGCGGGCGATGGCGTCCATCTGCCGGGCGCAGGTGATCCCGCCGCACGTCGCCAGTTTGATGCTGATGCCGCTGGCGGCCTTGTGACTGGCGATGTTCAGCGCCGACGCCGCCCCGATGACGCTTTGCGAAGCCAGGATCGGTATCTTGCTCTGCATCGTGACCTGTCGGAGTGCTTCGACGCCTTCCGCCGGCGAGATAGGTTGTTCCAGCATCTCCAGGCGGCCCGCGAGCGCTTGCGCGACATCGAGCGCCTCGCGGATGCTGTAGCCGCCGTCCGCATCCAGCCGCAGAATGCAGTTGGGAAACGCATCGTGGACGGCGCGGGCGCGGCGCACATCCTCCTCAGGGTTCAGCCCGCCCTTGAGCTTGAGGATGCGGAACCCCTGACGGACGCGGTCGTGGGCCATTTCGACGGTTTCTTGCACGGTACCCAGGCCGATGACGACGGAAGTCTGGATGCGGTCACGGTACCCTCCCAGGAGGCGGTACAGTGGCATACCGGCTGCCAACCCCAGCAGGTCGTGAAAGGCGATGTCGAAGGCGCATAGAGCCGCAGGCGTATCGCTTGTCAGCGCGCTGAGTTCGGCGAGCGCGTACTCGGTGTTGAGCGGGTTCAGGTCGCGGGCGCGGTCGGCGCAGGCGCGGCATGCTGCGGTGACGCTGTCGAGCGTCTCGCCGGTCAGGGCGGTATCGAAGGCCGCGCACCCCCAGGCGACGTCGCCTTGCCGGGTCTCGAGGCGCACGAAGACGGCCGCCGCGTGCTCTGGGGCGTCTTCGCCGCGGTACGCCGCGCGGAAGGGCAGACGCAGGTGCAGTTCCACTGGTATCACTTCAACGTGGGTGATTTGCATAGCTGTTACCTCCTGATGAAAAATATCCTCTTGCTCCGAGGGGATCGTCAGATCCCCGTTCCGGTCCGAGATCTACTGACTCTTTCAGCATTCCACAAGGATGCTCGATTCTAGCATACTTACGGGAGAGCACAATACTTTCTGCCTTAACCGCATCGTTTCGCGGTGGGCTACGCTTGACAAAATGGCGCTTTACGCTAAAATTTTACCTGTTCGAGCCGACCAGGAACCTGACAGCGCACGAACACGAACATGCCGAAGTGGCGGAATAGGCAGACGCGCCACGTTCAGGGCGTGGTGAGCTTACGCTCGTCTGGGTTCAACTCCCAGCTTCGGCACCACCCAGCCCCCGGTTTCCGGGGGCTTTTGGTTTTCTCCTGAAAGGTAGCGCAAGTTGCCAACTCGCGGTTTGGTTGCTATTCATGGGAATTCGTGTAGATTAGGGGTCAGTTTTTGGGTGGAAAGGAGTGCTGGATGAACATTGTCGATTTACGCAGCGACACGGTGACAAAACCGACGCCGGCGATGTGGGAAGCGATGGCACACGCCGAAGTGGGCGATGACGTCTACGGGGAGGACCCCACCGTCAATAGGCTCGAAGCGATGGCGGCAGAGCGGATGGGCAAAGAAGCCGCCGTTTTCGTCGTCAGCGGGACGATGGGGAACCTGACGGCACTGCTGACCCACTGTGGGCGCGGCGACGAAGTGATCCTGGGTGACAAGAGCCACACATTTCTGTACGAACAGGGGGGGATGGCAGCCCTGGGCGGCATCATGCCGCATACCGTTCCTAACCAGATGGAGGGGACGTTGTGCCTGAGCGATGTGCGCGCGGCGATTCGCACCGACGACGAGCATTTCCCCCGCACCCGCTTGATCTGCCTGGAGAACACGAACAACGTCTGCAACGGCGCTCCGCTCACTCCCTGGTATATGGCGCGGATGGGTGAACTGGCCCGCGAGCATGGCTTGAAAATCCACGTCGACGGCGCGCGCATTTTCAACGCGGCGGCGGCGTTGGGCGTGGAAGCGCGTGAGCTGGTGCAGGACGCCGATTCGGTGACGTTTTGCCTCTCGAAGGGGCTATGTGCACCGGTGGGATCGGTGTTGTGTGGAAGCGCCGAATTTATCAAGCAGGCGCGGCGGTCGCGTAAGATCATCGGCGGCGGGATGCGTCAGGCCGGCGTGATCGCGGCGGCGGGCATCGTCGCGCTGGAGCAGATGACCGGGCGGCTGGTCGAAGATCACGCGCGGGCCAAACGGCTCGCCGAAGGGCTGGCGGAACTGCCGGGCGTCGTGGTTGAACCGGTCTTCACCAACATCCTCTACTTCAGCCTGGCCCCGCAGGTGACGCTATCGGCTGAAGAAGTCGCCGCCCGCCTGCGCGAGGACGGCATCCTGATCGGCCCGCATTCGGCGCGCAGCTTCCGCGCGGTGACGCACTACTGGATTGATGACGAGGGCATCGAACGCACCTTGCAGGCGTTTCGAGAGACCTTGTAGACGGGGGGCGGATTCATCACGAACCTGCGGTTTGCCGACGGTGGAATGAAAATCCTAACCGCGTATCAGGAGAATCCTCGCTAATTTTTTTCCGAGGTAACTATTCAGCCGTCCTTGCCAGGTGGCGAATGGGACTTTGGGGAAGGTGCATCATGGGTTGACACTGCGGCCATAGGTGCTGACCCTCTCATCCCCCAACCCCCTTCTCCCCCGCCAGCGGAGGAGAAGGGGGCAAAAAAGAGGGGGTGTGGCGGGCGGCGAAGCCGCCCGCCACACCCCCTCAAAAATCCCCTTTCCTGGGGGGAAGGGGGGCAGGGGGAATGGGGCTTATAGAAACATGAATATCTCGTCATCCAAGAGCACCTGGTATACCAAAATCTGCGCAGGACCTGCTATAGGGAACAAGTGGCTTCGCCAGGTTTACAAACCTGAATAGTAACTTTCCGAGAAAGATTCGTGTAGATTAGCGAGATGAGCGGTTTATTTTTAAGGGAGGTATGGCTATGGACGAGCTGATTAAGTTGGTAGCGAGCAAAGCTGGAATCCAGGAGGCGCAGGCCAGGACGGCGGTGGAGACGGTGATGAAGTTCCTCAAGGAAAAGCTGCCGGCGCCCCTTGCCGGGCAGCTTGACGCGGCACTGGCGAATGAAGCGCTCTTGGGCCAGGCGAGCCAGCTTATTGACAAGGGCCTGGAGGGCCTGAGCGATTTGTTCAGCAAGAAATAGAGACCGATGGGCAATTTAGAGACTCTGATCAAACGATTGGCGCAAGTAGCCGGGGTGTCGGAAGAAGACGCGCAAGCGGCGCTGGACACGGCCGTGGACTATATCAAGGCGCAGCATCCAGACGAAACTGACAAGGTCGATGCGGCGCTCGCCAATGAGAAAACTGTGCAGCGCATCGGCGATCTGGTAGTCAAAATTGCCGCTAAGGTGAAGCCGGACCAACCCTGACAGATCTTCCGAGACCTGTCAGGGTTGCCCCTCTACCACGCCCAGATTGCCCACAGGACGATCATCACCAGGCCGATGGAAAAGCGGGCCAGGAATGACCAGCCCCAACCGATGGCCATGGCTTTGGTGATGCGCCAGGATTCGGCGCGATCTTTCCGCCGCACATACTCGGCCAGATAGAGGCCGAGAAGCGCGGCGGCAATGCCCCCTAGCGGCGTGAGAAAGACACTGCCCACAAACCCGGCGACGAAGGCGATGGCGATGGATGACCACTGCGCGCCGTTCACACGGGCCTTCCCGCCCATCAATATGTTGTCGATGGTGCAGCCGATGATGGTCAGTACGGTGATCACGGCGAAAATCCACCCGCCGCCTCCGCCGAAACCGAAGATAAGGCCGTAAAGCAGCGTCAATGCCCAGATCACCGTCACGCCGGGAAAGATGGGGACGACCATGCCTGCCAGCCCGACCAGCATCCCGACGAGCATCAATATCTTTGCTACAATGCCTACCCAGCTTATCATTTATTTCCCTCCGCGAAATGTTCAAAATCGAAACTCAGTTCTCCGGGCCCTGGCGTGGATGATACGGATTGCGCCGAAAATCCGGCGTAGAGTGCGGTTTCCAGCCTGGCCTTTTGTCTTACGATTGTAAAGCGATTGGAGTTGCAGGCAAGTGGAAGGTTGAATTGCGGAAGGGAGAAAATGGAGTACATTGTAGTGGGTAACGAGTAACGGGTATCCAGTTTCCAGTCTCCAGCACGGAGGTTCGCGTGATGAACCCATCCATTCACGGCCACGGTAACGTTATCGGCGACGAAAACACGGTGACGGTCATCGTCAACGGACGCGAGGAGCAGCGCCTCTTCGTCAATGTGCCGCCCCAACCGGCGCTGCTGGTGGGGCGTGACACCCTCCTGTCGGACTTGAAAACGCGCTTGATCCAGGCTCGCTCGACTGCTACGGCCGGCCTGACTGCCGCCCTTTCCGCCGTGCACGGCCTGCCCGGCGTGGGCAAGACGACGCTCGCGGCGGCGCTGGCCCACGATCCCGACGTGCTCGTGCACTTTGGCGGCGGCATCTTCTGGGGCGATCTGGGCCCCTATGCGACCCAGGCCGAGGCCGCCGACTCCGTGCTGCGCCTGTGGGCGGACCCCCTGGACGTGGACGTGACCGCCTATCCCCAGGCGCGCGCCCTGGCCCATGCCATTGGAACCGCGTTGGCGCGCCGCGGCCAGCCCGCGCTCCTGATCCTCGACGACGCCTGGGACTGGGCGCCGCTGGCCGTCCTCTGCGAGGTGGACGCGCCCGGCAGTGCGCGCCTGCTCACCACGCGGCAGCCCGCGCTGGCCCGTGCCTTTGTCGGCGCCGCCGCCGTCACCGACGTGGAGAAACTGCTCCTGGAGGAAAGCCTGACCTTGCTGCGCGCGCTGGCGCCGGAGGCCGTGGCCCTGGAACCCGATGCCGCCCGCGAGCTGGCGAAAGTGACCGGCGGCCTGCCCCTGGCGCTGACGCTGGTGGGCCGCACGCTGGCGGCAGAAAGCGCTGGCGGCCATCCCCGCCGTATCCGCGAGACCCTGACGAAGCTGCACACTTTCTCCGCACGTTTCCAACATCTGCCACCCGGCGCGGAACGCACGCTGTGGGCGGCGATAGCAACGAGCGACGAATGGGTGAACGACCCGCGCTGGTATGCCCTCGGTGTGTTGGCCCCTCAACCCGCCGACTTCGACGAGGACGCGGCGCTGGCCGTGCTGGCGGCGGACCCGCCGGATGCGCCGGAACCACAGGAAGGCCGCGCCCTGTTGGACCGTCTGTGCGATGCGGGCCTGCTGGGGACCGCCGGCGCACGCTACACCCTGCACCAGACCCTGGCCGAATACGCCCGCGAGCAGATGCTCACGCCGTTGCCCGCGAATGACCCGCGTCCCTCCACTGCCGTAGAACGCCACGCGCGCCACTACCTGGCCCTGGTGAACGCCGACCGCCATGACTGGCGGCGCATCGAAGCCGCCTGGCCACAAATCCGGCATGCCTGGACGTGGGTGAGTGCAGGGAAAGATGCGGACCTGGTGTTGGAATACGTGGGGGCGTTGCTGAAGTACCAGAATATGCGTGGATTGTGGCGTGTGGAAATGGATTGGATTGGGTGTGGCCTGGAGGCCGCGCGGGCCGTCCACCGCCGCAAAGACGAAGGTAAACTGCTCAACAACCTGGCGGGGGTTTACGCTGACTTGGGCGAGCAGCAGCGGGCGCTGGAGACCTTCCAGACGGCGCTGGCGATTGGGCGTGAGGTGGGCGACCGGGCGGGGGAAGGGACGACACTGAACAATATCGGCCGGGTGTACGCTGACTTGGGCGACAGACAGCGGGCGCTGGAGACCTATGAAACGGCGCTGGCGATTCGGCGTGAGGTGGGCGACCGGGCGGGGGAAGGGACGACACTGAACAATATCGCGGGGGTTTACGCTGCCTTGGGCGAGAAGCAGCGGGCGCTGGAGACCTATGAAACGGCGCTGGCGATTCGGCGTGAGGTGGGCGACTGGGCGGGGGAAGGGACGACACTGAACAATATCGGCCTGATTTACGCTGACTTGGGCGACAGACAGCGGGCGCTGGCGACCTATGAAACGGCGCTGGCGATTCTGCGTGAGGTGGGCGACCGGAGTGGCGAGAGCGTCACGCTGTACAATATGGCGCTGATTTATCGTGATCAGGGTGAGTATCGCACGGCGATAGAGGCACTGGAACAAGTCGTGGCGCTCGATGAGGCCGTCGCGCATCCTGATTTGGAAAGCGACCGGGCGATGCTGGCGCGGGTACGCGTGGCCGCGGCAGCCGCCGACCATGCATGATCGGGGATTCCGCCACTGACCGGCATTTTTCAACCTCTGGCTGTGGCCGGTCTCCAGACCGAGCCCCCATCGGCCCCGGTGTAGGGCGGGTGCGGTCAGAGACCGGCCCGAGCATTCCCCCATCATTGGCACTCTACCCGTGAGGTTCTGACCGATTGCCTTTATGCCTGATCGGTACTATAGTGGCGCGGGAGGATTGGGCAATGTCAGAACGTCGTTATAGGGGCATTTCTATACCCGCGCGCGTGGCACGGACGGCCATTCTGGGGCTGGCGTTTCTCGTTCGCCTTGTGGCGCTGGATACGCAGGGCCTCTGGCGCGATGAAGTCGATCAGTGGCGTTTCGCGCTGCAACCGTGGGGCGAGATGCTGCGGAATTTCATCCGCGCGGGCTGGAATGGTCCGCTTTACTCGCCGCTGCTGCGCGTGTGGATCGCGCTGACGGGCGATTCGGTCTTTGCCATGCGCTACTTCTCGCTGCTGTGCGGTGTGCTGAGCGTGGCGCTGCTGTACGTGTTGGCGCAGCGGTTGCTCGGCGAGGGGACTGCTCGCTGGAGCGCCTTGCTGATGGCGATATCGCCGTATATGGTGTGGTATGCCCAGGAAGTCAAGATGTACACCTGGGTGCCACTGCTGGTGTTGCTCGCGCTCTATGCACTGGATCGCGCCTGCGTCCATCCGCACCGGCGTTGGTGGGCGGTGGTATGGATCGCCACCACGCTCGCTTTCTACAGTCATCTCCTGGCAGCATTGCTTATCCCCGTGGAGATATTGTGGTTCTGGCTGCACCCGCGACGGCAAAAAGATGCCTGGCCTGGTGGTGTGGTCACGCTGGCGCTGTTGACGCTCCCCTACCTGCCGATGCTGCGCTGGATGGCGCCGTTGTTGCTTGTGGAGCGCCAGACCGGCTATCCGGCGTATTCCCTGGGCGAGATGGCGGCGACGCTTTTCGGCGGGTGGACGCTGGGTGTCACGCAAAGTCTCACCGGCGGGCCGCTTCCGCTCTACAGCGCCCTGTTCCTGGGGATGATGGCGTTGGGAGGGATAGTGGCGTTGGCATGGCGCCGGCGATGGGGCGTATGGGCGCAACTGTGGCTCTGGATGCTCGTTCCCTTGCTGCTGCTGTGGCTGGTGTCGCTGCGCGGGCCGATTTTCACCGACCGCTATCTCATCTGGGCGGCGCCGGCCTTCTACGTGCTGGCGGGGGTGGGACTGGCGACGATCCACGCTTTCCGGCGTTGGCTGAGCGTCATCCTGCTGCTCCACGTGCTGGTTTTGAACGGCATCGGCTTGTATCGCCAGGCCGTCTACCCCATCAAACCGCAGTTCCAACGGGCGACCTCCCTCATTGAGGCGCAGCGCGCGCCTGATGAACTGGTGCTGTTCCAAATCCCCTATAACCATTACGTCGTCCAGTATTACGCTGAGGAACCCCTGGAGCCGTGGGGAGAAGCCCCCTTCACCAACTGGAAGCGTGAGGATGGCAGTTATCAGGTGGACATGGCGTATGTGGATGAGAAGATGCAAGCGCTCCTCAACGACTATACCGGCGTATGGCTGATCTATTCCGAGGTGGCGCTATGGGATGATCGGGAACTGGTCAAGCAGTGGCTCGACGCGCATGGCCATCGGGTGGATCAACAACCTTATACGGGCGTGACGGTCTATCATTACATAGGACTTACGCCATGACCATGTTTTCCCGCCGCCGAGTATGCAGAGCCATCACGAAATCTGTACGGGTCAACAAGATGTTGGACATTGGACACGCGGCTCCATTCGTTTCCACATCTTTGCGCTCTCTGCGTACTCGGCGGTAAAATGGCATCTGTTCGCCTAAGTCCTGAAATTGAGCGCGTTATCGACGTGTTCTACGTCAGGGGATGCACAACACTTGCCCGGCGTAGATGAGATTCAGGTTGTAAAGGGTGTTGGCGCGGGCGATGTCCCAGATGTTGACGCCGTAGCGCAGGCCGATGGCGATGAGCGTCTCATACGGCTGGATGGTATGGTACGCGCGACATCCCGACGCTGGGGTGGGCAGTGGTGCGGGAAGCAAACGGGGGCCGAACTGCCGCGCTGCCGTTGGCCCCGGCGGAGGAGTCCACGGCGCGTAAGGGATCGCCAGGTGGTTGCTGGCGTGAATCCGGCGCGGATTGATCGTGGGATTGCAGGCTTCAATCGCATAGGGATCGGTCGCATAGGCGCGAGCGATGGCGTAGAGCGTTTCGTCGCGTTGGACGATGTGGTAGCCCTGGATGACGGTGCAGTCGTAGGCGGTGGACGCAACGGCGCTGACCGGCAGTGAGACAGCGGTCGGCTGTGACTGCGGCGGCAGAGGGGTGGGAAGAGGGGACGCCGCTATGACGGTGGGCGCTTCCCCGGCGGCAGGCGTCACCGCCAGCACGCCGCCGTGCAAAATGGCGATGATACCGTTGCCGTCCTGGTCGGACAAGAAGACGTCGCCCAATGTCACGTCCGCTATGCCGCCGGCTATGCCGCGAAACGTGATCCGCGCGAGTGTTCCGCTGCCGCTGACCGGCGGGTGGGGACTGGCCTGCTGCAAAATGTAGGTGATCGTGTTGTCTATCACCTCGTTGGTAGGTTCGAAATCGCGGCTCAAGAAACTGCCCGCCGCGATTTGCGTCCCCGGTGTGTGGGGATCGGCGTCGACGACCTCCAGCAGATTGGCGTCGAACTGGATGGATAACTCGATGCCGTAAAGGTTGGCGACGTTTTCGACCTGGATGGTCATTTCGATAGTTTGTCCGACGGGAACAGTGGCTTCGACCGGGAAGACTGTGACTGTTGGCCCCATTTGTCCCCATGTGCCAACGGGGAAGAGGAACGACAGGACCATGCCTGCCCACAAGGCGCGTTGCCATCGATGTACCATCGTTGCTCTCCTTTCGCTGCCTGATAGTGGCTATGTTTGGGTTGATCTTAGCTGTCGAACGTGCGGATTTTGACCTGCGAGTCGAACTCCGACAGCTCCCCGGTCACGGTGAACAGGATACGTTCGCAGATGTTCGACACGCGGTCAGCGGCGCGTTCCAGGTTGTGCGCCGCCCAGAGCAAATAATTGGCCTGTTCGATGGTCGCAGGGTCGGCCACAATGTAAGTGATCAACTCACGATAGACCTGCTCGTAAAGGTGATCCACCTCATCGTCATCGGCCGGGATTTTCCGCGCCGCCTCGACATCTTGTTGCACAAAAGCATCCAACGAGCGGCGCAGCATATCCAACGCTTTCTCGGCCATCAGGGGAATGTCGATCAGGGGCTTGAGGAGCGGCTCGTCGCCGATGAGCAGATTGATCTTGGCGATGCCCTTGGCATAGTCCCCGATGCGCTCCAGTTCGGTGGCGATTTCGAGGATGGCGGCAAGCGTGCGCAGGTCACGCGCCACCGGTTGGTGAAGCGCAATTAGCGCCAGCGTTTGTCCTTCGATGGCGTAGCGTTTCGCGTTGATGTCAATGTCGTGTTCGATGAGGCGCTGCGCCCCGGCTAAATCGCGCTTTTTGAGCTGCTCGATGGACGTCATCATAGCTTCCTCGACCATACTGCCCATCACCAGAATTTGATCCTGAAGCAGTTGCAACTCACGTTCGAAAGTTTTTCTTGGACTGGACATATTCACCTCACGCTATGGGCGCCACGAAATATGGCAGTGTGTGCTTGTCGCAAGACCTGCATCCTGACGGCGTCGCCGGATCGGTAAAGCTCATGGGACTTTCTCCCCTGCATCAGGCCACGTCGGACATTGTTGAGTTGCATGATCGCACATAGTGATAACTAAGTCAAATGGGAAATCAGGACTTACGCAAGTCTGGCTCGAATCAAGCGGCGGAGGATTTGTAGTGACGCCTTCAGGCGTCTCTTAGGAGCTAAGAACGGCTAAAGCCGTCACTACAAACGGAAATTTGCGTAAGTCCTAAAAATGTCATCTTGGGCAGTGCGGTGGCCGTTCAAGGGCCAGCATCCGGCAGTTGCTTACCCAAACCGCCCGGTGATATAATCCTCGGTGATCTTCTTCTCCGGGTTCGTGAACAACTTCTTGGTCGCGCCGTACTCGATCAGGATACCCGAGCGGTCCTCTTCGTCGAGTGAGAAGAAAGCGGTGTAGTCGGAGACGCGCGCGGCCTGCTGCATATTGTGCGTCACCACGATGAGGGTGTACTGCCGCGCCAAGTCCTGCATCAGCTCCTCGATGCGCAGTGTGGCGATCGGGTCCAGCGCCGAGGCCGGTTCGTCCATGAGGATGATGTCCGGTTTGACGGCGATGGCGCGGGCGATACACAGCCGCTGCTGCTGTCCGCCGGAAAGCGACAGGCCACTTTGGTTGAGTTTATCCTTCACCTCATCCCACAGCGCGGCCTGGCGCAGCGACTCGCAGACCAGTTCGTCCATGGGACCCTTGTAGCCGTTGATGCGCGCGCCCCAGGCCACATTCTCGTAGATGCTCTTGGGAAAGGGGTTAGGCTTCTGGAAGACCATGCCAATGCGCCGCCGCACTTCAACGGCGTCGATGTCAGGGTCGTAGATGTTGACGGCATTGTACAGGATTTCGCCGGTGGTGCGCACCGTGGGTATCAGCTCGTTCATACGATTGAAAGCGCGCAGCATCGTGCTCTTCCCGCAACCCGATGGCCCGATCAGAGCGGTGATTTTCTGCCGCGGGATATTCAGGCTGACGTCCTTGACGGCAAGAAAGTCTCCGTAGTACACGCGCAGGTTGCGCGCTTCAATCGCATAATTCCCGTTGGAAGAGTCAGTGGACGCGGTCATGAGTCTAACCTCCGGCTGAAACGGCGGCGCAGGATGACGGCGGTGGCATTGAGCGACAAGACCAACATGACGAGCACGATAATGGCTGCCGCCGCGATGTTGCGGAAGACATCCTGAGGACGGGATGTCCATTGGTAGATTTGGGTGGGCAGCGTGGTGAACTTGGCAAATGGCCCGTTGGGATCGACGTTGATGAATGTGGATGCGCCGATCACGACCAGAGGCGCGGTCTCGCCCATGGCGCGGGAGATGGCGAGGATGGTGCCGGTGAGGATGCCGGGCATGGCGTAGGGCAGCACGTGATACCACACCGTCTGCCAGCGTGTGGCGCCAATGCCGAAACTGGCCTGGCGCAGGGAGGAGGGCACGGCGCGGATGGCCTCCTGGGCATTGATGATGATCAGCGGTAAAATCAGCAGGCCGAGCGTGAGGCCGGCGGAGAGAATCGTGCGTCCGTTGGCGGTGGTGGAATCGGCGTAGCCCAACAGCGCGCCACTGGTGAGCGGTTCGAGCGCGCGCACGAAGATCGCCAGACCCAACATCCCGTAGATGATCGAGGGCACGCCGGCCAGGTTGTTGATGTTGGTGCGAATGACACGGTTGAACGCGTTGTCGGCGGCATACTCTTCCAGGTAGATCGCGCCGCCTACGCCGATGGGAAAGGCAAACACAATCGCAATGCCCACCGTCCACAGCGATCCCAGGATCGCCGTGCGCACCCCGGCGCTCTGGGCTTTGGCCGATTGCGGTTGGCGCATGAACTGAGCGTTGAGCCAGCTCCTGAACTGCAAGTCGGCCTCGGGATAGGCGTCGGCGACCTCGGCCGCAATCTGCGCCCGGCGGAAGAGCGAATCTTGCAGCGACCATGACTTTACCACGTGCGGTTCTACGACACGTTCCAGCACCAGATTGTACACGTCCTGGCGGGAACGTTCGGCAAACGGTTGCTGGCTTTCCAGACCACGATACAGCCCGGCGGAGACATTCTCCTGCAAAAGGCGCAACAGCTCCTCTTGGGGCAAATCCTCCAGTGGCACGCCGTTGACCGCCAGGGTGTCGGGATCGATCTTGTTTTCGACCGCCACATAACCGAACGTGCTGTTCAGAATGTTCAACAGCAACATGCTGAGCACAACGATACCCACGAGGGTGGAACCCTGGAAGACGAACAGCCAGAATCGTCCCACGCGGTGGCGCTGCGCCAGATTGGGGGCAAAGTCGCTGGTGTTCAGGTGGACGGTGTCCTTGAGCGGGCGTGCTTTCATTCGTATTCTTCCCGGAAGCGTTGGACGATATGCTGGCTGAGGATGTTCAGCCCCAGCGTGATCAGGAACAGCATCAGCCCGATGGCGAAGATGCTGTTGTAGTCGATGGAGTCGTAGCTCAAATCGCCGCCGCTGATGCGCACGATGTGCCCGGTCATCGTCTCGGCAGCCTGAAAGGGATTGAAGGTGAAGGCCGGTCCTGCGCCGGCAGCGATGGCGACGACCATCGTCTCGCCGATGGCGCGCGACGCCGCGACGATGAAGGCTGCCGCGATTCCCGACAGCGCCGCCGGGACGACGACCTTTACCGCCGTTTCCAGTCGTGTGGCGCCCAGGCCGTAGGCCGCCTGGCGCAGCGATTGCGGCACCGCGCTCAGCGCGTCTTCGGCCATCGAACTGACCAGCGGCAGGATCAAGATGCCGATGACGATGCCCGCCGAGGCGGTGTTGTAGATTTCCACCCGCTCTATGCCGAAGAGGGCGCGCAACAAGGGCGTCATAAACGTCAAGGCGAAGTAGCCGTACACCACGGTGGGGATGGCGGCCAGGACTTCCAACAGCGGTTTGAGGACGCTGCGCACACGGGCCGCAGCATATTCGCTCAAGTAGATCGCCACACCCAGCCCCAGCGGGAGGGCGACCACGATGGCGGTGAGCGACGTCATCAGCGTGGCGTTCACCAAGGCCCAGATGCCGAATTTGCCGATTTGAGGATTCCACTCCGTCTTGGTGAAGAACTCGGCCAGGGTGACTTGGCGCGATATCGCAATCTCGGCACCGACCGCGTGTGCAGCGGCGACGGTGTTCTGCTGACCGCGCGCGACCGTCACCCGCTCGCCGCGGAGGTCCACGACGGTCATCACCTCGGCGTGGATGCGAATGGAACCATGGAGGCTGAGGGCCATTCCCGTGGCACTCATTTTGAAGGTGCTCTGCGTGGCATCCAGCGGCTCGACCAGCGTGTGGTTGGTGTCTTCCCATTGCTGGCGGGTGAAGAAAAGCAGGGATTCTTTGCCCAACTCGTAGACGAGGCCCGCGGTGACGAGGATCGACAGGACGCCGCACAAGAACAAAAATCCCTGGATCAGGGTTTCAGAAACACGCGGGCGTTTGCGTAGTGCCGCCCGCTGGGCGACTACATCGTGAGGGTACGCGCCGGTTTTCGCTTGACTGACCACAATCCTCTGTTTTTCACCTCCGGCAAAGCGTGCAACGCCCCTGAGAGGACGTTGCACCTTGACTGTGACCTTGACTACTGCATTGCGCTGAGCCAGGCTTCCCGGGAAGCGGCCAGAACGGCATCACTGGCCGGGAAGTAGCCGACGGCGGTGATTTCCTCATTGACATAGGTGAGGAAGAAGTTGATGTAGGCCGCCACCTGCGGCTTTTCCTGCATAATCCTGGCGTCGGAGTAGAGAAACAGCGGGCGTGCCAGCGGATAGGTGTTGTTATCCACGGTTTCGGCGGTGGGAGCGATTCCGTTCAGGGACAGCACCTTGAGCACATCTGCGTTCTCCGCATAGTAGGCGTAGCCGAAGTAGCCGATGGCGTAGGGACTGCCCGCGACGCCCTGTACCAGGACGTTGTCATCCTCGCTCAATTGCGTGTTGCTGGCGCTCAGGTGGGGTTCTTTGTCCTTGTTGAAGACTGCCTCAACGAAGTAGTCGAAGGTGCCGCTGTCGGTGCCGGGAATGAAGCGCAAGATAGGTTCGGCGGGCCAGTCGGGGCGCACGTCGGACCACTTCTCGGCGCTGGAGAAGAGCAACGCCAGCTCTTCCATCGTCACGTCGGTGGCGAAGGTGTTGCCCCGGTTGACGACGACCGCCAGGGCATCGGTGCCGATGCGGAATTCGACGGGGGTGCGGCCGATGGCGGCGCAGGCTTCCTTCTCGGAGTCCTTGATGGGGCGGCTGGCGTTGGCGACGTCGGTCTCGCCGGTGGTGCAGAAGCGCTCGAACCCCGCGCCACTGCCGATACTGTCGATGGTGATCTGACCTGTGAAGCCTTCGTCATGGAAGCGCTCGGCCATACGTTCCGCCAGCGGGTAGACGGTGGAACTGCCGGCCGTCACTATGTTGCCGGTGACGTCCAGGGGATTCACTTCCGGCAGCCGACCGGTGGCCCCTGGTTCTACGGGCGCGGGAGTGGGTTCTGTGGTCTTCGCCGGGGCCGCAGTTTGAGGCGAGGCCGGGGTCGGCGGATTACCGCCGCAGGCTGTCATGAACATTGTCAACATTGCCAGTAGTATGAAAGTGATGCGATACATTTTGTTTCCTCCTGAATGTGATTTTTGATCGCATGCCAATCGTACCACGGGCAGGTTAATGGATATTCAACAGGATGTTAACATTGGGTTAAAGGTCTATTTTTCTATCCCTCGAAGCGATAGCCGGCTCCGCGCACGGTGACCAGGCGCGTTGGATGGGCGGGATCGACTTCCAGTTTCTCACGGAGCCAGCGCACGTGTACATCGACCGTGCGGCTGCCGCCGCTGAAATCCCAACCCCATACTTCTTCCAAGAGCTGGTCGCGCGAAAGCGTCTTCCCGTGGTGCTGCGCCAGATAGATGAGGAGTTCGTATTCTTTCGGCTTGAGCGCCAGCGGCTTATCCTGCAGATAGACCTCGTGACGGTCCAGATCGAACATCAGGTCCTCGAAGCGCATCTGCCGGGTCGGCGTCGATGTCTCCGGTGCGAATTTTTCCTGTGACAATCTCACGCGCCGCAATTGCGCCTTGACGCGTGCCAGCAACTCCCGCATGCTGAACGGTTTGGTCAGGTAGTCGTCTGCGCCGACTTCCAGTCCCACGATCTTGTCCACCTCATCCGTGCGGGCTGTAAGCATGATGATCGGTGTGGACAGTTCTCGGCGCAACAGACGGCATACCTCGAAGCCATCTAATTTCGGCAGCATAATATCCAGGAGAATCAGATCCGGCGGCGTCTGCCGCGCCATATCCACGGCCTGCCGCCCATCCACCGCCGTACTGACTTCGTATCCTTGTTTGACCAGGTTATAGGCCAATGTTTCCCGCAGCACTAACTCGTCCTCAACGACCAATATCTTCTCTGTCATTCTGGTGCCCTGGTGTTATCCTGATAGTAGGCGAATTGCCTATTCGCCCGACGCCACGCTGTTGACTTTTGACCGCTTGCCAAAATCGCCAAGTCGGCGAAAATAGGGTTCAATTCGAGAAGACAAGGAGTCGCAAGAGCATGGCCAAGAAAGCAAAAAAGCGCAGTGGTGGTCCCCGCTTGTCCGAAAGTCAGCGCTATCAGCCCGGCAAGCCGAGTGGGGTCGTGACCCCGGTGCGCCAGGCGGAGACGGTCTCCACGCTGCCGGCCAACACGGATTTAGTGGAAGAGTATCGTTACGTGTTGACCGATCTCAAGAAAATAGGGTGGTTGGCGCTGGCGATGCTGACGTTGCTCGTCGTCCTGGCATTCATCTTAGTTTAGGACGTTTGTCCTAAGAGCCATGTCAGCCCGGTGTCGGCGAGGATGGCGAGCCAGATGTTCTGAGTTTGGATAAAGAGCAGAGCGCTCAATACGGCCAGTCCGACACGGATGAGGAAATCCCGTCCACGGGTGGGGAATTGCAGATCGGTCCAGCGCGCCGGGTTGACGACGGCTTCGGCGGCAACCGGAATCAGGCCGCCCCATGTTCCCAGGCCAACGCCCAACAGCAGTACAAAGGGTTCACGATAGAAGGCCCAGTGGACTTGATGGTAGATAGCCTCACGTAGCGCTATATCCAGGCGGTGTTGTTTGAGGGGTGTTCGCGTTGGGCGCTCGGCGATCATCACCAGCAGCCAGAAGCCGAAGGCCAGCGCGCATGTCCATCCCATATCACGGACCCAGTTGGTCCAATCACCGGCGGCCATATCGAGAGTGGGGTTGTTGCTCCAGAAAAACTGCTGCAATCCCAGTCCACTGGCGGTCAGCGCGCCGCGCCACAAGAAAGCTGCTGCCGGCATGCCCACGGCATATAATAACCGCAGAGGTTGAAAGATCCACGGCTTTTCCGGCATCGCGCGCGGCAGATTTTGTGGCGGTCGAGGTCTCTCTAAAAACCAGCGGATAGCGCTGGCAAGTGTGGCGATGCCCAGAGAGGCGGTTAGCCAGAGCCAGCGTTCTAGCAAAGCGGATTCGGTGTTCAAGGCTCGAATTCGGCTTCTGGCAAGACAACCGGGATGGTGACGGTGATTTTGGTGCCCTGGCCCGGTGCAGATTTGATGACGGTTTTACCTTTCACCAGGGTCGCCCGTTCGCGCAGGTTGATCATCCCCAGACTGCCGCGCGTGGCATAGTTGGCTTCCAGCGCGGCGACGTCGAATCCCACGCCATCATCCTCGATTTCCGTAATGACGTTCATACCGCGCCGGTAAAGTCGAATCCAGAGGTTCTTCGCTTTGGCGTATTTGCGGGCGTTGGTGGTGGCTTCGTCGGTGATGTAAAAGACGGCGCCCTGCGCTTCTGTGCTGAGTAAGCTCTCGGCCTCTTTGTTTAATTCCAGATTGATGACCGGCAGGGGGTCTGTTTCGGAGACTTTTTGTTTGAGTTGTTGGAGCGCTGCAATGAGTCCCTGCGATTCCAGGATGAGGGGCCGTAAAGTGAAAAGCATCTGGCGGATTTCTTTGGTCGTTTTACGCGCCAGCTCCTCCAACTGCTGAAGCTCCTCAATGGACTTTTCCGGTTCGCGCGTGACGAGCATCCGAATGTAATTGAGCCGCATGGCAATGGCCGCGATGGTTTGCGTCGGTCCGTCGTGAAGGTTCCGCGCCAGTTTTTTGCGGGCATCCTCTTCCACCGTCACCAGACGGTCTTTCTCTTCCGTCAAGTTCTGGTAGAGCGTGGCATTTTGCAGTGCCATCACTGCCTGGTTGCAGATGGCGACCAGCAGGTCCTGAAAGTCGGGTGTGTAGACGGCGGGTTCTGAGCTGCCCAGAACGAGCAATCCATAACTTTCAAACCCGGCGCGCAGGGGAACGACAATGGCTTGCTGACAGCTCTGCATGGCCACGATCTTCCCCAATTCTGGATCATCTCTAGGTGAATCGATGATGACGGGGTTTGCTTTTTCAACAGCTTCGGCCAAGGCGCCTTCTTGCGCGGGAAACCGCAAGCGCTCATCCTGCGTCGAAGCCCCCCTGGCCTTCACCACATAGAGCGTTTGATCCATGCCAAAGAGCAGAATCAGGCCGATCTGGCTGATTTCTGTGTTGTCGCCGGTATAAAATTCATGTAACCCGGCGTCGCTCACATCCAGGGCGGCTTCGAGGACGCGCTCGTAGTTGAGGGTGGCGCTCAGGGTGCTGGCCAACTCAAAGATGAGGCGAACTTTTTGGTGCGCCGACTCCAGGGCTGACTGTGCTTCCCGTTCCTGTTTCTCGCGTTCGGCGGTGAGCGCCTGCTTGATGCGCACGCCGATCTGGCTAACGGCGCTGCCGGCCAACAACAGCACAATGCCGTTGGTGAAGTAGGGGAATGCCTGCGTCATCAGGGTGCTGAAGGGTGTTGTCAGCGCAAATCCGTGCTGGTTCCAGACGATGGCCCAGTAGGCCAGCACGACACTGATGACAACGCTGAGGCCATACAATCGAGAGAAGCGGAGGGCGGCTGTGGTAATCGGAATGAGCGAGAAAAAGAGCAGCGGACTTTCTGTCCCGCCTGAGCCGGTGATAAATCCCAGGGTCAATCCAATGTCCTGAAGCAGAGTCATACGCTGGATGCCTGGACTCAGTGTGTTTTGGAGCAGTGCCACCATGGTCATGACATTGGCAGCGCACCCTACCAGCAGTAGGGCGATGACTACACCTGGAAACTGCAGAGACTTGATCGCTGCCTCAATACCAATGACTCCGGCCACGGCCACCAAAAAGAACCAGCGCAGGTTGACGAACAACCACTCGATTTTGAGCTCGGATTCGCTCAATATCGCTCCTGGTTCTGGCTGTCGGCGGGCCGTTTTGGCGGGCGGCTTTTTCTTGGCAGGTTTGGGTTTGCTACGCTGGGTAGTTTTCTTAGTCATTTTGGCTCTATATCGAGAAACGCACGTGGATGATATCGCCGTCCTGGACGATGTAATCCTTGCCTTCCAGGCGTACTTTGCCTGCTTTGCGCGCGGCCGCCAGCGTGCCTTCGGCGATGTGATCGTTGTAGCTGATCACTTCGGCACGGATGAAGCCACGCGCCAGGTCTGTATGGATGACGCCGGCCGCTTCCTGGGCATTCGCGCCAACTCTGACGTTCCATGCGCGTACTTCGTCTTCACCCACGGTGAAAAAGGATTGTAATCCGACCAGTTTGTAGGAGGCCTGGATCACGCGCGACAATGCCAGCTCTTGGATGCCGAACTCTTCCATAAAGTCTGTGGCTTCCTCCGCCGAGAGCTGACCGATTTCCATTTCCAGTTTGCCTTGCATGGCGAGCACCGTCGAATTCTTGTGATGGTAGGTGACGACCCGGTGGGGATCGATAGGATCCTCGCCGGCGTTGAGCAGCACAAGGACGGGTTTGAGCGTCAGCAGGCTATAGCCATGCAAGCCGGCGACTTCCTCAGGGGTCAGGTCTAAATCGCGCAATGGTGTATTCGCGTTCAAGGCCGTGTGGAGACGTTGAAACAGCTCCTGACTTTCCAGCAGAGCTTTGCGCTCGTCGCCACGTGCCCCTTTGTGCAGACCTTCTTCGATGCGCGCCAGACGGTTCTCGACGGTCAGCATATCGGCCAGCAACAGCTCGTTATCCAGCGTCTCGAGATCGCGTTGGGGGTTGACGCTGCCGGCAAGATGAGGAACAAGGTCATTTTCGAAAGCGCGGACCACATGGACGAAAGCGTCCATCGGCGCGATTCTGTTGCGTAGCTCACCGGTCAGTCCGATCTTCCCGATGTCTTGGTCCAGCCCGGCCATGTCGGTATAGGTGACTTTGGCGTAGATCGTTTTGCGCGGATTGTAGATTTTACTGAGCACATCAACACGTGGATCGGGTACATCGACCATCAGGCTGAAGAGCTCCAATCGACCACTCGAGGCAACAGTGGTGGGGCGATTTGCTCGGGTGAGCGCGTTAAAAACGGTTGTTTTCCCACTGGTAGGCAATCCGATGATCCCCAGTTCCATAAAAAAACTCCTTCGCCTTATCCTAACTCGATATAAACATTATACCATAGGTGATGTGATTTTGCACTTCTCCCACCCTATGCACTATCCCCAAAGTCCCGTTTGTCACCTGGCAAGGACGGCTGAATAGTTACTCAGGCACCATGATCAGATGATCGTTTTCCTCTTTCCAATAATCTGTCTTATCCCCCCTGGATTGGGGATAGGCCGGGCCGGACGGTGCATTTTCAAAAGTGGCTTCATGACCCCCATGACACCGGTCATGCGGTGGGGGATCTTGGATTTTACTCGGACAGGATTCTCTGCACCGTCTCCACCAGGATGTGGGGGCTAAAAGGCATGAGGAGATAATGGTGGGGATAGAGATTGCTGATCATGGTGAAATAGGTTGTGGGGATAAGGGTGGGTTGCAAGGTGCTTATGATGAGGACCCGGATACCACGGAGCTTGTCATCGTTTTGCATCATTTGGTAGAACTCGCATCCGTTGATGTCCGGGCGCATGAGGTTTTGGATAAACAGGTCGACGGATTCACTCCGCAGGATGGCGAGCGCCGTGTCAGGATCGGTGGTATAAAGGTGTTCATAACCTGCACGTACCAGGGTGAGATGAAGCAAGTGCAAGATTTCCATCTCGGTATGCAAACTGAGGATCTTAGCCACCTAAACGCCTTTATATGACTATACAGGCCAATTTTTTATTGTTTGAAGGTATCTAACTATTCCCTCCATGGTATCCCTAAATGGAAAGAAAGTACATAGGAGCTTAGTACCGAGGCATACAAACTTGACCTTGTACACGCTCACGTATATCATGGGATGAGAAATCACTAACCGTCGTGACGCCGTGGCCTGTTTTTCACTGCAGAGGTTGCTGAGAACGCCGAGAAAACACAGTAAAGCTGCGCGCTCTGTGGTAAACTCTCTTTCTGTAGTGCAAACCGCGTCACTACTAAACTCACTGCCGTAAGTATTGCGGCGCTGGCGATAGTTTTTCATGCTCAGGAGGTGCGATGATGAAGAAAGTCTTGTTCGTCTCAGGGGTGGTGGCAATGTTGTTGTGGATGGTGAGTGGGGTTGCCGCGCAGCCGGCTTTGAGCGGCGACATCACCCATATTGTTCAGCCGGGGGAAACCCTTGTCAGTATCGCCCGGCTGTACGGTGTGGATGTCTCGACGCTGGCACGCGCGAACCATATACTCAATCCTAACTATATTTATGTGGGGCAGCGGTTGATCATCCCTGCCAAACCGACGACGCAACCGGCTACCGGCGTCTATGTCGTGAAGGCGGGGGATACTTTGTACAGTATCGCGCGCTATTTCGGCACAACCGCCTGGGCCATAGCACAGGCGAACGGCATCTACGACCTCAATCACATCTACGTGGGCCAGCGGCTGATGATCCCCGGCGTGGCGCCTGTCCCGCCGGTGTCGCAGCCGGCGGGCGGAAATTGGCATGGCGAGTACTTCAATGTCCCGGACCTTGCCGGCACGCCTGTGTTGGTGCGGAACGACGCCGCGGTGAATTTCCACTGGGGCCAGCGTTCCCCGGATACCCGTCTTAACACAGATCATTTTTCGGTGCGCTGGACGCGCACGATTAACTTCCGCGGGGGAGTGTACCGCTTTAAGGTCACGGTGGATGACGGCGCACGCCTGTGGATAGATGGCGCAGTGGTGATCGATCAATGGAAAGTGCAGCCGGAGACGCTTTATCAGGTCGATGTCACCCTGTCGCCCGGTAATCACCCGGTCGTCATTGAGTACTTCGACGATACCGCAGCCGCGACGATCCAGTTCTCCTTCACCCGTCTGGGAAATGCGTCTGTGACCCCTACCGCCACGCCGGGTGTCGCGGCGCCCACCGAGGCGTGGTTGGGTGAATACTTCGGTAATACTGATTTGAGCGGTAAGCCTGTCGTCACACAAAAAGATGGGAATATCGGCTTCAACTGGGGTCTGGATGCTCCCGTTGGTGGACTCCCTGAGGACTATTTCGGAGTACGTTGGACGCGGCAAGGCACCTTCTTTGCAGACAACTACGCTTTCTGCGCCATGGCGGACGATGGGGTGCGTCTTTATGTGGATGGTGTGCGGCTGATTGACGAATGGCATGCCGCTAACGCCTTATCCTACTGTGTCCAGGCCGATCTCACCGCAGGGGTGCATACCGTGAAGGTCGAGTATTACGAGGATGGCGGCAACGCCCTCATCTACGTATGGTGGGAGCGGCGCTGATGACGATTTCGGTTCCACTGCGTGAGCAGATCGCCGCACTGATTCGGGTTGGGTTGCAGGACGCACAAACGTCCGGCGCTTTGCCCGCTTTTGACCTTCCTGAGATCATTTCCGTCGATCAAAGCCGCCATGAGGCGCATGGCGATTACGCTTCGCCGGTGTGTATGGGGCTGTCGCGCGTGCTCCATCGCGCCCCTTTGCAGATTGCGCAGGCTGTCGCGCAGTCCATCCCCGCTGCCGACTTCATCGCTCAGGTGGAAGTCGCGCCGCCGGGTTATCTTAATTTCACGCTTGCTAATGCCTGGGTGGCGCGACAAACGCCGATCATCCTCGCAGCCGGCGAATCATGGGGGAACGTGGCCCTGGGAAGCGGCCAGCGCGTGCAGGTCGAGTTCGTCAGCGCCAACCCCACCGGCCCGATCACCATTGGCTCGGCGCGCAATGCCGTTATCGGCGACACGCTGGCCGCGGTGCTGGAGGCCGCCGGCTACACCGTCGAGCGCGAATACTATGTCAACGATGGGGGTTCCAAGGTACGTAATTTCGGCGCGAGCATCTTGGCGCGCTATGCCCATTTGTTCGGCGTCGATGTGCCTTTCCCGGAACAGGGTTATCCTGCCACGTATGTGACCGAGCTGGCGCAGCGCGCGCAGGCCGAATTCGGCGCTCGCTACCTCACCCAGGACCGCGATGCCGCCATCCATGCGCTCGGCGTGTGGGGCATCGCCCGGATTCTCGACGGCGTGCGCGATGATCTGGCGCAGTTGCGTGTGCACTTCGATACCTGGTTCAGCGAAAAGTCCCTCTATGAGAGCGGTTTGTTCGACGCTATGCTGGCGAAACTGCGCGACGGCGGCTATATCCTGGAGTATGGGGGCGCCACGTGGTTTCACCATCCCGATTTGGAGAAAGACGCCGTGCTTATCCGTTCGCCGCAGGTTGTTCCCACGCCGGAGGACCGCCCGACGTATCTGGCGTCAGACATCGCCTATCTGTGGAACAAAGTGGTGCTGCGGGGCTTTGATAAAGCCATCTATGTGTGGGGGGCGGACCACCATGGCGATGTCCCCCGTGTGCAGGCGGCGGCGAAGGCGCTGGGCGTCGATGTCAACCGGCTGGTGTTCATCCTTTATCAGATGGTGACGCTTCTGCGTGGCGGGCAGGAAGTGCGGATGTCCAAAAGCTCCGGTGAATTTGTCACCCTGCGCGAGCTGGTGGATGAGATTGGCCCTGACCCGATTCGCTTTATGTTGCTCACGCGCACGGTGGATGTCACGATAGACTTCGACCTCGACCTGGCGGTGGAGCAGTCGGATCGCAATCCCGTCTACTACGTGCAGTACGCGCATACACGCATCGCCGGGGTGTTGCGCAAGGCCGTCGAAGCAGGCTATGCCCTCGACGTGCCCGGCGATCCCACGCTGCTGACGCATCCGAGCGAGCTGGCGCTGGTGCGCAAGATGCTGGCGCTGCCCGAAATCATCACCCTGGCGGCTACTGCCATGGCGCCGCACTCGCTGACGGTCTATGCGACCGAGCTGGCGGCGTTGTTTCATGCTTTCTACCGTGACTGTCGCATTGTCTCCACGGCGCCCGAAGAGGTGGCGTTGACTCAGGCGCGGCTGATGTTGGCCCGCGCCGCACAGCATGTCCTCGCCCGCGTCCTGCATTTGATGGGCATGGACGCCCCTGAACGGATGTGAGAGTCGTAGCCGCGAATATAGACACTATTTTTGTTACGAGAGGAAATAGATTCAATCATGGGACTGAAACCTGACCGTTGGATTCGCATCATGGCGTTGGAGCAGCAGATGATTGACCCGTTTTTCGATGGGCAAATGCGCAACGGGGTGATTTCTTACGGCCTGTCCTCGTATGGTTATGACATTCGCGTCGCCAACGAGTTCAAGGTGTTCACCTCCGGGGTGGGGGATCTGGCGTTAGTCGATCCCAAACATATAGACACACGGGCGATGGTGGATTTCGTGGGCGACATCTGCATCATCCCCCCTAACTCCTTCGCCCTGGCCCGCAGTCTGGAGTATATGCGTATGCCGCGCAATGTGCTCGGGACCGTGCTCGGCAAATCGACGTATGCTCGCTGTGGCATCGTGACGAATTTCACGCCTTTGGAACCGGGTTGGCATGGCTATATCACTATCGAGATCAGCAACACGACGCCACTGCCGGCGAAAATCTATGCCAACGAGGGCATCGCGCAGGTGCTGTTCTTCGAGGGCGACGAGCCGTGCGAAATCTCCTATGCCGACAAAAAGGGCAAATACCAGGGCCAGCAGGGCGTCGTCCTGCCGCGATTGTGATGAGGCGTAAGGGTAGGAGGTACGAAGTAAGAGAGCGCCGCATCGACCTCTGTGCGGCGTCATTTGCTATTCGTCATTCACTATGAAACTGCGCATTGCCCTTTTCCTGACCGTATTGGCCTCCCTACTCTGGGTCCTCGCGCTGCCTGTGTGGATCGTGCGTTATGCGCTATGGACACCGGACTTCTATCGGCGGTGGCTGCGAGAGAGCGACCTTGTCGCGCAGGGGAGCGCGGCCCTGGCCGATGACCTTCCGCGCCAGATTCCCGAAGCGGCATGGCCGTCCTGGATTCCCCGCACGCCGGAGTCGTTGCGGGCTGTCCTCGACTATGTGTTGTCGCCGGCGGAAGTGGAGGCGGCGCTGGTACGGGTGGGACCGTCGTGGGCGGCGTGGGCGCTCGGCGAGACGTCGGCGCCGGAGCGCTTGACACCGGAGGTGGCGCGACTCCTCTCCGGTGAGCGGGGCGAAAATATCCGTGCGTTTTTGTGGCGCATGTTGCCCTCCTGTGCGACGGCTGCACCACCGGCGTGCGTCCCTGTCGATCCCGGGGCACATTCTGAGGTGGGACAGCAACAGCAGGCGTGGTGGAACGGCTTCACCGGCGATTTCGTCGCCGTGTGTGATACCGCTGAAACGCAGGTCATTGCGGCGTGGCAAAGCCCCACGTGGCTGCGCTGGGTGTGGTATGCGCCGCTTCTGGCGTTGGTTTGCGCCGTTGTGGCCGCTGCCCTGCTGTCTGATCGCCGGCGCTGGGCCTGCATCAGCGCGCCGCTGCTCGCGGCAGGGTTGATCGTCGGCGGCGTTGGCGGACTGGCGCTGCTGGATAGGTTTCCGCCGCCGGATATTCGCGCCATCACCGGTGTGCCGTTTTCGGCGGGAACTGTGATGGTGTTTGTCGCGCTATGGCGTGCGCTCATGCACGTACTGGGGCCGGTGTGGGTGATGGGCGGCGCGGCAGTACTGGCGTTGGGATTGACCTGGTGGGTGTTGATCTTTGAAAGCTGGCGCGGCAAGGGGATAGCGGTGTCGGGCATGTTGCTGGCATTGTGGGGCGGCATGCAGTTCTACCCCGGCTCGTTTTTGACGCCTCTGGCGGCGTTGCCGGCGTTACCCCTTGAAGCCACGCCCACGCCCTGGCCTACCTTCACCAGCACGCCGACGTTGACGCCGACGCCCTATTACTGGCCCGTGGCACCCGGCACAGCCGCGCCGACGCCGTCCGGCCCATTGACGGCAGACGCGCAACGGCTCGGTTGTCTTCAGGGGGCAGAGGCGCCGGTCCTGGCCCTGGCGGTCGCCGGCGACGAAGTCCACGCACTGTACGCCGGGGCCACATGGCGTTACCGTTACTCGACGCTGTTGGCGTTGACGTCGACAACGCACCCGTTGACGTTCACGACGTTTGCGCTGTCCCAGGACGGGACGGAGATCGCTGTGGCGCGCGCGCGCGATCTATACGTGGAGGCGTTTCCGGCATGGACGCGGGCGCTGCGCAGTCGGGTCTCGACTTTTTCGCGTATTCAGACGCTGACCTATGCCGTCGGGCATGAACAGCTTGTTCTGGGATTGGAGAACGGCTATCTGTGGGTCATCGATCCGGCGACAGGCGCTATCGTCTGGCTACTGCAAGCCGGCGACAGTCCGGTGACGGCGCTGGCAGCTCATCCAACGCAGCCGCTCGTACTTTCGGGCACTGCTGACGGCGCCGTGCGCCTGTGGGATATGGCGAACGGCGCGCAGGTTGCCGTCCTGGAGGGACACAGCGCGGCGGTGCAATTTCTGGCTTTCGCGCCGCAGGGCGAGCGGGCGTTATCCGTGGATGCGCAGGGGCGGTGGATTTTGTGGGATGTAGCGCAGAGGACCATAGTGCGGCAACGTACACCGGCCTCCATCGGTGCGTTGTCCGCGTTGTTATGGCTGGAAGACGGCATCATCGGCGGGACGGCAACGGGCGAATTGCTTTTTGTCGATGCAGATTTATCCATCCGGCGCCTGCCGGTCTCCGCCGAGGCTATCACGGCCATGACGGTGGATGCGTCCGGCGCGGCCTGGGTTGGCTTTGCCGACGGCAAAATTTGTGTCTGGGGTGTTCTCGATTTACCGTAGCATCTTATCCCTTATTTCCCGTTGCTCGTTTTCTCATTTCCAATTTCTCATTTCTAATTTTCTTGAGGTTTTTATGTCTGAACCCATACGTGTTCTGCATTTCGCCGATTTGCACATCGGCATAGAGAATTATGGGCGGATAGACCCGGCATCGGGCCTGAACCAGCGTGTCGTGGATTTCCTCGAACGTTTGGATCAGGTGGTGGAATATGCCATAACGCATGAAGCCGATCTGGTGCTCTTTGCCGGGGACGCCTTCCGCACGCGCGGCCCCAGTCCTACCCATCAACGCGAATTTGCGCAGCGCATCCGTCGTTTGTCGCAGGCGGCGATCCCCACGGTATTGCTGGTGGGCAATCACGATGTCCCGGTGATGGAGCAGCGGGCTTCGAGTGTCGAAATCTTCGATACTCTGGGGGTGCCGCACGTGACCGTTGTGGCCCGCCCCACGCTCTTGCATGTCGAAACACGCCATGGCCTGCTTCAGCTTGCCGCGATTCCCTATCCGGTGCGCCAGCGGTTGCTCACCCGGGAGCAGTTCCGGCAGATGAGTCAGGAAGCGTTGGATCGCGCCGTAAGCGAGGTCGTTGTGCACCTCATTCAGCAATTGGCAACGCAGCTTGATGGGGATACACCGGCGGTGTTGACCGGCCATTTCTCGGTCGAGAGCGCCCATTGGGGAGCGGAACGCAACATCATGGTGGGGCGCGATGTGACGATTCCTCTATCCGCTCTGACCGATACGGCGTGGGACTATGTCGCGCTGGGGCATATCCACCAGCATCAGAATCTCAATCCCGAAAATAGGCCGCCGGTGGTCTACGCCGGCAGCCTGGAACGGGTGGACTTTGGCGAGGAGAAGCAGCCCAAGGGCTTCTGTTGGGTCGAAGTGCAACGTGGAACGACGGAGTGGCGTTATGTGGAGGTGCCGGCACGCTCTTTCGTCACCGTGCGGGTGGATGTACGCCGGGAATCCCATCCCTTGAAGGCGATCGAGCGTGCTCTGTCGCCATGTCATCTCGCCGACGCCGTGGTACGGTTGATCGTGCAGATGTCGCCGGAACAGGAAGCGCATCTGCGGGATGCCGATTTAACGCCTTTCATGGCGGATGCCTTCTTTGTGCAGATCAACCGCGATGTTGATCATGCCGTTCGTGACCGTCTTGATGGGGTAGAGCCGGACGCCTTGACGCCGCTGCATCTGCTGGAGCGCTATTTACAATCCAGGGGCAAAACGGAGGCGGAGATGCCGGCCTATAGGGCGGAAGCGCAGGCGATCTTCGTTGACGAGGGGGACAATCCTCCAACCGAAGGGGGTGAGGAGTGAGATATTTTGCCGGAGGAAAATCGTCTGCCTGCCAGCGGAGGAGAAGGAGGCGAAAAAGTGGGGTGTGGCGGGCGACGAAGCCGCTCGCCACACCCCCTGCCCCCCTCATTCCCCCTTCATTGAGGAAGGGGGTAGGGGGGCATAGGCTGATAGAAATACGCTCATCTCGTCATCCAAGAGCGCCTGGCATGCCGAAATCCGCGCCAAACCTGGCATAGGGAATAAGTGGCTTCGTCAGGTTGACTGGCTTAAATAGATACCGGTAAGCAACGCAGTGAAAGGTCGGTGGATGAGCACTGGCACCACCTTCTGGCTGTATGATCTGCTGAGAATTCTGCACAAGAGGTCGTATTCATGATCCAAACCATTGTTAAAAGCGGTGAATACTACGATTCCATCACCCTGCTCCAGGTCGCCCAGGGACTTTCAAAGCTAACTGGCGTGGAAGACGCCGCTGTGGTGATGGGGACGCCGGCCAACAAAGGCATCCTCAAGGACGCCGGGCTGCTCACGGCGGAAGCTGAAGCCGCCCTTGCCGATGATCTTATCATCGCTGCGCGGGTCGCGGATGCAGCGGTGATCAACGTAGCAGTGTGCGCTGATGAACTGCTCAAAGCAGCGCGCACGCCCAAAGCCGTCGGCGGCACAACACCGCCACCTAAGACGCTTGCCGCCGCCGCGCAACAACTCGCGGGTGCGAACATCGCGCTGGTTTCCGTCGCCGGGCGGTATGCGGCGGGCGTCGCCCGCGATGCACTCGACCGGGGGCTACACGTCTTCCTTTTCAGCGATAACGTCAGCGTGGAGGATGAAATTGCCCTGAAAACGCTGGGGCGTGAAAAGGGGTTGCTGGTGATGGGGCCGGATGCCGGCACCGCGATCATCAACGGCGTGGCGTTGGGATTTGCCAATGCCGTCATCCGCGGACCGGTGGGCGTCGTCGCGGCATCTGGCACGGGGTTGCAGGCCGTCACCAGCCAGCTCACGCGGATGGATGTGGGCATCACGCAGGCCATCGGTACGGGCGGGCGCGACCTCTCTGACACGGTTGGCGGCATCATGATGCTCGAGGGGTTGAAGGCACTGCAAGCCGATCCGGCGACCACCGTGCTGCTACTCGTCTCCAAACCGCCGGCGCCCGCTGTCGCGGAAAGGGTACTGCGGCAGTTGCAGGCAAGCGACAAACCCGCCGTCGTGTGCTTCCTGGGCGGCAAAGCGAAGGCGGTTCGTGAGGCCGGCGGCATCCCCGCTGCGACGCTCGAAGAGGCCGCGCATCTCGCCGCCGCCATCGCGCGAGGGAAGTCGGCAGATGAGGCCCGCGAATCCTTGCACACACACCAACAGGTGCTGAAAAAGTCGGCCAGGAAACTCGTCAGACGTCTGCAAATCGGGCAGTCGTATTTCCGTGGACTGTTCAGCGGCGGGACATTCTGCTACGAGAGCCAACTCATTCTCGGCGCTATGTTGGGCAAAGGCGCCCTCACCTCCAACGCGCCGGTGAAGAAAAAGCACCTGATGGCGGACGCGAACAAAAGCAGTGGTCACACTGCCGTCGATCTGGGCGCGGATGAGTTCACCGTGGGACGCTTGCATCCCATGCTCGATCCGACCTTGCGCAACCGCCGCATCCTCCACGAAGCACAAGACCCGCAGACCGCCATCATTCTCCTGGACATCGTCCTCGGCTACGGCGTTCATCCCGATCCGGCAGGAGCCGCCGTGGAAGCCATCGGCGCAGCGCAGGCATGGCTCGCCAACGCAGGGCGTGAAGTGCTGTTCCTTGCCTCGGTCTGCGGCACGGACGGTGATCCCCAGAACGTCAGTGCGCAAGAGGCTAAACTCCGCGCCGCAGGGGTCATCGTGCTCGAATCCAATGCCGCAGCGACGCGGCTGGCGGGCTATATTTTAAGTTAAGGGATTGGCAAGCATGGTAACTATTCGGTCGCCCTTGCCGGGTGGCGAACGGGACTTATAGAAATACGCCTATCTCGTCATTCACAAGCGCCAGGCATACCGAAATCCACGCCAAACCTGGTATAGGGGATAAGTTACTTCGTCAGGTTTACTAGCCTGAATAGATACTTTAGAACAAGTGAAAAACGAAGGCGTGATAATAAGGCGTGATAATATGGAAAAACTAGCCATCAACTATTGTAGCGCGAGTTGGCCACTCGCGGTAAAGGGCGAATTGCCAATTCGCCCTACAAGACTGTTTTCGAGGGAAAAATTATGGCAGTTCAAGACCTGTTCGGCCAATCGCTCAAGGCTGTGAACGTTGGATTGGAAAATTTCGCAGAGAGTCTGCGCCATCAGGGCGTCGACGTCGTCCACGTGGATTGGCATCCCCCCCTGGAAGGATACATGGCAATCACGCACACCCGGGACGGGGTAGACATCGACGCGGCGAACGCCGAAGCGGTGGCGCGTATCCGCGGCGGACGCCCGCTGCTCGTAGGGATGGGTGTCGCCCGCGACGTGATCCCCGGTTGGGGGGAACGGATGATCCTGCACGCCGGGCCGCCCATCACCTGGGAACGGATGTGTGGGCCACAGCGCGGCGCGGTGATGGGTGCTGTCGTCTACGAAGGCTGGGCCAACGATTATGAACAGGCCGCCGCGATGGCCGCCGCGGGCGAGTTCACCTTTGAGCCGTGCCATCACCATCACGCCGTCGGGCCGATGGCAGGGATTGTGTCGCCGTCGATGCCGGTCTTCATCGTGCAAAACGAGACGTTCGGCAATCTCGCCTACAGCACACAAAACGAGGGGCTGGGCCGCGTTCTGCGCTATGGCGCTTACGGAGACGATGTGCTGGTGCGTCTTAAGTGGATGGAGACGACGCTCTACCCGGCGCTCAAGACCGCTCTGAAAGCCACCGGCCCCATCGACCTGCGCAGCATCCTCGCGCAGGCGCTTCAGATGGGCGACGAAGGGCACAACCGCAACCGCGCCGCGACATCGTTGCTCATCCGTCAACTGGCGCCCGTGCTGATCGAGACGGCAACGAAAAAAGTCGCCGCCGACGTGCTCAAATTCATCGACGGCAATGACCACTTCTTCCTCAACCTTTCGATGGCGGCGCTGAAAGCCATGCTCGAACCTGCGGAAGGCATTAGAGGGAGCACCATCGTCACGGTGATGGCGCGCAACGGCACAGATTTCGGCATCCGCGTGGCGGGGATGCCGGACCGCTGGTTTACCGCGCCCGCGCCGGTGGTGCAGGGACTGTGGCTGCCGGGCTTCGCGGCGAAGGACGCCAATCCCGACATCGGCGACTCGGCGATCACGGAGACAGGCGGCGCCGGTGGCTTTGCTATGGCGGCGGCGCCGGCCATCGTGCGCTTCGTCGGCGGCACGTCGGCGTTGGCGTTGCAGGTGACGCAGGAGATGTATCAAATCACGGCGGGCGAACACGAGTTCTTTACCGTGCCCGCGCTCGACTTCCGGGGGACGCCGCTCGGTATCGATGTACGCAAGGTGATGCAGACTGGTATCTTGCCCTTCATCAACACCGGCATCGCACACAAAGAGCCGGGTGTGGGCATGGTCGGCGCGGGACTGGTGCGTGCGCCGCGGCAGTGCTTCGAGGAAGCGTTCAAGCAAATAGCCAACATGGACCCAGCGGTGGGGCCAAAATCGATGTAGAGGTGTGGAGAAGATGATCACCTTGCGTGGCCGGTTGCCGGCGGTTCCCGTGCCGCTTTTGCCGCCAGATGAAGATGTGGTGTTGGATTTGCAGGCCGCGGTAGACGCCTGCTTCAAGCTGGTGGGCTACCAACGGCTGTTGGATTACACACAACCGCCGCCCCCGCCGCCGATTTCCCCTGAAGATACCGAATGGATGCAGCAGGAGGTTTTGTTCAAACAAAATCAACAAATCTGAAAATCAGCAAATCCGATTTTCAGATTTAGAAATCTAATCTCAGGAGGCTTTGATGATGAAACTACTAGATTTAACCATTCCTCTTGGCATTGCCACGCCCCCGTGGCCGACCTACGAGCCGCTGCAAGTGAAATACTTCAAACGGCTGGCGCCCAACGGCGCGAATGGGCAGCTCGTGACCCATTCCAATCACCTTGGCACGCACCTCGACGGCGAAATCCACTTCTACACCGCCGGCAAGGACATCGCGTCCCTGGATATGGAATTCCTCGTCCACGACGCGGTCATCGTCGATCTCTCCGATGTGGTCGCCGACTACGACATCTACACGTCGGAGATGGTTGAGGATAAAGTCGTAGTCAAGGAGGGTGACATCCTCATCATCCACACCGGGTTCCACCACTTTGGCTGGGATATGCCTTATGCCGACGAGATCCGCTACATGGTACAGCACCCGGGCCCGGATCGGGAGTTCGCCGAGTGGGCCAAGCGCAAGAAGCTGCGCTGGATCGGGGTGGACTGCGGCAGTGCGGATCACCCGATGAACACGATTATCCGTAACTGGATGCCGCGCCAGGCCGCGCAGGCCGAGGCGCACTTCCAGAAGAAGTACGGCAAAGGTCTGGCGGATATCTTCGATGACACGAAGTACCAACTGATGCACATCGAGATGTTCCCCTATGGCATCATCCACGCCGAGTGCCTCGGCGGTGAGATCGACCTGCTCATTAACCGCCGCGTGCAGATTGGCTTCTTCCCCTGGCGTTTCGTGGACGGCGAATCGAGCATTGGACGTTGTGTCGCCTTTGTGGATGACGACGAGTACCAGGACCTGCAAGCCAGGAAAGCCGCCCTTCCCAAGACCAAATTCGGGGATGCGTATAACCCGGCGCACGTCGAGAATCTGAATCGGCAAGTAGCCAGTCGAGTAGTCAGATAGTCAGGTAGTCGAGGAATTTCAGACTATTCGACTGACGACTACGTGACTAACGACTATAAGACTAACGACTACGTGACTAACGACTATAAGACTGACGACTACGTGACTACCGGAGACGAATGACGATGATGGCTTTGGAAGGACTACGTGTGCTGGATTTGTCCCGCGTGTTGGCCGGACCTTATGCGACGATGATTCTGGCCGACCTGGGGGCTGACGTGATCAAAATCGAGGTACCCGGTGGGGGCGATGATTCGCGGAACTTCGGTCCGTATCTTCACGGTGAGAGCGCGTATTTTATGAGCCTTAATCGCAATAAGCGCAGCGTGACGCTGAACCTCAAATCGCCGCGCGGGCGGCAGGTGTTCCGTGAGCTGGTGCCTCTGATGGATGTGCTGGTCGAAAACTTTCGTCCCGGCACCCTGGAAAAGCTGGAGTTGGGCTACGAGACCCTGCGCGACCTCAATCCCCGCCTGATCTATGCCGCCGTGTCGGGCTTCGGACGCACCGGACCGTACAGCCAGCGTCCTGCTTACGACGGTGTGGTACAGGCGATGAGCGGTGTGATGAGCATCACGGGGCAGGAAGATGGAAAGCCCACGCGGGTCGGCACCTCTATCGGCGATATCGTCGCGGGTATCTTCACGGCCGTCGGCATCTTGAGCGCGCTGGCAGCGCGGGAACGCACGGGGCAAGGTCAGTTGGTGGATGTGGCGATGCTCGATTGCCAGGTGGCTATTCTGGAGAATGCCATCGCGCGGTACAGCGTCACCGGCGAAATTCCGCGTCCTATAGGCAATCGCCACCCTTCCGTCGTCCCCATCGAGCCGTTCGAGACGCTCGATGGGCAACTGATGATCGCAGCGGGCAACGATGCCGTCTGGGGTCGGCTCTGTGAGGCGTTAGAACGTCCCGACCTGGCCGTGGATCCGCGCTTCAAGACCAATCCGCTGCGGCACGCCCACTACACCGAGTTACGCCCGATCCTGGCCGAAATTTTCCAGAAACGCACGAATGCCGACTGGCAGGCGCGGCTCGATGCGGCGGGGATTCCGGCCAGTCCCATCAACAATGTCGCCCAGGTGATGGCACATCCGCAGGTATTGGCGCGAGAGATGCTGGTCAGGCTCGAACATCCGGTGGCCGGGGAGTTGACCATGGCCGGCATCCCCATCAAACTCAGCGAGACGCCCGGTGCGATGCGCACGCCCGCGCCCACTCTGGGGCAACACACCGAGTCGGTGCTGCGTGAATGGCTCGGTTATACAGCGGAGCAGATCGCGGAACTGCGCGCTGAGGGGGCGCTCTGATGCAACGCTTCACGGCGGCCTGTGCGCAGTTTGCGGTGAAGCCGTTGGCGGTGCGCGAGAACATCGAGAAGGCGCTGGCGTGGACGGAACGGGCGGCACAAGAGACCGGCGCGCGTCTGGTGGTGCTGCCGGAGACGGTGACGACGGGCTTCACGCCGGATTGCTCCGTCGAGGAGCTGTGGTCGCAGGTGGATACGCTCCCCGGCCCGCTGACGGCGCCGGTCGCGGCAGCGGCGCGGGCGCTGGACCTCTATGTGGTCTTCCCTACCTACGAACGTGGGCCGGCGCCGGACATCGTCTACAACAGCGCGGCACTTTTCGGCCCCGAAGGACTGCTGGGCGTCTATCGCAAAACCCATCTGTTCCCCACCGAGCGGCGAGCCGCCGGGGGATGGTCCACTCCGGGCGTGGCGCCGGTCGTGGTGCAGACGCCCCTGGCGACCCTCGGCCTGACCATCTGCTATGATGGGGATTTTCCGGAGCTTTATCGCTGTGAGGCGGTACGCGGTGCGGAGGTGATCGTCCGCCCGGCGGCGTTGTTGCGCAGTTTCGAGATCTGGGAGGTGACGAACAAGGCCCGCGCCTACGACAATCACGTCTACATCGTTGCCTGCAACGCCATCGGCCCGGATGCCGGGGGAAATTATTACTTCGGCCACAGTATGATCGTCAGCCCCATCGCGCAGACGCTGGCGCTGGGACGGGGGACGGAAGATATCATCGCGGTGGAACTCGACCCGGAACCGCTCAAGCACATCAGCTATGGCTCCACCGGCCCGATGATCTTCGATCACCTGGAGGATCGCAACCTGGCAGCCTACGGCGACGTCCTGATGCCGGCGCGCAGTCGCTTCGCGCCGGCGTGGCGAGTTCCGCAGGAGCCCGGAGGTTGCGATGGATGACCGGCGCTGTTCGAGCGGGCGTAAAATTCAACGGAAGGAGGAAGAAAGTATTGCCAAATACGCTGGATAGAAACTGACGCTTCAAATCCTCATCCCTTTATCAATTCATTCAATAATGAAAGGAGTAAGTCCCATGGCTGAAAAACCTAAAGGCGCCCCCATCATTGGCTATATGCCTGAGGATGTCCCACCGACGGGCGCTATGTTGAGTTTGGGATTCCAGCAAGTGCTGACCATGTTTCCGGCGACGGTGCTGGTCGCCATCCTCACCAAATTTGATGTAGGGGTGACGCTGTTTGCTTCCGGTCTGGGCACGATCATTGCTCTGCTGGTCGCCAAACGCAAAATCCCTCTATATTACGGTTCTTCGTTCAGCTACATCACCGTCATCATCACTGTCATGGCTAAGTATGTCCCCGATTGCTTCAACTCCAGCGCCGTTTATTGCCCGGACGGCGTAAGACTGGCCCAAGTGGGCATTATGTGTACCGGCCTTTTCAACATCTTGATCGGCCTGCTGATCCAGCGTGTCGGCAAAGACCGCCTGGACAGAATCCTGCCCCCCATCATCACCGGCAATGTCGCCATCGTCATCGGCATCGCTCTGGCTGGCTCGGCGCTCAATATGGCTTCGGCTAACTGGGGCGTGGCCTTCATCACCCTGATTCTGACCATTGCCTTCTCGGTATATTTGCAGGGCAAGGGGCTGATTGGGATGCTGCCCATCTTATTGGGAGCGATTGCCGGCTATGTTGTCGCGTTGATTTTTGGCATTGTGGATTTCAGTCCAGTAGCAACGGCAGCGTGGGTGCGTGTGCCCAATTTCACCTTGCCGGCTTTCGGCGATGGACGCGCGTGGGGCATGGCAATCAGCGTTGCGTTGATTGCCATTGCGACGGTTCCAGAATCCACAGCCCACTTATATCAGATGAGTCTGTACATTGATCAATTGGCTAAGGACCTCAAGAGGCAGCCGTTGGGAATCAAGAAACTCATCGGTCTAAACCTGGTCGCCGACGGTTGTAACGATGCTCTGAACGGTTTGCTCGGCGGTTGTGCGGGCACAAACTACGGCGAGAACAATTCGCTGATGGCGATCACGCGCAACTACTCGGTCGCGGTGTTGATGACGGCCGGCGGTATTGCGATGGCTCTGGGCTTCATCGGTAAGCTGGCTGCGTTGATTAACACCATCCCCACGGCTGTGACCGGCGGGTTGGCGATATACCTGTTCGGTGTGATCGGTAAGCAAGGTATCGCCCTGCTGCAAAGCGAAAAGGTCAACCTTTTTGATCCTAAGAACCTGGCTATCGGCGCCGTTATCCTGGTTCTGGGCATCGGCGGCAACCTGGGGTTGCCCAATGGGCTGTTCCCCTTCAAGGTCCCGGTGCTGTTTCCTGATGGTATCCCGGCCATCGTCTTCGCGGCTATCGTCGGCATCCTCATCAACTTGCTCTTCATTCTCCTTCCGCCTTCCCGCTTCGGTGTCCAAGAACGCAGTAACATTGAATAGTTTTTAGCCACAGAGGACACAGGGTTCACAGAGGGGAAGAGAAAAGAACTCTGGGGTTGACTAATGGATTGCTGGGTAGTTTTTAGCCACAGAGGGCACAGAGTTCACAGAGGGGAAAGAAAAGAACTCTGGGGTTGACTAATGGATTGCTGGGTAGTTTTTAGCCACAGAGGGCACAGAGTTCACAGAGGGGAAGAGAAAAGAACTCTGGGGTTGACTAATGGATTGCTGGGTAGTTTTTAGCCACAGAGGGCACAGAGTTCACAGAGGGGGAAGAGAAAAGAACTCTGTGAACTCTGAGGTGAAAAGGAGAATGATGGCAGACTTGTTAACAGAAAAGATCATCGGCGCGGCGATTGAGGTACACCGGCACTTGGGACCTGGATTGCTGGAATCCATCTACGAGGAGGCGCTGTGTGTCGAGTTTGACTTGCGCGGTATTCAATATGCACGCCAGGTTGCAGTGGATGTAATCTACAAAGATCACATCATCAAAGGCCAGCGGTTGGATTTGCTTGTAGAAAACGAGGTGGTGGTTGAACTCAAAGCTATCACCCGGCCCAATATAGAGTTGATTACAGCGCAAGTACTCTCATATCTGCATGCCGCCAAACTAGAGCGCGGTCTGCTGATCAACTTCAGCGTCTTGCGCCTGGTAGATGGGGTGAAACGGATTTCTGCGTAGTTGTTGCCACAGAGGGCACAGGGTTCACAGAGGGGAAGAGAAAAGAACTCTGGGGCTGACATGAGGAGATTCCTATGCAACCATTCGAGTATTACAAACCGAAGGATTTCGATGAAGCGTTCAAGCTATTGACATTGCCCGGCAAGGTGATGTATCCCCTGGCCGGAGCGACCGACCTGATTCCGCACACGCGCGACGGCGCGTGGAAACCCGACGGCGTGGTGGACATCAAGGGACTGCCCGGCCTGCGCGATCTCAAAGTGGCAGGGTTGGAGTCTGACTGCGGCGGCACGCCCGGTGAATGTCTTTATGTGGGCGCGGCGGTGCGGATGAACGAGATCGCGCGTTCTGCACTGGTATGTTCACATTGGGATGTGCTCGCACAGGCCGCCGCGGCGATGGGCAACGAGCAAGTGCGCAATCGCGCCACCCTCGGCGGCAACCTGGGCACGGCTTCTCCCGCCGCCGATTCCGCGCCTGCCCTGCTTGTGCTCGAAGCGTCCGTGCTGGTCAAAGGGCCAGAAGGCGACCGCGCGATTGCGGTGGACAGGTTCTTCGTCGGCCCGAAGCGCAGTGCGCTCAAGAAAGGGGAAATCATCGTCGGCATCCTCATCCCCAAGCCCCCGGAGGGTAGTGTGGCGCTCTATGAGAAATTGAGTCGTCGCCAGGCAGGAGATTTGGCTATCGTCGGCGTCGCAGTGATGGCTTCCCCTTTTCAGGGAGGAGAGATGGCAGGGATGGGGTGGCGCGTCGCGCTCGGCGCTGTGGCCCCCACACCCATCCGTTCCCCGCAGGCCGAGGCGAGGCTTAACGCGGGGTATGATGACGCTCATATTGACGAAGCGGCCGCGGCGGCTTGCGGATGTTCTCGTCCCATTGACGACGTCCGCGCTAGCGCCGCGTATCGACAAATGATGGTCGTCAATATCACTCGACGGATCATTCAGCGCGTTATCACGTTGCAGCGTTTGAACGGCTAAACGCGAAAGGAGACATGATGTGGCACGAAATCACCCTGACCATTAACGGCGATGCCTATACCCTGGCCGTCCTCTCCCATCACACCCTGCTCAAGGTGCTGCGCGAACAACTCGGCATCACCAGTCCCAAAGTCGGCTGCGAGAACGGCGAGTGCGGCGCGTGTACTGTCATTATGAACGGCGCAGCGGTCAATGCGTGCCAGGTGCTCGCGGTGGAAGCCGATGGCGCGATGATCGAAACTGTCGAAGGCTTAAGCAAAGGCGGCGACTTGCATCCACTGCAACAGGCTTTCATCGATCACAACGCCGTCCAATGCGGCTTCTGCACGCCGGGGATGCTGATGTCCGCCAAAGCTCTGCTCGACCGCAACCCCCATCCCACCGAAGATGAGATCCGCTACGCTCTTGTCGGCAACCTCTGTCGCTGCACCGGCTACACGCGTATCGTAGAGGCGATTCAGGATGTTAGCCGTCAGATCGTCAAGTAGTCAGGAAGTCACGTAGTCGGGTAGTCGGCAGTCAATCGACTACTTGATGTTGAGTCTCATAAAGTCGTACCGGTAGCACTTTAACAAAGTCTCGTAAAGTCGTACCGCCGCTTCCGCAACTGATGAAGAACGTGTATGCTAGCACCATACTCTGTAATCAGTCAGGCAAGGAGG
>Ga0208196_1000590_pt1 | contig 46304 bp, 35 predicted proteins | sample AD_JPNNA7_MetaG_FD_184443 | JGI IMG/M metagenome (GOLD analysis project Ga0208196, IMG submission 184443) | Active sludge microbial communities of municipal wastewater-treating anaerobic digesters from Japan - AD_JPNNA7_MetaG (SPAdes) (version 2) | ecosystem: Engineered > Bioreactor > Anaerobic...
AGAATCCGATGCTGCTTGATCTTGTCTCCCATGAACACCTCCAATTTGATTCGGTGTTCACAGAATGACATATGGTGACTATTCAGTTGTCAAAGAACTTTGTTCACGATGTGGTGGCACATTTTTTCGTTAACGATGTCGTGGCACTCAACATCTAGGGAACAAAAAGAATGCAGCACCCTCTCTCTTTGATATTGAAATAGTGATTTTCTTGAAAAATGGGTCGAGTCTACAGATAGGGTAGGGTCACAATGATCCTGTCCTTTTTATTTGCACCTTACAAATAGTAATCCTCAACATCAGGAATTTTCAAAATCATTTGTTGGTAGGTGCAGTCAGCAATTCTGCCCATTTGGGAATTTTAAATAATCAACAAGGAGATTTTTGTTTAGTTGCTTCCTAAAGTTGTTTTTCTTATTTTTCCAATCCATGCAAGACTTCAATCTGAAATAATCAAAATACTGATGCTCTCTAACTTAACATGTGATACAGATATAGGTGCGGGTCAGCCTGTGATACGGGCCATGCCTCGAATCCAGCAGTTTCTGATAAAGCTCCACTTGGAGGTGAAGAAAGGACAAACTACATATCACCCGCTTCAGGCGCATTGTATCTGAAGGTTCATGAAGCATAGAAAGGACGAGTCATGACTTCCACGGAACAACTATTGCACCATATTGATGAGATCCTGCACCCCCGATCCGTGGCCATTGTCGGGGTACCCCGGGGTATGAAGACGGGCAAGCTTTTTTTCATGGCACTCCTGGATCAGGGATTCTCAGGTGAGATCTATCCCGTATCGCCTCAGGCGGACGAGATCGACGGCTTCAAGGCGTATCCTAGCGTCGCGGCTATACCGGGAGCGGTGGATCTGGCCATCATTCTAGTGCCGCAGCACCTAATCCTTTCCGCGGTCAAGGAATGTGCTACCAAAGGGGTTAAGGGTGCTGTCCTGTTCACGGCGGGGTACAAGGAAACGGGTACCGATGAGGGATGCGCCCAAGAGGAACAGCTAGTCCAAGTGGCCCGCGCTTCCGGGATGAGGCTCATCGGGCCGAATTGCATGGGCATCTATGCGCCGCGCTCCGGACTTTCCTTCTTCCCGCAGTTGACAAGAGAGTCGGGTCCCGTGGGGCTCGTGTCACACAGTGGGTCTCTGGCCAACATCCTCTGCCGCGCAGCCCCACAAAGGGGTATCCGCTTCAGCAAGGCCATTAGCCTAGGGAACGAGTGCGATCTGACGAGCGCCGACTTTCTACTCTATCTTGGAAACGACCCAGAAACAAGCCTGATTGGCGCTTACATCGAAGGGATAAAGGACGGCCCGCGCTTCTTCGATGCTCTCCGCACAGCGTCTCTAAAAAAACCTGTCATCCTCTGGAAAGTAGGTTTGACTTCCGCAGGTGCCCTGGCGGCAGCCTCCCATACGGGTGCATTGGCCGTTGCCAGGGACGTCTGGGAAAGCGTTGTGAAGCAGACTGGGGCTGTCCCCGTGGTAGGCTTCGAAGCTTGGTTCGATGCCCTGATGGGGTTTGCCATGCTACCAGAGCATCTTGGCGATCGTATTGCCATCGTTTCGGGTCCTGGCGGGTTGGCTGTTTCCGCCGCCGAGGCCTGCGCGGATAACGGCCTTCGACTGGCGCAGCTTTCTCCCGAAACCCATGCGTCCCTGGCTGCAGTTGTACCTCCGACGGGCACGAGTTTGCGTAACCCCATCGACGTCGGTCTCACCGCTTCTCTGGAGATTGGGATTTACATCCAGAGTATCCAAACCGTAGTTGCCGATCCCGCTGTGGATGCAGTAGTGATCATTGGGACAGGGCTTACCCCGGAGGCAAACAGGCTTTATACCGAAGCTGTCATCGAAACGCGCCGGCAGTCCGGCAAGGCCATCCTCATGGTCAACCTCCCTGGTTTTGACCCTTCCTATATTCCTCAATTCTGCGACGCCAGCATTCCCTACTTCGAATCGTCTGAACGGGCACTGAGAACCTATGCCCGTGTCCGCCGTTATCAACACTGGCGAAGGGAACGGCGATGAGCAGAGAGAGGAAACCCTCTAGAGGACCTCATAGATACGAATGATATGAACGTGTTGTATTCCAAGTACCGTCATTCCTACCCCTTCTGCCACCAGCGCAGCGCTTAGTGGAATTCGGTGGGGGGCTGTTGCATGTTTCCATCAGTAATCCTCAACTTTATTTCTTCGATGATAGTGTGGACTTGTAGGTGTAAGCGAGGCTATCAAGAGCACATCAGCCGGGTGGGAGGTTATTTTCGCGCAGGTTTCTTCTTCGCGGTTTTGCCGGAAGGCCGACGGCTTTTTTCTTCAGCGCCGCATTTGCAGATATCCAGGTTCCGCGTGGGGAAAAGCCCCAGATCGATGATCATTTCATGGTCCAGCCGGCTGTCGCGGCCGGTGGTGGTCAGGTAGTTGCCCGTCATCAGCGAATTGGCGCCCGCAATCATGCCCAGCGGCAAAAGCTGGCGCAGACTTTTTTCCTTTCCGCCGCACAGTTTGATATCCCTGTCCGGCAGCAGGAACCGGTAAACGGCGACGGTCATGAGAATTTCCATCGGCGGCAGAAGCGGCATGTACGAAAGCGGTGTGCCCTTGATCGGATGGAGCAGATTGATCGGCACCGAATCGACGTTCAGCCGGCGCAGGTCGGCGGCAAGTTCGATGCGGTGCGTAATGTTTTCACCCATGCCGAAGAGCGCGCCGGCACAGACGGACAGGCCTGCGTCCCGGGCAACGCGGATGGTTTGCACATTTTCCCCGTAATCGTGTGTTGAGCAGATGTTGCGGTAATAGCTGCGGGCCGTCTCCAGATTGTGATGATAACGGAACAGTCCGGCGGCTTTGAGGTCGCGGGCCCGGTCCGCGTCGAGCAGTCCCAGGGACGCGCAGGGATGAATGCCGATTGCCGCCACGTGCTCGACGGCCTTGAAAATTTCCGACCATTCCTTTTTGGATCTGACGCTTTTTCCGCTGGTGACAATGCCGAAGAACTCCGCCCCGTTTTTCCCGGCCTGTTCGGCTTCGGCGATGATTTGTCTGGCCGGCTTGAGCGGGTAAATGGGGGCGGAAGCATTGTTGTGTGAGGACTGCGCGCAGAATTTGCAGTCTTCCGGGCAGCGGCCGGACTTGGCGTTTGTAATGCCGCAAAAAATAATTTCTTTCCCTTTAAAGCGCTCCCGGAGTTCCGAGGCCGCGGCGAAAACGCGCCACGGCGACGAGCTCCCTTCAATAAAGAGCTCAAGTGCTTCGGATTCCCGGATGCTTTTTCCTTTCAAGGCTTTATGTTTCAGCGTATCGATCAGATCCATGTTCGTTATTCCCTTGATTTTTTGTATGGCCGGCCGGGGGGAGGATAAGGGCATCGGGCCGTTCTTCATAAATGGTAATCCCCCGAGGCCTCCGGCTGATAGATGATTTTATCCACTTTCAGCTTGGACGCCGGAGACGGAACGGGCCATTCGATGATGTCGCCCGTGCGGTATCCCAAAAGCGCCATACCCAGCGGGGCCATGATGGAAAGTTTATTTTCCGATATGTTGGCCGCGGACGGGAACACCAGCGTATAGGTTGTTTTTTCGCCGGATTCCGTGTCCGTGATGATCACTTTGGAATTCATGGTAATGACATCATGAGGGATCTGCTGGGGATCAACCAGCACGGCGCGATACAGCTCTTTTTCCAGCAGATCGAGGTTGGCCTGATTGGCTTTGGGTGATAAACGCAGTCCGTCGATCAGTTCGGTCAGTCTGTCCATGTCGTATCGCGTGATGTGGATCTTTCGTTCGATCATGATGCCGTCTCCTCCCTCGTGGTTGATTGGGGCCCGGATCGGATGCCGGGTTCAAAATGATACACAGCGCCGCAAAGGCCAAATTAGTTTTGATAAAAAACGGAACACCGGGTTTGCCGGGTTCCGAGTTGAGGGTACTCTATCATAATTTCAAATAAAAACAACCGGAGGGAGCAACATCGAAGCAAACGCGACCCCAAGACTTTCATTGTCATGCCGGCCGTGTTTTGATATGCCTGCGATCGCGGATGAGTTCCATGTGGAAATAAGCGTGGCCGCGTCCATTTTTGGAAAAAGAGGAAAATATGAGCGTTATTTATCTCCTGCTGGCCGTTTGCGGAATTACAACCGTTTCCTATCTTGCGAAACTCTCGGCGAAGAAAGGGGTGTCTTCCCTGGATCTGACCTGGGTCATGTTTGCCGCCGCAAGCGTTCTGGGGTATTTTTTCGTGAAATTCAATTCTGTGGAGCAATCCTCCTATACACCGGAACTGCTCGCTGTTTCCGCGATGGCCGGCCTCGGCGGAGCGACGGCCGTTTTTGTTTTCAACCAGTCCGTGCGGATGGGTCATTTCGGCTACTCCAACGCAATTTACCGTTCGTCGTTTTTAATACCGGTTGTTTTCAGCGTCGTCTTTTTCGGGGCAACGTTGAATATCGTCACCATGGCCGGCATCGCTCTTATCGTAGCGTCCATCTTTCTGGTTTCCTGGTCGAACGACGCCTTTGCCGCGGACCCGGGCGAAAACAATTTGCTGTGGTTTTTCATGATCATCGGCGCTTTTGCCTTAAGCGGTCTTCCCAGAATCGGGCAGCTTATCATCAGCGCTTACAAACTCCATTCACTGGCCTACCTCTTTGCGTCCTATACCTTCGGTTTTATTCCGCTTTTTATTTTCTTTCTGGCGGGGCGAAAGCGGCCCGGGGCATGGGCTTTGTTTTATGGGATTCTGGCGGCGCTGGCCAGCTATGTCGGCGTATATTGCACGATTGAAGCGCTGAAACAATTGCCTGCGGCGGTCGTTTTTCCCATTACGCTCAGCGCTCCGATTCTGCTCGGCATGGTCATCTCGTTTCTGCACAGAGAAAAAATCAGGCCGGCCGGCTGGATAGGGGTGCTGGCGGGCATCTGCGGAATCACCATCCTGGCCGTCAGGATTTACACGAAATAACCGGAATAAGAAACGCTTGACATTGTGCGACTTGACATTAACATAAGGCATGATTTTTAAAGGTTTGCAGGGCAAACCGTCTTCTGCAATTTTTTAAACGGATGGAGGAGGGGATCGACATGAAAAGAGTATTGCTGTTCATCGGGACCAACATCGCCGTGCTCGTGGTCTTGAGCATTGTCATAAAGCTTCTCGGCGTGGATCAGATTCTTTACGCCAATGGAATCAATTACTGGAATTTGCTGATCTTTGCCGCCGTTTTCGGCTTTGGCGGGTCGTTCATATCGCTGGCCATGTCCAAATGGATGGCCAAATGGAGCACCGGCGCGCAGGTGATCATGCAGCCCCGCTCGGATGCGGAAATCTGGCTGGTGAACACCGTGCAGAAGCAGGCGGCCCAGGCGGGCATCGGCATGCCGGATGTGGCCGTTTTTGAATCGCCGTCGCCCAACGCCTTTGCCACCGGCATGAACAAAAACAACGCGCTGGTCGCGGTCAGCACGGGGCTTTTGCGCACCATGAACCGCAATGAAGTCGAGGCGGTGCTGGGCCATGAGATCAGCCATGTGGCCAACGGCGACATGGTGACGCTCAGTTTGATTCAGGGCGTGGTCAACACCTTTGTCATTTTCATTTCCCGCGTGGTCGGCTATTTCGTCGACCGCGTGGTGCTCAAAAACGAGGAGGGGCACGGAATAGGGTTTTTCATCACCACCATCGTCGCCCAGATCGTCTTCGGCATTCTGGCGAGCGTCATTGTCATGTGGTTCAGCCGTCAGCGGGAATACCGGGCGGACGCGGGCGGCGCGAGGCTTGCGGGCGTGGGCAGCATGATCGCCGCGCTGGAGAGCCTGCAGCGCAGCACGTTTGAGCCCCTGCCGGATCAGATGCAGGCCTTCGGCATCAGCGGAAAGCCCGGCAAAAACAGCCTGAAGCTTCTGTTCATGACGCATCCGCCGCTGGAAGACCGCATCGAAGCGCTGAAGCGCTCCGCCGGACAAGCGGCGTAGAAAAACGACGGATGCGGACGCGAAGCGCCCATCGGAATCAAAAGGGAGCCGGGAGGCTCCCTTTTTTTATCATCGGACGGCGCCGTGTGGTTTTTTCCCGTTGATCAATGTTCGAACCTGAGCTTCAGGTGTCCCTGTCCGTTTTGCTCTTCGCTCTCGACGCGGTCGGCCAGGCTGCGGATCATGCCCGATGACACGCTGTTGATGGCCTCATCGATCATCCTGTCGTCGCTGTCCTGTTCGAGAAGCGCGTTTAAGTCGATCGGCCGGGATTGGGCCGGTCGCCACGCCTTTCCCGGATAATGAAGCGTCAGATCCAGATGATACTCGTCAAATTCGGCGAATAGCCGCGCGGGTCCGTGAATCCATCCGGCCCCCGCAAGCACTTCCAGCGCTTCGCCGACGGCCAGCCCCGCCCGGTTGATGACGTCGCGCCGCGCTCCCCATGCCGCTCCGCAATCCTCGAGGAAGCGCGCCGCCTGTTCGGCGGGATTCGGCTCATCCAGTTGAATTTCCCTGCTCTGGGATATTCCGATTCGGAAAATCTGATTCAGAACGATGGCGAGCGACACGCCGACGATCAGGCCGGATCCTAAAATCGTCTTCCATTCGGCAGGAACGGATGCGGCAAGTTCGGGGATAAGCATCACGGCCGCTCCCGCCGCGACGCTGAACCCCACGGTGGCGCGCCGCCGTCCGTTCAGCAGGCGTGAAAGAATGAGTTCCATGCCGGAGACCATCATGTACGCCGCGGTATAGATCATAATGGCGCCGATCACAGCCGCGGGAAGCAGCATGATCAACTGGGCGAACTGGGGAAGAAAAGCGACGAGGATCAGAAGGATTCCGGCGGCAACGCCGACCCGGCGGGCGGCAACGCCGGTCGCGTGGGCCAGACCGAGATTTGCCGAGGAACTGCCCGCCATCAGCGTGCCGATAAGTCCGCTCAGAAAAATGCAGAGGCCGGAGGTGTTTAAAAGCCGTCCGATCATCGGGAGGTCCGCGCGCCGCCATTGGTCGTTGTTCATCCGGTCCGCCACCACGCCGCAGCCCATTTCATCCACGGCGCCGATGATGCCGACGAAGACCAGCGGAAGGATCGCCCCGGCAACCCACGCGGGCGTCGGGATGGTGTGGCCTCCGATGGGAAAGGAGAAAAAAGGCTGTCCGGCGACGGCCGCCAGTTCCCTTGCGCCGAAACCGCCGGTGAGCGAAGCCGCCGACAGGCCTGCCGCTGCGCCGATGATCAGCCCCAGGACACGGAGACGGGCGGCGCCCCAGACCGCCGTTGCCGTGATGGCGCAAAGGGTGACGGCCGCGACGAGCACATGCGCGAAATCCAGGGGAGAACCGCCTCCGGCTGACAGACCCGTAGAGCGCCGGACGCCCCCCGGCAGCAGGCTCATGCCAAGGAGCAGGAGGAGCACCCCCATCACTTCCGGCGGGAACAGGGAGCGCATCCGGGGAAGGAAGCGCCCCATCCAGAAGACGATCAGGCCGGAAATCATCAGTCCTCCAGCAGCGGCGCCCAATCCAAATGTGTTCGCTACGGGAATGAAGACCATCATGGTCATGGTGCCGGGAATAAAAACAATCAGATGGCCGGCGCTGACGCGCGTGGTCAAGCCGTTCAGGATGGTGCCGATTCCCATGACCAGAATGCCCATGCAGATAAACCCCCGGAGCGACTCGCCGGCAAGGCCGATGTCTGTTCCCGTGATGACCAGGTAGATCACCAGCATCATGGCGACGAGCGCATGCTGAACCGCGGCAACGAGGACCGTGGAGGTCGGAGGGATCTCCTGAGCGATGTAGAGCATCTCTTTGGGCTTTTCGCGCCTGGAGTCGGAGAAGGGGGGAAGGATGGCGTCCAGAAGTTTTTTCATGAAATTCTGTCTCCAGCTTTGACGGCTTTGTAAAAAGTCAATTTCGCACTCCTTTCGTCTTACCGGCGAAGCCTGCCCTCGAGAAGTCGGGGGGCGGCATCCAGTAATTACAATGATTTATGGACCCCGGTGCTTGTGCCCTCGCGCCACCTCGCGCCACCTTTAGGTGGTCAGGTGGTTAGGGTATTCGCCGGGGTGACTGTTCGGTTACTTTTTACGAGTTCATCGGCTATCCGCGCGCAGCGGCCGCCGCCGCGTAGGCCAATTTGTTTTTACACATGGTTTCGCAACTGCAGCTCCAGCGGATGCGGATTCAGATAAACCTGCTCTTTCAGATACGGCTCGTTGTATTTGCGCACATAGTGGCCGATCAGCGTGAGAGGAACGATCAGGGGGACAAAGCCCTGCGCGGTGTGCTCGAAAATTTCCAGCAGCTCCTTTTTTTCATCGGTGGAGAGTTTCTCCCGGAAGTAGCCCATCATGTGCATCAGCACATTGACATGTTTTTTCGGCGAAGTTTTCAGCTTCAGCGCTTCCATGAGCAGGGCTTCGTACCTTGACCAAAGATCCTGAAGGGAGTGGCGCTTCTGTTCGGCGACCAGCTTTCCCATCTCCCGATAGAGTTTTGTGCTGTGCGACAGCAGGAGCAGTTTGTGGCGGGTGTGAAAATCCACCAGAGCGCCCCGGGGGGATTTGCCCCCGCGAACCTCACGCCAGCGTCTCAGCGCGAAAATCCGTTCAATGAAATTTTCACGAAGCCCCGGATCGTGAAGGCGGCCTTCCTCTTCCACCGGAAGCAGGGGAAAAGCGTCCATGAACATCCGCGCAAAGATGCCCACACCCGTTTTTGCGGGCATGCCTTTTTCGTCGTAAACCTTGACTCTTTCCATTCCGCTTGACGGAGAGTCGCTTTTGAAAATAAAGCCGCAGAGATCCTCGGACGCAAGCCGGGCAATGCGCTTTTTCGCCCAGGAAACCATCATTTCCGTTTTGTCGATCCGGGTGCTGCGGGTGACGAGCCGGGGCGCGTCCGGGTTCCCTTCGAGCCGCATGGCTTCGCGCGGAATGCCCATGCCGCATTCGGTTTCCGGACAGACCGGCGCATAATCCACATACCGTCCCAGCGTGTCGCGCAGGAAGCGGTCGAGCTTGTGCCCTCCGTCATAGCGGACGTTTTCTCCCAGAAGACAGGTGCTGATGCCCAGTTTGATCTTTTCCATGATGCCTCCCTGCCGCAGCCGCGTGCGTTTTGCAGACTTGTTACGGGGGATCGTTGCGAACGGCCAGCTTCTCCGTCGCCCATATCGTGAGGACGCCCGCCGCCATGACAGCCAGCGCCCACCAAAATTGCTCATCGGGCGGCGGCAGAGAATAGGTATAGCCCTCCGCCAGTTTTTTTCCGTCCCGCACGACGGGGGCGCCGTCCGCGTTCAGACGCCAGACGGCCGTCTTCCAGGGCCAGAGGGTGAGCAGGGATCCCAAAATGAAGCCGGTCAGCGCGGAGATTGTTTCGGCGCGGAATTTGCGGAAAATCCAGGACAGGAAATGGGAAAAGGCCACCAGTCCGACGGCGGCGCCCAGGGCCACCGGAAGCAGGATGCGCCAGTCCAGCGCGTTGACCGCGTCGAGGACGATCAGTTCATAGTTGCCCATCAGGATCAGCACGAAGGAGCCGGAGATGCCCGGCAGGATCATGCTGCAGATCGCCACGACGCCGCAGATTACAAGATACCAGAAGGAATCGTTTTGCGCCGCCGGGCGCAAAAGCGATATGGTGGCGGCTATGGCGGCTCCCAGAATAAACACCAGGACCACGGCAGGCGTCCGGCGGCCGATGGTCTTTCCGACAAAAAAGACGGAAGCAAGAATGAGTCCGAAAAAATACGACCAGATGAAGACGGGGTAATGGTCGAACAGAAACCGGAACAGCCGGGCCAGCGACAGGATGCTCGCAGCCGCACCCGCAAAGACGGCCAGCAGAAAAAAGAAGTCGGTGCGCCGGGCAAAGGCCCGCCACCGGCCCCTAAAAAATAGTTTGAACGCCTGAAGATCGAACGATTTCAGGGCGTCGATAAGCCGCTGAAAAATGCCCGTGATCAGGGCGATCGTGCCGCCGGAAACGCCGGGAATGACGTTGGCCGCGCCCATGCCCATGCCCTTGAGCGCCGCGATAAAACAGTCTTTGATCATACAGGTTCCTTCCCGCTTTTTGCCGTGGCCGGCAGGCGGTGATATTTCAACGTTCCGTTTCATACCACAGATGGCCGCAAAATATCTTCACAAAAAGGGGGCAATTGTGTAGCATCGGGCAACACAAAAGGACGGGGGAAACCCATGTTGGATGACCATCTGAATTTTTTTTATTACATTGTTCTGTTTGCCGCGTACTGCTTTGCCGGATGGGTGGCGGAGGTGATCTACCGCTCCGTTACCCAGCGGAAATTCGTCAATGCGGGGTTTTTGTTCGGTCCCTTCCTCCCCATTTACGGCATCGGCGCCTTTCTCGTCCTTGCCCTTGAGCGCGTCCTGCAGGATTGGCCCATGGCGGTTCGTTTTGCCGCCTTTGGCCTGGTGATCACCCTTCTGGAATATTCAGCCGGCTATCTGTCCGAAAAGATCTTCAAACTGAAGTTGTGGGACTACTCGGAAAAACGGTTCAATCTCCACGGCTATGTCTGCCTGAGCTTTTCCCTGCTCTGGACGCTTCTGGCGACGGGATTTGCTCTGTTTGTTCACCCCGAAGCCATTCGGCGGGCGGCCATGCTGCCTGCGGGCCTGGTGCAGATTGCCGCCATCGTCTTCCTGGTGTATTTCTGGATTGACTACACCTTCTCCGTGATTTCGCTGGCCGCCTTCCGCAAGGGCGTTGCCTATCTGTACGAGGAATACTTCAACTTAAGCAGCCTCGAAATCGAGGATATCCTGAAGTCTTTCCAGCGCCTGCGGGAAGCCTTCCCCGACTTGAACAAGTACGTCAACCAGAACATCAACCGGCGCATCCGGATTAAGGTCGGTTCGTTTCTGAAGCCCGTCTTGGAAAAAATCTTCCAGGAGCTCGACGGCCGGAAGCCTTTCGAAGCGGAATATTACGAGACCGTGAGCGATATTCTGCGGCATGAGGAATTCCGGAAGCTCAAGGATTACTTCCATCACAACTCCTCCATTTATCGCCATGTCCACGATGTGGCCTACCTGTCTTACCGGATCAGCAAGTTTCTCGGGCTTGATTACCGTTCCACGGCCCGGGGCGCGCTTCTGCACGACTTTTTTCTCTATGACTGGCGCAATCACGACGCGCCGGATTTGCCCCGGGAAAAATTCCACGGCCTGGAACATCCGAAAATCGCCGTGGCCAACGCCAGAAAATACTTCTCGCTCAACGACATTGAAGAGGATATTATCCGCAAGCATATGTGGCCGCTGACCCTGGTGCCGCCCAAATACAAGGAATCCTACATCGTGTCGTTTGCGGACAAGTATCTGTCGTCCAAGGAATTTATCAGCGAGTACAAAAAGAGAATCGGAGCGCGCCGGTCGAAAATCCCGCGGGGAAAGCATTCTTCCGCCCGCAAATCCTGAAGCGGATCTCCGGAGCTTGCGGCGCTGCGCCGATCGCCTCCGGGATTTCAGGGGATGGCGCCGATGGCGGTGACGGATTTTTCCGGCGTGAGAATGCAGGCCGGCGTGATGGAGACGCCGATTTTTTCCATCTGCAGTTTTTTGTGCAGGGCTTTCTGGTTGTCCAGGGAAAAGTCCGCGTAGCCCGCGGAAAAGCGGCGCGGCAGCAGGCGCCTGCCTTCGCGCCGGAGCCGGCCATTGACATAATTCATGATCCAGTCGAGCGCCGCGTCGGTCATTTCACTGGCTGTCGCATCATAAACGACGGCGGCGGTTAAGTTTCCCTGAGCGGTTTTTTCACCGATGGCGTCCATGATGGGTTTGCCGGCCGTTGCTCCCATCAGCACCGCGTCCCGGCTCTCGCCCAGAAACGCGCAGAGCTTCTCGCTGCGGAAGGTTGTCCGTCCTTCCAGGGCAACGGTCAGGCCGTCATTTTTGCGGATGGAAAGCCGAAGGAAGGAACCCTGCAGGCGAATGATTGAAGCCGCTTCTTCCATATACCGGTCCGTTTCCTGCCGATGATCGGACGAAAGAGATGTAATCTTTTTTTTAAAGCCGAGCCGGGAATAAATCTTCGCCACGGGCGGGGCGATGATGATATGATCCAGAATCGTGACGGTGTTTGGCATGTTGATCGTCCTTGTCCGGCGTATGACCTGGAGGATTATGAATGCAGGAGGGCGGAAAGTTTCCGGACGACGGCGTCGCCCATTTCCTCCGTGGTGTCCGCCCTTCCGCCCGCCGGGGCAATATCCGGAGTGCGCCGGCCGTCCCGCAGGACGCTTTTTACCGCTTGTTCAATCAGCGCCGCCTCTGCCGGTCTGTCCAACGAATGCCGCAGCATCATGGCGACGGACAGAATGGTTGCCAGCGGGTTGGCGATGTTCTTTCCCGCGATGTCCGGCGCGGAGCCGTGGATCGGCTCGTACAGAGCCTTCCCGTCGCCCAGGCTGGCGGACGGCAGCATGCCGATGGAGCCGGTCAGCATGGCGGCTTCGTCGCTCAGAATGTCGCCGAACAAATTGGAGGTCACGATTACGTCAAACTGCGAAGGATTGCGGATGAGCTGCATGGCGCAGTTGTCCACATACATGTGCGAAAGCGCCACGTCGGGATAGCCGCGGCCGGTCTCCGTGACGATCTGACGCCACAGTTCCGTGGTTTCCAGAACATTGGCCTTGTCCACCGACAGGAGTTTTTTCCTTCGGCCGCGCGCCAGTTCAAACGCGCGCAGTGCGATGCGGCGGATTTCGTCTTCCGTGTAGATCATGGTGTTGACGCCGGTGCGCCGGCCGCTTTGGTCTTTGGTCACGCCGCGCGGTTTTCCGAAGTAGATGTCGCCGGTCAGCTCCCGCAAAATCATGATGTCGATGCCCTGCACCAGATTCTTTTTGAGCGGGGAGGCGTCCGCCAGTTCGTCAAAGACCAATACGGGCCGCAGGTTGGCGTAAAGCCCCAGCTTTTCGCGCAGGCCCAGAAGCGCGCGCTCGGGCCGGACGCTGTAGTCCAGGCCTTCCCATTTCGGTCCGCCCACCGCGCCCAGCAGCACGGCGTCGCTTTGCAGGGCAAGCATCAGGCTTTCGTCGGGAAAGGGGGCGCCGCACGCGTCATAGGCGCTTCCGCCGATCAGTCCCTCCGTCAGCGTCAGGGAGATGCCGCGGCGGTCGGCGACGAGCCTCAGGACTTTCAGGGCTTCCCGGATGATTTCCGGACCGATTCCATCTCCGGCGAAAACGGCGATCTTCAGATTTTGTTTTGTCATGCTTTTCTCATTTTCCGGCGATGTGCTTCATCAGGCCGCCGTCGGCGATGAGCTGTTCCATGAAGGGCGGGATCGGGCTGATTGAAAATTTCCGGTCCAGGCCTTCCACCGTAATCGAACCCTGCGCGCTGTCGAGCGAAATCCGGGCGCCTTCGGCAATCGCGTCGGCAAGATCGCGGGATTCGAAGATCGGCAGTCCCATGTTAAAGGCGTTGCGGTAGAAAATGCGCGCGAAGCTTTTCGCCACGACGCAGGAAATTCCGGCCGCCTTGATGGCGATGGGCGCGTGTTCCCGGGATGATCCGCAGCCGAAGTTTTCTCCGCCGACGATGATGTCGCCCGGCTTCATCCGGGTGATGAAGGCGGGGTCTGCGTCTTCCATACAGTGCCGGGCCAGTTGGGCCGGATCCGACGTGTTGAGATGGCGCGCGGGGATGATCGCGTCGGTGTCAATGTTGTCCCCGAATTTCCAGACTCTTCCTTCCAAAATCATGGTCTTGTTCCCTTTGGATTTATAGTTCTTCCGGTGAAGCGATGCGGCCCAGAACGGCGGATGCCGCGGCCACGGCGGGGCCGGCCAGATAGACTTCGCTTTTGGGGTGGCCCATGCGCCCCACAAAATTGCGGTTGGTCGTGGCGACGGATTTTTCGCCCTCGGCCAGGATGCCCAGGTGGCCCCCCAGGCACGCGCCGCACGACGGCGGACTGATCACCGCTCCCGCGTCCATGAAGATTTCCAGCAGCCCTTCCCGGAGGGCCTGCCGATAAATGAGCGGCGTGGCCGGAACCACGATCAGGCGGACATGGGGGGCGGCCTTGCGGCCTTTTAAAATTCCGGCGGCAACGCGCAGATCTTCAATCCGGCCGTTGGTGCAGCTCCCGATCAGGGATTGGTCAATTTTTACGCCGCCTGCCTGGCTGATTCCCCTGACGTTGGAAGGCAGATGCGGAAAGGCGACCTGAAGCTCCAGTTGGGAGGCGTCGATTTCAATCGTCTGCGCGTAAACGGCGTCCGGATCGGAAGTGTAAAATGTGTAAGGCCTTTTGGCGCGCGGTTTGACGTATTCCCCGGTGATTTCGTCCGGCGGAAAGATGCCGTTTTTCGCGCCGGCTTCGATGGCCATGTTGGCCATGGACAGCCGGTCGGCCATGGGAAGCCTGCGGATGGTTTCACCCGTGAACTCCATCGCGGAATAGAGAGCGCCGTCCACGCCGATGCGTCCGATGATGTGAAGAATCAGGTCTTTTCCGGAAACCCATTTTTGCAGTTTGCCGTAGATGACAAATTTGATCGACGGCGGAACCTTGAACCACAGTTCGCCCGTGAGCATGGCGGCGGCGAGATCCGTGCTGCCGACGCCGGTGGCAAAAGCGCCCAGGGCGCCGTAGGTGCAGGTGTGGCTGTCCGCGCCGATGACCAGGTCGCCGGGAAGAACGATGCCCTTTTCCGGCAGCAGCGCGTGTTCGACGCCCACCTGTCCGCCTTCGTAGAAGTGTGTGACGCCGTGTTCGAAGGCGAACTCGCGGACGGTTTTGCACTGCTGGGCGGAGTCGATGTCTTTGTTCGGCGTAAAATGATCCAAAACCAGCGCCACCCGGTCGCGGTCAAAAACCTTCTTCCCGCCGGCCGCGCGGAATTCGCGGATGGCGATGGGCGCCGTGATGTCGTTGCCCAGCGCGATATCGACCCGGGCGTTGATGAGCCGGCCGGGCGCGATTTCCTTCAGGTCCGTGTGGGCCATTAAAATTTTTTCCGTTATCGTGTATCCCACGCTGTAAGCTCCCTGATGATGGAATGCGTTTTATAAAGATGATGCCGACGCTTTCGCAAAAAACCGGGTTTGCCGGGCCGGCCGGAGGGGCCGACCTTTGAACTCCTGAGGGTTGGACAGCCCGCCATGACAAAAGGTATCCCACCGGATTTTTTGCGGGAACGCGGTTTTTCACTATCGCATTTTTCAGCTTAATTCAAGTTTAACCTTTTTGGCGTTGTCTTTCAAAAATTCCAGCCGGTTCAGCGCGTTGATGTACGCCTTGGCCGAGGCCACGATCACGTCCGGATGCGCGCCGCGCCCGATGACGGAATGCCCGTTGTACTTGAGTTGCACCATCGTCTCCCCCTGCGCGTCCGATCCGCCGGTAATGGCGTTGACCGCGTACTTCAAAAGCAGGTAGTTGGTCTTGGTGATGTTGCGGATGGCCGCGAAGGTCGCATCCACCGGCCCGTTGCCGAATCCCGCGTCGCGGATCACGTCTTTGCCCACCTGCATTTCCATGGTCGCCGTGGGAATGGCCACATTGCCGCTGACCACATTGAGGTAGATCAGGTTGTACTTTTCCTCTCCCCGGTAGATCTCTTCATAGAGAATCGCCTCCATGTCCTCATCGTAGATGTCTTTCTTCACATCCGCCAGGTCTTTCACCTTTGCCGCGACGCGGTTGATCTGATCTTCATTCAGGAGGTAGCCCATTTTTTTCAGATGCTGCGAAATGGCCGCGCGACCGGAATGCTTGCCCAAAACGATATGGCTGTCGCTGATCCCGACGGACTGGGGCGTCATAATCTCGTAGGTGATTTTCTCCTTGATCAGGCCGTCCTGATGGATGCCGGATTCGTGCGCGAACGCGTTGGCGCCGACGATGGCCTTGTTCGGCTGCACGGGTATGCCGGTAATCTGCGTCAACAGGCGCGAGGTTTTATAAATCTGATCTGTTTTGATTTGGGTGGAAAGGCCGAACATATCTTTTCGCGTGGCCAGCGCCATGACGATTTCTTCCATCGCCGTGTTTCCGGCCCTTTCCCCGATGCCGTTGATCGTGCACTCCACCTGCCTGGCGCCCGCGCGGATGGCGGCGAGCGAATTGGCCACCGCCAGCCCCAGATCGTTGTGGCAGTGGACGGAGATGATCGTATCGCCCATGTTTTTCACACGATCGAACAGAAAGGCGATGAGGCTGCCGAACTCTTCGGGAACGGTGTAGCCGACCGTGTCGGGAATATTGACGGTGACGGCGCCCGCGTCAATCACGGCGGAAACCATCTGAGCCAGATAATCCCTGTCCGAGCGCGTGGCGTCCATCGGTGAAAATTCGACGTTGGGGGTGTAGGATTTCGCAAGCTTCACGGCCGCCACCGCTTCCTTGAGCACCTGCGCGCGGCTCTTCTTGAGCTGGTATTTCAGATGGATGTCCGACGATGAAATGAACGTGTGGATGCGGGGATGCGCCGCCTGCCGGATGGCCTGCCAGGCGCGGTCGATGTCCTGTTTGTTGGCGCGCGCCAATCCCGCCACCTGCGATTTCCGGATTTCCCGGGCGATCTGGCGGACGGCGTCAAAATCGCCCTCCGAGGCGATGGGAAACCCCGCCTCGATGATATCGACGCCGAGCCTTTCGAGCTGTCGGGCCAGAAGCAGCTTTTCCTCCGTGTTCATGCTGTTGCCCGGCGACTGTTCTCCATCGCGGAGGGATGTGTCAAAAATATAGACGTGATTTTTATCCTTTTTCATAGGGGCTCCTTTCACTGTATAAAAAAAGGCCGTGGGTTCCGCCCACGGCCTTTCAGGTAATCATCTATTTGAAGCGTTCAGCGACGACCTAAAAACGGCGGGCAGGCGGCCTTGACCAACAGGCGCAACAGGGCGAGGCCCGGAAGCAGGGTCAGAAGAGCGCTTGCCAAAATCGTTGTCGTCCTAAAGCTGAACATTGCTTTCCTTATACATTCGCAAAAATAGGTTTGTCTTGTTAATGCAAAACGCAAGATTTGTCAAAACTTTTTTCTTTTCAATAAAAAAGGGGAGCCGAAGCTCCCCTTTCCAAAGGAGGGATGGGCAAATTGGCTATTGACAGATACCCATTCCTAAACCGGGTCCGGGACCCTGGCCGGCGCCGAATCCACAGTCGCCTCTCATTCCGCCGCGGGGGCCAAAGCCTGTTTTTCTGCCCCATGGCAAGTTGGCCAGTTTATCCTTTTGCTCAGGAGTCAAAACCTTGTCAATTTCAAACCTTAAGGCGGTTGCTTTGTCCTCCATTTCGTTTCTCAGTGTCCTCAGCTCCTTTTGAGCCGCAGAGATTTTTTCCTTGTCCGGATTGGCCTGCAGCCACAGTCTTCGCAATTCCACGGATTTGTCAAAAATCTTTTCCCGGACGGCTTTTGTGGCTTTGTAATGTGCGTCCTGCAGGGCTTCAATTTTTACATTCTGTTCATCAGTCAGGTTTAATCTTTCCAGGCTTGCATTCCCGCAGGGTCCGTATCCTCTGCCTTTTCCCGGGCCGGGTCCCCAGGCGAAGGCCGACGTCGTTAAAAGCAAGCCCGCCAAAACGGCTGTTAGCGTTAATGTAATTTTTTTCATGGTGCATCTCCTTTTTCATTTATTTCTGATCAGTTGCCGATTTATAGAGCAAGGCATGTGCCAACGATGTTAATTATTTGTAATTATTGATCTTATTAAAAATCAGTAAAAATTTGATTTGCCTTTTGCCCGCATTGGACGGATAATGCGTACCCAATTTGGGTATCCGGATGGGTCCATTGTATCCAGGGTGCTGCGGGAGAAAAACACATGCCTGAGAAAAAAAAGAGAAAAGTCCGCTTTGACATTTCCGTCTGGGTGGTCATCAGCGCCGTTGCGGTTTTAGCCGTCATTTTGGGGATGATGCTGTTGATGCAGTTTCAGCAGGCCCAGAATCAGGCGCGGATTCTGTTGATCGAGAAGGGGACAACGTTGATTCATTCTTTTGAATCGGGCCTGCGCCTCCTTCCGGAGCAGATGGAAGAAGGCTTCTATCTTCAGAAACTGCTCATGGAAACGGCCCAGCAGCCGGATGTGGATTACCTGATGGTCACGGACGGCGAAGGTCATATTCTGGCGGACAGTGATCCGTCCATGCTGGGACTGTCCTACGGACTTGATCTGGACGTGAAAAAAATTGCGCAAAGCCGGGAAATTTTCTGGCGGCAGACGGCCAATCCCCAAGGTGCGGGTACGTTTGAGGTTTACAGGGGGCTTTCCCCGGCGGCGAGGAATGCCGGGAAAGAGGGCCTGATTGTTTATGTCGGATTCAATATGGCGAAAATCGAAAAAGCGTCCCGGGAAGACGCGCTTCGGACGGCAGTGACGGCGCTCGTGCTTGTCCTGATCGGGTCTCTGGCCATCGTGTCTCTTTTTCTGGTCCAGGCGTATCGTCTGGCGCGCGTGTCTCTTTCGCGGGTCACCGTCTTTTCGGAAGCCCTGGTCAAGAATATGCCCATCGCGCTTCTGGCGGTGGACCGGGAAGGAAAAATTGCCGCCTGCAATGACCAGGCAAAAGGCCTGCTTACCGGCTCTCCCGCGGAAGCGGTGGGCCGGGAGGCTTCCCGTGTTCTGCCCGAACCGTTTTTGCGGCTGCTGGAAGTCGTTCAGGGACGGACCGGTCCGGTTGAAGAGGACATCCTTTGGGCTTCCGAAACCGGCGAACAGACCTGGGAGGTTGTTGCGGCGGCTTTTGCCGACGATGAGGATCAGGAAGGGAGAATTCTGCTGGCCCGCAACGTGACGGGTGTCCGGCAGATGGAAAAGGAAGTCGCCCGAAGCCGCCACCTGAATGCCATCGCATCGCTGGCCGCCGGCGTGGCGCACGAAATCCGCAATCCGCTGAGCTCCATCAAGGGATTTGCCGTTTATTTCAAAAAAAGGCTGGCCGGGAATCGGGAAGACGAAGAGACGGCCGAAATCATGATCGCCGAGACCGAAAGACTGAACCGCGTCATCAGCCAGCTCATTGAGTTTGCCCGTCCGCTGGTTCTGAAAAGGGAGCCGGCGAACCTGGAGGATCTGGTGAGGCAGACGGTTCGTCTGGTGACGGCCGAAGCGGAGCAAAATGGCGTGGCGGTGGAAATCCGGGCGGGGAAGGGGCTTCCCCGGGCCGACGTGGATCCGGACAAGGTCAGGCAGGTGCTGCTCAATATTTTCTTAAACGCGCTGGCTGCAATGCCCGGCGGGGGCAGGCTGTCGATCCTGCTGAACCGGCGGGAAGAATTCGTGGAAGTTGAAGTTTCCGACACGGGAGAAGGGATTCCCCGGGAAAGCCTGCCCCGGATTTATGATCCATATTTCACCTCCAAGCCGGCCGGGACCGGTTTGGGTCTTGCGGTCGCACAGAAGATTATGGACGCGCACGGCGGCGCGATTCAAGTGGAAAGCTCTGAAGGGACAGGGACCCGGGTTTCGCTGCGCTTCCCGCTGATGGAAAAAGAAGGGATGGAAGAATGAAAGATACACTGGAAATTTTGATTGTGGACGACGATGCGGTTCACCGCAGAGCGGTCCGGCTCAACATGGCCGGCTGGGGGTATTCCGTTACGGAAGCGGACGACGGGGAAGAAGCCGTCCGGCAGGCTCGCGTAAGGACGTTTGACCTGATCCTGATGGACATCCGCATGACGAAGATGTCGGGTCTGGAAGCCCTCGAACAGATCAAGAAAATTCAGCCGGCCGTTCCGGTGATTATCATGACGGCCTACGCGTCGGTGGAAACCGCCGTCAGCGCCATGAAGATGGGCGCCGACGATTATCTGACCAAGCCGCTGAACTACGACGAACTGCAAATCAAAATCGCGCGGACGGCGGAGCGCCGCCGGCTGAAAAACGAGAATGAATATCTGAAGGAAAGACTGGGCGAGAAGTTCGACCGCCGGAATCTGATCGGCCAGAGCAAGGCTATGATCCGACTTCTGGAAATGGTGGAGCAGGTCGCCGCGACGCAGGCCACGGTGCTGATTACGGGAGAATCGGGAACGGGGAAGGAAATGATCGCCAACGCAATCCATTTCAACAGCAGCCGCCGGGAAGCATCCTTTGTGAAGATCAACTGTGCGGCGCTTACCGAAACGCTCCTGGAGTCGGAGTTGTTCGGCCATGAAAAAGGCGCGTTCACCGGCGCGGACCGCCGGCGGGAAGGGAAGTTCGTCCAGGCCGACGGCGGCAGCATTTTCCTGGACGAGGTGAGCGAAATGTCTCCCGCCATGCAGGTGAAGCTCCTGCGGGTCCTGCAGGAGAGGGAGCTGACGCGCGTTGGGGGTCAGGACGTCGTCCGGGTCGATGTCCGCCTGATTGCCGCTTCCAACAAGGATTTGAAAAAGGAGATCCGCGAAGGGCGGTTCCGCGAGGATTTGTTTTACCGGCTGAACGTCGTTGCGCTGGCCCTGCCGCCGCTCAAGGAAAGGGCCGAAGACATTCCGCTTCTGGCGCAGCATTTTCTGAAGCTGTTTGCCGAAAGGAATGCCAAAGCTATTTTCGGGTTCACGCCCCGGGCGATGCAAAAGCTTGCGGCGTACGCCTGGCCCGGAAATGTCCGGGAGCTGATGAACGCCGTCGAACGGGCCGTGGTCCTGTCCCGTTCCGATACGGTGGACGAAGACGAACTGGTTTTTCCGATGGCGGACCAGTGCCTTTCGCCGGACGCTTCCCGAATGGCCGCGCCGACGGCGGGCCTGCCGCTCGAGGCGGTCGAAAAGCAAAGCATTCTGGAGGCGATGAAAGCGGCCGGCGGCAACAAAAGCGAAGCCGCGCGCCGTCTGGGCATCACCCGCAAAACCCTGCGCAAGAAGCTGGAAAAGTATGAAAGCGCAAATGAAGGATGAATGCAGGCGCTGCCATACCGCCCTGCTTCTTCCTACAATGTCTCGCGGTTAAACAGCCGGTTGAAATGGCTTTAAGAGTTCCGCAGAATCGCTCAACCCGCCAAGTGAATCGAATGCGCTGGAGTAAAGAGTATTTTCATACCCCTGGTTTGAAAATTATTATGCGCCAATCGGCAACGCAATCCATGCTCAGGACATCAGATGTTGGGACAACTGCCGATCAGGATAACAGCTCTTCAATCCGGTGCAGGAGATAAAACGGCATGGACAAGAGCGCGTAACTCTTCCCGCCGGGCGTTGTAATTTTTTCCGTGGTCATCCTACCGGAATATGCCCGGATGGCCAAATCGCTTTCGCTTTCTTCCATGAAATTATGCAGGGAACGCAGTGTGCCTGTTTTGCCGGATTTAACTTCCACCGGAATCAGCCGGTCGTTGATCGCCATCAGATAATCGACTTCAGATGTCGAACCCTTTTGTTCGCGCCGCCAGTAATGAAGGTTGGTCTGTTTGCGCATATTCATCGCCAGCAAGGTCTGTCCGGCAATCTGTTCGCCCACCTGACCGGAATAGACGGCGTTCACATCTTCCGTCATAGCAATGTCCATCCTCAGATCCGCCTGATAGTTGACCAGTCCGATATCGAGATGCAGAAGTTTTGGAGATTTTTTCAGGTTGCTGACGAGCGGCTTCTGCCTGGATGTGGAAGCAAACACCCGATGGATGATCATTGCTTTTTCCAGCGCGTCAAACGCCTCACTCATTTCACGGCTACGGAAGTTCGACTCGCCGAATTTTTCATACTTGATCGGAAGACCGACATATTTCGAGGCATGTTCAAGAATATGCTGGATATATTTTGTCTTCGCCATGCCGGCATATTTGGAAACGTCGTCGCGCAACCCTGTGAGAATGGATTCATAAACCGGATCAACATCAATATACGATCTGGTTTTTGCGTAGCGTGCCACCGCTTCCGGCATACCGCCGACCAGAAGGTATTCGGAAAACTTTTTCATCAGCAGAGCGTGTATTTCTTCAGGTACGGCGACATCCGCTTTCACTGCATGGATATAGCTTAAAGCCTGAACCTCCCCCAGCGCCGTTAAAAATTCATCAAATGTCACCGGATGCATATAGCAATATTCCACTCTTCCCACGGGAAAAGAAAAGCCTTCGGACTTCATCTTCACTTCCAGCAGCGATCCGGCTGCCACGACATGAATATCCGGCATGTCTTCATAAAAGTAGCGAAGCTGATTCATGGCGATGCCGGAGTTTTGTATTTCATCGATAAAAATCAGCGTGGTGCCGGGAGACGCCTTTTGATTGAATTTAAGCTGAATAAGCTCAATCAAATCCTTGATCGGCAACTTTCTATGAAACAATGCAGCATGGTCTTCCAGTTCAAGGTTGATATAAATATAATTGTCAAAAGTAGCTCTTCCAAACTGATGAACTGCCGATGTTTTCCCCACCTGGCGGGCTCCCCGGATAACCAGAGGTTTCCGCTGCGGCCTTATTTTCCATTCCTTAAGTATATTCAATATATTACGATTAAACATGTTATAATTAATAACCTCTTATTGATGTTTGTTGTAGTATTTTATAGGCTATATATCATATTAATTGTAATGAATATAGGGTTATTTTCCATGTCTCGTCATTTTTTTCATTCTTTTGAGGACGGCCGTCTGCCGGTGCAGGCCGGCTTTGAAAGCGGCCATTGAAGTTTTGGCGAAGGGAAGCAGCAGCGGGCGCAGAGGTTTAGGATTGTATTCTGGCGGTCAGCCGCTTCAATCGGCGCCCGAGGGAATCCTTCTCTTCTTCGGAAAACAAATTTCCTCCGGCCAGGGCGGTTTCGATCAGCGCCATGGCCCGGGCGTAATCCCTGGCGCGGTGCTCCAGATGCTTGGCAAGCTCGGAGACGGCGTAAAAATCACGGGGATTGCGCTCGATGATTTGCCGCCAGAGTCGGACGGCTTCATCCAGGCGGCCGGCGCGTTTGCAGAGATTCGCCAGTTTCTTTTTGGAGGCGAACGACATCCCGGCGCAGGCGTCTTCCCCGAGAAGTTCCAGAATTTTTTTAACGCTTGCTATCGGCGCCTTTTTGAGCAGAAGCCGCGCCGCCGCCAGATAGTCGTCGGGATGCGCGTGCTGCTTGAGGGCCCGCGCGTTCAGAAGATCGACCAGGTGCGCGGTGAGCGTCGCCATCGAAATCACGTCCAGCCGGTTGTGTTCGAAGATGTCGGCGAGCAGCCGGGGATCGCGCCTTCTCAGCCAGTCAAAATACCGCTGCGGGATTTCCCAGCCGGGAATGTCCCCTTCGCGCTCTACGCCCAGAATGTCCGCCTCCAGCGTGGCCAGGCGGCAGTTTTCCAGGCGGTGCCCGAGCAGCCGGCGCGCCGGGTGCAGCAGATCCAGGTGGGGCAGTTCGTGAAGGCTGCTCGGCATCCGGTTCAGAATGAAGCGCGTAGCCAGCAGGTTGACGTCAAAGGCTTTGCCGTTGAAGGTCACGAGGAATTTTTTCTGCGCGGCGATTTCCTGAAGGCAGGCCAGCGCCGCGGGCTCCTCGCTGAAATCGCGCGCCAGAATCTGCCGGACGTGAAACCGGCCTTCTTCGAACCAGCCCAGGCCGATGAGAAACGCCATGGTGCCCGTTCCGCCGGAAAGTCCCGTGGTTTCCGTGTCCAGAAAGAGCGCGTCGGAAGGGTGATAAGCGCCCAGGACCGGGTTGTTGGCGAGCATGCCCGCCGCGGTCATGTCGATATCAAAAGCCTCGAGGATGCTGCGGTGGCCGTGGCGGCTGGCGCCGGAAAGAAAACCCCCGGCCAGAAAGAAACGTCCGTGCCGGTTTTCGCGCTCCTCCCCCTCCAGGACTTCGCAAAGCGCCCGGTTGCCGCGCGCCCTTGCTTCATCCTGCGCAGCCCTGGCGCGCGCGGCCGAGCGCGCGACAACGCCGTCGATGCGTCGTCGCAGATCGTCGATCCGGAATTGTTTTTCCGATGACGGAGGGACAGCCGGCCTTTCATTTTCGGGTTTCGGTGAAACGCTTTCGCCCGTCAGGCGCTTTAATTTATCAATCGATTTCATTGATTCAAAACCAGATCAATAATCTTCGGCACTATCGCCTTGGCGGTTTTGCCGACTTCCAGCGTGGGGCCGACGCAGGAAGGACAGCCGAACGCGCAGGGGCACTTTTCAATCAAACTTCGGGCGGCGGAAAGCAGATTGGCGTGCTCGTGGTAGAGGAGCTCCGAAAAGCCGATGCCGCCGGGATAGGCATCAAAGATAAAGATCGTCGGGTCGAATTCATCGATGCGCGCGCCGTCGGGACCGCTTGCCGCCTGCGGCCTGCCGCCGGAGAACGAGGTAATGACGCGGCCGGTTTTTCCCTGGCTGACGAACCACTCGCCGGACTTGTCGCCGAGCGACCGGTCAATGTCGTGCGTATCCGCCATCAGAAACATGGCCGACAGGTGCTGGAGCGTGTAAGCCAGCGCCGAAAGCCCGTCGATCACTTCCGCCGGCGTGAAATCGAGCGTCCGCAGCCGGTCGCGCGGAATCGTAAACCAGTAGCTGGTCGTGTGCATGTCCTTTTCCGGAAGATTCACGTCCCCGTAGCCCAGATTTTCCGAGGTGTAAAATTTGATCTTCTTGTAGCCCACCACCTTGCGAACGACCTGCACCTCGCCGTGCTCCACAATCGCGCCGCCGGTCCGGTGATGATCGAACGAATCGATGACGCGCACGTTGGTGTACGTCATGGCGTCGGTGTAATAGTCCGCGTCCACCCGCCGGACGTAGGCCTTCTTTCGCTCCAGGTCCAGTCGGTCCACATGGTACTGTTCGGAGGCCAGCATGTAGATGGCCTCATCGTGGACGGCGGTGAAGGCGCTGTCCCAGTCCACTTCGGCGATGACTTTGTGATTGCCCGCGTCGGTCGCATCGACGACCACGACGTTTTCCGGGTTGATGGCGCGCAGGCTGACCTCGTCGGCCGGATAGCTTTCCGCCGCCCAGTGCCAGCGGTCGCCGCTTTGGTGCAGGACGCCTTTTTCTTCAAGGTATTGCAGAAACTCCTCCAGGTTTTCGCCGCCGAATTTTTCGCCCTTTTCAAACGGCAGTTCAAACGCCGCGCTTTTGATGTGATGCAGGAGAATCAGCAGATTGTCCGGATTGATCCGGCAGTGTTCGGGCGAGAGCGAAAAGAAGTAGTCGGGGTTTTCCATGATGAACTGATCCAGCGGGTTGCTCCGCGCGATCAAAATCGCCAGAGATCGTCCCGTGCGCCTTCCCGCGCGGCCCGCCTGCTGCCAGGTGCTGGCAATGGAGCCGGGATAGCCGGCCATGATGCAGGCTTCCAGATTGCCGATGTCGATGCCCAGCTCCAGCGCGTTGGTGCTGATGACGCCCATCACCTCGCGCGTCCGCAGACCGCTTTCGATGTCGCGCCTGAGGTTGGGCAGATACCCGCCGCGGTAGCCGGTGACAAAGTGGTCGTCGAGGGGCTTCGTTTTGACGAATTTGTCTTTGAGATATTTGGTCAGGACTTCCACATTGAGTCGGCTGGTGGCAAAGACAATCGTCTGTATGTGGTTGCCGATTAAATCGGAGGCGATCTTGCGCGCCGGGGTCATGGCGCTCTGGCGGATGCCCAGTTCGCGGTTCACGATGGGCGGGTTGTACAGCACAAAGGTTTTGGCCGCCGCGGGCGCGCCGCTTTTATCGAGCAGCGCGATGGGGCGCTCCAGAATTTTTTCCGCGTGCTCGCGCGGGTTGGCCACCGTGGCCGAACAGCAGATGAACACGGGGTTGGCGCCGTAGAAGCGGCAGATACGGACGAGCCGGCGGATCACGTTGGCGAAATGCGAACCGAAAATGCCGCGGTAGATGTGCAGTTCGTCGATCACGACGTATTTGAGGTTGACAAAAAGCTTTTGCCACTTGGTGTGGTGCGGCAAAATGCCCGCGTGCAGCATGTCGGGATTGGTGACGACAATGTGCCCCTGCCTGCGGATGGCCCGGCGCGCGTCATCGGGTGTATCGCCGTCATAAGTGAAGGTTTTGATATCGGCCTGCAAATCCGTAATCAGACCGTGGGCTTCGTGCATCTGGTCCTGCGCCAGCGCCTTCGTCGGAAACAGATAAAGCGCGCGCGTTTCCGGCTCGTCCAGAATGCTTTGCAGCACCGGCAGGTTATAGCAAAGCGTTTTGCCGCTGGCGGTGGGCGTCACCAGCACAACATCCCGGCCGCCGCGGATGAAGCGCACGGCCTGGGCCTGATGCTTGTACAGCCGCTCCATTCCGCGCTTGACCAAAACGTCACGAAGGTGCGGGCTTACCCAGGAAGGGTAGTCTTCCCAATCCCCCGGCCTGGCCGGGATTTCCACCACCGCTGCCGCGTTGGCGCTGAAGCTTTTGTTTTTTTTCAGGCGGGCGATCCATTCGTCCAGGGTGAGTTTGGCCATGGATGATCCTTTCATGCCATCAGCTTTAGAATAAAAAAGGAAATATCTCAACAGGCAATCCGGCGGGAAATAAAAGTCGTTGCATTTGCCCGATCCTTGATCTAAATAGCCTATATTCCTGAATTTGAAAGGGGATGGACATGGCGCTTTTCACCATCGATCAAAAAAAATGCAGGCGCGACGGTCTGTGCCAGGCGGCCTGTCCGGCGCAGATTATTATTCAGGAGGATAAAAAATCCTTTCCGACGCTTCTGGAAAACGGCGAGGAGTTTTGCATCAACTGCGGACACTGTGTGGCCGTCTGTCCTCATGGCGCTTTTTTGCTTTCCACCATGCCGCTTTCCGCCTGTCCGCCGATGGACGGGGGGCTTCTGCCCGACGCCCCGGCATTGAAGCATCTGCTCCTGGCCCGGCGGTCTATCCGCCGGTACAAGAAAACGCCCGTCTCCCGCAAACTGCTTGAGGAATTGGTGGATGTGGCACGGTACGCGCCTACCGGCAGCAACAAACAGCAGGTCTGGTGGACGGTGATTTCAAAGCCGGAGGAGGTCCGCCGCATGGGCGCCATGGTGATTGATTTCATCAAAATCATGCTGCCGCTGACGCCCGATGAAGCCCAGGTCCGGCGTTTTCAACGCATTGTCTTAGCCTGGGAAAACGGCCGCGACCGAATCATGAGAGGCGCCCCGCATCTGATGGTCGCGCACAGCCCCGCGGAAGTGGCCTTTCCCGCCGCCGACTGCGCCATTGCCCTGACGTATCTGGAATTGTACGCTTTCGCCAGAGGCCTGGGGACCTGCTGGGCCGGTTATTTTACAGGCGCCGCCAATGTCCACGAACCGCTGGTCCGGGCGCTTGATTTGCCCCCCGGACACCAGTGCCAGGGCGCCGTCATGCTGGGGTATCCACAGTACCGCTATTCCCGGATCCCGATGCGCAATCAGGCGCAGGTGACCTGGCGCTGATGATCGCTCGATGCTCGTAGTTCCTGGCCGATAACCCATCGCCTCTCACCTTTGGTCTGTCCTTTTTGTAAGACAAGCACGGACATCCTGTGGGATATACGCCTTCAACAGATTCGGACGGAGCCCGATACCGTCCGCCCGGGAAAAAGTGTACTTAATACCCGCTTTTCAAGGGGTACATGTATTGCATCCGCCATATGTAATACGCCCCAAGGTTTTGCGGCCGGTGGATCAGAAGCGCGCATCTGATAAACAGGAACAAGGCCCGAATCGCGGGGCGTACCCCTCCTGAAAAGACTGATGATGTCCCGTGTCCCCCCTCAAGTCTTGAACAACGACACTGGATCACCGGTTCACAAAGAGAAATCATGCCTTTTTGGCGGAAAAGGAAGGCATAAAAAATAATTTTGAAGGAGAATAATATGGCTGAAGCTAACGAACAAGATTTTTATGACAAGGTTTTTCCTGTGCCGGACAGAGTCAGGGAGAAATCCTACATCAAGAGCCGGGCGGAGTATGACAAGCTTTATAAAGAATCGATTACCGATCCCAATGCTTTCTGGGCCAAAATGGCAACCGAAAGACTGACCTGGTTCAAACCCTTTGACAAAAATAAGGTGTCGGACTGGTCGTTTGACGCGAAAAACGTCCATTCCAAATGGTTTGAAGGCGGCAAGCTCAACGTCAGCTATAACTGCCTCGACCGCCATCTGGCTACCAAGAAAAACAAAGCCGCGATCATTTTTGAAGGCAACGATCCCAACGACTGGAAAGTTTACACCTATTTCGACATGTATCGCGAAGTGAACAAATTCGCCAATGTTCTCAAAAGTCTGGGCGTCAAAAAGGGCGACCGCGTCACCATCTTTCTGCCCATGATCGTCGAGCTGTCCATCGTGATGCTGGCCTGCGCGCGCATCGGCGCCGTTCATGCCATCGTTTTCGGCGGATTCTCGGCGGAAGCGTTAAGAGACCGCATCAACAACTCCGGTTCCGCGGTCGTCATTACCTGTGACGGAACCTACCGCGGCGCCAAAGCCGTTCCCCAGAAAGACACCTGTGACAAAGCCCTGACGCAGTGCCCCGGCGTGAAAACCCTGGTGGTTGTGAAACGCACCGGAACCGCCGTTACCATGAAGGAAGGCCGAGATATCTGGTACGAAGAACTGATGGCCAAAGCGGACCGCTACTGCAAACCCGAAGAAATGGACGCGGAAGATCCGCTGTTCATCCTTTACACCTCCGGTTCGACCGGACAGCCCAAGGGCGTCGTGCACACCCAGGCCGGCTACCTGCTGTACGCCTCCATGACGCAGCAGCTCGCTTTTGACGTTCGTGAAGAAGACACTTACTGGTGCACCGCCGATATCGGCTGGGTCACCGGCCACAGCTACGTTGTTTACGGCCCGCTTTGCAACGGCCATTCCAGCATTCTGTTTGAAGGCGTGCCCAATTATCCGGATTTCGGCCGGTTCTGGGCCGTCGTCGAAAAATACAATGTCAACAATTTCTATACCGCTCCGACGGCGATCCGCTCCATCGCCAAAGAAGGCGACAAATGGGTCGATATGCACGACATTTCCTCGCTGCGCGTTCTGGGGTCCGTCGGCGAGCCGCTCAACCCCGAAGCCTGGTGGTGGTACTACAACAAGATCGGCGGAGGCCGCTGCACGATTTCCGATACCTGGTGGCAGACCGAAACCGGCGGGCATATGATCCTGCCGCTGCCCGGCGCGATCGACATCAAGCCCGCCAAAGCCATGGTTCCGTTTTTCGGCATTGTCCCGGCGCTGATGGATGAAGAAGGAAAAGAAATCACCGGTCCCGGCAAAGGCGCCCTCTGCATTAAAAATTCATGGCCCGGCATGGCCCGCGGTCTGTGGGATGACAAAGAAGGCCGTTTTGTCGAGAATTACTTCTCCCAGTTCCCCGGTTACTACTTCTCCGGCGACGGCGCGGAGCGCGACGCCGACGGCGACTATAAAATCACCGGCCGTGTCGACGACGTCATCAACGTGTCCGGCCACCGGCTGGGCACCGCGGAAGTCGAAGCGGCGCTGACTTCCCATCCGGATGTCGCGGAAGCGGCGGTGGTCGGATTCCCCCATGACATCAAAGGGCAGGGCATCTTCGCTTACGTTACGCTGAACAACAACGTGGAAAAGACGGATGAACTCAAAAAGGCCCTGATCGCCCATGTCCGCAAGGTGGTGGGACCGATCGCGTCGCCCGACCAGATTCAGTGGGCGGACGGTCTTCCCAAAACCCGCTCCGGCAAAATCATGCGCCGCGTTCTGAGAAACGTCGCCGCGAAAACCTTCGGCGACTTCGGCGATACCTCCACGCTGGCCGATCCGGCCGTTGTGGACGATCTGGTCGCCAACCGCAAGAAACTCGGCTAAAGACCCCCTTGTGCGGAGCGGCTGTAATGGTTCCGCATTAAAGTCCCTCCTTAAAAAGCCGTTCCCCGAAACCGGGGAACGGCTTTTTGCTCCTCCACGAGGACTTCAACCTGCGTGAACCCTTTTTCATAAGAATAGTTCACCGCGCAGTCGAGTCCTCTGAGCATCCGCTTCATCGAGATGTTGGTTGAATCGACGATGGATACAAACCGAGAAATCCCCTGCTCCCGGCCGATCGCAAATATCCTGGAGAGCATCTGTTTGCCGAGGCCGAAATGCTGCCAGTCGTCGCGCACCACAATCGCAAAGTCCGTGAGATGCTCCCGGGGATCAAAGCCATACCGCGCCACGGCGATGACGGCGTCTTTTTCATCTTCCCGGATCACGGCGGCCAGCGCGAAGTTGCTTTGATAATCGAGATGTGTGAGGTGAAACAGCAACTCCTTCGGGAGTGTCCTGACGGGTCTCAAAAAACGCAGATAGATCGAATCGGACGAAAGCCTGTTCAGCAAATCCACGATCAGAGGTTCATCCGTCTGCAGAACAGGCCGGACCAGAACCGTTTTCCCGTTCTTCAGCGCCAACCGGGTTTCGTATTGCGCAAGATCTTCCTGGTTCCTGGTTGATGACATTTTCATTACCCGGCCGGCGGCGGCTCCGAAGGCCGCCGCCTTTCTCACGACAGATTCAGCGTCATCGACACCATGTTTTCGTCCTTGCCGTCGAAGTTGAAGGCGCAGCGGCGGAAGATGCGGATCATGGCGTAATTTTCCTGCAGCGTTTCCGCACGGATGGTTTTGTATCCTTCCTTTTTGGCCAGTTCAATGCACTGCTCCGAAAGAGTAATCCCCAGGGATTTGTTCTGCCAGGGATCGGAAATGATGATGGCGTATTCCGCTTCTCCCTCGCAGCGCTTGTTTTTGATCAGGCGCGCAATCCCGAGGAACTTGTGCTGGTCCCCCATCCTGGCCTCTGCGACGAGGGCGACTTCTTCCTCCGGGTTGACGTTGCAGAAACGCTGCGCCCGTTCCGGGGTGGCGGAAAAAGGCGACAGGAAGCGAAGCCAGAGGGACTTCGGGGAGCAACTGTTGACAAAATCCGTCCACAGGGCGATATCTTTGGGATTGATCAGCCGCAGCCGAACGGGCATATTGTCCACGGACAGCGTGTCTTTCGTCAGGTGGCGGGCGATGGAATCCGTCATGGCGCTCCGGCGCCGCACGCCGTAGGCGTACATCTGCCCCAGCACTTCCGCCGCCATCTCCGCGGTGGAATATACGGGAAAGCCGGCCTGCTCCATCTTGACCACGTCATGGATCATAAACTCCTTGCAGGCCACCACGCAGGCCGCCGGTTTTTCCTTGTAGTCGATGGACTTCATGACGTCCACAAACGACCCCAGAATTTCGCCCTGAATGACGACGATAAAGCTTTGCACGTCGCCCGACTCCACGCCGATTTCGATCAGATTTTTCACCTGTTCGGGCGTCATGGAGAAAGAACAGTCAATGGGATTGCCGATATTGGCGAATTCCGGCAGAGCGTTTTTCAGCCGCTGCTGAAAATACGGCTCCAGTTCGGCCAGGCGCATGCCGGACAGATACAGCATGTCGGTGGCCGCGACGCCCAGCGAGCCGGTATAGGTGATGACCATCACACCGTTGCCTTTCGGGATGGGCTGTTTGGAAAAGGCGCGCGTCAGCGCGAAGAGATGCTCGTTGTCCCGCGCCCGGATCACGCCGCTTTGCTTGAACGCGGCGTTGTTGACTTCGTCGTCGCCCGCCAGCGACGCGGTGTGCGACGACACGGCCTTTTTGCCGGCTTCCGTCCGTCCCGATTTCAGCACGATGACGGGCTTGCGGAGCGCCGCCCGGGAGGCGACATCGACAAATCGCTTCCCGCTGCGGATGTCTTCCATGTACATGACGATGACGGAAATGTGATCGTCGTCGCTCAGGTATTCCAGAATGTCCGTTTCATTGATGTCCATCTTGTTGCCGATGGTCGCCACGATTCCGAAGTCCAGCACATTGCTTAAGCCCGTGAGGATGCCGGCGGCGTAAACGCCGGCCTGGGCGACCATGCCGACGTTGCCCTTCTTCAAATCCCCGAGGAGTCCGATGGACTGCACCATGTTGTGGTGGGTGTTGATCACGCCGGAGCAGTTGGGACCCAGCACGCGGCAGCCGTGCTTTCGGATGACGGCTTCGATGCGCGCCTGGGCTTCCTTTCCTTCTTTTCCGCTTTCCGCGAATCCCGCCGCTTCCACAACGACAAACCGGACGCCCTTTGTGCAGCAGTCCTCGATGGCCGCCTCGGCCGCTTTCGCGGGAACGATTACGATGGCCAGGTCCACCGGATCCGGCACGTCCCGGATCGACTTGTAGGCGCGAACGCCCATCACGGTTTCCTTGCCGGGGTTGATCGGGTAGAGCTTTCCCGGATAGCCGTGGCTGACCAGATTGCAAAACACATTGTAGCCCAGTTTTCCCTTGACATCCGAAGCGCCGATTACGGCGATGCTTTTGGGATAGAAGAAATCGTGCAGGTTCTTCGCGCCCGTGGCGGTGGTCTCCGTCTGCGCCGGTTCGCGGACGAACATCCGGGCGTCCACGGCGATGTAGCCTTCGGAATAGAGAAACAGCGGATTCAGATCCAGTTCGTGAATTTCCGGGTTTTCCTCGATCAGCCGGGAGATCTTCAAGAGGAGCTGCTGAAGCGATTGCAGATCGACCGGCCGCCCGCGGTATCCTTTGAGGATGTCCGAGCCGCGGATTTCTTCGATCATTTCCGCCGCGTCCTTTTCGGTGATCGGCAGAATCCGGAACGACACGTCGCGCAGCACTTCGACGAACACGCCGCCCAGGCCGAACATGATGAGCGGGCCGAAGCTGGGGTCGCGCGTCACGCCGATGATGGCCTCAATGCCGGGGGCGGCCATGCGCTGGATCGTGATGCCCTCGATATGCTGATATTTGAAGGCGTCCATCATGCCGCGGTAGGCCTTGCGCACGTCATCGGCGGATTGGAGATTCAGCCGGACGCCGCCCGCGTCGGATTTGTGCACGACGTCCGGCGAAACGATTTTCATGACAACGGGGAAGCCGATTTTTTCGCAAAGGGCCAGCGCTTCGTCTTCGGAGCGAGCCACCAGGTATCCCGTGGTCGCAATGCCCGCGCCTTCGAGAATTTCCTTGCTCTCGTGCTCCATGAGATAACTGCGGTTGTCCCGCACCGCCTGATGGATGATTTCCGACCGTTCATCGCTGAGCAGTTTGCCGTCGGGGCTGGCCGCCGCCTTTTGCCTCTGTGATGTCGAAGATCCCTTTATCATACGCCCTCCTTGAGCCGTGATGGTTTCCGGCCGCGATTTTTGCCGTTTTCTGTGAGGGGGATGTAGCACAGGAAAAAAAAGGATCCTATCGGCCCGGCGCTGAATGTTTTGTCGGAACGAAACAGGAAAGATTGACGGATTTTGTCCGACGGCCTGTCGGACGAGAGGAAGGCCGGAGTGTGTTGAAGGTCCCTGAAATGATTCAGAAAAGAGGAGAACCGGCGCCGTGGGATTCTAGTTGATCAGCTTGTTGTGGACGGCGTAAAGGGTCAGCTCCGCGTTTTTTTTCATGCCCATTTTGGCCAGAACGCGGGTGCGGTAGGTGCTGATGGTTTTCACGCTCAGACACAGTTCGTCGGCGATGTCGGAAACGGTTTTGCCGGAAGCCAGCATCATCATGACCTGGTGCTCGCGGTTGGAGAGCCTCTCGTGGGGAAGTTTGCGGGTGTCGATGTCCAGCTCTTCGGCCAGCTTTTCCGCCAGCGACGCCGTGACGTACTTCCCGCCGCCCGCTACCTTGCGGATGGCGCCGATCAGCTCCTGCGGCGCGCTGGCTTTCGTAAGATATCCCGACGCGCCCGCCCGGAGCGCGCGAACCGCGTACTGCTCCTCGGGGTGCATGCTCAAAATCAGCACGGCCAGTTTGGGCCGCTGGGCCTTGATGTCCTCCAGGACCTCCAGCCCGCTCCGCCCCGGCATGGAGATGTCGAGCAGGACCACGTCATATTCATACTTCAGGACCTTGTCCAGCGTTTCCGCGCCGTTCTGGGCTTCGTCCTTGACCAGCATGTCCTTCACGTCCGCGAGAATCTGGATCATACCCTGCCGCACCACGGCATGATCATCGGCGACCAGAATGCGTATCATGTTTGCAGTTCTCCTTTACTGAAGCGGGATCAGCACCCGCACGGTGGTTCCGGACGGTTTGACGTTTTGGACCTGGACGGTGCCGCACCAGAGATGCGCGCGCTCGCGCATGCCGATCATGCCGAAGGATCGGGGGGAGTCCACCTGCCACTGCGATATGCCGATCCCGTTGTCCGTCACGTCCAGACAAAGCTCCTTTTCCGTTTCCGTCAGCGTCACCTTGCAGAGCGTCGCTTTGGCGTGCCTCGCGATGTTGGTGAGGGTTTCCTGAAAAATTCGGAAGACGGCGGTGGCCAGCTGCTTGTCAAAGGTGCCTTTGAGGCACTGGATTTTGGCCTGGCAGCGAATGCCGGAGCGCTTCTGAAAATCCGCGGCCTGCCATTCGATGGCCGCCGGCAGGCCCAGGTCGTCGAGCAGACTGGGGCGCAGCTCCGTCGTGATGTTGTGCACGCTTTCAATCGTGGCGTCCACCAGGCCGGACATGTTTTGCGTCTTTTCCCGAATGGCTTTTGATCCGGAGGGCACACGGTTCAACAGCCAGGACAGGTCCATCTGCAGCGCGGTGAGCGACTGGCCCAGCTCGTCGTGAATCTTGCGGGCGACGCGCGCGCATTCCTCCTCGCGAACCGATTGCAGGTGAATGGAAAGGTTGCGCAGTTCTTCGCGGGAGCGCTCCAGCTCCTCCTGCGCCTTTTTCTCCTGTGTGATGTCCTCGTAGGTCACCACCACGCGCTTTTCGCGCAGCTTTTCCCCGATGCGGGAGGCTTTCATTCGGCAGAGGATTTCCCGTCCGTCCTTGTGCCGGCAGGGAAACTCCGTTTCATAGGTTCTCTGATGCTCCAGATTTCTGTAAAAAATCTCACCGATTTTATCCGCTTCTTCCTCGTTGCGGTAAATCATTCGGATGCTCTTGCCGATCAGTTCCTCCCGGTGCCAGCCGAAGATCATCTTGACGGCGTGATTGGCGAAATTGATTCGCCGCTCGTGCAGCCCCACGACGGCCTGAGGAATCGCGTCGAGAATCGACGATTCCAGCGCCTCCAGCTCCTCCAGGCGCCGTCCGGCTTCCTTGCGTTCGGTGATGTCCATGGAATTGCCCAGAATGGCCCGCCGCCCCTTGAAAGTGATGGACATGGCGGTTTCCATGATCCACTTGATCCGTCCGTCTTTCGTGACAATCCGAAATTCATAGGGGGAAAAGCGCTGCCCTTTCAGCATCATGATCGCATTTTTGGCGGTTCGTCGCCGGTCTTCCGGCAGGATGAGCGAAGGGGGGCTCATCTTCAAAAGCTTTTTTTCGGGATAGCCCGTGTAATCCAGAAAGTGGGAATTGATGAATTGAAACTGTCCGTCCTGCATGATGTAGCAGCCGACCTGAGAGCTGTGCGCCAGAATCTTGTACAGGTCTTTTTCCGACGTGACGTGCAGCTGGGTGTGCTCCTGGGCCGACAGCCGCTTCTGCAGGGACGCGATCAGATCGACCAACTCTTTTTTTGTTTTTTTCTCCAGATTCATTCGTTTGCCCGCTTTGGATTGAACTGGCGGCATCTAAACACAATTGAAGGGAAAAATAAATACTTTAGTAAAAAAGGGGAAAGTGGAAAGTGATGAGTGGAAAGAAAGGTCATGGGTAATGGGCCCGGGGCGATGGGCAATGGCTGTAGGGCGCGGTCCCCGAACGCGCCGCAAGGTGAATAATGCCCTTCGACAAGCTCAGGGTGACAATATAGAATGTCATTGTGAGTCTGTCGATTGCACCCTTCGACAAGCTCAGGGTGACAATATTGGTGTCATGGTGAGCCTGTCGAGTGGTGAGCCCGTCGAGTGGTGAGCCAGTCGAGTGGTGAGCCAGTCGAGTGGTGAGCCTGTCGAGTGGTGAGCCTGTCGAACCATGACAATTTATTTCGTCTGCTTGACCACGCTCATGGCCGTGGCGATCAGCGTCGAGATGTCTCCGAAGTTGGCCGGCAGAATCAGCGTGTTCCCCTGTTTGGCCAGGTGGCCGAACTGCTCGACCAGCTTTTCCGCCACGCGCAGCTGCACCGCCTCCATGCCGCCCTCGGCCCGCACCGCCTGCGCCACCGCTTTCAGGCCGTCGGCCGTCGCGGCGGCCACGGCGCGGATGGCCTCCGCCTGGCCGGTTGCCTCATTGATTTGTTTCTGGCGGACGGCTTCCGATTCCAGAACCACCTTTTGTTTCTGGCCTTCGGCCACGTTAACCGCGGACTGCTTCTCGCCTTCCGACTGCAGAATCACCGCGCGCTTTTCCCGTTCGGCCTGCATCTGTTTTTCCATGGCGTTCAGGACGTTTTCCGGAGGCCGGATGTTTTTGACTTCATAGCGCAGGATTTTCACGCCCCAGGTCCGGGAGGCGTCGTTGATGGCCGAGACAATCGCGGCGTTGATGGCGGTTCTTTCCTCAAACGTCTTGTCCAGATCGATCTTGCCGACCTCGCTGCGCATGGTGGTCTGCGCCAGCTGGACGATGGCAAAGACATAATTGCTGATGCCGTAGGAGGCCATTTGCGGATCGAAGACCTGAATGAAGATCACGCCGTCCACCCCCACCTGGACATTGTCGCGGGTGATGCAGACCTGTTCCGGGATGTCGAGGGCCTGTTCCTTCAGCGTGTGCACGTAGGCTTTACGGTCCACGAAGGGAATGATGTAGCTGATGCCCGCGTGCAGCACGCGGTGGAATTTGCCCAGCCGTTCGATGACGTAAGCGCTTTGCTGCGGGATGATGCAGACGCCCTTCACGATGAAAATCACGGCCAGCACCGCCAGAACAATCAATACAAGTTCCATGGTCCCCACCTCCTTAATGGTTTTATGCTACGGGTTTGACTTTGACGCGAATGCCCTCGATGGCTTCAATCTGCACGACCGCGCCTTCCGGTATCGTTTCGGCCGCGTCGGAAAAGGCGATCCAGACCGAGCCCCGGTACCGGATCGTTCCCTCTCCCCCCGGGGGAATCGCCCCGACGACGGGGACTTTCTGTCCCGCATAGTCCGGAGGAGTGTCGGCATGACCCGCGAAGAGTTTCCGGGCGGTTTTGCGAAGCAGAACCATCAGCAGCAGCGACGACACGGTAAAGACGATCAACTGACTGCTGAAGGAAGGCGTGAGGCCGAGCCAGGCGGCCAGCGCGACGACGAGCGCGCCCAGCCCGATGAAGCAGAGGATGAAGCTCGCGGCCATCAGCTCCGCGATGAGGAGAACGAGCCCGACGATCGCCCAGGCCAGCGCGGGGGAAAATGACCAATCCATCATGACGGCAACCCTTTCTGTTTTCTGAAGTATAGAAAGAACGGAGACGGGAGTCAAGCCAATTCAGGGCTAATTTAGGGTCCAATGGAGAAATCTCCGCCTTGCTCCACCCGACTGCGCCGGAAAACTTCGACAAAGACAAAGCCGTGACACGAAACGGCGTCCGGGTTGACTATCGTCCGGCCTTGTGTTAACGGTTCATGCCCTGTTTACAATAAAAAATTTTGAGGGAAAAACATGACCCCATCCAACGCGGACATTCTGATTCGCCGTGTGAGAGCCGAAGGACGCCGTTCCATGACGGAAACCGAATCCAAAAAACTGCTTGCGTCCTATGGCGTTCCGGTGGCGCGCGACCGGATGGCCACAAATGAGAGAGAAGCGGTTTTGCAGGCGCAAAAAACCGGCTATCCGGTGGTTGTCAAGGGGCACGGCGCAAAGCTACAGCATAAAACCGAACGCGGTCTGGTCAAAACAAACCTGAAATCCGCAAAAGAAGTCCGCGAAGCGTTTTGCGCCATCCGGGCATCCGCGGGCGCCGACTGGGAAGGCTGTATCGTTTCACCGTTGATCGCCGGCAGCCGTGAATTTGTCGCCGGTTTAATCCGGGACGTCCAGTTCGGGCCGGCGGTGATGTTCGGCCTCGGCGGCATTTTTACCGAAGCGCTGGCCGACACGGCTTTTCGTATTGCGCCACTGGACCGGCAAGAGGCCAAACGGATGATCGGGGAAATATCATCCCGGAAGCTGCTCGGGAATTTTCGCGGCGAAGCGCCCGTTGATTCCGAGCGACTGGCCGATGTTCTGCTGGGCCTCTCGAGGCTTGGCCTGGAGCGGCCGGATATCCGGGAGGTGGATGTCAATCCGCTGATCGCGACCCCGAAGGGAAACATCGTGGCCGTGGACGCGCTGGTGGTTTTGGATGAAGCCCCCTCGGCTTCGGGCGCGGCGGCAGGCGGCAAGGGGAAGCAAAAAAGGCAGGCGGAAATCCGCGCCGCGCTCGACGAGATGGCGAACGCCAAATCCGTTGCCGTGGTCGGCGCCACCCGTCCGGAAGCGAACGGATTTTCGGGGATGTTCGGCTGCATGAGAAATTTCGGCTACCGGGGAAGGCTTTACCCCGTCAACCCCAGGCTTCAGGACATCGACGGGATCAGGGCCTATCCGAATCTGTCGTCGCTTCCGGAAATTGCGGACCTGGTCATCATCTCCGTTCCCGCCCCTCGTGTCGCGGACATACTCAGGGAATGCGCCGCCACGGGGCACAAAAATATCCATATCTTCAGCTCCGGCTTCAAGGAAACCGGCGAAGAAGAGGGCATCCGGCTGCAGAAGGAGATTGAAACCGTCGCCGCGGAAGGGGGCCTGCGCGTCATCGGGCCGAATTGCATGGGCTTCTACGTTCCCAAAAACCGGATGCTGACCTGGGAGAACGCTTCCACAAAAACCGGCCCCGTTTCCCTGATCAGCCAGAGCGGCGGCAACGCCCAGGATTTTTCCAATTACCTGACGGATGTTTACGACATCGGCTTTGCCAAGTCCATCAGCTACGGCAACGCCCTGACGCTCGACAGCACGGATTTTCTGGATTATCTGGCCCGCGACCGGGAAACCGGAATCATCACCATGTATCTCGAGGGCGTGAAGGACGGCCGGCTTCTGCTCGAGCAGGTGAAGAAAATCAACCGCCTCAAGCCGGTCATCATTTACAAAAGCGGCCTTACGGAATCGGGAGCAAGGGCCGTGTCTTCGCACACGGGCTCGCTGGCCGGCGGGGAAAAGATCTGGAAGGCCTTTTTCCGTCAGACCGGAGCGGTCCGTGTGGAATCGCTGGAAGAGATGGCCGATGTGGCGCAGGCGTTTCACCGGCTGGGCAAGGTCAGGGGAAAAAGAGTGGCCGTTCTCGGATTCGGCGGAGGCAACGGCGTGTCCGTGGCGGATGACTGCGCGAAAGCGGGCCTTTCGCTTCCCGTTTTGTCGCAAGGCCTGATCCGGAAACTTCGCAAGCGCATTCCGCCGGCCGGTTCGATGATCCGCAATCCCATAGACGCGGCGATCGCTTTTGTTCATCTGCCCCTGATGGGCGAGGTGCTGGATCTGGTTGCGCGAAGCGGCGAAACGGACAGCTTCATCGTTTCCGTTCCGTTCGATTGGCTGTTCAAGCAGGCGAAGGACGGCGCCCACATCGAAACGCTTGCCTCTTATCTGGCGACGGAAGCGAAGAAATACACCCGGGGCAAACCCATGCTGGTGGCCTGGCGCCAGTACGAGGCTTCGCCGAAAATCAGGCGATGGGTCCCGGTTTTCAAAGACATTCTCATGAAAGCCGGAATCCCGGTTTACGAAGGTCTCCCCAAGGCGGTCCGGGCTTTGTCCAAACTGGCAGAATACTATGAATATCAAGGCCTTGCAAAATAAGCTCGCCCGGCTGCGGACCGGTGAACCCCTGCGGTGAAAAACCGCCTCCGCCCGCCTCTTTTTTTAATCTCTACGGGTAAATTCCCCGCTCCTTGGGGCGAAATTATTAAAGGGTTTCCTTCTACAATACCCCGCTGCTGCGGGGTAGTTTATTTTGATTGACTTTCGGTCACGTTTGTACTTATAGTCATGATCCTGAAACGGGACGAATGGTCCGAAAACCTCAGGCGGGATGTTTCAAAATCGATTTGTCTTCCGCAGTGATCGTGAAAAATTCCGAAACCACTCTTCGTAAACGGACGTCAATGAACGTTGAAAAAATAAACCACTTTTAAGAAGGGAGTCAGTTATGGGAAATTTATTAGTCAACACACGCGACCAGCAGTTTCTTCTTTTTGAGCAGTTCGGGATTGAAAAACTCTTTGAGTCGGAAGCTTACGGAGGATTTTCCAAGGATGATCTGCTGATGATTTTGAGCGAGGCCGAAAAGTTGGCCGTCAGCGTTATCTTTCCGACGCTCAAAGAAGGGGACGAAGAAGGCTGCCATTTCAAGAACGGCGTGGTCACCGTGCCCAAGTGTTTTCGTGAACCGTTTAAAAAATACAGCGAAGCCGGCTGGATCAATCCGATGGATTCTCCCGACGTCGGCGGGCAGGGCATTCCCCACACCGCGGGCTACGGCGTGATGGAGCTTTTCTGCGCGGCCAACTATGCCTTCTGTATGTATCCCGGTCTGACCCACGGCGCCGCCAACCTGATCAATGTTTACGGCAATGAGGAACAGAAGAAAAAATACATGGAAAAATGCTTCTCCGGCGAATGGACCGGCACGATGTGTCTGACCGAACCGGGCGCGGGCTCGGATGTCGGCGCGCTGAAGACAACGGCAAAGCGCCTTCCCGACGGCAAATTCCTGATCACCGGGACCAAGTGCTTCATTTCGGCGGGCGACCACGATCTGACGCCGAACATCATTCACCCCGTTCTGGCCCGCATCGAAGGCGATCCTCCCGGCACCAAAGGCATCTCCATTTTCATCGTTCCGAAAATCCGCGTCAATGACGACGGCACGCTCGGCGAACCCAATGACGTGAAATGCGGCGGCATCGAACACAAGATGGGCATCAAAGCCTCCGCAACCGCCACCCTGAATTTCGGCGAAGACGGAAACTGCATCGGCGAGCTGCTGGGCGAAGAGCGCGCCGGCATCAAGATCATGTTCCAGATGATGAATGAAGCGCGTCTGGGCGTCGGCATGCAGGGTGTCGCCATCGGATCGGCCGCTTTCCAGCACGCCGTGGCGTACGCCAAGGAACGCATTCAGGGAACGCCGGTCTGGGAAATGAAAAATCCCGCCGCCAAAGCCGTGACCATCATCAACCACCCCGATGTCCGCAAGAAACTCATGTGGATGAAATCCCATGTCGAAGGCATTCGCGCGCTCGCCTATTTCGGCGCGTATTGCATGGACATGAGCAAGGTCTCCAAAACGGAAGCGGAAAAAGCCAACTGGGAAGGCTATCTTGAGCTTTTGACCCCGATCATCAAATCCTACTCGACCGATAAAGGCCTGCTCATCTGCTCCACCGCCATGGATGTTTACGGCGGATACGGCTACTGCTCGGAATACCCGGTGGAACAGTTGATGCGCGATGAAAAGATCGCCTGCATTTACGAAGGCACCAACGGCATCCAGGCGCTCGACTTTGTCGGCCGCAAGCTGGGTCAGCGCAAAGGCGCCAACGTGATGAACATGGCCGGCCTGATTCAGAAGACCATCGCCAAGTACAAAAACGACGGGCAGTTGGGCAAGGCCGCCGCCACGCTGGAAGAAGCTTCCAACGCCGTATTTGAAGTGGCCATGTTCTTTGCCGCGGCCGGCAAAGGCGGCGATTTCATCGCCCCGATTTACAACGCCGGAAAATACCTGGACATCTTCGGCGACATGGTGGTCGGATACCTGCTTCTGGAAGGGGCCGGCATCGCTCAGGAAAAACTGAACGCCATGTACGAGGAAAAAGGCCTCGTCACGATCGGCAAGAAGATCGGCCTCCAGCGGGAAAATCAGGAAGCCGCCTTCTACGCGGGCAAGATCGCCTCGGCCAAATTCTTCATCAATGAAGCCGTGACCACGGTCAAGGCGCGCTGCGAAGCCATCAAGGCCAACGACAAATCCGCAATGGAAATGGTTGACCTCGGATTCACCGTCTAGCCTTTCCGTTTCATCATGAACCAACAAGAGGGGGTGCGAATGCCGCACCCCCTCTTTTTCCAGCATTTCGGGCTCATCTTGACAGTCTGGTAAAAAGTCATTATTCCTGTCACTCCCGCGGAGGCGGGAGTCCATAACTATTTTGAATTAATAGATTCCCGCCTTCGCGGGAATGACAACAAAGTTGCAAAACAGACTTTTTACGAGACCGTCATTCTTCTTTTCCACAAGAAAACAATACCAAAATTATCTGATGATAAGGTATAATGATAAAAAACACATAAAGAGGTTAGCCATGAATAAAGAATATAAGGCGATCGTAAAGCAGGATGGGGATTGGTGGATTGGCTGGATTGAGGAAGTGCCTGGCGTTAACTGTCAGGAACGAACTCATGATGAATTAATATCAAGCCTTCGGATTGCCTTAAAAGAGGCTCTTGAATTTAACCGTCAGGATGCGCTTGCAGCAGTAGGGACAGGATATCAGGAAGAAAAAATCGCCATATGAAACGAAATGACCTGCTGAAGCATTTGCGATCACAAGGATGTGAATTGCTCAGAGAAGGAGGCAGTCATTCGTGGTGGTGGAATCCGTCTCTTAATAAGCGCTCATCTGTGCCTCGGCATAATGAAATCAATGATCATCTTGTCCGAAAAATATTCAAAGACCTTGGTGTAAAATCATTGAAGTAATCCCAATACGTCAAATTCGTTGAACGTAGACATGCCGGCAGAAACCGGGTTTTTTCTTAAAAAGTAATGCATTGACGACCTCGTAAAAAGCAACCCACACCGTCACCCCGGCGAAAGCCGGGGTCCATAACTCATTGTAATTACTGGATACCGGCCTTCGCCGGTAAGACGAAAAGGGTGCGAAAATGACTTTTTACGAAGCCGTCACACTTCACTCGCTGCTTTTGTTAATCTTCTCGATACCGGCCGCGGTCTGACGAAGCAGTTCGGCGATTTCCGCCTGACGGGATGCGGGCAGGGATTGAAGTTTCCCCATTCCGGCGCCCAGGTCGTCCAGTCTCCTTTTCAGATCGGCCAGGAGCGGCGGGAGTCCCGCGTCGGGCGCAATGCCCGCGGGCGGCGGAGTTTTTTCCACGGGTGCGCCCGGCTTCAAATGAATTTCTTCCAGATACTCCGGCACGGTTACGGACAGGCCGAACTTTTCCCGGATCAGGCCCGCCAGATGCTCCTGGGCGGAGTATTCGCCGTGGACCAGGAAAACCTGCGTGGAGGCGGGCCGGACGTCCGCAAGCCAGTCCAGAAGCTGATCCTGCCCCGCGTGCGCGGAAAAGCCGTTGATCGTGAAGATCCGGGCCGCCACGGCGATGTCCTCGTTGAAGATGCGGATTTTTTTTGCGCCGTCGACGATCTTTCGGCCCGGCGTGCCCTGGGCCTGAAAGCCGACAAAGACAACGCTTGCGCCCGGCCTCCACAGGTTGTGGCGCAGGTGGTGCCTGATGCGCCCCGCGTTGCACATGCCGCTGGCGGAAATCACGATCGCCGCTTCCTTCGTTTCGTTGATCCGGATGGAATCCGCCGTGGAGATGGACATCTTCAAATTGGGCAGCCCCAGCGGATCCTCGCCGTTTTTCAGAAGGTCCTGTGTTTCCCCGTCGAGATAGGCATGGTAGCGGCGGAAGATTTCCGTCGCCTTGACGGCCAGCGGACTGTCCAGATACACCGGCATGTCCTTGGGCAGTCTGCCTGCGCGCAGGAGCAGATGCAGCGAGTAGAGGATCTCCTGCGTTCTTTCCACGGCGAACGCGGGGATGATGACTTTTTCGCCGTTGGCGCGGCTGTAGGCGACGGCTTCGGCCAGTTCGTCCAGGCTCTCCTGTTCGCCCTTGTGGTTGCGGTTGCCGTAGGTCGATTCCATGAAAAGAAAATCCGCCTGCGGGACGGAACTGGCGTCTTTCATCAGGAGCTGATTGGGGCGGCCGATGTCGCCGGAGAAAACCAGCTTGATCTCTGCGCCGTTTTCCTCGACAAACAGCTCCGCCATGGCCGAGCCCAGAATGTGGCCCGCGTCGTGGAAGCGGACGCGAATGCCGGGAGCGGGGCTGAACAGCTCGCCGTATTTGCGGGTCCGGATCAGGGGCGCCACCGCCTCCGCGTCTTTGGTGGTGTAGAGGGCCTGCGCGTCGGCTTTCGCGCCGGTCCGGCGCAGCCGCTTGTTTTTCCCCTCCGCCTCCACTTCCTGGATGTGCGCGCTGTCCAGCAGAAGGATGTTCAGAAGATCGGCCGTCGGCGCCGTGGTGTAAACCGGCCCATGAAAACCGTTGGCGGCCATGCGCGGCAGCAGTCCCGAGTGGTCGATGTGGGCGTGGGTGACAAGGAAGAAATCCATCCGCGCCGGATCATAAGGCGCGACGTCCAGGTTGCGTCTTTCGACGGAGTCGGAGCCCTGGTGCATGCCGCAGTCAACGGCAAACCGCGCCGTCCCCGTTTCAATGACAAAACACGACCCCGTGACCGTTCTCGCGGCCCCGAGAAATTTGATTTTCATGAAGAATCCTCAAAAGCGATGAGCGATGAGCAATGAGCGGAAAGTGATGGCGGAAAGTGATGAGCGACAAGTGAAAAGAATAGTGTATAATGTATGGTGAATGGTCATTAAGTGTCATGGCGAGCCCTTCGGCAAGCTCAGGACAGGCCCTGTCGAACCATGACGAACTCTTCACTCATTGCTTTCCACTTTTCACTTATTGCCCCTGGCCTATTGCCCTGGCCTATTGCCCATCGCCTTCTTTGTTATACTTTTCCAAGTTTTTTCAACTTCTTGGCTTCTTTTTTCTCTTTGAGGGATTTGCCCGGTTTCTTTTTGCTGTCTTTTTTCACATCCTTGGATTTTGACATGGTTTCATCCTCCGTTTCTCCCCCGAGGGAATGATGGTTCATTCTTCAATACCAGAATATAAACCGGTTGACTAGATGCAAAAAGCAACGAGTTGCAGGTAAACGTAGTGCGGGTCTTCAGACCCGCTTTGGTGGAGGGTGGCTGATGAGCAGGAACGAAACGCGCCCATGATGTCATTTCGCAGGGAGTGATAGATCCATTTCCCAAAACGCAGGGAGGGGTCTTTAAAGATATCTCCCGCTGGTCGATAGGACAAGGCAATCCATCGTATCTCGGTTATGCGCTTTTTTGATAATGTGAAGCGTACCAGTCCACTACTTCTCGTATCATTTTTTGGTACGATGTCTTCTGTGTTCGGGCTTGTTCTTTGAAAAAGTTTATACTTGATTTCTTTAAAGATAGCGTAACTTTAACATTATCTTCTTTCAGCACGAGCTTATCCGGCGGTGGCAGAAAGTCATCAACGATTTTCAGCTCGCCCATAGGTTCATCAGAGTATTTTATTTTTGTCTTCATAGATTTTCTTTAACCTTCTTTGCTTCATCCCATTCGAAGGTTGCCTTCTGCATGAGCAGACTATACCAGACGGATGTTATTTTGCAATAGAATAGTATGGAAACATGTATGGCTGGTCGCTGAAAGCTTAACTTAACTCTCTCGTCGCTTTTCCTTCAGTCTTCAGTCTTCAGCCTTCAGCCTAATTTCCTCCGTGTGTGTCAAAATAACCACAAAAGCTACCTTTCCAGGGGATTTTTCAGGGGACTGTTGTCATTGCCGCAATAGTTGTGGTAAAAAATAAAACAGGACGAAAGATTTCCCTGTTGGGGATTTGTTTTATAAAAGTCAATAAAATTAAGTCGATATGTATCTTTGTCCGTCCGGAGTTTTTTTGTCAGGACTCGTGGCGGACTTCGGCTCCATTTCAGAACATTACCTTAAAAATATGGCACCGGGATTGCTAGCCAAGAAAACGAGTAAGGCGATTCGATGTCGGGAAATAACTCTTGACAATAACGGAGCGCCGGACTAATTTGACGCAGCAGGTTTGGCGGCCCCGGTGTAGGGGGCGAAAAACATGAGAGCTTTGAAAAATGTCATTTCGAGGAGCGTGAGCGACGAGAAATCCTAATGACGGCCGTTTGTTAAAGATTTCTCCCTTCGGTCGAAATGACAAAAATGGCCGTTATTCAAAGCTCTCAACATGCGGCGGAGGCAGGGGTTGCCTTTTTTCAGGAAATGCCCGTTTCGAGAAAAAAGGCGGAATTTTTTTGACTCTAGAAATTTTAAGGAGGAAAAAATGAAGAGATTTTGGTTGGTTTTGCTGTCACTGGGGTTGATCGTCGCCTTCAGCACGTCAGCGATGGCCGTTGATGTAAAATTCAACGGTGAGTATTATGCGGCAGGCATGTATCTGGATAAAACTAGTTTAAAAAAAGATGCTGGTCCGAGCACAGCCTTTTATTTCCAGAGACTGCGCCTGGGTACCGAATTTGTTGTTTCTCCGGGCCTCAAACTTGTTACCCGCGCGGACATTATGGAAAGAGCCTGGGGCGCCAACAGAACAGCAACTCTCGGACCTGGCGTCGTGCCCCCGCAGGATGTGATGTCGGCAGGC
>Ga0208196_1000592_pt1 | contig 46203 bp, 33 predicted proteins | sample AD_JPNNA7_MetaG_FD_184443 | JGI IMG/M metagenome (GOLD analysis project Ga0208196, IMG submission 184443) | Active sludge microbial communities of municipal wastewater-treating anaerobic digesters from Japan - AD_JPNNA7_MetaG (SPAdes) (version 2) | ecosystem: Engineered > Bioreactor > Anaerobic...
TGTTCTTCCGCAAATGGACGTGAACCCAATGAGGATCCATACTACCTTCATCTGTATCGGATCGGTATTGATGGTACTGGCCTAAGGCTGCTGAATAAGGGTAATTTTGACCATTCCATCAGCATGGACGATAATCAGCAGTATATAGTGAACAACTATTCGCGGGTTAATACTATTCCGGAGTCCAAATTGATTGATAATCAGGGCAACGATTTACTTTTCCTTGAAAAGGCTGATTTAACACTGCTATTCGAGGCTGGCTACAAATTCCCCGAGCCATTTACCGTTAAAGCTGCCGATGGCATTACCGATTTGTATGGCGTAATGTACAAACCTTTCGATTTCGATTCTACTAAACAATACCCCATTATCCTTTACGTGTACCCTGGCCCACAGACCGAGGCGGTGAATAAGTCGTTCTCCGCACGAATGGATAGAACCGATAGGCTGGCCCAGTTCGGATTTATAGTTATTACCGTTGGTAATCGGGGTGGACACCCTGCTCGTTCAAAGTGGTATCATAACTATGGCTATGGCAACCTGCGCAACTATGGCTTAGCGGATAAAAAGGCTGCTACTGAGCAGTTGGCATATCGACATAAATATATTGATATTAACCGTGTGGGTATCCATGGCCATTCAGGTGGCGGTTTTATGACTGCAGCAGCCATGCTAACCTTCCCCGATTTCTTTAAGGTTGGAGTGGCTAATGCCGGCAACCACGAGAATAACATCTACAACCGCTGGTGGAGTGAAAAACACCATGGCGTTAAGGAAATTGCCGATACGGCCGGTAATGTAACGTTTGAGTACAACATCGATAAGAACTCTGAAATTGCTAAGAACCTTAAAGGGCATCTACTTATTACTACTGGCGAAATAGATAATAACGTTCATCCGGGAAACACCATTAGGCTTGCCAATGCTCTGATTAAGGCCAATAAACGTTTCGATTTCTTCATGTACCCTGGCCAGCGACATGGCTATGGCGACATGACCGAGTACCATTTCTGGCTTACCGGCGATTACTTCTGCAAGCATTTGCTGGGCGATTACGACACGAGTATTGATATAACACCCATGAACAACGAAATAGAACGAAAATAAAAAAGGGGCAAGAGCCCCTTTTTTTCAACCTAACTTTTAACCTAAACCTATTGAAGTTAACAGAAATATTGCTGTAATCCATCCAGAAGCCTTTTCCAGCGTTGTTCCTCGGTCATTGAGTAGTACTTTTGTTTTTCCTCCTGAATTTTACGCTGAACCTCTTCCTCCTTCTGGCGCTTAATTGACTCATAATGGTTTACCACTTTATCGCGAAGATATTTTTCCGCTACGGTAGGGAATAGCTCAAGCAGCAATTCTTCCTTCTCGTTCATGGCCAATTTCACATTCTCACCATATTCAGGGAACGCTGGGTTTGGCTGTTTTTTGTAGTTAGATGTGTCGTAAGGGGTTTCCTCGGCTACGCCGGCAATCTTCAAGCGGAATTGCGGGTCAATTGGTAAGGGAGTTCTCCCGTATATCCCTTTAACAAGGTTTACGAACTGTATGGATTTATTGGTGTAGAAGGGCTGTCCTTTACTTTCGTCAATAGCACAGTTTACGGCTTGCGCACCAACAATCTGGCTGGTGGGTGTAACCAGCGGAGGGCAACCGGCGTCGAGCCTTACGGTTGGGATGATTTCTAGCACCCTTGGAAGTAGGTTTTCAAGCTTTAGCTGCTTGAGCTGTGCCAGCATATTGGTGTACATTCCCCCCGGAATCTCAGCGTTTTTAACGTTCTCATCGGGTTCGGGGAAATTAAAGTAACGCTCTATGGCCTGGCAAGCATCAAGTAGGGCATCGTACTTGCCCGACTGGGCAAACAGAATGGCTTGCTCAAACAGGTTATCGATACGTGCAGGGAGATTATAGCTGGTTATATCAAAGTCAATGGGTAACTCGTAGGTGTCAAGTTCCTTTAGCTCTGTGCGAATGGTTTTAAGTTCTGCGTTAATACTGGCTACAGCCTTCAGGTTAACACCAGTATCTATCCCCATTTTATCGCAGAAAATCTGAATAAGTTCAAATGCTGGTGCTGCTGGACCACCAGCAAAATTCCATATGGCAGTATCAACAATATCAACCCCATTTACAATGGCTGTAAGGGTTGATGCCAAACCATAACCCGGTGTACAGTGCGTATGGAAATCGATAGGCACTTTAATCTCGCGTTTTAGCGCCGAAATAATTGCAGCCGACTGCTCAGGGGTAACCAATCCGGCCATATCTTTTAGGGTAATCATATCGGCACCCATGGCCTCGAGCTCCTTGGCCTTAGCTATATAATACTTTTCAGTAAAGATTTTACGGGGTAAGGTTTTACCGCTTAGCATGGCTTTAATCCTATCCTTACGGGAAAATTTAGGGTCAACGGTAAAGCAAACGGTACAGTCGGCCATGCCTCCATTTTCCTTTACATACTTTACGGTGCTGCGAATATTCTCTGTATCGTTAAGGGCATCGAATATACGCATGATGGAAATCCCCGATTTAACCGCATTGCGGTTAAATCCTTCAATCACCTCTTCGGGATATGGGTTGTACCCAAAAAGATTGCGTCCCCTGGAAAGGGCCGTGAGTTTTGAAGTATCGCCAATAGCAGCTTTAATGCTTTCGAGCCTATACCATGGATCTTCGTTCAGATATCGCATTACGGAGTCGGGAACGGCACCACCCCATACCTCCATGGCGTAAAACCCGGCTTCACGGTAGTAAGGTAATACCCTTTCAACCTGTTTCTGAGTCATTCGGGTGGCAAACAGCGATTGCTGTCCATCTCTAAGGGTTACATCCCTGATAAGCAGTTGTCTCTTCACCGTAATCAATTTTATATTTATACTGATACTTGCTAAACACTAATACTTACGGCGAAGTAACTAATATTGTTTTGAATTATCGGTTGGTTTTTAGTAGTTTGAAAACATGGTTTTAAAACATTGCTAAAAAACATGTTTTAATACCTGAGGCGAGCATCAAGTATATCGCCTGAAATTGTGTAACAGGGGCTGGAGCACGACGACTTATCATATTTTAGTTTAACTGTAGTTGCATCAATTACAATTATTTGCCTTCCTTTACTTGTGTAATACGCTTTTATTGAGTAGTACGAGTTGGCATCGAACTGGAATACTTTTTCGCTTATGGTAGTATTTCCACTAAAAAACAAAACTCCGTTTTCAGGATTTCCACTGTATAGTTCAAAGTAAACTACTTGGTTCTCATTGTTAATGGTGAATTTTAGGCGAACATCAATTTTGTCAGGTTTCAATTCATAACACTCATCGCAGTTAACTATAAAGAACTCCATTTCCTCACAGGAGTAGGGCGCCAGAACAATTAGCAAAATGGTTAGTAACTTAAATATCTTACTGAACATGTTTTACATTTTTGTATACAACCTTAGGATTTAACACATTAAAATGGATTTTGGCTGATATGGTGTAGAAATAGGGTGATACTCCAAGCTCTTTATAAAAATTATACCCAACACCTATCGAATACTCCATTGCATCACCTTTTATCGATAGACCCCCAGAAAAGTTGGTTGTAAAATGTGTTTTCGGGTTCGAGGATGTTCCCCTGTAGTTCCGGAACGCTGGTCCTGCACCAATTGCCGCAAACGAAATAATGTTTTTCCCTTTGTAGCTAAACAGGTTATAGTATTTGCGGATGTTTAGCTGTAGTATGTTTCTCTTTTCCCAATACTGGTAAAGTTGTCCGTCGATAGTGGTTAGCGAGGCAGTTGCAGATGGCCGGTAGAGGTAACCCAGCGAGAACTCTGTTTGGGTTATTTGTTCAAAAACCCCCAAATGATAGCCTAATAGAAACTCATGTTTTGAAAAGCTTGTTCCTATGCCAAAGTAAACTGAAGTAATTGATGGTTTGATTTTAGTTTTAATTCCATTACTGGCAAAAAACTGCATGGCTTCCTTATTGTTGTATTCGCGGGCAATTTGGTAATAACTCTTTTTAAGAGGGAACTTAAGGGCATCAAATTCGCTCAAACATTTAACAATTTCGTTCGATTTATTGGCAATAGCATAGCAAAGGGCATTAGCACCCCTGGAATCGCAGAGCGATAAATCAGCACCATAGGTAGTAAGGTAGTTGCAGATAACAGTATCGTTGAATTGTGCAGCAACCATCAAGGGTGTCACCCCCTTATTATCGGGTATATCTGGGTTGGCGCCATTCTCAAGGAGTAACCTTGTGCTTAGCTTTGCTCCGCTGTATACAGACAGCATTAGTGGTGTATTTCCTTGGTAATCAATAGCGTTAAGGTCGGAGCCGTAGTAGATTAAGATGTCGGTGAGGTATGGGAGTCCATACCACACAGCAAAATGCAGAGGGGTAAGCCCTTTCACATTTTTGGCATTTACATCTGCCCCCTTTTTAATAAGCAACTCAGCAACACTATCGTTTGCAGCTATAACAGCAGCATGGAGAGCCGTGTTGCCATTGGTAGGGTAAGCGTTTACATTTGCCCCATTATCAATGAGCAATTCTACTAAATCTATGTTGCCCGATTGAACTGCAAACATCAATGGGGTTACACCGTTTTCATCGCTTGTGTTTGGGTCGGCTCCAAGGTATAATAGCGTTCTAACTTTTTCAATATTGCCTGAATCCGCTTCAACCATTAAAAGGTAGTTGTAGGTTGATATAACCCATGCTGAATCGATTACAGGATCTTGTCCAAATGTTATATTCGTTTTCCCTATAAATAAGAGTAAGGGTATAAACAGGTAATACCTTAATTTTAAATACATAAAAAATATTGTAATACGCAAAAGTATAAAAAAACGCCCTGATTTCAGGGCGTTTTCGTACAAATATTATACCAGAATTACTTTCCGTATTTAATACTTGCTTGAGCAGCGGCTAGGCGTGCAATGGGAACGCGGAATGGTGAGCAGCTTACGTAGGTTAAGCCGTTCTTGAAACAGAACTCAACCGAAGCAGGATCGCCACCCTGTTCGCCGCAAATACCTACCTTAAGTTCAGGGCGTGTATTGCGGCCCTTGGCCACTGCCATCTCAATTAGCTGGCCTACGCCATCCTGATCGATGGTTTGGAATGGGTCAGCTGCAAGCATTTTCTTATCCAGATAATCGTGGAGGAATCCGCCAATATCATCACGGCTGAAACCAAAGGTCATCTGGGTGAGGTCGTTGGTACCAAAGGAGAAGAACTCGGCTGTTTTTGCCATTCTGTCGGCAAGTAAGCAGGCGCGAGGTATCTCAATCATTGTGCCGTACTTATACTCAATGGCTTTGATGCCAAACTTATTGCAAACCTCAGCGTAAACGCGGTCAACAATTTTCTTGGTGAAATCGAGTTCCGATACATCGCAGGTAACGGGTACCATGATTTCAGGCTTAGGAGTTTTGCCTTCCTTCATCAGCTCAGCTGTAGCCTCAAAAATGGCACGGATCTGCATTTCGGAAACTTCGGGATAGGTTACACCAAGGCGCACGCCACGGTGACCCATCATGGGGTTAACCTCGTGAAGGGCCTCGCCACGTTTAACAATTGCTTCAACTGTTATTCCTAAAGCCTTGGCTAGTTCAGCTTGTTTTTCGGGGCTTTGGGGTACAAACTCATGTAGGGGTGGGTCGAGCAGACGGAAGGTAACGGGTAGGGTGTCCATGGCAAGCATGGTGTTCTTAACATCACGCTTAACGTAAACGAATAGCTCATCCAATGCCTTACGGCGCTCTGCCTCGGTTGAGCTAAGAATCATCTTGCGGAGCAAGAACAATGGCTCTTCGGAACCCTTACCGTAAAACATATGCTCGGTACGGAACAGACCGATACCTTCGGCTCCAAAGTCACGTGCTACCTTGGCATCCTCAGGGGTATCGGCATTGGTGCGAACACCCATCTTACGGTACTTGTCAACCAACTTCATAAACTCCTGGAAGCGAGGATTCTCAGTGGCTTCCATAAGTTTTAGTTCAGCATTATATACGTGTCCCTTGGTACCGTTGAGGGTTAGAATATCACCTTCTTTAATAACAACGCTTGAACCTTCAATCTTGGCAGTTTTATCAGCAGCATTTACTTTGAGTGCTCCTGCACCAACAATGCAGCACTTACCCCAGCCACGAGCAACAAGAGCTGCATGTGAGGTCATACCTCCACGAGCGGTAAGAATACCCATTGCGGCACGCATACCTTCTACGTCCTCGGGGTTGGTTTCTTCGCGGAGCAGGATTACCTTTTCGCCTTTACGTGCCCATGCCACTGCATCTTCGGCTGTGAATACAACTTTACCTACTGCTGCACCAGGACCAGCGGGTAATCCCTTTACAAGCGGAGTTACTTTAGCTTCTTCCTTGGGATCGCAAATGGGGTGAAGTAGTTCATCGAGCTGTATGGGGTCAACACGAAGAACGGCGGTCTTTTCATCGATCAATCCTTCGTGTAGCATATCCATGGCCATGTTCAGGGCAGCAGTACCTGTACGCTTACCGGCACGGCACTGTAACATGTATAGCTTACCTTCCTGAATGGTGAACTCAATATCCTGCATATCCTTGAAAGCTTTTTCAAGGGTGTTGCGGATTTCAACCAGTTCCTTGTAGGTGCCTGGCATAAGTTCCTCCATGCTGGGAAGATGCTTATTTTGCTCGTTCTTGGTGTCGTTGTTAAGAGGGTTTGGCGTACGAATACCGGCAACCACATCCTCACCCTGGGCATTGATAAGCCATTCACCATAGAATACATTGTCGCCGGTTGCAGGGTTGCGGGTAAAGGCTACACCGGTGGCTGAGGTATCGCCCATGTTACCGAATACCATGGTTTGAACGTTAACGGCTGTTCCCCAATCATCGGGAATACCCTCAATACGACGATACGAAACGGCTTTCTTACCATTCCAGCTCTTGAACACGGCTTTAATACCACCCAGGAGTTGTTCCTTAGCATCATCGGGGAATTCCTTGCCAAGAACCTTCTTAACCTGCTTCTTGAACTCCTCAGCTAAGAATTTAAGATCGTCGGCAGTTAAATCTGTATCGCTCTTGTATCCCTTGCTATGTTTGTATTCGTCGAGAATATCATCGAGTTGCTTGCGGATTCCCTTACCATCAACTGGCTCAATGCCTTCCGCCTTTTCCATCACAACGTCGGCATACATCATAATTAGACGACGGTACGAGTCCCAAACAAATCTTGGGTTGTTGGTTTTCTTAATAAGACCGGGAATTGTTGAAGAGCAAAGACCAATGTTCAGTACGGTGTCCATCATACCGGGCATGGACTTGCGGGCACCTGAGCGGCAGCTCACTAGAAGTGGATTCTCTGCATCGCCATACTTCATGCCCATCATCTGCTCAACCTTTGCCATGGCATCCCATATTTCAGGGATCAATTCGGCAGGTAGCTCATGGTTATTCTTGTAATACTCATTACAGGTATCGGTTGTAATGGTAAAACCTGCGGGTACTGGTAAACCTAACAAGCACATTTCTGCAAGGTTTGCACCCTTACCGCCAAGCAGATTCTTCATGTCTGCTTTTCCTTCGGCCGTCTTGTTTCCAAAGACGTAAACTCTCTTTACTTTCGACATCTATTTTTGAGTTTTTAATTAAACTTAAAGGGTTTTATTTACTTTGTTTCAACAAATTCTTCGTGAGCTTACAAAAGTATTAAAAAAAATGGAATAGGGGAACAAAAGTTTGGTTTTCACACCTTTTAACATCCGCAATCGATTTAAAACTATTGCTTTTTGTCATGTGGCAGTGAATTTTTTATTGCTACCTTAGTGCCATGGTTAAAACCGTATTACTGACTAATCGGATTTAAACATTTGGCTTACTTTGATATCAAAATAGAAAACCAAAACCAATGCGTATGAGAAGAGTAATTCTTTTGTTGCTTTCAGTTTTAGTTGCTGGGCTTCAGCTTTCAACGGCACAGGTTGCCAAGCAGCAAATTACCCTGGACGATCTTTTTAAAAAGGGTACATTCCGCTCAAAAAGTATTTGGGGGCTTACACCCATGAACGATGATGAGTACTACTCAGCGTTAAACGATAAACGACAAGTGGCTAAGTTTAAACTTGCCACGGGCGATCAGGTAGAAGTATTATTCGACCCTACAGTTTTTGATGTGCCAGACCTAAATGCAATGTCGGGTTATCAACTCTCAGCCGATGAAACCAAGATGTTGGTTGAAACCAATCCACAATCCATCTACCGCCATTCCTACACCGCTGAAAATTTTATTTACAACATTAAAACCAAAGAGTTAAGGCGATTATCGTCGAACGGACCACAAATGAATGCAGCGTTCTCGCCCGATGGCAGCAAGGTGGCCTTTGTTCGTAGCAATAATATCTATATTGTTGACTTGAATAACTTTGAAGAGATTCAAGTGACAACCGATGGCGAGTATAATAGTATTATTAACGGGGCAGCCGATTGGGTTTACGAGGAGGAGTTTGCCCTTACCACAGGTTTACAGTGGTCGCCCGACTCCAAAAAACTTGCTTACTTCCGCTTTGATGAAAGCCGTGTTAAGATGTTTAACATGACCATGTACGAGCGTAATCTATACCCCGAGAACTATACCTTTAAATATCCTAAGGCTGGTGAAGATAATTCCATTGTAACAATTCATGTGTACAACCTAGATAGCAAAGTAACAAACCAAATGGATGTTGGCCCAAATACTGACCAGTACATTGCGCGTATAAAGTGGATGCCTACCTCCGATAAACTTTGTATGATTAGGCTCAATAGACTTCAGAATCAAATTGACATACTAATTGCCGATGCAGCAAGCGGCAATTCTGAAAGTGTGTTTACAGAAACAAATAAGTATTACATAGAGGAGGTTTCCGATGATTATCTAACCATTATCCCCGATGGGAAACGCTTTATTTTAACATCTGAACGCGATGGATATAAACATATTTACCTATACGATTGGCAAAACAAAGCAATCCAACAAATCACAAGTGGTTCAAACGAGGTGATATCGGTTAGCGGTTATAATCCAAAGGAGAAAACCATTTACTATCTTGGCTACGACCAAACCCCGTTGCGGAAGGCTATTTTTTCAGTTGATTCTAAAGGACAAATTCGAAAACTTTCCCCGAACAGTGGAACGAATAGCGCAGTTTTTACAAAAAACTATAAGTATTACATGGTATACAACTCTTCAATTACCTCGCCCCTGAGCGTTACCCTTTACAAAGCAAATGGGAAACAGGTAAGAGTGATGGAGGATAACCAAAAACTTAAGGAAAAGCTTGAGCAATACGATATCCCCCAGAAGGAGTTTTTCACCTTCAAAACCTCCGAGGGAGTTGAGCTCTATGGCTATATGGTTAAACCCCTTAATTTTGACAGCACCAAACGCTATCCGGTTATGATGTACCAGTACAGTGGCCCAGGCTCACAGTCGGTTACTGATAATTTCCGTATTGGTTGGGATGAGTACTTGGCAACCCAAGGCTACATGGTTGTTTGTGTCGATGGTCGTGGCACTGGCGGACGAGGTGAGCAGTTCAAGAAGATGACCTACGGGCAACTGGGATATTACGAATCCATTGATCAGATTGAAACCGCTAAATATCTGCAAACCCTTCCTTTTGTGGATGGCAGCAGAATAGGGATATGGGGTTGGAGCTACGGTGGCTACATGTCGAGCCTTTGCCTATTCAAAGGCGCCGATGTATTCCGCATGGCCATTGCCGTTGCACCCGTTACTAACTGGCGCTACTACGACTCAATTTACACCGAGCGTTTCATGGGCCTACCCCAGGATAACCCTTTGGGCTACGATAATAACTCCCCAATTAACCATGTTGACAAGTTAAAGGGCAAATTCCTTCTAATCCACGGCACAGCCGATGATAATGTTCATTTCCAGAACTCAGTTGAAATGATAGAGAAGTTGGTTCAGGCCGGCAAGCAGTTCGACGTAATGGTATATCCTGACAAAAACCACGGCATACGTGGCGGAAATACTACTATGCACCTCTACACGCTTATGACTAACTATATTAAGGAAAACCTTTAGGTTGTATATAATACATAAAATTAAGAGCCGGAATCCTATACATTCCGGTTTTTTTATTAAGTTATGAATCAATGGTATATAAGAATCTTTTTGTATTTCAGCTCTGTATGCATTCGTTTTAATAGCCTCTTAGACTTTGGTATTTTGTAATTTTACTTGACGATGCCTATGTTGTGTTGACTTAAATATCCATATATTGATATACATAAAAAAATACATAAATGTTATAAAACATACGTAAAAATTTGCCTATTTGTAGGGGGGGGTAAATTTGTATATACACGTATGTTTAATATTAAATATTATAATAGGAACAGAATAGGAAAAGTTTCACTACATTTGTACCAAGCCCACCAGGTGGGGGCGGTGCACCCGGATACACCACCGGGGCGAAAGGGTGGAACCAAAAATTATTTTAAAACCACAAAAGTTAAACTACTATGAAAAAAGTTTTTTGCATTTTAGTATCTGCAGGTATTGTTTTTTTTGCAATAACCCTATGTACAAGCAAAAGTCTGAACGCAGAAATTAAATCAGTAGATGAGATTGCACCTTCTGATGGGGTGCAAGGATATAAACCTGGTGCAATAAAATGCCCAGGTAGTCATTATGTTTACAGATGCTTTGAGGGAGGTTCAGGTTGTGACGTTCATGCTCAAGGGTTATGTTAATCAATAAAGGGGGAGCCTACCCCCTTTTTCTAATAAAATTTATTTCAATTATAAAAATTATGAAAACGAAATATCTTGTCTTAATTGCATTATTTATTTTCTCTTGTAAAGAGCAAAGTGATAATGCTTTTGAAATTTTAAACATTGAAACCAACCTAGAAATAACACTTAAATCATCAGTGTTTTCAAATAGTGTTTCCTATGTTTCACTTAAAAATAAAAATAAGACTGTAATTGGAGAAATAAGTAAAATGCGTATCTTAGAAAATAAATTTGTATTTCTTGATAAAAAGTTATCTAAAATACTGATATTTGATTATAAAGGAGAATTAGTTGGATTCTCAAATAACTATGGTAAGGGACCTTTGGAAGTATCAGAAATAGTTGACTTTTATATTGATACTTTAAATGAAACTATTGAAGTTTTGGATGTTGCAGGATACAAAATTTTAGTATATAATAAAGAGTTAGAACCAATCCGGAAAATGAGAGTTAAAATAAACGGTCAAAGAAATTTCTTTAAAATTAGTGATAATCATTACTTACTGTTTAACGATAATTCTCCTTTTGAAAATAAAATTTATAGAACTATTAGTTTAGTTGATACATTGGGTAATCATATTAATTCATATATAGATAATTCTGATCTATTATATTTGTTTTTTGCAGAAAGAAACTGTTTTAATGAATTTGAAAAAAAAATTATTTTCAATAGAAGTTACTCGGAAGATATTTTTGAGTTTGACACAAGAACAAATTATGCTAAATTAAAATATCGTATAAATTTTGAAAATTTTAAATTCCCTGATAACGTTCTAAAAGAGTACAGCAAAATAATTGATAAATTTCCTGTAAGTAGCGATTATTTGCTAAAACTTATTGATATTGCCAACAGTGGAAAATATGCAAAAGGGCTTGGTGATTTATATGAAAATAACAAATATTTATTTTTTAGTTATGATTTAACATCAACTCCAAATAAATATTATGTTGTTTACGACAAATTTAATAAGGTGTTAAATAATGGACTGCTCATTAACGACCTAAGCCCCATTGCTGATTTTGGGAAGCCTGTTTGCATGCAGGGCAACAAACTCTACACGGTGCTCTACAACGAGGACTCCGATACCTACCAGATTGCCATTTACGACTTAAAGGAGTAAACCGCATATGTTAGGAAGGATAGAGAATAGGACTATTCTTATGGTCGCGTTAGCTACTGCTTTTGTCATACTTTGCTACCGTTTCTATAAGGTTAAAGTTGAATACGCAAGACTTAGTAGTAGTTTAGACCAGTGTGAGAAGGCAAACCAATCTAATGTATCCAGGTTAAACACAGTTACAGGTGATGTTTACCTTCAGTTTTTATTTGAGGGTAAAAAGGTCATTGAGCTTGACAGTGACCTTAAAAAAAAGGTTTTCGCTTCTGGTAAAGCAGAAAAGATTTTCTTTTATTTTGATGATGAGGATTGCGAGGCATGCATCAATAGCCTGGTAAATGCTATAAGGGAATTAGGCAAGGAGGTTGGAAATTCCCGAGTAGTTGTACTGTCAAACTATACCGATAACCGTGAACCCACCTACATTTACCATAAGCTGGAGAAAAAGGTTGAGGTATACAACCTTTCAGGGACAGGAACGATGGTAGATTCACTGTTCAGAAGGCTTCCACCAAGCGTTTTTATTTCCGACAGCACCATGGAGGTTCGGTGCCTGTATGTTTATAAGCCCAAAGAGGTTGAAGTGAACCGGGTTGTTTTTAACAGCTATAAAAATCGATTAATGAACCCAAAGGCCAATTAGGGGTTCTTCCATGGCTATGCAGACCCTAACGGCAATAAATACTCCCTTGTTGGCGTGCATCTACCGACGAGTGCGATAGCGAGGTTGTTTAGAGTCCATGCCCAACGCAGCGCTTCAGTCGGAAATAAAAATCTTTTGTACTTACCTGAACGGGGACTACAACATTTTCTAGATGTTAAAGGACGGATTGGCGTATGCTGCACGCGTTTATGAAAGCGCGCAAGCAATAGTCAATAGCGGCTAGGGTAAAAATACAGGTTCAATAAATCACTTTTTAGTACATGTAAAATTTAATATATGTAAAATATTGCATACGTGTTATAAAACATACGTAAAAATTTGCCCATTTGCAGGGGGGGGTAAATTTGCACATAGACGTATGTTTAATATTAAATACTATAATAGGAACAGAATAGGAAAAGTTTCACTACATTTGTGTCAAGCCCACCAGGTGGGGGAGGCACACCCGGAGACACCACCGGGCCGTAAGGGTGATATTTGATGATTTGTTGTTTAACTAATTAAAAAATAAACAAATGAAAAAGAGTAAATTAGTTTTAATTTATGTATTAGTAGTAATCGCTTCTGCTGTTATTGTTTACAAAACATCAGTTCATACAAAAGCAGAATGCAGTAACCTAGAAGAATTATCAATGCCTGATGATGATAGTAAAAGGCCATTGCTTCAAACCCAAGATGGCTCATATGTTTGTGGTTGTACTAGTTACTCTAAATGCAGTGTAAATTGTAAATAGTATAGAAATAGGCTCTAGGATGATTCCTAAAGCCTATTTAAATAATTACTAAAAAATAAAGAGCGATGAATATTTTAAGTAAAAATTGCTTATTTTTATCACTCATCTGTTTGTTGTTATTTGGTTGTTATGATCAAGCACTTGATTTTGCAGAAAAAACGATAGTGAATGTTAGTAAAACAGATACTTTAGAAATTCAAATTAGCCCAGAATACACAAAGGCATTTAATCTATCAGACTTTAATTGCTTAATAGGTGAAATAGAGAAAATTAGCATTTTAAAAGATTATATTATAATTTATGATGGCGCACTTCGACTTTTTAATTATAACGATAAATCCTTTATTGATTTAAGTAAACGAGGGAAAGGACCTTCAGAGTACATATCAGTAAATGCCATAAGAGCAAATGATGAAGGAGTATACTTTATTGATCGACGAGCAAGAAAGTTGCATAAAATAAGTTTTGAAGGGAAAACAATATTTACAATCGATGTTGGATCCAACCCGTCTGACTTTTCTGTTGTAAATGATTCTCTTATTCTTTTCTTTCATGGGAGTTTTCCTATTAACGGAAGATTTTACAAGGCTACACTTTTCAATATTAAAACAGGCAAACATTCTGATTATCAATTACCATATCCCGAAAACCATTCAAACTTCCTATATTTTGACGACTGGAATAATATATCAACATATAATAAAAGCATTAAGTTACGATATAGCGCTAGTAATTTAGTTTATGAATTTGATTATACTAATTTAAAACTGAAAAATGTTTTAGAGTTTGATTTTGGCGAAAATAATTTAGATGAAACGTTACTTAATAATAGTTTTTCAGAAGTATATGAATTTGTAGATGAAGCTAACAAAAGAAATATATTTTTTAGAGTTATTTCATTTTATGAAACTGAAAAATATTTAATTTCATCAACTTTTTTGAAAAATAAATGGTACATATATATTTATAACAAAAAATTAAAAACAACGCAGATATTTGATAAAATCAAAATAGGGAACAAGTCATTAGAAATTTCCTTTGATGTTATCCCTAAAGGTTGTATTAATGGAAATTTGTTTTTTATACTGGAACCATACTATATCAAAGAAAATGAACTCTATTTAGAATCAATATTGCAAAATAGATTAAAATCAATAAGTGTAACTGCGAACCCTTTAATTTTAGTAGTAAATGAGAGCGCAATTAAATTTTAATAACAAAATAGTATACCCAAGTTATTTTTAAGATTAATAAATAATTTTTCGAATAAACTTTGTATATTTAAGAATTTAAAGATGAGAAAGAATTACATTTGTTTTCTTTTTGTATTAATTTTTGTTGTTAATATAATAAGTTGTAATAACAACAAAATTGAGAATACAGAAAATGATTTGTTAATTTATAGATTTAATATTGAAAATAAGATCAATAATTTTGTTTATTTAAAACCCAATGGATCTGAATTAGATTTAAATTTACTACCTAAAAAATCCTTTTTTCTATTTATACCAAGTTTATGTTGTTCTCAATGTTACAGCAATATTTATAATATAATTAATAAAAAATTAATTAATAAATCATTATTTATCGTATGCGATGAGAAGTATTTAAGAAAAACACTTTTTACCTTCCCTAATAATAACATATTAACTGTCAGGAATCTTGATAAATTTGTTAAAGTAAAAAACTCTATTTTTATAAAACCTTTTCTATGTTTTTTCCAAAACGGGGAAAATAAAAGTTTTATTATTATTGAAAAAAATGAGAAAGAATCAATTACTTTATTTATCGACTGGTGGACTAATAATTAATTAGGCTTAAGACTAGGAAAAGTTAATAACTTTGTCCTATGAGCCTTGTAAAATATAGTAAAATCAGTGATTATAAAATTAAAAAAGTTCTTCGACATTTTTGCGTCGATGTTGATGCCACAAAAACCGCATACCTATTAGGCATTAACCGGAATACGATAAATCGGCTATACAAGATATTTTGGGAAGCCATATATCGTTCAAGGATTGAGACCCTTCAGGCGATACTGCTCACGAAAGAAGTAGAATTTGATGAGGCCTACTTCGGATCTAAGCGCATCCGAAGCAAAGTGGGTATTCATAAAGGGGGGCAGGGAACCTGGAAGCGTCCAGTTTTTGGTGTATTCGAACGCAACGGAGAGGTATACACCGAACTCATTCCCGACAGCAGCCGCAAATCGCTTCAACAGGTAATCCTCAAACGTGTAAGCCCCGATGCGGTGGTTTACTCCGATGGCTGGAGGGGGTATGATGGGCTGGTTGACGTAGGCTATAGCAAGCACTTCAGGGTCAATAAGTCCAAGCATTTCTCTGACGGGAAAGGCGTTCACATCAATGGCATTGAATCTTTCTGGAGTTTCACCAAAAGGCGATTGTCCAAGTTCAACGGAGTGAAAGCCCACTTTGACCTCCACCTAAAGGAGTGCGAATGGCGATGGAAAAAGTCGGAAGAACAGATGTTCAAAGAACTAGTGCTTTTGTTGAAACGTGAATAACTCAAAAAACGAGTTATTTCCCGTTCCAACAAAACATCATTATCATAATGTTGAAAAATATTTTATAGTCTAGAGCCTAAATAATTTTAATTACATAGATGCTGTGATAATATCCAATGCCCTTAATGATTATGAGTTAATAAAGGTAAATTTTCAAATTGAATAAATTTATCACTACTAAACGGTTAATAAAATAAAATAAGGGGTTGCCACTTGAAGTTTTTGTTCCATCTTGTAGTTTGTTGACGCGCCTCTGTTGACGCGCACGAAAGCAAGGTTGAGTTGAGTCCATGCCAAAAGTTACGCTTCAGCAGGACATAAAAAATTTTTTGTACTTACCTGAACAAGTGATTTTTTACTGCACTTACTAAAGTTACCAGGCGGAATGGCGAATGCCTCACGCGTTTACAAACGCGTGCAAGCAAAGTCAGTAGCTGTTAGCATAAAAGTACTGGTTTAAAAAATCACTTTATAGTACATGTAAAATTTAAAATATGAAAAATATTGTATACATGTTGTAAAACATACGTAAAAATTTGCCTATTTGTAGGGGGGGTAAATTTGCATATATACGTATGTTTAATATTAAATATTATAATAGGAACAGAATAGGAAAAGTTTCACTACATTTGTGCCAATCCCACCAGGTGGGGGAGGCGCACCCGGAGACACCACCGGGACGAAAGGGTGTAAGTTATAGTTTGTATACTAACCTAAACAATAGTCAATATGAAAAAGAGTAGAGTTAAGATTGTTTTAACGTCATTATTTTTAATGGGATTCCTGACAATTGGTTATTTTGCAAGCAGAACAATTGCAAATACACCCATTAATCCTGAATGCCCCAATGGTTGTAAAGAGGGAAGCGGTGGGTGTTATTGCTATCAACATTACAAAGATCTAAGAGAAGCAAATTGGAAAGTTAGAAAATATGAAAAAAATACAATTAATGAAAATTGGTAAAGTGGCTTAAACTTTATGGTTCTCCATGCTTGAATTGTTGCGTGGAGAATCGTTTTTAACAAAAACTCTCACTAAATGATGAAAAGGATATTCGTACTATTAATTTTATTCAGTTCAATAGCAGCATGTAAAAAGGATGGTGATACTAAGCATTACAACCCAGGTCAATATATTATACGATTGAATTCGCCAGATATACGAGAATGCGCTTTGAGTATTCCAATGGGATCGCCTGCATTATTCTATACGGGTAATCGCCTATGGGCTCTTGACTATCGCGCTTATACCGATCATGTAATTTACGAGTTATCAGGTGATAATTATGACAAAGCCAAGGGTTACCTTAAAATTGGCAAGGGACCAGGTGAAATTATCCGCGCAGGTGATGTAACTGTGCATGGTGGCCATGTTTATGTGAATGATAATGGCCGTAGTAGTATTTGGATGTTTAGCTTAGATTCAATGCTGCTCAACCCAGATCTAATTAACGGTAAGGAAATTCTAATAAATGATGGCTACATACTATCAAATATCTACTTTGTTAACGATAGCATAGCTGTATCGCTAGCAGTACACCCTTTAAGTATCAGCACTTTTGAAAAAAAGGTTGTAAAAGGAAACCTTAGATCATTTGAATTTTCGGAATGGGGCTATGAACACCCGGAGGCATTAGGGAGAACGATATCCTCATCAAACCTTGTTAGACTAAAGGATGGCGGTTTTGCTCGATGCTACTTATGGCTAGACTTAATTACGATCCTTAACCCCGATGGTACGCTACGTTGCAATATTTATGGTTCACACTGGAATCAACATGATATGGGAGAATATGAGTTTTCCCATGACATTTGTGTATATAAGGACTACTTTCTAGTTAGTTACGTAGGCGATGTGAGCGATATAACTGACAGTAACGGGCGGTCTAGAGGGAATTTGCCTTCTCGGGTCCTAGTATTTGACAATTCGGGGAAACATTTAGCAACAATTGAATTTGGTGAAAAATTTAATAGAATGGCCGTCGATGAGCAGAAGCAGCGGCTAGTTTTTACCTTTTATGAGCGCGAAGCCATGCTAGGCTACATCGACCTAGAACCAATACTCCGCAACATTCGCTAACCATAAAGAAAAAGTTAGGCCATGCGTATTGCCATTTTGCTTGCTACCATTACTGGTTTGGCGGTTTCCTGTAGCCATTCACCAAGACCCAGAACCAGTAACCCGGGTTTGGCAGACACCATTTTGGGTAAGAGCATTAGCTTCCCTAAGGGTCTGGCACTAATAGCTAATGAAGAGCTCAATAACCCTGATTCGCTTCTGGAGAACATCGGTTTAACCCCGTTCGTTGTTACCATAATTGATGCCAGTTGCCCCAAGTGCATAGTCTACCATCTCAACGCAGTCGATAGCATATTATGCAATAACTTACCCGAATATGTAGGTCGGGTATATGTACTAAACATTAAACCCATTGCAGTAAGGCATTTCTTCCGCGAGCTATACCCTGAAATACGAGTTTGCAGGGCCGTGCTGCTAGCCGATACGAGCTACCAATTTGAACGCGCCAACGGCATCAACGCAACAGCCAACCCCAACAACAGGGTATTCATGGTGGCAGATGGTAGGATTGCAGCCTATGGCGACCCAATCTACCAGCCTGGGCTCGTAAACCAGTATCTTAATGAGCTAATACAGCTCTACAGCCACTAGAGTCCAAACGGGCTAATACCAAAAATAGATGTTTAAAACCTTTTTGCATGTAAAAATTAATATATGTAACATGTTATATAAATGTTATAAAACATACGTAAAAATTTGCCTATTTGTAGGGGGGGTAAATTTGCATATACACGTATGTTTAATATTAAATATTATAATAGGAACAGAATAGGAAAAGTTTCACTACATTTGTGCCAAGCCTACCAGGTGGGGGAGGCGTACCCGGAGACACCACCGGGACGAAAGGGTGTAAGTTATAGTTTGTATACTAACCTAAACAATAGTCAATATGAAAAAGAGTAGAGTTAAGATAGTTTTAACGTCATTATTTTTAATGGGATTCCTGACAATTGGTTATTTTGCAAGCAGATCAATGGCAAATACACCCATTAATCCTGATTGCCCCAATGGTTGTAAGCCATGTGGACAATACTGTTACTGCAATGGAGACCACCCTAATCTGGCTGAGGCTAAGTGGAAACCAGTTGAAATAAAAAAACAATAATAATTTAGAGAGGGAGTATCAAAATCCTGATTCTCCCTCAATAACTATTGATTATGAAAAAGTTCAACATTGTTTTAATAATGGTCACGCTTGTTATTGCAGGATGTAACAAGGACTATAGAGCCAAAACATTTAACCCTGACAAACGAATCGTTTCTTTTAAAGAAAGAATTAAGGATATCCCATTTAGCGAGATAGTGCAAGTTGGGGGAATAGAAGTAACTGATTCAATTGTAATTGTTGAGGATTATAGTGGTTTTAACGACAGGGTTTTCTACCTGTTAAACAAAAATGATTTTAGACTAATTGCCAAATCCTTAAAACTAGGCAAAGGTCCAGGTGAAATTACGCGTGCCGGTTATTTTACCACTGACAGGTTGAAACAAAAATTATACTTAAACGATCATGGTAAAAATGTGGTATGGGAAATCCCCATTGATAGCATGATAAGTAACCCCGAATACCTACCCTCTCAACAGTTACCACGCAATCGTCAGTTGCTACTACAGGAATATTATTCCTTGAATGATTCACTATTGCTCGGTATCGCCATGCATCCGCTTTCACCTAGTACATTCGAAATAAAAACAGCAAAATGGAATGTCAGAAACAATACCATCACCGAATTTGGTTATGAACACCCCGATGCACAAGGTATATACCTATCCACAATGAGCTTTGGCATCTCCCTTGAATACAGCTGCTATTATAAAGCTCATTACTGGTTAGACCTATTAACAATATGTAACCTTGATGGATCATTAAAATTTAATATATACGGACCCGACTGGGGTAAAAAAGACAAACTAGGCTCTAGCATATATTTTTTTGGAGGGGTTAAACCGTACCATAACTTTATACTTGCAGCATATGTAGGCGACAACGCCACTGTTACAGATGTAAACAAACGGGAAAAGGGTAATTCTCCAAGCAAAATGCTGATATTCACCCAGGAAGGAGATTATGTTGCAACAATTGAGTTAGGTGTTAATTTTACAAAATTTGCAGTTGATGAGGAAAATAACCGAATAATCCTTGGCACAGCAGAAGCAACCGATGAACCATTGAAGTACTTTACGCTTGACTACCAGGAAATCCAAAACCTAAAAAATATTTAAAAAATACGTATCTTCATGTTTCGAATTCTTAACCTCTTTGTATTGGCTATTTTTTTTTCATGCTCCAATACTAGTTCAACAACCAATAGATGTTCCGAAGAGCCAGACACCCTGATAGGCAAACCTATTCATTTTCCCAGAACACTTTTGCAAGTAAAAAACGGTGGGCTGGTAAATGCAGATTCAGCAATTAACATCATCGAAGGCTCAAACTATATGGTGAGCATTATCGATGCAACCTGCGTAAAGTGTATTTATTATAGGCTAAACATACTCGACAGCCTCTTCCGAGCTAACCTACCTCCTGAAGTGAGTAAGGTTTTTGTAATAAACATTGAGGGTAGGGCTATTTCCTACTTTTTCCGGGAGCTATACCCAGCTATTAACGCTCAAGGTATATTGCTGCTCGACACTGCCTTCGTTTTTGAAAGGGGAAACTCCATTCTCTCTTCAAACATAAACCATAGAACCTTTATGGTTGATTACCATGGAAAACTAGCACTTTACGGCGATCCTCTGTCGCAGCCCCAATGCCTTGATCAATACATTAACGCCTTGAGCTATAGGTAGGACAGTGAGTTTTTATGAATGGCCCAGAATTGGATTAGTAGCCACAGGAACTCGTGACTTATGAAAGAATGAGTTTATGTCAAATAATTCATAATCGTTGTAAAACATACGTAAAAAATTGCCTATTTGTAGGGGGAGATAAATTTACCCATAGATATATGTTTAACATAAAGTATTGAAATAAGCACAGGATAGGAAATGTTTTTCTACATTTGTAACAAACCCACCAGGTGTGGTAGGCGCACATGGTGGCTCTACAGGGACGAAATGGAGTAAATTCAAATTAATTAATAATAGTTTTGCAATTAACCTTTAAAAATATGAAACTAAGTTCATTGATTTAAAGTAGCAATTGTTGCAACAGGAATTTTTGTGATTACAGTAACTTTTTCAACTTTAAAAATCATATGTTGGGCTAGGCGATGGAAATGACGTGTTGCTCTGCTTACCATGCGAATCGAGTCTTTGCTTTATGGATTGTAATTGGTATTGGGGGTGGTATCCAGTCGCTACAAGTAAAGGGCCAATTAAACCAATTGAAGTTCAGTTATAAATAGTTTATGGGTTGCTAAATAAAGCAACCCATAAATTAAAGCTTAAAATGATTGAATAGCTTAAATTGTTTATCATGAGAGATGTTTTTAGTAAAGTAATGTTAATAGCCATTGCTATTATATTATTCTCCTGTTCAAGAGGAAAGGATGAAACCAATTTTTGTGATTTTCCAAAAGAAGAGTCTCTTATACCTACCATGAGGGTGAATTTAACTGGATTGATACAACCCTCAAAAATAATTGTATCGGACTCACTCCTTTTTGTTTATGATAGGGGCGACGAGTCTGCATTTTTAAAGATTTATTGCAAAAAAGATTTTCACCATATTAAAAGTTTTGGACAAATTGGTCGTGGTCCAAATGAGTTCATAAATCCAGTTTTGGCCTTTGCAAGTGTTCCGCTTAATAGTATATGGCTTTTGGATGTTGCAGGTAGTAAATTTTACCAAATAGATTTAAGCGAACTTATTCATAAGAGTGATTTATCCTTAAAGGATTATTCCCTTGATTACAAGGATTTTTCTCAACTTTTTAACTCTTTTATTCCAATAGCCAATGGTAAGTATTATTCAACTGGAACTTTAAATTACGGTAGATTTGTAACTTGGGACTCGGCTTTAAATATTGTAAATCTGGGCGGTGAACCCTTAAAGGATTATGGATTGCAGGAACCCATACGTTCTATATTTTATTTAAATCACTTATGTTTTGATTCCTTAACAAATACCCTATATTGCGCTTTAGCACGACGCGATCGAATATTTAAGTTTGATATAAATACGAAAGTTTTGCTAGATAAGTTTTCAAAAAACTATAAAGAGAAACAACCCGTATTTATTGGGGGCAATAATTTAGAACAAGACTATTTAGCTTTTGCTGGCTTGAAATTATGGAGAAATAAACTTTTTGCTCCCTATTTTGGTGGAAATTTTATCGAAATTAATGATAATAACTACAAAATATACTACCCACATGATGTTCTAGTATTCGATTCTAACCTGCGTCCCCTTACAGTATTACATTTTGATATTGATATACAGGGTATGGAAATTGATGCAAATGGTCTAATGTATGTTTTAACTTCGGATATTGAGAATCCTATTTACATATACAATCTTAAGAAACACATTGAATAATAATGAATGCCATAAAATTTCTTTTTTTATGTTTAATTATAGTGTTGTTTCATTCATGCATAACTAATGCTTCCAAGGAAAAGTGCAAGGATAGTATAGTAAGTGAGCAATTTGTGATAACCGACTCATTAACTATAGTGGTAGATAGCTGCTTGCAAAGGGTTGAATCAGTTAAACTCTTTAAGCTTAACCAGCCGCTATTTGTGATAGTTGTTTGGGGAAATTGTCATGTTTGCATTCATGAAATTTACAAATGGGCTGATTTTATTGAGACTAATAATCTGTGTAATTTTCAAACCCTACTGATTATTTCGACTGATAACCCAAAATATTTTATTAAGTTTTACTACCATGAGCTGCTAACAATTGGTGCACTTGTTATTGACAGTAACGATACGATAGCTAAAATGAATAGGTTGTGTAAGTTAAGACCCGATAGAAATGTATTTTTACTAGACGAAAATAAAAAGGTTGTAATTCAGGGTGATCCATTTGTTTACCCAGAACTAATGCAAAGATACTTGGAGGCAATGAAAAAATGATAATTTTGTATGAAATATTATCTACTTATTATATATGAAAAAGCTTATTATTGGAAGAAAATTGCCTTTAATTCAATTGGCGATACTCTTATTTCTAGTAAATTTAATTACATCGTGCCAAAGAACTACTGCTGAAGGCGATACATCAGAAAATGGGGCGAACTTATCGCCTTCGCCTGTTTACGTTACCACAGTAGTAGCTACTGTTAAGCCATTTTACAATGAGTTACTGTGCAATGGAAAGGTTGAGGCTGGCTTATCGGCCATTGTTCCCTTTGAGCAACCTGGCATGGTTAGGGAGGTTATGGTTTATAATGGGCAGGAGGTAAGTAAGGGTCAAATACTTGTCAAGCTCGACGATACCGATCAGCGGTTGGCACTACAAAAGGCGCAAAATGCCCTTAACAGGGCAAGGGTTGAGATGGCCGATATACTTTTGGGATATAACTCCAGTGGCGATACTGCAAATATACCATTAACAGTTAGAACAACTGCTGGTATCCGAAGTGGACTATTCGATGCTCAACTGCAAGTGAATGAAGCAATGATAAGTCTTTCAAAGACTGAGATAAAATCCCCGATATCGGGGAGAATAGTAGATTTGGAGGTTCAGCCCAACAATCCATCATCGGCATACAATCAGGTTTGCAGAGTAGTTGACGAAACATCGTTGAGAGTACGGTTTGGTGTTATGGAAACCGAACTGGAATGGGCGCAGCTGGGCTCAGAGGTGGTTGTGTCGCCACTATCATCACCTCAGGTAAAAGTTATTGGTAAAATAGTAGAGATAAATCGATTAGTTGATAAATCGGGAATGGTTAGTGTAATTGCAAGCCTTCCCAAAAATTCTACCCTAATTCCAGGAATGAATGTAAAGCTTTGCATCCGGAATACTATTAGCAATGCCCTTGTTTTGCCTGTTGATGCTATAACTCGCAGGCAGGACCGTGATGTAGTATTTGTAATGTCGGATTCTTTAGCGCTTTGGCGATATGTAAGTGTAGGCCCCCGAAATACATCCGAAGCGGTAATACTTGATGGTGTAAAACCAGGCGAACGTGTAATTGTGAGCGGAAACGCAACTATTGGCCATGAAGCCTGGGTTAAGGAATCGAATCAGCCATTATAGCCTACACTCGCAATGGCAATACAGAACAATGATGTAAGATCTGATTCGCTTATTCCCTTTGGGTTTAAGCCTTTTGCTGTTATACTCTCATTTGTTCTATTAGGTATTCTAGGCTTTGTGGTAATGCCAGTTTTGCCTTTGAGGCTTTATCCATCGGAAACAGGCCATCAAATTTACATAAGCTTTTCCATGCCGGGGTATAAACCCGATGTTGTGGAAATGGAGGCTACTGCACCAATTGAGTCGGTAATATCGCTAATTGATGGTATTGAGAGAATTGAATCAACATCGGGCGAGGGTTGGGGTGAAATTGTGGTGGAGGCTGCTAAGGGTATAGATGTGGAAAGGGTGAAAAGATCAATTGTTGCAGCAATTCGCCAAATCTATCCAAATTTACCCCAATTGCTTTTATTCCCAGAGATATCAGATGTAAGCCAGTCCGAAAACTTTAAAAAACAACTCTTGGTTTACACCCTTTGGAGCAATAAACCCACCTGGCAGTTGAAGCAAATTGCAGCGGAAAAAATTATACCCCATCTTACATCGCTTGAAGGTATAGCATCAATTGAGATTCATGGGGCATCTGACTTGATTTATCAAATCAGATTAAACCCTGATGCAATGGAAAAACATAACCTTTCACCAAGTAGTATAGCAATGGCCTTAAGGGACTACACCTTAAACGAAGGGGTTGGGCAAACCATAACTCAAAGCGGTAATTGCATTGCAGTATCAGTTAGGGGACCCGAACTTGGAACAAATTTTGATTCAATTGCTGTTGCATTAGTAAATGGGAGAGTAATACGTTTAGGGCAAATTGCTTACGTTGAGCAAATTCAAAGAGATACTGAGAGAGTGTTTAGGATAAATGGTAAACCCGCTGTTTATCTTATCATCTCTTCAATACCTGAAGTTAACCAAATTAAACTTGCAAATAGTATATATGATGAGTTTGAATCCATTGCAAATGGTATTAAGGATTTATCGTACAGCAAAACCTTTGACTCAACCGTTCAGCTACGTTCCGATTTAAAGAGGAGTATTATACGAACAATAGCATCGCTAAGCCTACTTATGGTATTTGTGGTATTGGCTTACCGTAAACTGAGATATGTTTTTATTATTGGAGTTTGCCTATTAATAAATATTGCCATAGCTTGTTTACTTTACTTTATTTTTAGGATTGAGATTCATCTTTTTTCCCTTTCAGGTCTTGCTTTGTCGTTAGGATTAATTATTGACAATACGCTTGTAACCCTTGACCATCTTAGAGGAAAAGGGAATATGAAAATATATACAGCATTATTGGCAGCAACATTAACTACTATAGCAGCACTTGCAACCATTTTTTTGATAGAAGGAAAGATGATGCAGAATCTTGTTGATTTTGCATGGGTAATTATAATCAGTTTAAGCGTTTCACTTATAATTGCATTATTCCTGACACCTGCGCTATTTCAATCGTTTCCTGTGCTTGAAGCAACCCAAAACAAAACAATTCCTAGGATAAGAATTTATTCAAGAATTATAACGTTTTACAAGAAATACTGCCATTTTGCTCATTCTTACAGGTGGATTGGTTTGGTTATAGGAATATTGATAATTGGGATTCCAATTTTCTTACTACCCGATAAAATTGAGGGTAATACAGGGTTGGCTAGTTTGTATAACAGCACAATTGGGAGTAATACTTATCAATATAGCATCAAACCTTTTATCGATAAAGCTTTGGGAGGAACACTTAGGCTTTTTTATAACAGCGCTTGGAGAAATCAGATGTGGGAGATTCCTGAACGAACTAAGTTAACTGTTATTTATAAGCTTCCACAAGGTACAACCCTTGAGCAAGCAAATGCAATTGCTAAAATATTTGAATCACATATACTCTCAGAAAAAGGGGTGGAGACCTTAATAACAAATGTAAATAAGAAAAGAGGTACACTGGAGATTTATTTTGATAGGGAGGCAGAAAATACTTCGTACCCTTTTGAACTAAAAGCAAAACTTGAACGATTATCGCTAACTCAAGCCGCTGCTGATTTTTATATCTTCGGGGTTGGCTTAGGGTTCTCTAATTCAACTTCATCGAGTTTTGCAAATTCCATTATAGTTCTTAAAGGGTATAGCTATAAAATGCTAATGGCATATGCTAAACAGTTTGCTGATTCAATTGCAAATGATCCCCGTGTAAAAACAGTATGGATTACCGGAGGGCAGGAATGGCTATTTGTCGATCAAGTGAAAAACTATGCCAAATTCAATAGTGAACCCTTACTGCTTCGTAGCATTGATGGCTCAAAACTTTTTCAATCCATTTCAAGTTATAGTGGAAACAATGAGTGGTTTGGTTGGATGCCCATTGCTGGCAAAGTACAGGCTTTAAAAATTACTCAGGATACTGATACACCTTCGGATTTTGAATTTGACCAACATATTATTACTGTTGATTCGGTAAGTTTTCGCCTTGGAAACATAACAAGTATTTCTAGTAGAAAAATCACCGATAATATATATAGAGAAAACCAGCAATACGTTCTTACATTGGCCTATAATTACATTGGACCCGACAAATTGGTTGAAAAAACACTAAAAAAGAATCTTGAAAGGATTAATGCGAGTTTACCTGTTGGATTTACTGCTAAAACCCCATATAACAATTGGTTTTATGAAAAGAATTTTTGGAGTTATTATTTAGTAGGAGTAATGTTACTGTTTATTTATATTATTTCGGCAGCCTTATTCGAGTCCTTAATTCAACCGTTTGCTGTAATAATGGTTGTTCCATTATCGTTTGTGGGATGTTTTATTACGTATTGGCTATTTAACCTACCCTTTGACCAGGGTACTATTGCATCGTTTATGTTGCTTGGTGGATTAGTGGTAAATTCGGTAATTTATATTCAAAATGAGCAAAACAACTTAACCAAAAACAAGCGTGGAAATGTTTCCAGCAAATTTGTTAAAGCATTTCGGTTCAAATTAATTCCAATTGTATTAACCATTCTTTCCACAATTTTGGGTTTATTGCCTTTTGTGGTATATGGCGAGGAGCCTTTTTGGTACTCATTAGCCCTTGGTACAATTGGTGGATTGGCGTTCAGCGCTCTAGTTCTAATAATCTTTATGCCTTTTTTACCCGGTGTACTCAAAAGAAAATAATTATTTGCTATGGTACGATATCTTATTAAGCGTCCAGTTGGTGTTATAATGGTTTACCTGGCTTTAATACTACTTGGTATATATTCGCTTTTTTTCATACCAGTTTCATTGCTACCCGAAATAGATGCACCTGCCATTACCATTAAGATATCTTACCCTGGTAAATTGGCTAAAGAGATTGAACAATCGGTTACATCAACCTTCAGGTTTTACCTTCAACAGGTAAATAGAATCGAATCGCTAGAGAGTGAAACGCGCGATAATGAAGCGGTTATTTCAATTAGGTTTAAATATGGAACTGATGGCGATAAAGCATTTTTTGATATCAATGAAAAAATTGATCTTGCTATGTCGTTTGTTCCTCGTGAAGTTCAACGACCACAGGTGATCCAGACGAGTGAAAACGATTTGCCAGTTTTTAACATTAATATATGCTATAAAGATACTACCAAAGGCTTAGATAGAATGGTAGAGCTAAGCCAACTTGTTCAATTTGTTTTTAAGAAGCGTTTGGAGCAACTTCCTGAAGTGGCATTAACTGATATTACAGGTTTATTGCAATCGGAAATTAGGGTTATACCCGATCAGTCAAAATTAGCCATGCTAGGGGTTACCTATCAGCAAATAAGAAACGCCATTGAACAGGCAATGAATAGTTTTGGCTCCATTAAATACAAACAAGGACAGTTAGTTTATGATATTAGCTTTGAAAATGAAATAAGTAAACCCGATGATATTGAAAATCTTTTTATTGAGGCGGGGGGTAGAGTTTTTAGGTTGGGGGATATTGCTACAATTACGCAATGCGCTCAAAGAAGTGACGGTTATTTTAAATTTAATGGTAAACATTCCATCAGTATTGCTGTCCTTAAAACATCAAATGCTAAAATTTCGGAACTTAAGACAGCAATATTGAACCAGCTCAGCCATTTTAAATCAGAATTTCCTGGCCTTGAATTTCATATTAGCAACGATCAATCACACATACTGGATCTATCGATCAGCAATTTACGAACTTCACTTATTCTTGGAATAATTTTAGCAGTTGGTGTGATGTTTCTTTTTATTGGCGATTATCGTAGCCCATTTATCATGGCCGTTACAATTCCTGTTTCGCTAATAATTTCAACGTTTGCTTTTCATTTAATAGGACTATCGGTCAATATAGTTTCGCTGGCTGGTCTTATCCTAGGGGTAGGTATGATGGTTGACAACTCAATAGTAGTTATTGATAACATCACCCAGTGGAAACTGCGGGGAGCATCAAATGAGGAGTCTGTAGTTTATGGTACAAATGAAGTAATAACGCCATTACTATCATCCATGCTTACTACATGTGCGGTGTTCCTGCCATTGATATTCCTTAGTGGTATTGCAGGTGAATTGTTCTATGACCAAGCCATGGCTGTAACCGTAGGGTTGGTTATTTCGTTCTGGGTATCAATTACATTAATTCCAACTCTTTACTATACTTCAAAATACTTTAAATCACAAGTTAATCACCAACCCATAATTCCTTTAGAAAGGCCGTATTTAGTAGGGCATATACTGGTAGAAAAAAGAAAAAAACTTGCGTTAATAATTACTCTTGCAATGTTACTAGCAACACCCTTTGTTTTTAGCCACATGGACAAACAACAAATACCTAATCTATCGCACAGAGAACTAATTGCTAATATTACATGGTCCAATAATATTAGTGTTGATGAAAATTGCAATAGATTTGAATCGCTTATTACAATTTTAACAGATCTTTCAAAGCAGCATGCTGCTTATATTGGACGACAGCAATTCATGGTGATAAATGGATTTGAAAATGAAGAAAATCAGCTTAAAGTCTATGTTAAATTTAACGATGATGTTGATATAGAAAAGTCCAAAAGCATTATTACTAAAGCCATCAAAAGTATTGATTCCAATGCAGATTTGAAATTTAAGTATCCGGAAACAGCTTTTGATAGAGTTTTTCCCACATCGAGTTACAACTTAAAGGTCAAGATATATACAGGTAGTGGGTTAAACTCCGTTCCAGTTGAACTGGTGAGAAAGGAGTTACATTTAATAGCTGAAAGTTGTAATTCCTCATACAGTATAAGCATACCCGACTCTTCAACCAGGATATTTCTTCAAATATTTCCTGAGCGGCTTTTGTTGTACCATATTGACACAAAGAGTTTAGTAGATGTTGTTAGGAAGGAGTTAGGATTTATGAAAATTACCAACTTAAGCTATGAACAACAAACTCTACCTGTTTATTTTGGTGGTTCATATGATTACATAGAAAGAATAATTGCAGAAACAGGCGTTAAAAACAGTTTTGGTGAGTTAATTCCATTGCGGCAACTAGTACGGGTAAAATCAGAAAATAATCCTCGCTCTCTTTTTGCCGATGCAAATGGATTATATTATCCTATAAATATAAAGGCAAATGAAAATGATGCTGAAAGTATAATTAAGAATCTCCAGCGTTCAAATAAAGGAGAGCTTTACAGCCTAGGTTATTCAGGTGATTATTTCAAGTCAAAAAATACGGCTTCGGAGCTAATAGTTGTGCTATTAGTTTCGGTTTTATTGCTCTACTTTATTATGGCTGCCCAATTTGAGTCAGTATGGCAACCATTAATAGTGTTAATTGAACTGCCAGTTGATTTTGGTTTGGCATTAACTATTTTGTGGATATTTGGTGGCACAGTTAATGTGATGAGTTTAATAGGCTTGGTTGTTATGGGTGGAATAGTTATTAATGATTCAATTCTAAAGATTGACACTATTAATAGGCTCCTAAATAAAGGAGTTTCCATTGAAAAGGCTATAAAACATGCAGGGGTTAGAAGGGTTAAGGCAATTGTAATGACCAGTTTAACAACTATTCTTGCAATTGTACCTATTCTTTTTGGTTCCGATATAGGCTCAGAACTTCAGCAGCCCATGTCAGTTGTTCTTATAGCAGGGATGACTCTTGGAACACTTGTGAGCCTATTTATAATACCGCTACTGTTTTCAGAAACTTATTGCTTTTTTAGGAGAATATTACCCAGATAATAAAAGCTGTTGTATATCTACATAAATCTTTTGTTCTTTTTGAGTAAAAAACTTACTTTGTTAAAACATGGAGATAATTTTTTTATATCTTTGCATCCGCAATTTTGAAAAAGTTCTTTCGGTGCTGAAGTAATGTTTATAACTGCCCAGATGGCGGAACCGAGTGAAACGAGCTCCCGCCATTAGAGGTAACAGAAGTGAAATAGTTTGATAGAAGTTCTTTCGGTATTGAATTATAGCTTAGTTTTGCCCAGATGGCGGAACCGAGTGAAACGAGCTCCCGCCATTTAGAGGTAACAGAAGTAAAATTGTTTGATAGAAGTTCTTTTGGTATTGAATTATAGTTTAGTTTTGCCCAGATGGCGGAATTGGTAGACGCGCTAGTTTCAGGGACTAGTATCAGCAATGGTGTGCAGGTTCGAGTCCTGTTCTGGGCACCAGAAATCATAGAAAAATTTTTCTGTGAACTATGCAGGAATTAATTTTGTTATTATTTTTGCAGCGATTTTAGTATTTGTATTATAGAGATTGCCTAGGTGGTGAAAACGAAATATTAGGTTTAAGCCACCCAAGGTAAAAAGAATAAGAAAGTTAGGTAAAAGAAAAGACCTAACTACCTAATAAAGATGCTAGACGCCCAGGTGGTGGAACCGAGTGGAACGAGTTCCCACCACCCATGGTAAAAGGAATAAGAAAGTTAGGCAAAAGAAAAGACCTAACTACCAAAAAAAGATGCTAAACGCCCAGGTGGTGGAATTGGTAGACACACCAGCTTGAGGGGCTGGCGCCGTCAAAAGCGTGCAAGTTCGAGTCTTGTCCTGGGCACTTTCACATAACCTTGTGTTCTTCACAAGGTTTTTTTATTTTTGGTGTTCACCAAATCGTAAAGCTATGAGAGCCAATTTACTTTTCGCCGCTTTTAGCATAGTGTCAACCATATTGTTTGCCCAAAAAACTGACTTTTTTACCTCTTCAAATGGCAACACCTTGCGAATAGCTCACATAGGGCATGGAACGTTAATGTTTAATTTCCGTGGTAAGGTAATTCATATTGACCCATGGTCAAGGTTGGCAAGCTACGACTCGCTCCCCAAGGCCGACTATATCTTTCTTACCCATCATCATGGCGACCATCTGGATTCAGTGGCTTTATCGAAAGTGTTTGCCACCAATACCCAACTTTACTGGACTAAGATCTGTGCAGAGCAAAGCAAGCTTAAGCTGGAAGGGAAGGTGGTAGCCAACGGCGACACCATTGCCACTCCTGATTTCCGTTTTATTGCAGTTCCCGCTTACAATATAGTGAATAAACGTCCGAATGGAAATCCATTTCACCCTAAAGGTGAGGGCAATGGATATATATTTGAATTTGACAACCTACGTGTTTATGTGGCAGGCGATACAGAAAATATTCCTGAAATGGAAGACTTTGGGAAAATCGATATGGCATTTTTACCTGCAAACCTGCCCTATACCATGAGTCCTGAGATGTTAAAAGCGGCTGTGATGATGCTTAAGCCCAAAATTCTTTACCCTTACCACACTGGCAATACCGATTTGAAAGCGCTTAACGATATTCTTGTTGATGTGGATGTTGAGGTTAGATTTAGGGACTTAAAATAAACCCAAGTGCCATGAATTTTGTGGAAGGAGTCGGGATGTGTCGGAATGAATCGGAATAGACGGAATATGATGGAGTTAGAGGAAGTTGAAGTCCGTGAACCGTTAATCGTTAACCGTGAAACGCGAGACTTGAGTGGGAATGAGTCGGAATAGTGGGAATATGAGGAAGTTAGAGGAAAATAGAGGGAAATAGAACAGATAAATTTAAAACCATAGATTATCGAATTTAAACGGGCTATAAAAAAGAGACGCAGTAATATTTTTAGAGGAAAATCGTCAAACGAAAAATTCTATTGACTAATCTTGGATCAATGTTGTTTAGTTAAGGTTATTTGTCATGCTGCGCGTAAGCTAAACATCACGCTGTCATGCTGAGTCTCGATTTATAGGGTAGACTACGCCGAAGCATATCATTGCTCTTTTCTCTTCAATCCTTTGAAAAGATCCCTCGACTTTGCTTGGGATGACAAAAACCCTATCTTCTTTCTGCTCCTTTGTAATGCTGAGCTAGCCGAAGCATCTCTTTGAACCTGCAACTCTCTATTAATGCTATTCCTCAACCAACAAGGAGCGGAAGAAGCAAGCAGAGGCATAAAAGCCTGACCCGGCAATGGGTCGGGGGTGGAACGTGGTGGTGGGCCTAGTAAGCGATACCAAATGAGTCACGCTGCAGGCGTGGCGAATAGTATCGCGTGGCAGTTCCACCCGCGGGACACCCATCGGGTCGGGCTTTTCAGCCTTGATTTTCTTTGGTTCTTTCTTGTATCAAGACAAGAAAGAACGTGTAAATAATTCTTTGTAATGATTTTTCTTTTGCGATGCAAAGTTTCACCTTTGCTCTTTGGTAAAGGCATTTCGTGCATCGCTATACATGTGGGAGTAGCCATGGGTTACAAATGTTTCGCCCCTACAGGGCTGGAAGCGGTAAGGACATAAAAGATTCCACGACTAGCTCGGAATGACAATACCATTGGCTCCCTCACTCCCTTTGTCATGCTGAGCCAAGTCGAAGCATCTCTTTGTGCTTCAACTCTTTTTAATGTGATTCCTCAACCAACAAGGAGCGAAAGAAGCAAGCAGTGGCATAAAAGCCTGAACCGGTAATGGGTCGGGGGTGGAACGTTGCGGTGGACCTAGTAAGCGATACCACATGAGTCACGCCGCAGGCGTGGCGAATAGTATCGCGTGGCAGTTCCGCCCGCGGGGTACCCATCGGGTCGGGCTTTTTAGCCTTGATTTTCTTTGGTTCTTTCTTGTATCAAGACAAGAAAGAACGTGTAAATAATTCTTTGTAATGATTTTTCTTTTGCGATGCAAAGTTTCACCTTTGCTCTTTGGTAAAGGCATTTCGTGCATCGCTATACATGTGGGAGTAGCCATGGGGTTACAAATGTTTCGCCCCTACGGGGCTGGAAGCGTTGTTTGTTGTTCGTGAAACTATTGCCATGTTGAACTAAGCGAAACGTCTCATGGGGTCGATTAGTGATCCTTCGCTACGCTCAGGATGACAGGCATGTATATTTTTGTAATCTTAACGACATTGAATCTTGGATAAAAAAAAGTTGTCCGGGTTATACTGTCTTTTAGATCTGGGACTAATGGTGGATTCGATGCATGGCCGACAGTAAATGCGGTGATCCGGACAACCTGGCTGCTGGTGGCAACAGCAATTTATGTATTTATGGTGTTTGGGACGTCATAAGTAATAACAAAACCGTGCCAGAATTATTGAATAGATTTTAATAGTTAAGAAAAAATCACAACTAGAAGAGAATCAGGTTTATATAATTTGAGTTTGAAACGAATTCCAATATAAAAAGCAAAAAGGTGTAGAAAATTTTCTACACCTTGTGGAATGCAGTTGTTGTGCCTCTTCTCAATTATTGCCCACTAGGCTTGCTAATGCTTTGAATGGCACGGTAAAATACATCGTGAATTCGTGTGCGGTAATTCATTGCTGAAAGTTTAGTATTTTCAGCATCGGGGTGAACACGGTTGGATAGGAAAATAAATACCAATCCGTTTTGTGGGTCAGCCCATACCATTGTTCCTGTAAAACCTGTGTGGCCAAAGCTTTCGGGCGAAGCCATTGTTCCCGCAGGCGACGAACCGCTGGCATTGGGCTTATCGAAGCCGTAAGCCCTTCGGTTTCCATTTGTTGTAGCTGGGTTGGCAAAACTTTTTACCGTTGAGGGAGCAAAAAAGCGTTCGCCACCGTATTCTCCGTCGTTCAGGTACAGCTGCATAAGCTTAGCCAAATCGTTGGCGTTGGCAAAAAGGCCTGCATGACCAGCAACTCCGCCAAGCATGGCAGCAGCCGGATCGTGTACATGCCCCCATATCAGCTGTTTACGGAAAACGGGGTCATGTTCTGTTGGGGCTATTCTTTCGGTGTCGAAACGTAGTAGCGGATTAAAACAGGTGTAGTTCATCCCTAACTTGCTATACAGCGGTTCAACTACCTTGTCTAATCTTTTCTGTTCAACTGTTTCAATTACCTTTTGCAGGTATAGGAAACCCAAATCGCTATATCGGTATTTACCCGCATCGGAAATTGGCGACTGGTTAATCCACCGGTAAATGGAATCGTTGATACTTGCCAAAGAGTATATGCGGTATGCAACATTATTTGGGAAGTTGCTGATTGAATCGGTTCGGTAGAACTTAGGGCTTGGGTAGGCAAACCGGCTGGCGTATCGTTTCCCGTTATATTTATAGGGATGAGTTTGGCTGAATGTTTCAGTCCACAACGGTATGTTAGGTTCCAACGATGTTAATGTGTTCATATAAAATGGAATCCAGGCCTGTAAACCCGATTGATGCCTCAAGATATCACCTAAAAGTAGTTTCGACTTATCGGGGAAGTTTCTTAAATCGATAAACTGGCCAAGTTTTGAATCGAACGACAGCACACCTCGGTTATACAGGTTCATAATAGGTGGCAACGTTGCGGCAACCTTGGTAACCGATGCAATATCGTAAAGCATTCTGATATCGTTGCCATACTCCGAAACGTAGGTGGGTTTCCCAAAGGCCTTGTTATAGAATACAACCCCATCCTTTGCTGCAAGGATTTGCATGCCTGGAGCAGCCCCTGTTCTTATTATTTCCATTGCAAGGGAGTCAACTTCCGAGAGCTGTTCCGACCCTATTCCAAGTTCCTCGGGGATGCTGTATCCAAGTCTAATTCTTTGGTTTGATGCGTAACCGGTGTTAATGCCAAACAGGTCGCTTGCCGTTACGCTTAACCTGCCTGAGAACGGAATACCACCAAAAATGGTTTGGGCTGTAAGGTTCTGGCTATCGGTTGAGTTATCGTACGATACAATTATGGCAGCAAATGCTAAAGGATTAGCAAATCTGCTAATGGAGTAGGGGTTGCCAAACAGATTAAGAATCACCTTTTTACGGAACGATAGGTCGAACAGGAAATTTGATGATTGTTGACTTACCCCAAAACCCTTTGCAGCCTTGCTTTCAATAGTGTGGTAACCAACAATAATTAGGTTGTATGGCTCTAGATTGGTAAGTAGGGTATCGTACTCTGCCTGCTCGGCTTCGGGGTTGATGGAGAAAGTATGCACGGCAGTGTAAAGCTCAAGCTGCTCCCGGAATGCATCGCCTTTATTTTCGCCAATTTCAATATAAGCAATCCTAAGAGTATCGAGCCCTCTAAGGGGAAGGATATTATTTGCATTGTGTATTACAGTAATTGCGTTTCGTATAATTTTCCGGCGGAGTACCTGCGAGTAAGGACTGTTTAAATCGTTATAAAGCCTATCAACATTAATTGGGCGGTATTTATTTAAACCAACCAGATACTTGGCCATAAGAACCTTTTTGCATTTAATGTTGATAAGTTCTTCGGGGATTTGTTCGCTTTTAATAAGCTGTTCAACTTTTTTAATAGTATTTTCAATCTCGCTTGGAAAGAGCAGTATGTCGTTGCCGGCCATAAGGGAACGTATGTTGGCATCAACCGGGTTGTAGAAATCAGCAACACCTTTCATATTCATGGCATCGGTAAATGCAAGGCCATTAAACCCAAGTTCGCCAAAAAGTTTTTGGCCAACAATGCGGGCCGATAGGCTGGCGGGCAAGAGGGTATCGGGTTCAAGGGAGGGAATTTTTAGGTGTGCAACCATAACACTGGCTACACCAGCAGCAAAAAGCTTTTTGAAAGGGTAGAGTTCTATGGAATCGATTCGGTTTGCGCTATGTGGCACCAGGGGTAGGGTTAGGTGTGAATCGTCGTAGGTGTCACCATGGCCGGGAAAATGCTTAGCACAAGCCAGAATACCATTTTCCTGTAGTCCTTTTGTGTAAGCCATGCCATGCCTGGTTACCATTTCCATGTCCTGACCAAAAGCTCTGGAGCCAATAACGGGGTTGAGCGGATTGGAGTTAATATCGATAACCGGTGCAAAGTTGATATGGATACCCATTCGTTTGAACTGATGGGCAATATCGGCTGCCATTTGGTAGGTTAGCAAGGTATCGTTGGTGGCACCAAGCGCCATTTGCCTGGGATACGAGATGGTGCTATCCAACCGCATTCCTAATCCCCATTCGGCGTCGATGCCAATAAGAAGGGGAACCTTTGCAAGCGATTGGTAGTAATTAGTTTGCCGTGCTTGACGGACAGGTCCACCCTGAAAGAATATCAACCCACCAATTCCTTGTTTTGATACAAGTTGCGAAATCTCCATTACATGGGAATCGTCCTTGTTGGAGTATGCAGCCACCATAAAAAGCTGTGCAATACGTTCCCTTAAGCTTAGGCTGTTGAAAACGGAATCGATCCAGCGCATTTGGCTGGCTGAATCAGCTTTGCTTATCAATGGGTTGCTTTGCTGTGCGCTAATTGTTTGAGCAAATATCAAAGGAAAAAATACCCAAAAAACACGTTTCATTTTTAATTGGTTAAGGCTCCGGTAATGCAAATATAGCATTAGCTGGAAATTGTGCCATTTTTTAAGCTGATTTTGTTGAGAAGGGTGGGAGTGGAGTTAAAAGTGAAAAGTTAAAAGAGGTTCGTGAACCGTGAACCGTGAGCCGTGAATCGTTAACCGTTATCCGTTAAACGTGAACCGTTAACCGTTAAAGGGGGGATACAAATTTTTTACACTTATTTCGTATAATGCCAAACCTTAGGTCAAATATCAGGTAATAAATATCACGAGCAACGAACAACCATCAACGAACAACCATCAACGAACAACCATCAACGAACAACGAATCCGCTATCCTTCCAGTTCCTCCATTTCTTTTTGGAGCGCAGCCATTTTAATGGCAGTGATTGCTGCTTCAACTCCCTTGTTGCCGTGTTTCCCTCCAGCGCGGTCGAGTGCTTGTTCAAGGTTATCGGTAGTTAGCACTCCAAAAATGAAAGGAATATTATAGTTCATGTTGAGTTCGGTAATTCCGTATGTTACACCCTGGCAAATAAAATCGAAATGGCGGGTTTCGCCCTGAATAACACAGCCAAGGCATATAACAGCATCCAAATCGGCATACTCGGCCATGAACTGTCCGCCAAGGGTTAACTCAAAGGCACCCGGAACGTGCTTTACAAGAATGTTTTCGTCGGTGGCGCCATGCTCAATTAGGGCGCTATAGGCACCCTCAAGTAGCTTATGGGTTACAGAATCGTTCCAATCCGAAACCACAATGCCAAACTTCATGTTCTTTGCGCTAGGCACCATGTTAGGGTCATAGCTCGATAGGTTTTTCAGATATGTTGCCATAGGATTTTTTTTCAAAGATACGAATTTGTAAAAAAATAAGGGGTGTTTAAAAGCACCCCTTAAATATAACTCTGTTTAGTCTTTACTTTCCCATCAGTGTGTTTATACGCGCAATATCTTTTTCAATATCGCGAGCCTCAATGCTCTTTGTAAAATCATTCTTGATGATATTGTAAAGGTCAAGGGCCTTATCGTACTGTTTGAGTTCCTCGTAAACCATTCCAGCCTTTTTCAGGAAAATTGGCGTGGTAAAATCATTCTTCTCGTAATTGGCGGCCTTAATATAAAACTTGGCAGCATCCTTTAGTTTGTTGAGTTCCACATAGCAATCGCCAATAGCGCCATAAGCAATTGGGGTAACCATTTGGTCGCCGGCATCAAACTTTTTTAGGTAATCAATGGCCTTTTGGTATTCACCAAGTTCCCTAAGGCAGATGCCTGCATAGTAATTTGCCAGGTTCCCGGTGCGGGTCATTCCGTACCTATCAGCTATAGTGGCAAAGCCTAAATCGTTCTCGTTACCATATAGTGCCAGGCGAAACGAATCCTGCTCAAAGTAATACTGAGCCTGGAAAATTTGAGAGCTAGCCTCGTTCTCCTTGGGCTGTAAGTAAAGTTTTTTGTAACCAAAATAGATAGCCACAATAGCTAAAATTGCTGCTACAATAATGGTAAGGCTCTTCTGGTTTTGCTCAATGAACTGCTCAGTACGGGTTAAAGCGTTGTCAATTGATTCTACAGTATCGGTTGTCTGCTGTTTCTTTTTATCTGCCATAACTAATGAATATTTATTTTTAACAAAGCAATCGCAAAAGTAATTGTTTTTGTAATATCTGAAAATTTTAGGCAAACATTTTCGGTTTAATTACCTTTGCAAATATTCATTTTTAGCTACTATGTATCTTAAAAGGCTAACAGCCATAAACTTTAAGTCGATAAATCAGCTTGATATCGAGTTTGATAATAAGATAAACTGCTTTGTGGGGAACAATGGTCAGGGTAAGACAAACCTGCTCGATGCAATATACTTCCTTTCCATGTGCAAGAGTTCGCTTTCGTCAACCGATTTACAGGTGATACGTCACGGACAGGATTTTTTTGTACTGCAGGGTTTTTACTCGCGCCAAGGTGTTGATGAGAGCATATATTGCGGGTTAAAGCAGGGCGAAGGGAAAATATTTAAGCGTAACGGTAAAGCCTACGAAAGGCTGGCCGACCACATTGGTTTTCTTCCGGTGGTTATGGTTTCGCCTGCCGATAATGAGCTGGTTGAGGGAAGTGGCGAGGAGCGCCGCAAGTATATGAATGGAGTTATTTCACAAATTGACCATATTTACCTCGATGAGGTTTTGCGCTATAACCGATTGCTTGCTCAACGCAACAGCCTGTTAAAAACCTATTCCCGTACCGCTTTTAGTTACGATTTGATTGAGGCTATTGACATACAGTTAGCGGAGTATGCTTCGGTAATCCACTCAAAACGCAAGGCGTTTGTGGAGCAACTTATTGGAATCCTCCAGGAGTACTATAACAAGGTGTCGGGCGGACAGGAAAAGGTTTCGTTGAGCTACAAGTCGCACCTGAACGATACCCCTGCCGAGACACTTTTTCGGGAGAATATCGAAAAGGACAGGGTTTTGCAGTACACCTCGGTTGGAATTCACCGCGACGACCTTACGCTTTTAATTGATGGATACCCCATTCGCAACGAGGGCTCTCAGGGGCAACAAAAAACTTACCTGATTGCACTTAAGCTTGCACAATTCGATTTCATTTCTAAGGTTGCAGGCATTAAACCCCTTTTGCTGCTCGACGATATTTTTGACAAGCTCGATACCGGCAGGGTGCATAGGTTAATTGATATGGTGGCAAATGATGGATTTGGCCAAATATTTATTACTGATACTAACAAGAATAGGCTCGAGGAGGTTTTGGCAAAGGTAACGTCGGGGTATCGCTTTTTTAGGGTTGATAATTCTGAGTTTGAACTGGTTGAGTCGAGGTAATCATGAGCGATCACAACACAAAATCGTTGGGCGAAGCCATAAAGGCTTTCATTGATGCCATGAAGTGGAACGATAACTTTAATCAGGCATCAATCCGTTCCGATTGGGAAAGAATTGTAGGCCGCGATATAGCCATGCATACAACCGATATCCAATTTAAGGAAGGGATATTGACCCTAAGCCTAAATTCAGCCGCTCTAAGGCAGGAACTGCATATGCGCAGGAAGGATTTGCTTACCCATATCAATGAGTACTTTGGGAGCGAAGTGGTAAAAGAGATTAGGGTGAAGTAAAAACCCCACAGCCTTTGTGGGGTTTGTTGTACTAAGGGCGGAGTGCACTCATCAGCAAGTCGTAAACATGTTCGCGCCTATCCTCAAGGAATTGAGCCATTTGCTCATTGCTCAATGTCATTCTATAACCAATTAGCCACTTAATGGCAAACGGGAAGAGGATTAACGAGATCATGCTAACAAAGAACTGTTCCGGGTCAACCTTTCGAATATTGCCCAGCTCAGCCTCGTGTTTAAGCTGGTTTGAAAAAGTTTCGGTGTTGTAAAGGGTATGAACCGCTTTTAGTCTTGATGCCTGTTCGGCATTCCTATGAATAATTGAAAGTACAAAGGGAACAAGCAAGGGATCTTCAGTTAATATATCGATGTAAGTATTGATATAAACCTTAATCTTTTCTGCAAGTGGCATGTCGGCATTAAGTATTTGCCTGATTTTTTGTCCATTATCCTTGATGGATTGCTCAAAGATCTGCTCAAGTAAGTTCTCCTTACTCTGAAAGTAGTAGTTCATGAGCGATAGATTAACGCCGGCTTTGGATGCAATTTCACGTACGCCAACTCTATCGACTCCCTTTGCAATAAACAACTCCCGAGCTGTTTCCATCAACTTTAAACGGGTTGCGTTTCCGTGTTTGGTATCCATACTCTTTTAAGTTTTTCTCAAAATTATTAAAATCTGTTTAAAATAAACATATGTTTTAGGTTTAAGTTTTTTAAAATTGTTTTAAAATTGTCAAGGTAAATAATTGAATTGAAATGGTTGCAATAAAAAATCCATACGAGGGTTTGCCAGAGCACGGCTGTTTTTGCTGCTCCAGTAAGAATCCTATTGGTTTAAAGCTCAGCTTTTGGTACGATGAAACTAATCAAACCGTTGAAACCCGTTGGTTACCTGAGCTAAATTATCAGGGTTACCACGGTGTTTTGCATGGTGGCATTCAATCGACCCTAATGGACGAGGTAGCAAGCTGGTGCATATACATACTTGAAGGTACAGCGGGAGTTACCCACAGCATGGAGATTGTTTACAGTAAGCCGATGCTAATTGGTAAAGGCCAAGTGGTAGTTCGAGGCCGAATTGATAATCGTGAAAAACGTTTGGTAACCGTGCATGTTGAACTTTTTGATGGAGAAAGCAACCTTTGCACTACCGGTAAAATAAAATACTTTGTTTTTCCAACCGAAATCGCCAAGTCAAAGTATGGATATCCCGGCAGAGATGCATTTTTGGACGGAGGTGAGTAGTGACAAAATAGTAAAGGTTCGAGAACCGTTAGCCATAAACCGTTAGCCGTAAACCGTTAAACGTTTTGGCATTAAGTGTTTACTATCTTTCCAGAATAGTATTTCAGTATACTGTCAACTATCAACCATCAACCATCAACTACCAACCATCAACTACCAACCGTCAACTATCAACTATACTCAACGTAACTCTTTTGCAAAGCCAACGTCCACACGCTTTTAGCAATTATTAACACTTCTAAAGTAGCCTTTGAGCAGCATTAGGCGTCATATATGCGTCATTTGGTTAAAATAACTATTTTACCTATGAAGCATAACCTTACCGCATGCTCAATGTTGATGGCAGCAATGATTACTTTTTCATTCAATACATTGTTGGCCCAGGAAATGTCAAAAAATACATGCACAGCGTTACATGTTAATCCCCATCCCCCTATAATTGATGGGGCATTGAACGATGAGGTTTGGCAAAAAGATAATTGGTGTAGTGGATTTACCCAGCATGAACCCCATAATGGTGCTGAACCATCGCAGCAAACGGAGTTTATGATTACGTACGATAACGATTACCTTTATGCTGCTTTCCGGTTGCACGATACAGAGCCCGATAAAATTGTAGCACGCGTTACCCGTCGCGATGATATTGAGGGCGATTTTGTTGCAGTAGGTATTGATTCCTACTTTGACAAACGCACCGCATTTATTTTCTGCGTTTCAGCTTCCGGCACAAAGATGGATATGGTCATGACCGAGAATGGTGATAGGGAAGACCCTAACTGGGATCCAATTTGGTGGGCTAAGACTGCACGGAACCCGAACGGTTGGACTGCCGAAATGAAAATTCCCCTGAACCAGCTCCGATTCTCAGCAGCCGATGTTCAAACCTGGGGTATTCAGGTGGGGCGTCACCTTTATAGGAATCAGGAAACCGATTTCTGGCAGCATGTTCCTAAGGATGCGCCTGGTTTCGTGCATCTTTTTGGCGAGCTACATGGCCTGAAAGGCCTAACACCCAAGCGTCAGGTTGAGATTGCACCCTATGTTGTAACCAAAACAGAAAGCTTTAAACCCGAAGAGGGGAACCCTTTCATGACCGGAAGGCGCAATGGTTTGAATGCCGGAGTTGATGCCAAAATTGGCTTAACCAATAACTTTACCCTTGATTTAACGGTAAATCCCGATTTTGGTCAGGTTGAGGCCGATCCCGCTGTGATAAATCTTACTGAATTTGAGACCTACTTTGAGGAGAAACGTCCCTTTTTCATTGAGGGGAGCAACCTGCTTAACTTTCCGTTGATGTTTGGCGATGGCGACCTGGCTACAAACAATCTATTTTACTCCCGAAGAATTGGTAGAGCACCCCAGCATTACCCCGATTTGGGCGATAACGAATACGCACGGGTACCTTCAAACTCAACTATTCTTGGGGCTGCCAAGCTAACCGGCCGATCAAGTAGTGGTTTATCGGTTGGTCTGCTGCAAAGTGTTACAGGTAATGCATGGGCAAATATCGATTCTGCTGGCAACCGCAGCCATGAAATGGTTGAACCGCTCACAAACTATACCGTTGTTTCCGCAAAACAGGAATACAATGAGGGTAATACAATAGTTTCGGGAATGGTTACCTCAACCAATAGAGCACTATCGGGAATAATGGCCGATGAGTACCACCGTAATGCTTTCTCGGGGGGAGTGGATTTAATGCATTTATGGGCAAATAAAAAGTACATGGTTGAAGCCAAGCTATACGGGAGTCACGTTAATGGAAGCAAGGATGCTATTCTGCTAACCCAAACCAACTCATCCCACTATTTTCAACGCCCCGATATTAAACATGTGAAGATAGACTCATCCAGAACGTCACTTACCGGAACTGGGGGTGTGCTTCAATTCGGCAAAGTGGGCGAGGGACATATACGCTACATGGCTGCTGTTGCTTGGCGTTCGCCTCAGCTGGAAATAAATGATATTGGTTATGTTCAAAATGTTGATGATATATTCCAGGTTATCTGGGTTGGGTTGCGATACTGGGAACCTACTAAGGTTTACAGGTCGTTGAATGTGAATATTAACCAATGGACAGGCTGGAATTTTGGTGGCGAATCAACCTATAAGGGCGGAAACATAAACCTGAACCTTCAGCTGCCCAACTACTGGTATGTTGGGGGAGGTATTAACTGGAATGGCGAAAACCTTAGTGTATCGGAACTTAGAGGCGGCCCTGCTCTAAAATTACCCGGGGGATGGAACTACTGGCTTAGCCTTAACTCCGATGGACGGAAGAAATTAATTGTTGGTGTAAGCAATAGTGCCTATATAGGCAATTACAATAGCTCTGTAAGCCATAATTACTCATTGTCATTGACATACAAACCTCTAAAAAGTTTACTGCTAAGGGTTAGCCCATCGTACTCGTTCAGTAAAAGTGAACTTTCCTATGTGGATAACATAAGTACTGTGAGTGATACAAGGTATGTTAGGGGACATCTGAATAGGAACACCTGGGTGATGTCGTTACGGGTGGAGTATAGCATTAACCCTGAACTGTCAGTTCAATACTATGGTAGGCCATATTTTACAAGCGGTAAGTATTCCCGATTCAAGTATATTACTCAGCCCAGGGCCCAAAAGTATACCGATAGGTTTTTGACATATACCGATTCACAGATAAGTTATGACGCCGACAATGAGGTATATCTGGTAGATGAAAACACCGATGGCACAACCGATTACTCATTTGACAATAGGAATTTCAATTACTTGAACCTACAGTCAAACCTGATTATTCGGTGGGAATACCGCCCCGGTTCCACAGTTTACTTTGTATGGACCCATGGGAAAGAAAATTTTGAATCGGTTTACAGCAATTCCATTGGCAACGATATTGATAACCTTTGGGACTCGCACCCGCACAACATATTCTTGGTTAAGTTTTCGTATCGATTTAATTAAAGCAAAGATACCGCAATGTATAGCCGGAATTTGTATCCGGCTTTTTTTATTTTATCCCACGTCGGTTTAACTGTTCTCTTTTCTTCTAACTTCCTCTAACTTCCTCCCATTCCCAATATTCCGACTCATTCCTGCCTTAAGTCTCTCGTTTCACGTTTAACGGTTCACGGTTCACGGTTCACGGTTCACGGTTCACGGGCTCAAACTTCCACTAACTTCGTCCCATTCCTACTACGTTAGTATGCAATATTTTTAGGTGACTTTGAACAACACCCTAACAAATTCGTTAATATCTTGGTCAATGATTAAATTGACTTTGAAATGAAAAAGCTAACGTATGTGTTAACCCTTTCGGCCTTAGCCCTAACCTTAATGTTGGGCTGTAAGGCACAAAAACCAGTTGAAACTATGAGTGCTAAAACCGAAACCGTAACCTTAGGAGCTGGATGCTTCTGGTGTGTTGAGGCAATTTTTAGTAGAGTGAATGGTGTTGTTAAGGTAGAATCGGGTTATTCTGGTGGTCACGTTGTAAACCCTACCTATCAGGAGGTTTGTACCGGCAATACTGGCCATGCCGAGGTGGTTCAGGTAACCTTTAACCCCGATATAATACCCTTTGCCAAAATACTTGAAATCTACTTTAAAACCCACGATCCAACTACCTTGAACCGACAGGGCGCCGATATTGGAACACAGTACAGGTCGGTAATTTTTTACCATACTGAGGACCAAAAGGCTACAGCCATAGAAATAAAAAACCAGCTCGATGCCGCTGGCATCTGGAGCTCGCCAATAGTAACTGCCATTGAGCCCTACAAGAACTTTTACAAGGCCGAAAATTATCACCAGAACTACTACGAGGGCAATAAAAACCAACCCTACTGCCGAATGGTAATAACACCCAAGCTGGAAAAGTTCGAAAAGGTTTTTAAGGAATATCTAAAAAAGTAGTAGTTGTTTATATTGAATTTATAAGTTAAAATCCATAAGTTTAAACCTGCTCCTCTTATTTGTTTTATAGCGTTTTGCGCAATTAAACCAGTGTTGATAAATGTGTTAAAAAAACACCTTGACATTTTTTTTATTTTTTTAAAAAATGCACTAACTTGCAGGTAGGTTAAAAAAGGTGTTGACATGAAGCCAAAAAAGTTGTACTTTTGCACCCCCAAAAAAACGACCCCATTTTCAGCTAAAAAGTTTAAAATATTGTTAAATGATTATTATAATCGATTGATAAACAGGATTTTGGAAAAAGTACTGTCAGGTAGTAAAGTCCACTAAAACAAGGATTAAGACGTGGGACAGTAATTATGGTTTGAGGCTCCCAAGTAGTCAGGTAGTAAAGTCCACTAAAACAAGGATTAAGACGATTTCACTCAATGTGGTTTGAATTAATCCAGCCTTTGGTCAGGTAGTAAAGTCCACTAAAACAAGGATTAAGACCCCTGGATTCATTCCATAAGTTAAGTTGAGGATCAAGTCAGGTAGTAAAGTCCACTAAAACAAGGATTAAGACATTTTTTTTGTAACTTTTATACCCTAAACTTTATTAGTCAGGTAGTAAAGTCCACTAAAACAAGGATTAAGACCAATAAAGGAGATTTTTATTATTTCTCCAAACCTTTGCGTCAGGTAGTAAAGTCCACTAAAACAAGGATTAAGACATTGTCTGATTTGGATTTTAGACACTCCCAAAACTTGGTCAGGTAGTAAAGTCCACTAAAACAAGGATTAAGACCTAGAAAAAACTCCAGTTATTTCTTTATCCTTAGCAGGTCAGGTAGTAAAGTCCACTAAAACAAGGATTAAGACGCACTTCTCAGTTGCTTTTTATTCATATAAGGTAATAAGTCAGGTAGTAAAGTCCACTAAAACAAGGATTAAGACTCTTATTCCTTCTCACGGTTTGCCGAGAGCCTGAGAGGTCAGGTAGTAAAGTCCACTAAAACAAGGATTAAGACGGAGTGGGTGATTGGGTCATAGCTTTGCCACTGGAACGGTCAGGTAGTAAAGTCCACTAAAACAAGGATTAAGACTTGTGGTCCTGTAAATGTAGGACCCCGGGAATAC
>Ga0208196_1000593_pt1 | contig 46180 bp, 43 predicted proteins | sample AD_JPNNA7_MetaG_FD_184443 | JGI IMG/M metagenome (GOLD analysis project Ga0208196, IMG submission 184443) | Active sludge microbial communities of municipal wastewater-treating anaerobic digesters from Japan - AD_JPNNA7_MetaG (SPAdes) (version 2) | ecosystem: Engineered > Bioreactor > Anaerobic...
CTGCTCTAGCAGGCCGGGGGTGGATGCTGGTGAATGGTGGATGGCTCATGGCTCGTGACAGCTTTACAGAACCCTGCCCAACCGGCAATGTCGTCATACCGGCGAAAGCCGGTATCCAGTGTTATCAGGTGCTTTGGGGATTCCGGGTCAAGCCCGGAATGAATGGAGGAAGTATTATGCAAAGCATCTCCTTCAGTCCCTTTTTCCTTTTGTCAGCGGGCTGATGTCGGATGCATCCGGCGAGAAGCGCGGGGGGAGTAATCACCGCGATGGAAAAATAAAGAAGTGAGGATATGAAATGGAAGTTAAGGGAAAAGTAATTATTGTGACAGGCGCGGCCTCCGGCATCGGCCGTGGGTTGTGCCAGAGGTTCGCCAAAGAAGGTGCCCAAGCCGTTATCGCGGCAGACGTCAACGAGGCGGGCGCGAAAGAGACAGCGGCTGAAATTAAAGGAGATGCCCTGCTGTGTGATGTGAGCAAAGAAGATGATGTGATCCGACTGGCAAAATTTGCCCGGGATAAATACGGGCGGGTGGATCTCGTTTGTTCCAACGCGGGAATTCTCGGTGCACCCGGCGGCTATGAAGTGGCCAACGATATATGGCAGCGTATCTGGGAAATCAACGTGCTGGCGCATGTATTTGTGGCACGGGCGGTTATCCCGGATATGATCAGACAGGGAGGCGGCGCGATCATGATTACCGCCTCGGCGGCGGGGCTTTTAAGCCAGATCGGCTCCTTACCCTATTCGGTAACGAAGCATGCCGCTGTGGGGCTGGCCGAGAACCTCTCTATCACTTACGGGGATCAGGGTATTCAGATATTTTTGCTGTGCCCGCAGGCGGTCGAGTCGGAGATGACCCGCGGCTATGCGGGCGGAGGAGTAGCCGGCGTGGATGGACTGATGAAAGTGGAGCAACTGGCGGATGCGGTGATGGAGTCATTTGCCGCCGATGAATTTTTGATTCTGCCCCATAAGGAAGTCAAATCCTATATGCAACGCAAGGCGGCGGATTACGACCGGTGGCTCAAAGGCATGAGAAGCCTGCAGCAAAGGTTTGTATCAGGAGGGCCCCTGAAGAAATAAAAACACACAAAATGGTGCCGGCGGCACACGCTGTCCGGAGACGGCGCGTGCCGCCGGCCCGCCGCCTGGGAGGGAGGCAGATATGAACCGGGATGAGTCGTGTGCGATGGTGGATAATATCCGCGATCTGGAACAGGCGCTGGCCAGAAGCCCCAGGGTAGTGGCCATGGTTTATGTGACATGGTGCCCTTTTTGCCGCAAGGCCCTGCCGGCTTTTGAAAAGCAGGGGCTTACCGGCGAGGCCAATCTCCTTCTGATTGCCGACGACGAGGAGCGTGTCGCTGATTTGTACGGGATTGATGTCTTTCCGACGCTTGTGCTCTTTGAAAAAGGCACGATTGTCAAGCGCCTGGACGGCAAGCCCGGCCTGGGGCTAAATGAGGAGCAGATTGCCGATTTCGTCGCATCCTGTGCCGGGCCGTGACGCGAAGGCACAAAAAGCATCGCCGCTTTGGCTTCAGCGCGGCGGCTTGTCCCGCTCCATGCGACGATTACGATAAGAAGAAAACATTTTTGGAGGATAGATATGGATTTAAAATATTTGCTGCTGTCAGTGAGCGAGAAGGTGGCCACTGTAACCATCAACCGGCCCGACAAGGGGAACGCTCTGGCGCCGCAGGTGCTCGAAGAAGTGGTCACCTTGTTTACGTCGCTTGCAGGGCGTGACGATGTGAACGTGGTGGTGCTCACCGGCGGTGAAAAATACTTCTCCGCCGGTTTCGATTTGAACGAGATCCGCAAGCTCGAGAAGATCTCCAACGAGGCCTACATTAATTTGTTTCATCGGGCTTACCGCGCCATTTTGTTTTGTCCGCAGCCGGTCATCTGCGCCGTGGGCGGAGCGGCGATCGCGGGCGGGTTTGATCTCACGCTCATGTGCGATATCCGCTACGCCTCTGAGCGTGCTAAATTCGGGCAGCGCGAAATTGTGCTTTCACTGACGCCGGTGATGGATCCGCTGTGGCGCATCATCGGGCTGGGCCGCGCCAAGGAGGTGGCTCTTACCGGTCGCATCTATGACGCCTACGAGGCGGAAAAAATGGGCTATGTCAGCAAGGTCTTTCCCGAAGGGAAACTATTGGAGTCGGTGGCTGAAATAGCCCGAGAAATGGCCACCTACGACCATGGCTGCCTCAAAGAAACAAAGGCCCTTTCCAATAAGGTGCTCAGCGAAGACCTCGACGGAGCGATGCGGGTCCAGGAGTGGCTCTTCAGAACCTATATCGGCTCGGAAGACAATCATCAGCGCATCGACGCTCTCCAGGCGAAACTGGCGGCCGCCAGAAAAAAATAAACCCGCGGCAGCGTCAATCCTTTAAAGGACTTTATCTGGCCCCGCCGTGGTGAATTCGGCGGGGCTTTTTTGAAACGATATGAATTTATTATTCTTGTGCGCCTCACCCCGCTTTCCTTTGTAAAATTATGCTCCGCCCTGTCTTTGGCCAGCCCGAAAGCCGTGGCTTTTACAAAAATTCCCGAAGCCCTGCAGCCGCTTCTCGTTATCCGAGTAAAAACGAGCAGATGCGACTTTTTTAGACCTTGTTCTACAAATATCATCCCAAAATCATAGTCAGACTATAAAATAAAATAATACTTGACAGTGAGACTATGATGATGTAGCTTAAGAACCAAGAGAGAGGTGTTGTAATGGCTGATCACGCCCGGCCCAAAACCAGAAAAGACCGCATTATGGACGCGGCCTTGCGTATTTTTGCCGAAAAGAGTTTTGCTGACGCCACCATTTCCGAAATAAGCAAAGAAGCAGGTGTTTCCGAAGCGACCATTTATGAATATTTCGGAACCAAAGAAGATCTTCTTTTTGCCATCCCCGAGAAAATCTCCAATGACACGTTTGAAGAATCGCAAATGGTTCTTCCTTACATCAAAGATGCGGAGGGCAGGCTGCGCGCCATCATGTACAGTTATATTCGTTTGTATCACGGCAATCCCGATTATTCGGCGCTGGTTCTGCTGCAGTTGATGTCCAACAAACGATTTCGTCAGACAGCCGCTCACGCAGCCATACGCCGTGCCGCTCACGGTCTTTTGGATTGTATCCGCGAAGGTATCGCCGATGGCACATTCCGTAAAGATGTGGACGCCTACCTGGTGCGCTCTATGTTGATGGGCACGATTGAACATGTTTTTATCCACTGGCATATGCAGGGGATGCCGGATGAGCGCAAGACAATGGTGGATATGCTGGACCCCTTTCTGGAACTGGTTTTTAACGGTATTCGAGCCAAAAAAGAAGAAGACGCTGTTTTGCTGCGTGTGAAGTTGGAAGACACCCGGTCGCTCGGGCGCCTTCTTGAAAGTGAAGGAGAACAGAAAACTAAAACAACAACGAAACATCAGAAAAAACCAATAAAGAAAAAGGAGAAAGAAAAATGAGGACAAAACAGGAGTATATTAATGGTCTGAAGAAGATGAAAAGAAATATTTACTTTGACGGCCAGCTCATTGATCGTGATGATGAATTGCAGATGCCCTGTCTGGACGTTATCGGAACGACTTATGATGAAGCCGCCAAGCCGGAAAATGAGTCCCTGATGACGGCCACCTCCCATCTGACCGGAGAGAAGATCAACCGCTTCAATCACATTCACATGAGCACGACAGACCTGCATAGAAAACAGGACATGACCCGGATGCTGTGCCAGAAAGTGGGCGGCTGCATCCAGCGCTGCATGGGAATCGACGCCACCAACGCTATTTATAATGTTTCTTATGAAGCGGATAAAGTGCATAACGGCGCCACCCAATACCATGAGAATTTCAAAAAGTGGCTTATCCGTTTCCAGAACGAAGATTTGGTCGGTTGCTGCGCCCAGACGGATGTGAAAGGCGACCGTATGCTGCGGCCCGCGGATCAGCCCAACCCCGGCTCATACGTGTATATCAAGGAAAGGCTCAAAGACGGCATCGTTGTCGAAGGCTGCAAGCTTCATATTTCCGAAGCGTCGGTCGCCGACGAGGTGCTGGTAGTGCCGACCCGCGCCCTGCGTGAAAAAGACAAAGACTACGCCGTGTCTTTCGCCATCCCCGGCGACTGGGACGGCCTCAAGCAGGTGGTTTCGATACATAACTATCGTCCCCGCGCCCATTACAAACGCGGTTTTATGCCCGGCGCCACGGATTCCTACATGATTTTTGACAACTGTTTTGTCCCGTGGGAGAGAGTCTTCCTGGCCGGCGAACACCAGCACGGCGGCATTTTGGCGCTATTGTTCGCCCTGTTCCACCGCCATTCCTACTCCGGCTGCAAACCGGCCATCGGCGATGTCATTCTTGGCTCGGCGGCACTGGCGGCGGAAGTCAACAATATCCATAAAACGGAACACGTGCGTGAAAAACTGGCGGAAATTATCATGACTTCCGAGCTCGGTTATGCGGCAGGCTACACAGCCTCCGACCTGGGCAAGCCGGAAGTTTACATTCCCGGCTTAGGCTTTGTGCCATTCGGTCCTGGGTCTTTTATTCCGCATTCCATTTACTGTAACGTCGGCCGCTGTCTGACCGGCGAGGCGGTTTTCAGAGAAGCGGAAATTCTGTGCGACATCTCCGGTGGTGTGACAGCGACTTTCCCGTATGAGAAAGACTTTGCCAACCCGGATATCGCCGATCTGCTTTTGAAATACACCAAGCGTAACCCGAATATGTCCGCAGAAGATCAGGCGCAGTTCTGGCGCTACCTGGGCGACAACCTGTGTTCCGCAATGGGCGGCATCGCCAACCTGGGCAACTATCACGGCGGCGGCTCCCCCATCATGGAGCAGATTGCCATCACCACGCAATACGATATCGAATCACGAAAGAAGCTGGTGAAATACATTGCCGGCATGAGCGGCGGCGATCGCGAGGCGTTGGCCAAGGATAACTTCAACAACAAGCCGATTGACAAGTAAACGGAGTATACCAGCCGGTTTGTTTCCCGGCAAAGAAAAGCATCGCCCTGCCCGCTGGTTTAAATACCGGCGGGCAGGACTGAGCTGACGTTTATACTAACATCCAGGAGAATAACGCCATGTTCGATCTGAATCAATTTTCACTGAAGGATAAAGTTGCGCTCGTCACCGGCGGGGGTCGGGGTATCGGTCAGGCCATCGCCTTTGGTTTTGCCCGGGCGGGTGCGAAAGTCGCTATTACCAGCCGCAAAGCGCCGGATCTGGAAGCAACCGCCTGCCAGATGGAAGAAGTGGGTTGTGAAACGCTGGTGATACCCGCCCATCTGGGCAAATTCGATGAAATTCAGCGAGTGGTGGATACTGTGCTGCAAAAGTTCGGCCGTCTCGATATTCTGGTCAACAATGCAGGCGCCAGTCCCGCCATCGCCTCCGTGCTGGACACTGACGAACGCCTGTGGGAGACGATCATGAACGTCAACCTCAAAGGGGTTTATTTTATGAGCCAGGCGGCCGCCAAGGTCATGAAAAAACAGGGGGGCGGGAAAATTATCAATATCGCTTCCATTGACGGAGTGAACCCCGAACCGGGGGTGAGCGTCTATTCCGTTTCGAAGGCGGGTGTCCGCCAGATTTCCCGCGCCTTCGCCATGGAGCTGGCCCGGGATAACATTCAGGTGAACACGATTCTGCCGGGGCCGATTGAAACAAAGATGCTCAATTCGCACTGGTTCCACCTGACCCCGGAAGAGGCGGCCAAGGAACGCGAAAAACTTTGTGCACATTTGCCCACCTGTCGGATCGGCCATCCGGACGAAATTGCCGGCGCGGCCATTTATCTGGCCTCCGAGGCATCAAGCTATACCTCCGGTACAGAGATCATCGTCGACGGAGCCCTCCTGCTTAGTACCCACCTTTAGTTTTGACGTCCGCTCACCAGGTAATTCAGGTATCCGGCAAATCGATATTCCCGGGGCTCGGGCCCCGGGAATAAAATTAAGTCCACGGCCGGGGCCGCTATAATTTATATGTAAAGATGCCAGGCAGGCACCCCTGCGTGTCAGAAACGCACCCCTGAATGAAACGGTCGTTTTATTTTACAACGAGCGTTATAATATTCTTGACCATGATTATGAGCTGTGCTACTTTATCATGGTCATTTTGATTGACGAGGCTGGGTTGTGTTCATCATAATTCGTCACGCAAATGGAGATTAAATCGATTAAAAACAGGAGGAGTTTATGAACAGAGAAGTAGTATTTGTTGACGGAATGAGAACGGCCTTCGGCACACTGGGGCGGACCTTAAGCGGCATTATGGGCGAGGAGCTCGCCGGTGCCTGCATTAAAGGCCTTGTTCAGAGATCCGGGATTGTCGAAAGAGGAGGCGTGGTGGATTGCTGCTTTATGGGATCGGCCATCGGTCCTCTGACGGCGATCAATGGTGCGCGCTGGCCGGTTCTGGCCGCCGGCCTGCCGGATACCACTTCGGCCTCTTACGTCGAAATGCAGTGCGGCTCGGCAATCGACTCCATCAATCATGCCGCGTGGAAAATACTGGCCGGTCAGGCCGACGTTATCATTGCCGGCGGCTACGAATCCTATAGCAGTGCGGCGGCACGTTTCCCTATGAACACGCCGCCCTTCCGCATGATTCCACCGCTGCCGGTGCTTATGTCTTTGGCCCCTACACGTGATGAGGCAACCATGAACATGGGGCTTACCGCGGAGAAGTTGCAGAAGATGTATAACATTTCTCGGGAAGCCCAAGATGAATTTGCCTTTCGCAGTCAGATGAGAACGAAAAAGGCGATGGAATCAGGCTTCTGTGCGCGCGACATTGTCCCGATAAACATACCGGCTCAGAAAAAAACGCCTGCTTATGATTTTGTGGTTGATGAATTTCCCAAGGGTGACACGACAATGGCAGGTCTGGCCAAGCTGCCGCCCGCCTTCATTAAAAGCGGAACGGTTACGGCCGGAAACGCTTCCGGCCGCAATGACGGTGCAGCTTTTGTTTTGATGATGACCAAAGAGAAGGCCCAGCAGCTTGGCTACAAGCCGTGGGCGAAGTGGCTGGCGGGCGGCGACCAGGGTGTTGATCCCACCATTATGGGCATTGCCCCGGCCTACGCTGTTCCCAAAGCGCTCAAAATGGCTGGTCTGAAAATGAGCCAGATAGATGTTATGGAGTGCAACGAAGCATTTGCGGTTCAGAACCTGGCAGTTGCCGCTGAGCTGGAAAAGCAACTGGGCGAGAAGGTCGATTGGGAAAAATGGAATCCCAACGGCGGAGCAATCAGCTACGGCCACCCCAACGGTGCGTCCGGCGCACGGATCGGGATTTTCACCATGCGCGAGCTCATGGACAAGGGCGGCAAATACGGCTGCTTCAGTTCCTGCTGCGGCGGTGGCCTGGGAGTTGCCTGTGTTGTCGAAAACCTGACATTCTGAACGGTGCGGCATTTTTCCCAAAACGATAAAAAATAAATTCATGCCGTCTGTGCCGCCGGGTTCGGATGAATCTGGCGGTTTTTTCTTCCTTCCGTCGATAATTGCTTGATATCATTGGCCTGTTATGTCGAAAATAGTTAAATTACGCTTGACAGACAAATGTAATTAGGTTAAAGACCCGCACATTGATTAACTAAGCGCAGGAGGAGATGCATTTGGCAACACATAAATCGGCAGAAAAACGAGATCGCCAGAGCAAGGCACGTAAGCAACGCAATATGTCGGCGAAAGCCGCCGTCAGAACAAAAGTCAAAGCCGTTGCCGCGGCAGTGAGCGAAAAAGACAAAGAAAAGTCGGCCGGTGCGCTAAAGGCGGCGGCTCCGGCGCTTGCCAAGGCGGCCGCTAAGGGTCTTATTCACAAGAAAAACGCTGCCCGTAAAATTTCCCGCCTGACCAAAAAAGTGAACGCCCTTTAAGATGTTAACCTGAGGGGCAGGCTGCCCGGTCTGCTCCGTCTTTTTTCCCACATTCCTTTTTGCATGTATTGAGCTTGAAGCATCAGGCTGTGTGTGTCACGAGCGAAAGACATTTGCGCTCTCCTAACCCATAGATATTTACATTTTCACCTGTTTTCCCTCCAGGTCGATGACGGTGATTTCCGGTGGAGCGAAAACGCGAACGGGCGGGCCCCATGTGCCGGAGCCGCGACTGATATATAGAAGGCCGCCGGAGGTGAGTCGGTGCAGACCATGAATCTTTGGGAAGTATAATTTTACGACCAGTCCGAACGGGAAAATCTGGCCGCCATGAGTATGACCGGAGAGCTGCAAATCAAATTTGGTCTCCCCATCAACGCGCGGTTGATGTTTTAAAAGCAGTGTAAAATTATCTTGCTTTTTGCGAAGTTCATTTTTAAAAACTTCTCTTTTTTTTGCATTGGCTATTGTGAGGCCGGTGATGTCATCCTGGCCGTAAATGGTGATGCCTGCGGTCTGCGTCATGGAGTCACGCAGCAAATCAAATCCAGCCGCCTTGGTAAATTCGATGGAGCGCTTCAGTCCTGCATAATACTCGTGGTTGCCTAAAACTGCATATTTCCCATAGGGGGCCTCTATGGAGGCAAAATATTTCGCCTCATGCATGATATTATCCAGTTCGCCGTCGAGCAGATCGCCTGTGGAAACGAGAATGTCGGGCCTGGCGGCGCAAATTTTTTCCAGAAGATCAGCCAGCCGATTTTCGCGAATGATGATTCCAACATGCACATCGGAGATCTGGACAATCCTCAGTTTTCCTCCGTTAGGGAGAATGTGATTTGTGGTAAGCGCCAGGTGCCTGACGCGCAGATGCTGTGCGTCAAAATAACCGTAGATGACCAGTCCGGCTGCGGCCAATACGGACAGATAGAAAGTGGCGGTCTTAAGAGCCAGTCTTGCCGCATCCGGGACAAAAAGTTTGTGGACGATGCGGACGAGTTCAGTGGAAATACTCAAAAAGAAGAAAAGAAAGACAAAGGCCATCCAAACGTAGCCGATAGAAGCCAGCGCCCGTGCCAGGCCCTCCCAGTGGAATGATTCCAGTATTCTAATCAGTATGGGTGCGAAGATGAGGACAATGACGGCCACGAGAATCACGCTCTGTGCCAGACCCGATAAATTGAGAATAGTTCGCGCTCGGAAAAAGAAGTAAAAATTAATGCTGCCGTAAAGGCAAAAAAAAGTCAGTAGAAACAAAATCATAGTGCACCCAGGCTCATTTACTGGTGAGAAGCTAGCTAAAAACGATTGTAAAGTCAATTGCCGCCACAACCCGAATCCTAACCGGTTGTTAGTCTGTGGCGCGCTTCGTGCTTTAATTGGCTGCTCGTGGTGGACTTTCAAATGGCCGTTCGTGCTGAGCGCGTCGAAGCATGAACGGGCAACCACGAACCACAAGCTATTCGCCATCCACCATTCATCCAACCCTCTAACCCTCTAAACTTCTAATCATCTAATCTGCTAACTCTCCACCCCCGTCCCGCTAAAGCAGGCCGCCCCCTTCGACGGGCTCAGGGCAGGCTTCGACAAGCTCAGGGTGAACGGTGGACAAGAAGGGTGCGCTTCTCGCTTTAATTGGCTGCTCGTGGTGGACTTTCAAATGCCCGTTCGTGCTGAGCGCGTCGAAGCATGAACGGGCAACCACGAACCACGAGCTAATCGCTATCCACCATTCATCCAACCCTCCTTTCGCTTGCGATATCATTACTCATGTGCCAACAGGTGGTGATTTGCTGTTGACAAGCTCATCCCCTTGATATAGATACGTCATCTCTTCGGGAAGGCCGATGTAGCTCAGCTGGCAGAGCAACTGATTCGTAATCAGTAGGTCCGCGGTTCGAATCCGCGCATCGGCTCCACGTCATAGAATCCCTCCGCCATTTTGGCATATGAAGGTTTGTGTCAAATAACAGTACAAGTGATTGTCTGTTTTGGGGGATTGATTATTTCCGCTTTAATATTTTATGCTTACATATTGAAGGACCAATTTTGGCCTTGACTCATTTTCTGGTATGGTTTAATTTTAATGTGTTTGCGATTCTTTGACATGCGTTGGGGATATTTCAGGATTAGCCTCGTTGATGTGACTTCGGCAACAATGTTTTTGCCGATATAAGATGAATTCGAACAGGCGGGATGAAACGGGCGATCATGCAGATGTTTTCCACAAAGCTTTTGATTTGTCAGTGAATAACGAAAATTAAAAGGAAGGTCGGTTATGACAGACAGCTCAGGACTTGCTGAACTGCAAAATATTCTCCGTTTGGAAAAGGGGCTGCAGGATGTGACCGGCAGCATCAACAGCGCGCAGAATATAAAAGAAATATTGATCAACAGCCGCCCTCTGATTGTCGATCTTTTTCAGGTGGAGGCCGCACATATCTATGTTGCCAATAACAAAAATAAAAAAGAGATCATGACCCTGTTGCAGGTGGACGGCCAAATTAAAGAAAGAAAAACTGTCGTGAGCAATGAGACCATCCCCGGGTATGTAACCAATACGGGACGGATGCTCAACATTTCAGACTTCAGCAATAATTTGCAAATCAATCAGTATTCAGATCTTCTTTTGGATTCCAACAGAGACTCCCGGTTCGGCGTCAATATCCGTCAAATTCTGGCCATGCCGATTGTCTACGGTGGAGAAATTATGGGGGCCATTGAAATTATCAACAGAAAACAGGGCGACGGGCAGTTCAGTGACGAAGAGCCGGTGCTCCTGCAGGAAATTTCCGAGGTGCTGGGAGTCGCAATTTACAATCAGTTGAGGATCGACCCTAAAACCAAGAGAACGAAGTTCGGTTATTTGTTGTCCAATAATCTGATCGCAGAAGAAGATTTGAACCAGGCGAAAAAAGAAGCTCTCGAAAAAAGGGAATCGATTGAAGATGTCCTGATGCGTGATTATAAAATCAGTAAAAATGATCTCGGCCAGTCTCTTGAATTTTTTTATCAGAGTAATTTCGTAGTGTTCGATCATAACACACCCATTCCCGGCGATTTGCTTAAAAATTTGAAAAAAGAATATTTGATGAGGGAGAAATGGGTGCCGCTGGCACGGCATGACAAGAATATCCGGGTTATCGTCGACGACCCACAGAATATCCTTAAACGTGATACGATCGAGAGTATTCTGAAGACTAAAAACATAGAATATGAGTTTGCCCTGAAAGAGGATATTCTCAAATACATCGAATTCTTCTACAGGGAAAATGCACAGGAAGCGACTTTTACGGAGCTGATCGGCAGGCTCGATGCGGGCGAGGAGGCCACGGACGATGAGCATGAGGAGGCTATACGCGAATCAGACAGCGCGGTTATTCAGCTGGTGAACAAAATAATCAATGACGCGTTTTTACGTCGGGCGTCCGATATTCATATCGAGCCGGACGTCATGGACAAAAATGTTCTTGTGCGCTACCGGGTTGACGGCGACTGTGCCCTTTATCAGACGTTGCCCTACAGTTACCGAGCGGCCATTGTTTCCAGAATAAAAGTGATGTCCAATCTGGACATTACCATCAAAAGAGTCCCGCAGGACGGCAAAATCAAAATCAAAAAACCCGGAGTGGGCGAAATTGAGCTGCGCGTGGCGACCATCCCGACACAGGGCGGGGTGGAAGATGTGGTGATGCGTATCCTGGCCAAGGGAGATACTTTGCCTCTGGAAGCCATGAGCATGACCCCGCGGAATTACCGTGAAATTTTGAGGATCTGCGAGCAGCCCTACGGCATGATCCTTTGTGTCGGACCGACCGGTTCGGGCAAAACAACGACCCTTCACGCGATTTTACGCCATATCAATAAACCGGACAGAAAGATCTGGACAGCTGAGGATCCTGTGGAAATCACACAAAGAGGACTCAGGCAGGTTCAGGTACAGCCTAAAATCGGCTTCGATTTTGCGGCCGCCATGCGCTCCTTCCTGCGGGCGGATCCGGACATCATTATGGTCGGTGAGATGAGAGACTTTGAAACGGCAAAAATCGCCGTCGAGGCTTCCCTGACCGGTCATCTGGTTTTAAGCACGCTGCACACCAACAGTGCCCCCGAAACCATTTCGCGACTGCTGGATATGGGGATTGACCCTCTTAATTTTGCGGATTCACTTTTGGGGGTTCTGGCGCAACGTCTGGTGCGTGTACTTTGCGAAAAATGCAAGGAAGCCTATAACCCGACACAGGAGGAATTCGATCGTATTGTCGAAAGTTACGGTCCTGAATATTTCAAACAACAGAAAATTTCCTACTCAAAAGACCTCAGGCTCTACCGCCCCAAGGGGTGTGAAGCTTGTGATAAAACAGGCTACAGGGGAAGAATAGGAATCCATGAGCTTCTTCTCAATAGTGAGGAAATAAAAAAGCGCTCCATCGAACGACGTGAAAGCATAGAGGTGATCAGAAATATCGCCATGTCGGAAGGCATGCTGACTCTTTATCAGGACGGAATACTCAAAGCCTTTCAGGGTGTGACGGATGTCAAGCAGATACACAGAGTCTGCCAGACGATGCGCTAGAGAAGCGACCTGATGCCACTAAAGTGGCACGTGTTTTCTAAAATAACGCCCCCCGCTTCTCTGTTCACGGGAAGCGGGGGGCGTTGTCTGTTCTTATCTTTGTGTGCCCCGGAAATTATCCGGCAATTCTTTATGCGGGCATGTCATGCACCGGCATTGCCGGTTCGGGGTTGGTCATATCATCCGGGTCCCTTTTTCGGAAATCGAGATCCAAATTTGATCATTTGACCGCTATTAAATCTCCTGCAGTTTGTCGATGGCTTTTTTCGATGACGTGACCAAATGCTCCACTTCTTTGCCTTCGGGTGATTTTTTGACCATATCCGACAAGGATTTTGTTTTGTCTTCAACTTCGTGTGGAACCTGCTCGGGGGCTTTGGGCGCCTGCACGGGAGCTGCGGCGGCTTTGGGCGCGCCTGCGGAACTGATTTTGGTCCTAAGTCCGTTTACCGCTTGCGCCAATTCACCGATGGCGTCATCGGCATCCCAGTTGACCTGTCTGCCATATTTTCCTGCCGCATATTCGCGAAGAACACCTGATGCTTCCTGCAGCGGCTCGACAACATTGCTGTCCATCATTTTTTTGATGAATGACGGAATCACGATGCTGTAGACAACAAGTATGGCAATGAGCAAGATGGCAATCAGGTAAGACACAATGGAAGTGCCTACTTCTTTTTCCGCGTTTTTTCCTTCAAACTCGAGCAACTGATTAAAAAGCTGGTTAACGGCGTCAATTTTTTCATTTGCGATGGTAAAGTATGCCGTGTCCGACCCCAGAGGGGCTAGACGCATTACTTGTGCGACCGACTTTTGATATTCCGCCAGGTTTTCCGCAATGGCTTTATAGTATGTCTTTTGTTCTCTACTGATACCACTATCCTGAGCCTGCCTGGCCTGGTTGAGGTATTGGTTAAGTGCGGATGCCTGCTTCGTGGAGAATTGAGTAATGTCCTGCTTGCTTTGACTGGTTGCCACCATGTATTTCATCTTATATAGATTTGCATGGACGGCATTGACGTCGTTGAAAAGCTTTACACTTTTTTGATAATCACTAAAGGCTCTGCCGCCGCTGGTAAGTTTTTGGACAAATAAACCGGCCAGCGCAACTAAGACAATAACCGCAATCAATCCTGTTAACTTTGTCGAAAGTGCTTTTTGTCCAGCGTTGAGATTATTGTTTGAGCTCATATTGTAGGCACCTCTCTCGTAATTGTTGTTGATTGTAACGACTTACACCAATACTCGTTGCTGGTGAGGCCTTTTCGCCTTATGTTTTCCCGTATTGTCAAAACCGGCGAATTAACCCAATTGTCCCCCAAATAAAGTACTTGGCCTGCCTTTTTGTCAGGGACTTTCAGTAATTAAGATTACTTGGGGGGGATGGCATTGTCAAGATAATTTTCATGGCGGTTTTTTTATTAGTTTTATGATAGAAGCTTTTCCCATATTGACCAAAATGAACGGTTCGACTTACTCAGGTGGGCAGGATGCTCACGATATGTCCGAAGGTAATTTGTTGATAATACGGGAGTTTGTCATGGTTATGGAGTCGGGCATGCCTTTTGCTTGATTTGTTTTCGACGACTGGCAAGAAAAGCTTGATCCTTTTGAGAATGGTGGGTTATGGCAAATTTACCGGATGACTTTGGCAAACCAGGCGGTCACAGTGGGGCTTTCCCGGAGACGGATGGCGCAAGCGACAAGCAATGGCGGCTTCGCGAAGTGCTGATCGTGGACGACGAGGAGCCTCTTTTGCTGACTATTGCCGAGGGGTTAAGTATATATAAGCAATATTTTAATTTGCATACGGCCACCAATGGGTCGGATGCGGTAAAGATTCTCAAATCCGTCCCTGTTATTGATCTGGTAGTAACGGATTTGAGCATGCCGAAGATGGATGGTTTTGAACTTTTGGCCTATATGAACAGAAATTATCCCAAAATTCCGGTTATTTTGATGACGGCCTTCGGCACCCCCAAGATTGAGGAGATCGTCGGCAGCATGGGAGTTTTCCGTTATCTGGAAAAGCCGCTGGATATTAACAGTGTTGCTGACAATATCTTAGATGCCCTGTCCATCACAGAGGGGCATACAGTTTCAAAAAATCAAAGGAAGCAGGGCCTGGCAGCACAATGAAACAGGAAATTTGATCAGGATTTGCCCTGAAGGAATGTTCGGATTGAACGGTAACTGTAATAATTAAGCTCATATAATGTTTAAGAATGAGGTAGCGGTGAAAAAGGATTTTACTCTGATTGTTGACAACGATGATCTGGATAATGCACCGGCGACCGATCCAGGTATGAAAGATGAACTACAACGCTGGCCGCTGTTTGGTCTGTCCGTGGGCAGTTTTCTGCAGGTTATTTCCATGGAGCGGCAAACCTGCATCATGGAAGTTTATCTGGACTCGAAGCGCTGGGGGCATTTTTGCCTTATACAGGGCGAGCTGTACGACGCGGTTTGCGGCGATCTGGAAGCTGAAAAAGCCGCTCTGGAGATGATTGCATGGGAAAACGTGCGGCTCAACATCAAACAGATTCTTAATACCAGCGGTCTGGTCAGGAAAATAGACAAAAATCTCATGCTGCTGCTGATGGAAGGTTCTCGTCTTCGTGACGAGATTACCGCCGACGGAGATGACGCCGGACTCGAAGAGGCGGACGGGGGAGAAACGACCGAAGACGTTGAGGACGGTATCCAATACGAAAAATTGAGCGCCTGCCTGGAAATTATGGCCGGGGACATGGGTGAGGCGCTCGTAGCGGCGAGCATTTCCCATATCGATGAAAGCAAAATCGTGGCGTCCCTGCATGATGCCCCTGAATCGACGGCGGCTGTTCTGCGTTTGACGAAATTTTTCAGAAAATCATTAACCGACACAACGGCCGGCGGCCTGGGCGAATATTACATTCTGGATTTAAAGGACAGGCAGACCCTGTTGGTTCTCATTATCGAGCAATATCAATGGTGTGTTTTATTTAAAAATGATAAGTGCACATTGGGTCTTTTACGTAATGTGATCATTCCCAAAACGCTGAAAGCATTTAATGAAGTGAATATAGTGTGATTATAAAAAAGGAGGCTTCATGAACATACAGAAATTGAATGTTTGCATGGACATTCTGAAAAAGGATTTGGGAGATGGTTTTGTGGCTTCTTGCATCATCACCACCGATGACGGGCAGGTGCTCCTGGCGACCGATCGGGCGAATATCGCAGAGGCGACGCTCCTCAATGATGCCACGTCATTGATAAGAAGCGCGCTGAAAACATACCCGGCGGAGCTGGGACAATATTATTATATTGATGTTGCGGGGAATATGGCCGTTTTGGTCATTCCGTTCGGCGATTATCAATGGACGGTGACGATAAATAAAAAACTTGTTAAACTCGGACTTTTGCTCAATATAGTTCTGCCGGCGGTCATCAACGCTTTTGAGGACGCCGTTGTTTCCTAAGTTCTGGAGGGGCGGAGGGGGGATCATGGGAGAAAGATTGGTGCGTATTTTTGAAATAGTCCAGGAACAGGCGGGGCTGAAGGGAAGGATGGAGCTTGCCACCAGGTCGGGGCTTTCGCTAAACAAAGCGACGCAGATCCGCGACACGGAAGAGCTGGTTAAAAAGCTGAAAGATACCGCAAGTTCTATACTTGAAAAAAATTCATAAATAATATAATATCCTTGGTTAATATGTATAATTTACATTTCCCGGTGGTGGTTTTTGTGTCGTTTAAGCAAACCGGCGGGGGTGGCAAGCGTGATGTTGAATCTGGATGGAGCCGGGCCAAACGGTGATTTGTGTTAAAAATATTCTGAATATGAGGAAAGACAATTATGATTTTAGGTCAAAAGCAGCTTGATAAAATTCATGAGACTTTAACTGAAAATCTTATTGGTTCCGGCGTTCAGAATGTGATGCTTATTGACACGGCCGGTAACGTCATCGCGTCAATTAATGAAGGCCAGGAAACCATAGACTTATATTCATTGGCAGCGCTGGCCGCCGCCAATTTCGGTGCCATGAGCTGTATGGCCAGGATCGTCGGCGAGGATGAGTTCTCGTTGCTGTTCCATAAGGGCGAGAAGGAAAATATTTATTTTTGCAAGGTAAATGAAGAGTTGTTGCTGGTTAATGTTTTTAATAATCAGATCTCTCTTGGTTTTCTGAGGCTGAAAATGTCCAAGGTGGTCGAAGAGCTGCTTGAGGTATTGGAATCATAGCCGGATCCGATGAGGCATGCAAGATAGTGTTGAATTTGCAAGGGGGCAAGTTTGGCGTTTATTAATTTAAAAGACAAGGTTATTCAAGCCAAGATAGTTTACTACGGCCCAGGGAGGTGCGGAAAGACAACGAATCTTGAGTATGTTTACGACAAGTGCCGCACACAGGTTAATTCCGAGATGGTGACAGTCAAAACTCAGGGTGATCGGACGCTTTTTTTTGATTTTTTCCCCTTCGATATGGGAAAAATAAGTGGCTATGACGTGAAAATTCAGCTCTACACGGTTCCCGGTCAGGTAAAATACAATTCCACGAGACGACTTGTGCTGAAAGGAGTTGACGGGGTTGTTTTTGTCGCCGATTCCGCCGCCGACCGGCGTAATAAAAATATCATCTCCATCCGCAACCTGGAAGAAAACCTGACACTCTATAATAAAGACATTCGCGAAATTCCTTTGGTGATTCAATACAATAAAAGAGATCTGGAAAAGCAGGGCGTAGAAATTCTGGACGTCAAAACATTAGATGAAGATTTGAATTCGGAGCTCAAAGTTCCCACGTTTGAAGCCAGTGCCGTGGAAGGGACAAATGTTGTTCTGACGCTTAAGAAGATTATTTACCTGACAATGTCGTCTCTGGAACAGCAACTGCAATAGGAGCCGTAAAATGAAGATGAAGGAAGAATCAGCATTTCTTCAGGGGGTCGAAAGCCGTCTGGACAGTTTGTTTGCCGAAGATGATCATGAGCAGAAAGTGAAAACCAGTGAGCCTGTGCCTGCGGAAAATGTAGAACCTCTTCCGGCAGAAGATGCACAGACCTCCGAAGGCTCTGATGAGTGGGAAAGCACCGGTCCAGAGAACAATATCGAGCAAATGGAAGAGGTGCCACAGGACAATGCGCACCCACAGGGCGCGTCAAAATTCATGACCGAAATTGAACAAAGGTTTGCGGCAATATTCGGCCCCGACGATAAAGAAGCGGCCGCTCCCATGCAGACCGACGAGCAAAATGATTTAAAAAACATAATGGTTGAAGCCGCTCAGGGATTCGGTGATACCGATGAGCAAAAAATACAGGAAGAAGAATTCTCCGCCCCCTCGTCCGCTGTTTACAACTCACCTCTCAAGGACATGAAGAGCATTATTTTGTCCATTGAATGGGAAATCAATGAGGGGATTCTTGAACAGCTGGAAGAGGAATTAAATAAATTGTATTTGTTTTATACGGGAGACCGTATTATCCAGGGCTTCTTGAGGATCCTCCGTTTTCTCGGCAGATATATCCGGGTCCGCGGGACGCGTACGAGTCAGGATTCCGCCAATCTGCTTTTATCAGTCTATGACCAGTTTGAAAGCGTCATGATTCAAGGCGGGATGAGTGAATTAAAAAAACAGGCCGTCTTGGTCGATAGCATTAGAAAATATCGGGCATGGGCTGTGAACGCCAATCTTGAGGCCGGCGAGGAAGTTGTCCCTGAAGAACCAGTTGCCGAAGAGTCCCTGGTTCTCGCTCCGATAGAGGAAGAGAAAGAGAAAGAGGAAAGTCCCGCCATCGATGATGCCAGTGAAACAAAGATCCTGACGGAAAGCGAGGAGCTTGATCTTCCTGCTGTTGAAACAGCCGCCGAAGAGGCACCCGAAGCCAAACTGGAAGCACAGCCGGTTGTTGAGTTCGCCAGACAGGCATTCGAAGCAGTTGGCACGGCACCGGAGGTTCCTGCACCTACGGCGTTTGGTGAAGAAGCGGTGATGACCGAAGAGGTACAATTGCCGCCACCGGAAAAGGATTTTGAAGATAAGGTTGCGGCCATAAAAGAGCTGCCGCCGCACGAGGCAGTTGTTTACGCCGTCGAAGAAATGAAAAAAACGTTCCAGGCCGAGATAGACGCCTTGAGAGAAGAGATCAGGCTTCTTAAGGGCGGGCGTTAGCAGGTGACTTGCCTGGCTTTGGCATGTTTAAGCTAGTGTTTGGGGTTTTGGTTCTCGCAGATGAGAGCATGGTTTTCGGCGGAACCCTGAAACAGGTATCCGTAAGATGATTATATTTTGTGAGGAGTGTGGGGAAAAATATGTCATTGAGGCAGAAGAATTGAAAGGCGCCGCCATGATTTTCATCTGTCGTAACTGCAATGATATAATTCGGATCCCGGCTCAAAAGCCACAGCAGAATCATACAGACAAAGCCCCGGAGGAACCGAAAGGGCTTGACGTGTATAAGTAAAGTATTAACCCTGATCGATTTGCCGGAAGGACGATTGCATGGATAGTAAAAACGAGATGTTTGATTTGGCGCGGGAAAAGCGGGAGCTGGACGATTTTTTGGCCACCATCGCAGAGGAGGAGATTGTTGAGGGCTTTCCCGTGGCGGAAAGTACCGCGCTGAAAGATGTTCCCCCCGTTACCGCTGACAGCGAGTTTGAGTCCCGAACGTCTGCGCGGGGAGGCTCGGATTACAGCACACTGGAGACCTCGCCCGCAAAAGAAACCGGCGACATAGGCATCGACGAATTCATTCCTGAGCTTACCCTGGAAGAAACGCCCACAAAAATAAAAGATACTACGGGTGTGCCGGTGGATAAAGGACCCTCCCTGTTTGGTTTGGATGATGAGCAAAGGCCTGTAACACCGCGCGCGGTTTCGGCGCCGGTTGTAAAACCTCTGGAAAGTTTTAAAATGATGACGCGCTACGACGGAACTATTAAGTATGAAGGTGCGCCTGTTACGGAATTGTCTCCGGAGGGGGAAAAAAAAGGACACACTCCGGCTCAGGAAGGCAAACGTGGTGAACGCGAAAGCCTCTCCGATGATGTTTCTTCCGAGAAGAAAAGCGATGGTGAGGTTTACGATTTTGCCCCGGCCAGAAAAGGAGGAGGACTCAAATGGGCGGGGCTGATTGTCCTTGTACTTTTACTTGCGCTGGCCGGCGGATATTACTGGTTCTCCTCAGGGTCTTCCGTTGGTGCGATAGGAGGTTTGTTCAAAACCGGTTTGAGTGTTCCCGGTTCCTCCGTCAAAGAGATTAAACTCATCAACGTACGCCAAAGACTGGTTTATAACGCCAAACTAGGCAGAAGCATCCGGATTATCGAGGGGGTTGCAGAAAATTCGACATCCTTCCCTGTTTCCGAAATTAAAATAGCCGCTAATCTGTATAATGCCGACGGATCACTTATGATGACAAAAGAGACGCTCGGCGGTAATCTTCTTAGCGACGCCAAGCTGGAAAGCCTGGATGAAAACGTACTGCTCGCGGAGCTCAGGAAAGCAAATGCCTCCAAAGAGATAATTCCTCCGGGTGGGCAGACCCCGTTTATGGTCATTTTAACCACTCATATGGATGGGGTTCACAAGCTGTCTGTAAAAATCACGGATTTTGACAGACACTAACCCCGATACCTTCACATTGCTATATATGAGCCTGGTCATTAAAGGCGGCAGTCCTTCGGGGGTTGCCGCCTGTTTTTTTGTATTTCCTGTCGATAACTGTGACCCCGCCTGTGATAGCGATTTCGTTTCTGGCGGCAATTTATAATACCAACAGGGTTCCGGCCCGAAAATCAAACCACCTGGCGCAAATAAGATTGCACGAAAAAGGAAAAGCCACCGAAAAATATTGACAGAGCGAAGAATTCTGCTAAGTTCATTTTCACTCAAATGCCTGTCAGTCAACTGCATAAGAGCCTTGCGCTGTCCTCAGCGGCAGGAATATACAAAGGGGAGGATTAGTTATGAACGGACAAAAAATACCAGGCAAAATGGCCGGTATCGTTATCGCGGCAATCGTGATTTTCTTTTTGATCATAGCCACCTATTTTGGTGTCGATGCCGGAGAGCGTGGTGTGGTGCTTCGTTTTGGTGAAGTCAACCGAGTGGTGGAGCCGGGACCGCATTTCAAAATACCGCTTGCGGAAGAAGTTGTGTTTATGTCGGTGCGTGTGGAAAAAACAACGACGAAAACGGAAGCGGCCAGCCGGGACCTCCAGACGGTCCAGACGACGATGGTGCTCAACTATAATCTCGATCCGGCTAAAGCAGGTTCCATGTATGCCAACATCGGTCTCAATTACAATGAACGGGTGATTGACCCTGCACTCAAAGAGAGTTTCAAGGCGGCAGCGGCCCGCTACACGGCTGAAGAGCTGATTTCCAAGAGGGAAACCCTTAAGACGGAAGTGCGTAACTATCTGCGCGATCGTCTCGGAGTTTACGGTATCGTTGTCGTTGATTTGTCCATCACTGACTTTGAGTTTTCCGCTGAATTCAATAAGGCCATTGAATCCAAGCAGACCGCAGAGCAAAACGCATTGCGAGCCAAGAGAGATCTCGAGCGCATCAAGGTGGAGGCAGAGCAGAAAATAACTTCCGCCAAAGCAGAGGCTGAGGCGCTGCGTCTGCAGAGACAGGTGATTTCGCCGGAACTGATTCAGCTCAGAAAGATTGAAGCGCAGATAAAAGCCATTGAGAAGTGGGACGGTAAAATGCCGAATGTGACGGGAGGCGCTGTCCCTTTTATCCAGATCGATAAATAAAAATTGCCTTGCGGGTGCCTTGACGGTAAAAGCCGTCAGGGCGCCTTTCCTTTTTACTTCCTCAGAATTATCTTGACTTTACCTGAATAAATCCTTAACCACTTGGTTAAACCATCCGGTTGAAGCAGGCTGCCTGCGGATGGACACTGACGGCTTTATGTTTTTCCTGTGTGTTTCATGGCGGGACAAAAACAGGCGGCGATTTATCCGTAAAAGGATTCTCATCATGATGTCGGGGAAATGCAGGTGTTGAAGCAGGGCAACGAAAAGGAAAGTACCGGGGAGGTTGCGCTGAAAATACTCAAAGCGGCGCGCGGCGTTTTTGCCGAAAGAGGTTACAGCGGCGCACGTATGGATGAAATCGCCTGCCGTGCCGGAGTGAACAAAGCTACTCTATACTATCAGATAGGGGATAAGGCTACTCTTTATGCCGGTGTAATTCATCAGGTATTGGGGGATGTGGCATCGAAGATTGCCAACGCCGTGGCGGAGGCGGACCACCCAAATGAAAAGCTTGCCGCTTACATTGAGGTAATCGATACCGCCGTCGATGGTAACCCAGAGATCCCCCCGATCATGTTAAGGGAGGTAGCCTCTGATGGGGCTCATCTGCCGCACGTCGTAGTCGCGGACATTGCCCGCGTAGTGACGATGCTAGCGGCTATTCTTGCGGAAGGAAAAAAGGAAGGTATCTTTGCTGACGTCAATCCGTTTCTGATTCATTGTATGATCATGGGAACAATCCTGATGTATAAAAAGTCCGCCACAATTAAGGACAGGCAGGCCAGGCTGCCCGCCGGTTTAAAGCGCTTCGATAAAAAACCAAAAGGTTCAACCGGGCAGGAGGTAACTGCTCTTGTGCTTGGGGCGATCGGGAAGTAGTGGAGGTCTTCATTGAAAAATAAAGTGATTGTTATTGTGTTTGTCTTGCTTTTTGTGGCGGTCGGTGCCGGCGTTTATTTTGCAAAGAAAAATTCTCATTCCGACTCGCTGTTTTTTTCAGGCATCATTGAAACGACCCAGGCCAACCTGTCTTTTCAGGCACCGGGCCGCGTGGCCGTAGTGCATGTACGCGAGGGTCAGAATGTGTCGAAAGATGAGTTGATTGCCGAGCTTGACCGTGCTGAATATCAGGCGCGCTATGATCAGGCAAGTGCCGCTGTGGAGCGTTCCCGTCAGTCTCAGAAACAGGCTCAAATGGCCTATCTTGCCGCCGTAAAAACACTGCCCGCCGAAGTCGCCCGCGCCGAAGCGGGCCTGAAAAGTGCGCAGGATGTGCTGGCTGACGCCGAAAAGAATTATCTGCGCTTCGAAGGGTTATTTGCCGAGGGGGTGGTAACAGAAAAAGACCGTGATTCCGTCAGACTGGCCTGCGAGGTCGCCCGCTCGCGTCTGGAGGAAAGCAAATCGCTCGTCAAATTGTCCCAGGGCAATTTGGTCAAAATTGATATTGCCCGGCGGGACATCGATGCGGCTGCGGCACAGGTTAATGTGACCCTGGCGGCACAGGCTCAGGCGGCGGTTCAGCTTGGTTATACGCAACTGAAATCGCCTTTGGACGGGGTGGTAATCAGCAGAAACGTCGAGCCCGGAGAAACGGTGAATCCCGGACGGGAAGTTATCGCCATTTCCGATTTGTCGCGTGTCGATTTGAAAATATACGTCCCGGAAACTCAAATCGGTAAAATCAGGCCGGGCGCGCGTGCGGATGTAAAAATCGACACTTTTCCGGATAAAACTTTTTCCGGAGTTGTCGCTTTTGTGTCTCCCGAAGGGGAATTTACTCCCAAGATAATTCAAACGAAAAAAGAACGGGTAAAGCTTGTTTATCTGGTCAAGATTTCCATTGATAATCCTTCGCGTCAGCTCAAGGCGGGAATGCCCGCGGATGCATGCCTCCATCAGTAGCGGAGTTGCCTATGGCTGATTCGGTCCAGGATGCCCGTCCTTATGTGGACGCCAGGAGTGTTTATCTGTCTTTCGGACGGGTTCAGGCCCTGAAAGATATTTCGTTTGGTGTCCAGCGGGGAACTATCTTTGGACTGGTCGGCTCCGACGGGGCGGGTAAATCCAGTGTGCTCAGGCTTGTTGCCGGCATGATCAGACCGTCGGCAGGTAAAATTTTTATCGGCTCTCTTGATTCGGTCACCGGCCGCAGAAAAATCAAACGCCTTATCGGCTACATGCCCCAGCGCTTTGGTCTCTATCCCGACCTCACCGTCGGGGAGAACATGGATTTTTTCATGGATATTTTTGGCATCGTCCGCGCGGAAAGAAAAAGGCGGAAAGAAAAATATCTGGGTTTTTCCAATTTGTTGCCTTTTTTGGACAGGCAGGCGGGGAACCTGTCCGGGGGCATGAAACAAAAACTGGGTCTGGCGTGTGTTTTGGTGCATGAACCGGAGCTGCTGATTCTCGATGAGCCGACCAATGGTGTTGATCCCGTGTCACGCCGTGAGTTCTGGGATATGCTGGGACAGATGAGAAGTGAAGGTATGACGATCGTGGTTGCGACCGCTTATCTGGACGAAGCAAAAAAATGCGACCGGCTGGCCCTGATGCATGCAGGGAATCTTCTGGAGCAAAACGAGCCGGCAAGGATGCAGGGGGATTATCCGTCGTTGGAGACGGCAGTCGTCGACCGGATCAGGCAGGTGGACAAAGGGCTGGCAGATGACTCTTTCGAATACTGATGCGATTATCGTAAGCGGGCTGGAAAAGAAGTTCGGCGATTTCGTCGCAGTCAACAGGATCTCTTTTTCCGTGAAAAAAGGCGAGATATTCGGTTTTCTGGGCTCGAACGGTTCCGGTAAATCAACAACCATCCGCATGCTGTGCGGCATCATCACGCCCACATCGGGAAGCGGCAGCGTCGCCGGTTTTGATATTCTCCGCGAGCCGGAGGGCATCAGGCAGGCGATAGGGTATATGTCGCAGAAGTTTTCTTTGTATGAGGATCTGACGCCTGCTGAAAACGTACGCTTTTATCTGGGCGTCTATAATATTCCTCCGCATCAATGGCCGGAACGCACCAGGTGGATTTTGAGCCTGACACGCTTGAATGACGTGCGTGATCGCCTGACTGGTGAATTGCCGCCGGGATGGCGCCAGCGGCTGGCGCTGGGCTGCGCGCTGTTGCACAGACCGCAGGTCTTGTTTCTCGACGAGCCGACCTCCGGCGTCGATCCCCTTACGCGCGGTCACTTCTGGGATTTTATCAGACGCCTGGCTGCAGACGGCACGACCGTTTTTGTGACCACCCACTACATGGATGAGGCCCGCTTTTGCCAGCGCATTGCGATGATCAACGCGGGAAGCATTGTGGCGATCGGCACACCGGATACCATTATTGGGCAGGCCTGTCCCGGAAGGCCGGATGCGGATTTGGGCGATGCTTTTGTAGCCTTGATGAAGAGAGGCGGCGCGTGAATCCCATCAGACTTAAAGCCATTGTCCGCAAGGAGTTTTATCACCTGGTCCGTGATTACCGCAGTCTGTACCTGGCATTTGCCATTCCTTTGCTTCTGATTATCCTTTTCGGCTATGCCTTGAGCCTTGATGTGGATTCGGTAAAGACCGTCGTGGCGGATTACGACAAAACACCGCTTAGCCGTGAATTTGTGGAAAAGCTCGACGCATCCCCCTATTTTGATTTTGTTGCCGGAATTGATTCATCCGGGCAGGTGGCTGATTATCTGGATACAGAAAAGGCGTCTGTGGCGATTATCGTGCCGCCCGGTTTTATGAAAGGATTAAAGGCGGATCGGGAAGCGCAGTTGCAGGTGATCATTGACGGCAGTGATCCGGTTTTTGCAGGCGCGGTGCGCGGGTACGTGAACGGATTTGTCGAAGCTTACAACTCACGGTTAATTGCCTCTTTTTTAAACCGCCAGGGATTGGCACCGATGAATCCTCCGGTGGACGGTCGGGTGCGCGTATGGTTCAATGAAGATCTGGAAAGCCGCAATTTTATTATTCCCGGCATGATGGCGATCATTATCATGATTGTCGGAGCGATGCTCACGGCGCTGGTAATCGCCCGGGAATTCGAGGGCGGCACGATGGAAACAATCAAGTCGCTGCCTGTTACGGCTGGGGAATTGTTGCTGGGCAAGGCAATTCCCTATTTTTTTATCACACTGATCAATGTGCTCGTGGCGATGTTGTTGGGGCAGGTGCTCTTTGGCATTGGGCTCAATGGGAGTTTCTGGCTGATGCTGGCGGGCACGTCCTTGTTCCTGGTGTGTGCTCTGGCGCTGGGGCTGCTTATTTCCACCGCCGCCAAGTCGCAGCTCATGGCCAATCAGGCGGCGGTCATGATCACGTATTTGCCTTCTTTGCTTTTATCCAACTTTGTTTTTCCCATTATCAATATGCCGGTTGTGTTGCAGTGGTTTACCTATCTTGTGCCGGCAAGGTACTACATTGATCTTCTGGCGGGCGTTTACCTGCGAAATACCGGGCTGGATTATCTGTGGCCGGATATGGCCGTGCTGGGAGGCATGGGTGTGCTGATGATTGTTCTCAATTTCATTTGGCTGAAAAAGGAGGGGCTGTGAATCGCATCAGGGTTCGTGAATTGGTGCGCAAGGAATTTATACAGCTCCTGAGGGACAGGCGCAATCGCCTGATTCTCTTTGTTGCGCCGCTGATTCAGATGCTCGTTTTCGGTTACGTGGTTAACTACGATATCCGGTACATCCGTGTCGCACTGATTGATCATTCGCGGACGGTGGAAAGCAGAGGGCTGGCCGATGCCTTCAGCGGCGGCGGGATTTTTCATATCACGCATCAGCCGGTTGACGATCGTGCTCTTGAAGATCTTCTTTTGCGCGGTCGGGTGGACATGGGCATTAAAATCGCGCCGGATTTCGCCTCTCTGATCCGCGCGGGAAAGACCGCGCCGGTGCAGATTATCGTGGACGGATCAATGAGCAACATGGCAGCGTTGCGCCTGTCATATACGGCAAGCGTGCTGGAGAGATTCAACCGCGAGATGCTCGGAGAGCTTATGAGTGCCCGGATGCATTACGGCAGGATCGATGCGCGTATCCGCGCCTGGTATAACCCGAACGTGGAAAGCCAGCATTTTTTTGTGCCGGGCATCGTGGCGTTTGTCATCATGTTGATTTCCCTGCTGTTGACTTCGATCGCCATCATCCGGGAAAAAGAAGCGGGGACGATGGAACAGCTTATTGTCACCCCGTTGAAGCCCTCTGAGCTGATTCTCGGGAAAACCATCCCCTACGCTCTTCTTTCGCTTCTTCAGTTGACGGTGGTCAGCGGCCTGGCCGTCTTCTGGTTTGAAATCCCAATGGTGGGCAGCATCGTCCTTTTGTTTCTGGCCGCCTGCATATTTTTGCTCTCTACGCTGGGGATCGGTTTGTTCATTTCCACCGTTTCCGCGACACAGCAGCAGGCGATGATGACGACTTTCTTTTTTATTCTTCCTTTTTTCATGCTCAGCGGTTTTGTTTTCCCGATTGCGAACATGCCCCTGCCCGTCCAGTGGCTTACCTACCTTAACCCGCTTAAATATTTTCTGATTATCCTCAGAGGAATTTTTCTCAAAGGTGTGGGGCTTGATGTTCTTTGGTCTCACTATCTTTTGATGACCATTCTGGGGGGGGTTGTTTTTACAGGTGCAATTGCCCGCTTCAAAAAACGGCTGGATTAGGTTACAAGATAAAGGCTGTCAGGATCCGGACGGAGAGAGGATAAAATGCTCAAGGTCATTGACGATGAAAAGCTGACGAGGAAGTATGCCGGGCTTTTTACCAGGAAATTCAAACCTTTTGCCGGTGAGCCGGTTAAAGTGAAACTGGGGCATCAGGGGGCGAGTTTCCCGGCACGTGTGCGCTGGTCAGAAAAACTTGGGATATGGGTATTTTCTAAGAACGTCAAAGAAGTCCGCTACTGGAATGTATTTGGCACAGGCAGGCCGGAGAAAGACAGTCAGCTGACGATTACCGCGGAAATTAATTTTCCCCGGGAGGGCATCGACCGCAGAACAGGAGCCGCTTTCGCGATGGACGATTCAGGGTGCGCCTATGCGGTTCATCGCGGCATTATCGGCGGTGGGAAAAAGGGCATCGGTAAATCACTGTTTTGGGATCATTACCGCGGGGTGTGGGCGACGATGGAAGACGGACGCGCCCGGACAAGAGTTGCTCTGATCGGCGCTTTGGACAGCCCGCGCTTCGCTTTGCAGGCAGCTTTGTTTGTAAGAAAAATCGGGAAGCTCAAAGATCTGGCTTCCATTTCCCCGCAGACGCATCTGTGCTTTCCACAAGTTGCCTTCCGCGAAGAGCTGGTCGGTCGGCCTTCCTCCGAGTCTGCCTGCCATATCGCCGAAGCCTGTGATCACGGGCTGATTGTCGGCAGTCTGGCTGAATTACTGGCGAGCCGGGGATACAGGACGGGTAATGATGAGAAACGGGAGTTGTTTGTGATGGAACCAGGCGGCAGCAAACCAGCTTATGTTTTAGCCGTAGCATCCGATAGCAGTGAAAGAAGCGTTTTGTCGGCTGCGGCAGAGGTTCTCATCGGAAAAGCTTCTGAAGGGGGCCGGCCCGGGGCGGCTATTGTGCTTCCGGAGCAGCTCCTGAATAAATATCACCAGCCGCTGGCGAGCATCGGCGTGAATGTTGTGAGCTGCCGCCTGGAGCCGGACAGGGTTGTTTTCCCCGATTTGAATAAAATCAGACTTGACCTAAAACGGCCGATATGAACATAATAGCACGAGTAAATGTTTATGTTATTTAGCTTTATTCGCTTTTTTGGCAAAAGGAGATGTCCATGGTCCAGGAGCGAAGGAAACGAACCAGAGTGCCGGTTAATTTTGACCTGCACATTGTGATGCTAGGCGAGGCAATTCCGGTTCAGACCAACAACATCAGTCTGGCCGGTGTCAGTTTCAGCTCTGACCGTAAATTTGCGCCGGGAGCCAGATGCGTGGTGCATTTGCGTTTGAATAAAGAAGTGGATCTGAACATGGAAGCAAGGATTTTGCGTTCTCAAGACCGTGAAACAATCGCCACCTTTCTGGAGATGGATGAAAACAGTTTTTATCATTTAAAAAAGATAATGCTGTACAATGCCGCAGATTCAGAACAGATCGAAAAAGAGCTGAGCAAACCTGCCTTTACCTGAAGCCCGAACCGCAGGCAGGGCCGCCGGCGGGATGCCGCGCCGCGGGGCAAGTGATCATGGGGGTGACAATGCGAAAAATTACCGTGGATAAGCTTGAGCCTGGAATGATTCTGGCCAAACCCATCACCGGGCCCACCGGCATGGTGATGCTTGCCCAGGGCACGGAGCTCAACGAAAAATGGATCGAAAGAGTCCGGGACATGGAAATTGCCATTGTCTCTATCGAGGGATCCCCCGTTCAGGAAATTCCGGAGGAGGAGGCGCTGGCCGAGCTCGAGGCCCGTTTTGCCCTTGTCAATGATAAGCCGTTTATGGGGATTATCAAAAAAGCCGTCAGAGAACATATAAAGGGGCTGTATCAATAAATGGATCCGAAAATATTACGCCACAAGGTTGAAAACATCAACACGCTGCCGACTATTCCGGGCGTACTCAAGAGACTGTCGACGATTCTTGAAAAACCACGGGTAACCATCGTGGAAATCAGTTCGTTTATATCGAATGACCCGGCACTGACGACAAAGGTGCTCAAGATGGTCAATTCCGCGATTTACGGGTTTCCCGGGAGAATTGCTTCCGTTTCCCATGCGACTATGCTTTTGGGTCTTAACGTGATCAAAGGGCTGCTTCTGGGGGTTTCGGTTTTTGATCTGATGCAGAAAACGATGAGTGGATTGTACGAGCATTCTCTGGCCACGGCGATAGCTTCGCGCGTCATCGCGCAGAAAAAAAACCTCAAGGAGCCGGAGGAAGTATCTGTTGCCGGTTTACTGCACGATATCGGAAAAGTTGTGTTGATTCTGGAATTTGCCGCCGAGTATGAGCAAGCAATGACGGAAGCCGCACGCCGGAATATTTCCATTTATGAAGCGGAGAAAAAACAATTCAACGCCACGCATGCCGATGTAGGGGGGTGGCTGGCTGAGAAATGGCGCTTCCCGGCAAATCTGATTGAAGTGATCGCCTGTCACCACCAGCCGACCACGGCAAAAAGCGCCCCTTTGGAAACCGCCATTGTGCACCTGGCCGATCTGCTGACACGGGCACGCGGCTTCGGTTTTGCCGGCGAGAAACTTGTACCGGAAGTTCATCCAGTGGCTTTTGAACTGCTTGGTCTCTCCGAGCAGGACATACTGGAAGTTCTTCAGGAGACGGAAAACAATATGGCCACCGCCGAGGATATATCATAGTGTCTTTATCATGGGAGCTTCGTCTTCGGGAAGTTCGTTGCCCGCGTATCTGATGTCCGTCCTGCTTCCGGGCCATGTCGCGGCAGCCAAAGCGGGCATGAGGCTGTCCGTTGCCGTCGGCGGACTGTAAACGGAAGGAAGCGGAGAAGATGAAAAACATTGCCGTTGTTTCCAAAGACGTAATTCTCAATGGGATCATTGAGCGTCATCTGAAAGATATTTATCAGGTTGTTGTTTTCAGCAACATGTCCTCTGCGCTTGATTATATTTATAATGCTGTTCCCAATCTCATCGTGATGAATATGACCGGTGAAGAAGAGGACAGTGTCGCGGTTTTGAACGCATTGAAATCCGATCCGATGTTCCAGCAACTGCCTGTGCTGGCGGTTTTGTCCGAGGCTTTCGGCAAGCCGGACTGGGACAGGTGGCTGGTTGAGGATTATATTCGCCGCGCCGATCTGGAGACGGATCTTACGGCACGGGTGAATTTATCCATACTGCGTTCGGAGCGCATCGTGGAAATCAACCCGCTGACGCGACTGCCCGGCAATATTTCCATCAACAAGAAAATCCAGGAACGCATTGACGGACGCAGCGAGTTTTCCTTCGGCTACGCGGACCTCGATTTTTTCAAGCCTTTTAATGACCGCTACGGTTTCAGCCGTGGTGATGAAGCCATCAAAATGACCGGCCGGATTATTCTTGGTGTCATCAAAAGTAAACAGCCGCAGGGCAGCTTTGTCGGCCATATCGGCGGTGACGATTTTGTTTTTATAATCGATCAATCGCTGGCGGAAGAGGCGGCTGTGGAGATTATCAAGGCCTTCGACAGCCTGATTACCGGGCTTTATGATCCATTGGATCTGAAACAGGGTTATATAAAGTCCTTCGACCGCCGCGGAAAAGTTTCGCAATTTCCGCTGATGGGAATCTCCATTGGTATTGCTGAAACCCGCGGCCGCGCCTTCACTCATTTCGGTGAGATTGCACAGATCGCCGCCGAAATGAAAAAATTCGCCAAACAGCATCAGGGAAGCTGCTACAGGGTCGACAAAAGGCAGCCGTCCTGAAAAACATTTACCAAAAGGGTCAGAAAACAGTGATCCACAATAATTTCACATTATTTCTCTCTCTACGTTTACGGCCGACGCATTTTTCCGATAATTTTGTGCTTGTCAAGGCGGTAGATATTTGATTAGTGACTTACGATATGTGACGAACCGTCAATTATAGTATCAGTGCCGGAAAGATGGAAACCATGAAGCCAAACTCAACGGCGGATGATTTGCACAAGGAAATAGAAAAATTACAATCGGACGTCGCCGCCCTCAATGAATTAAACCGGTCTTTTACCCACCTGTTGTCCCTGGTCAGTGACGGTCTTATGATCATCGATCGCCAGGGTTGCATCACGTACGTCAATGAAGCAATGGAAGATATGGTCGGCTGCTGTGTCGGGGACATTCTCGGCCGGGCTTTGGACGATTCCCGCTGGGACTTCAAATGCACGGGAAGTGCCCCGGGGCAGGCTTACTCCATTTTGCAAAGGAGCCTGGAGACAGAAAAACAGATGGTGGATGAGGCATGCTATCTGGACCTTTCCGGTGAATGCCGCGGGCCATTTCTGATCAATGCCGGACCCTATTATAATCAGAACGGCCAGCTGGCGGGCATTGTCGCCATCATCAGGGATCGTGCCGAGTATAGTAAAGTCAGGGCTGAAAAAGACGAAGTCAGAGCTGTTTATGAGCGGCTGGCGCAATACTCGGATGAGGCCCTTTTTCGTATCGGGATGCCGGGCGGTGTGATTACCTTTATCAACACTGCGGCAGGCAATACATTCGGTTACTCTTTGGAAGAATACCAAAGCAACGAAGGCATCAGGCAGAAGGTTATCGGTCCCGGCCACATTCAGGCGTGGGCCGATGAGCTGGGGCGGGGCGGGAACGATAAAAGCGTCCTGAGAAACATGATCGTAATGGGAACTTCAAAAACCGGACAGACGGTTGTCATGGACTATACCGTCGTTGCCGTTCGCGACGGGGACGGCCGGCTGATTTGCCTTGAGTGCATGGGACGCGATATTACCCTCAGGCGCCTTATGGAGACGGAACTGGCCCGGGCGCAGAAGCTGGAATCGATCGGTCTTCTGGCGGGCGGGATCGCCCATGATTTCAATAATATTCTTATGGCTGTCTTCGGGTCTTTGTCTCTGGCCAAGCTTAAATCTGTTCCCCAAAGCCCTGTCTATACCTTACTGACAAGGGCCGAAGAACATTGCATGAAGGCCAGAGCTCTGACACGCAAGTTGCTCACCTATTCCGGCGGGGGTACTTTCCAGAGGAAAACGACGGCGATTGCCGACACTATCCGGGAAGCGGCCGATTTCGCCCTGAGCGGTAAAAATGTGGAATGCAGGTTTTTACTTCCGGACGGACTGTGGCCGGCACAGATTGACGAAGGCCAGATGCGCCAGGTAGTTCATTCTCTCGTGACCAACGCCTGTGACGCCATGCCTCTGGGCGGCATTGTGGAAATCGGCGCTGAAAATACCGAATTTGCCGAAGACAGGAACGAGAAGCTCAAAGCAGGAAGGTACATTCGCTGGTATGTACGGGACCATGGCGCCGGCATGCCTCCGGAATACGTGAGGCGGGTCTTTGACCCGTACTTCACCACGAAACCCCTCAACAGCGTAAAAGGGATAGGACTGGGGCTGGCCATCTGCCATTCCATTGTGAAAAGCCACGACGGAATTATCTCTGTCGAGTCGGCACCGGGGGAGGGGTCCGTGTTTACGGTCTTTTTACCGGCCGTCAGCGATGAGCACGCAAGGCCGGGAGCACCGCCAGCGAGCAAATCACCGTCAGGGAACAAACAGAAAATTCTTCTCATCGACGATGAGCAGATTCTCCTGGATGTGGCAGGCAGTATGCTGGAGCACCTGGGATATGACATGAAAACAGCAAAAAGCCATGCCGAAGGAAGGGAGCTTTACCGGCAGGCCCAGCGCGAAGGGGATCCATTTACCCTGATGATCATGGATTTGACCATGCGAGGTGATGAGCCCGGAGAAACGGCGATAAGGCGGTGGAAAGAGGAATACCCGGAAGTAAGGGCGGTCATTTCCAGCGGCTATTCGAAAGATCCGATAATCGAAGAGTACTGGAAATACGGGTTCTCCGGCGCCCTGGCCAAGCCTTACTCACTTGACGACCTGAGAGGCACGCTGGAAAGAAGTCTGGCGCGGCCCCAAGATAAGAACGCGAAGGAGAATTTATGGGAGAAGGAATAAATGATTTTACAAAAAATATCGTTGATTTGAGGCGCCATATGTGGCTTGCCGGCGTGGAGGTGGAGTTGCGCCGCCTGATCTGGCAAATTGCCGTGGTCGGCAAATACATCTCCGCCAAGATTCACGAGTCCAACCGGAAGCTGGCGGGGTTCAAAAACGTATATGGAGAAGATCAGTTGGCATTGGATCGCATCAGTGACGAAATTATCAAAAACAAACTGCAGCACTCCGGGTTTGTGAGCCAATACGCCTCGGAGGAGCGCGATGACATTGTCAACATCGGCAAGGGAAACGAATCTTATATCGTAACGGCCGATCCGCTCGACGGGTCGTCACTGGTGGACACAAACCTGGCCATCGGCACCATTATCGGTATTCACAAAAAGCAGCTTTTTGACTGTGGACGGAATTCCATGGTGGGCGCGCTCTACATCACCTACGGGCCGCTGATTACCATGATCTATTCAGCCGGCAAGGGTGCTCATGAGTTTGTTCTGGACCGGGAAGGCGAATATGTCCTGTCTGAAGAAAATATCCGGCTCAAAGAAAAAGGGTCAATTATTTCGCCGGGCGGCCTGCGCAAAGACTGGACGGACAATCATTTGAAATTCGTCGATGCCCTGGAGAGAGAAGGCTACAAGCTGCGCTACAGCGGCGGGTTCGTGCCGGACATCAACCAGGTGATCATCAAGCGGGGCGGCCTTTTTACCTATCCCGCGCTGAAGAAATCACCTCAGGGGAAGCTGCGCCTGCTGTTTGAACTGCAGCCAATGGCTTTTATCATCGAGCAGGCCGGCGGCATGGCCACGGACGGCAAGAATGACATCCTGTCAATTGAGGTCACCACGGTTAATCAGCGCTCGCCGATCTATATCGGTTCGGCGACAGAAGTAAAAATGGCGGGCGAATATCTGAAACAGCAATAACGAATCAAGGAGTGGTCATGATTTGCGAAAATAAAGATCAGTTGAAAAAAGAATGTGAGTTGGTTCTTGCCTGTGACGGCGGGGACGTCCATATTTTGGATGAGGACAGGTTCCGGAAAAAACTGATAGACGACCTGATTTATACGGTTGTCTTCAGCCCGGATCCGGCAACAAAGGAGGCGGCGGCATTCCTGATCCGCCGGGGAGCGGCGGCGCTGGGTATCTTCTCTTCGTCGATTCAAACACTTTATGAGGCAATGGGAAGAAAGGAAGCGGCAGGTTTCACTGTTCCCGCAATCAACATCCGGGGGCTGACCTATGATGTGGCCCAGGCCGTGTTTCGTGCGGCCATCAAAGGCAAGGTCGGGCCGGTCATTTTTGAAATTGCCCGTTCGGAAATCGGTTATACGTTACAGCGGCCGCAGGAGTATATCTGTGCGGTGACGGCAGCCGCCGTGAAAACAGGCTGGAGAGGACCGATTTTTGTGCAGGGCGATCACTTTCAGATTAACGCCGGGAAGTTCGCCCGAGATGCGGAGACAGAGACGCAAACCGTGAAGAATTTGATTTGGGAAGCGATTGAAAATGGATTTTACAATATCGACATCGACACTTCCACTCTGGTGGACTTATCCAAGCCCGATGTCACCGAGCAGCAGCGGACAAACTTTTCACTGGCGGCGCAGCTGACCGTGATGATCCGTGATCTGGAGCCTGAAGGTATTACGGTTTCCGTGGGCGGGGAAATCGGGGAGGTGGGCGGTAAAAATTCCACCGTCGAAGAGCTCAAGGCATTTATGGACGGCTATTTGTTTGAACTTAAAAAGAACGGCGAGGACTACAAAGGAATCAGCAAGATCAGTGTGCAGACGGGGACCACGCACGGTGGTGTGCCGCTGGCCGACGGGACAGTGGCCAAAGTTAAGATTGATTTTGACGTTTTGCAAAAATTATCCGAGACGTCGCGTACTGACTATGGCCTGGCCGGAGCTGTACAGCACGGCGCTTCCACATTGCCGGATGAGGCGTTCGACCGTTTTCCGGCCACCGGCACAGCGGAAATCCACCTGGCAACAGGTTTTCAGAACATGATTTATGACAGTGAACTTTTTCCCGTAGAGCTGCGCGAAAAAATTTATGATCACCTGAAAGCAAAAATGAAGGATGAATGGAAGGAAGGCGACACACAAGAGCAGTTTATCTACAAGACCCGTAAAAAAGGATTCGGACCTTTTAAGCTGGAGATGTGGCATTTGCCCGCCGATATCCGCGACGGTATTTGCGCCGGTCTGGAGAGACAGTTTGCCTTCCTGTTTGACAAGCTCAGCGTTAACGACACGCGTGCCCTTTTGGATGAGCACGTAAAAACAGTGGATGTCCCCCTGAAAATGCCCGCGGTGCTGAAGAACTGACCGCTGCGGAAGCCGGACACAAAAGGCGAAGAAAATGAAAGCGGCGGTTTTGGAAAAAATTACGAACGTTAATGAAAATCCAACGCCGCTTTCTTTTGTGGAGCTGGCCGACCCGGTGCCGGGGCGCGGAGAAATACTGGTGCGTGTCACGGCCTGCGGCGTCTGTCATACGGAGCTCGACGAAATTGAAGGACGGACGCCTCCGGTGGCTTTTCCTTTTATCCCGGGGCATCAGATTATCGGTGTTGTGGCCGGCCATGGACCACAAGCCGGAAAACATCCGGCCGGTCTGCGGGTGGGTATCGGCTGGATCGGGTCGGCCTGCACGCAATGTTCATATTGCCTGGGCGAGCTTGAGAATCTCTGTCCGGACTTCAAAGCAACGGGGCGCGATATACCGGGTGGTTACGCCCAGTATGTTACAGTAGCGGAGGACTTCGCTTTTCCGGTGCCGGAGGTATTTGACGATCTGCAGGCAGCGCCGCTTTTGTGCGCGGGCGCCATCGGATGGCGTTCGCTTGTTCTGGCCGGGATAAAAAACGGTGAGCCTCTGGGGCTTACCGGCTTTGGTGCGTCGGCCCACCTTGTTTTGCAACTGTCGCGTCATCTTTATCCGGAATCTGAAATTTATGTTTTTGCCCGTTCAGAAAGCCAGCGGCGCTTCGCTGTGGAGATGGGCGCCTGCTGGGCGGGAGATACGGGCCAGAAAAGCCCCCGGCCGCTTTATGCGATAATTGACACGACTCCGGCATGGAAGCCGGTGGTGGAGGCGCTGGCCGATCTTGCTGCGGGCGGCCGCCTGGTAATTAATGCCATTCGTAAAGAGAACAGGGATAAAAGTGAAGTAATGCGGCTCGACTATCCGCTGCACCTGTGGCAGGAAAAGGAAATCAAAAGCGTGGCCAATGTGACGCGCCGCGACATTGAGGATTTTTTACGCATCGCATCTGTCATACCGATTATCCCGGAAGTTGAAGTGTACGAATTCGGTGAGGCCAACCGGGCGCTGGCGGAATTGAAGGCGGGACATAACCGGGGCGCGAAAGTGTTGAGGATGATTTAGTCAATGCATCTGGCGATGGGTCAATCAATTCTCTGTTTGGCTATTTTTGGTCAGGATGTTCCGGCACAAGTATGACTTCAGGATGACACATCGTGACAATCTGTTTTAGTGCCGCCGGAAAGGGCGTTGATGTCCACACTCTGATGCGGCCGCCCGAGGGGAAAGCAGCCTCTTATCCCCGGCACTTGATTAAAACTGTGCGAGAATATGCGGCAAAAAGCAGGGGCTATTTTTTGTGAAATCAGGTAATATTTAAAATTAATTAAACTTGCCCGGGAGAGAGCGAAATGAAGCTGGCGACGGTCGAGCAGATGCGCGGGATGGATCGCTATGCGATCGAAATACTTGGAATCTCAGAAGAAATTTTGATGGAAAATGCCGCCCAGGCGGCGGCCGGCCTGCTATGGCGGGAGACAGGCATTCCGGGCAAAAAATTTGTCATCTTCTGTGCCGCGGGCAATAACGGTGGTGACGGGCTTGTGCTGGCGCGTCTGCTTACTTCTATGGGGGGAATGGTCAGGGTGTTTCTCATTGTCTCCCCAAAGAAATATCAGGGAGCCGCGAAAACCAACTACGACATTTTATGCAATCTGGGCGGCGACGTGCAGCTCATCGGCAGGGCGGAGGAGGTTAAACAGGACGTGTCCCATTGTGACGTGGTGGTAGACGCGATTTTTGGTACCGGTCTTGACCGGGACATTAAAGGGCTTGCTGCCGACGTGATCACGCTCATAAATGACTCCGGCCGGCCTGTCCTGAGCCTCGACATTCCCTCCGGCATCGCCGGCGATACCGGCGCCGTGCTGGGAAATGCGGTAAAAGCAACCTGGACGGTGGCCTTCGGGCTTCCCAAACCGGGGAATCTGCTCTATCCCGGCTATGAGCATTGCGGCACTCTGGCCGTGACGCACATCTCTTTTCCGCCGTCTCTTTACGAACGGGATGATTTGCTCATCGGGACCAATGACCGTGTGATGCTCCCGCCCAGATATGCCCAGGCCTATAAGGGAGCAATGGGTGATGTTTTATTCATCGCCGGTGCAGCTAATTATTTCGGCGCCCCTTATTTTTCCGCCATGTCGTTTCTCAAATCCGGCGGCGGCTATGCAAGGCTTGCCGCGCCCGCGTCAGTCATACCGTTCATCGCACAGGCCGGGCCGGAAATCGTTTATCATCCGCAAAGAGAAACCGTATCTTTGACTCTGTCACTCAAGGCAAAGCCGGAGCTTCTGGCTTTGTCGGAAAGGGCGGACATGGTTGTGATGGGGCCCGGTCTGTCGCTCCAGGAAGATACGGCAAAACTGATCCGGGAGCTGTCTGCCGTCATCAAAAAGCCTCTTTTACTCGATGGCGACGGCTTGACGGCGATTGCCGAGAGGCCGGAAATACTGCCGAAAAGAAAAGCACCGACCATTTTGACGCCGCATGCCGGAGAAATGGCGCGCCTGGCGGGCAAAACCGTCACGGCGGTGAATGACGACAAGACAGGTGTCTTGCTGGAAGTGGCCGGCAGGCTGCGATCCACGGTTGTTTTTAAAGGGGCCCACTCATTGATTGGCACAACCGAGGGGTGCGTGTATGTAAATCTTACGGGCAATCCGGGCATGGCCACTGCCGGAAGCGGTGATGTGCTAACCGGCTGTATTGCGGCCATGCTGGGCATGGGGCTCGCCCCGGAGCAGGCTACGCGCAAAGGCGTTTTCCTGCACGGTTACGCGGGCGATCTGGCGGCCAAAGAGAGGGGGCGTGACGGCATAACCGCCACGGACATACTGGAATACCTGCCGGCGGCGCTCAGGGCCGACCGGGACGATGGCATTGAAGCCGGCTGCTACGCTCCGCCGGTTATCATATAGCTGCACGGCCTGATGAAAAACAAACGCCGGCCAACGGCGATAAAAAAGACTATTCCATCTTGCGGCCGAACTTAAGCCAGGAGGGATTATGTGGGATTATACTGATAAGGTCAAAGAGCATTTTCTTCACCCGCGCAACGTGGGAGAAATTGAAAACCCGGACGGGGTGGCGGACGTAGGGTCACTGGCCTGCGGGGATGCTCTCAGGCTCACCTTCAAACTCGATGAAAACCAGCGCATCGCCGATGCCAAATTCAAAACTTTCGGCTGTGCCAGTGCCATCGCCTCTTCATCGGCGCTGACCGAAATTATTAAGGGGATGACACTGGAAGAAGCTCTGCGGGTCACGAACCAGGATATTGCCGGATATCTGGGAGGGCTCCCGGACGAGAAAATGCACTGCTCCGTGATGGGCAAGCAGGCGCTGGAAAAAGCAATTGAAAACTATCGTGGTGCCCCGGCGCTGGAGGCGGGGACGAAAATCATCTGCGAGTGTTTCGGCGTTACAGACAAGGAGATTGAAAGGGCGGTGCGTGAAGACAATTTGACCACCGTGGAAGAGGTTACCAATTACACCAAGGCGGGCGGAGGATGCGGCACCTGCCATGAGGCCATTGCCCAGATTATCGAGCGCCTGAAGGCGGAGCCCAAGCCGCAGGCAAAGCCCAGGCTCACCAACCTGCAGAAAATCAGGCTGATTGAAGAGACCATAGACAACGAAATCCGCCCATCGCTGAGGCATGACGGAGGGGATCTGGAGCTTGTCGACGTTATCGGCAACCGTGTGATTGTGGCTACCCGCGGCGCCTGCGCGACCTGCAAGGCCTCCGGCATCACACTGAAAAATTTTGTGGAACACAGGCTCAGGGAGCGGGTCCTGCCGGAGATTACCGTTGAAGAGGAGGGTAAATGAAAACAGTTTATCTGGACAACAACGCTACCTCAAAGGTGGCCGACGAAGTTTTGCAGGCCATGCTACCCTATTTTTCCGAATCTTACGGTAATCCCTCCAGCATGCATACCTTTGGCGGCCAGGTCGGGCGGGAAATCGAGCAGGCGCGCCTCCAGGTAGCCGAGCTTCTGGGCGCGGAGCCTGACGAAATCGTCTTCACCAGCTGCGGCACGGAAAGTGACAATGCGGCCATCCGTTCGGCGCTGGCCGCGCAGCCGGAAAAAAAGCATATCATCATCAGCCGCGTAGAGCACCCGGCGGTGCGCGTGCTTTGCGACCGCCTGGAAACGGAAGGATACAGAGTCACTCAATTGCCGGTGGATAAAAGCGGCCTTCTTGATCTTGAACTATTGGAAAAAAGCCTGACCCCGGAAACGGCGCTGGTCAGCCTGATGTGGGGCAACAACGAGACAGGTGTGATTTTTCCCGTAGAAGAGGCGGCGCATCTGGCGCACGATAAAGGTGCTCTGTTTCACACCGACGCGGTGCAGGCGGCAGGAAAGATTCCCATCAACATGAAAAACAACCTCATCGACATGCTTTCCCTTTCCGGGCACAAACTGCACGCCTCCAAAGGAGTGGGAGTTCTCTATCTTCGTCGCGGCACGAAGTTTACGCCCCTTTTGGTGGGAGGTCATCAGGAAAGAGGCAGGCGCGGCGGCACGGAGAACACGCCCGGCATCATCGGTTTGGGGAAAGCCTGTGAGCTTGCCCGGAAGAATCTGGTCGTAAAAAGTGCCTACGTGAAGAGGCTGCGCGACAAACTGGAAAATGAACTGCTGGCAAAAATCCCGCAAAGCCGCGTCAACGGCGATATTGAAAACCGGCTGCCGAACACCACAAACATCAGCTTTGAATATGTCGAAGGCGAAGCGATTCTGCTTATGATGAATGAGCTGGGTATCTGCGCCTCGTCCGGTTCGGCCTGCACCTCAGGTTCGTTGCAGCCCTCCCATGTGCTGCGGGCGATGGGCGTGCCTTTCACTATGGCGCATGGCTCGATCCGCTTCAGCCTGAGTGTTTACAACACGGAAGAAGAGGTTGATTTCGTAATTGAAAAAATGCCGCCGATTATCGGGCGGCTGCGCGAGATGTCGCCTTTCTGGGACCGGGAAGACTCATCCTGCGCTGTTCAATAGCGACCCGCTTCACAAAGTGAGTCGCTACAAACCATAAACTATGGACTATTATTTTCCACCTCCGCCGGCCCCCCCCCTTCGACAAGCTCAGGGCAGGCTTCGACAGGCTCAGGGCAGGCTTCGACAGGCTCAGGATGAACGGGGCAGATTAGTGGTATGCGCTTCGCGCTTTATTGCCGTTCGTGGCGAGCCTGTCGAAGCGTCCTTTATCCCTTAACCTTTATCCTTTAGCCCTTATCCTTTAGCCTTTGTCCTTCAACCCTCCACCTCGCGGAGTGGATCGCTATGATTCTTTTGGCCCTGCTTTATGTCTTGCGCGCAATTACGTGCGCGGCCACGGCAAGAAGCTCTTCCTTTTCCCGGCAATCATCAAATATCTCCAGCTCTTGTGCCGCTTCGCGGATAAAATTATCCGCCCGCTGTAATGCATAGTCGATGCCGCCTGATTTGTGGATGAGCGTAAAGATGTTGCCGGCGACGTCGGGTACCAGCTCTTTTTTTTCAATGGCGGCCCTCACCATTTCCCGGTCAGCTGCCAGGCAGTGTGCAAGCGTATAGATAAGCGGCAGGGTCATTTTACCTTCTTCCAGGTCCTTACCGATCGCTTTGCCGAAATCTTCCTGTGTGGCCATGTAGTCCAGCGTGTCATCGACAATCTGAAACGCCATGCCGATTTTGTAGCCGTAGTTCCTCAGTGCGGCCGCCCTGCCTTCATCGACTTGTCCCATAACCGCACCGCTTTCACAGGCGGCGGAAATAAGGACGGCGGTTTTTTTCTCGACAATGCTGAAATACTCTTCTTCGGTAAGGTTGGCGTCGCCGCTTTTCATCAATTGAAAAACCTCGCCTTCAGACATGATGTTGGTCATTTGCGACATCAGGCGGATGAGGCGTAAATCACCAGTTTCGGCCAAAAGGCTGAAGGCTTTGGAATAAAGATAATCACCCACCAGGACACTCACCGCGTTTCCCCAGACAACGTTTGCAGAAGCCTTGCCCCGGCGGACGAGCGCTTCGTCGATGACGTCGTCATGCAAAAGCGTTGCGGTATGAATATATTCAATGGCGGCCGCCAGGGGAAACCGTTCCCCGCCTGCGTAGCCGCACAGCTGCGAAGAGATCAGGTGCAGAAGCGGCCGGATTCTTTTACCGCCGCTTGCGATCAGGTGGCCGGCAACCTCGCTAATCAGTTTAATGCCGGAAGTGATATGGCGCTCCATAAAGGACTCGACCTCGGCCAGCTCGTTTTTATATTCTGCCAGTACCTCTGCAATTTCCATCTTTCACCTCATAACAGTTTGATGCAGGACTATAGGGGGAAGAAGACCTGCTTGTCAAACATCAATTAAATAATTTCCGCATAAAGGTCGTAATGATCCGCTGCGGTAATCCGGCAGCGCACAAAACGCCCTGGCACGGCGCCCCCGCCCCTGACGTAGGTGACGCCGTCGATTTCCGGCGCCTGCCTGCGGCATCGTCCGATGAAGGGATAGTCTTCTCCTTCGCTCATTGTTTCAATGAGCACTTCCTGCACCGACCCGAGCAGCTTGCGGTTGAGCTCATAAGAGATGGTTGCCTGTTCGCTCATGATGATCTCGCGGCGGCGCTCCTTTTCCCTTTGTGCGATCCGTGAGGGCATTGCGGCGGCGGCGGTTCCCTCTTCCCGTGAATAAGTGAAAACACCCAGATGGTCAAAACGGGTTTCCCTGACGAAATCAAGCAGGCGCGCAAATCGCTTTTTTGTTTCGCCGGGGAACCCGACAATCAGTGAAGTCCTCAGGGCCGCATCCGGCATGATCCCGCGGACGAGCGAAATGATGTTCTTGGTGCGATCTTCAGAAATTCCGCGTTTCATGGCGGTCAGGATGGTATCGTCAATATGCTGGACGGGAAGATCGATATAGCGGCAGATTTTTTTATGGCTCGCCATGGCCTCGAGGGTGGTCTTGCCAAGATGCGCCGGGTGAGTGTACATAAGCCGGATCCAGCGCAATTTACTGATGGAGGCAAGCCCTGAGAGCAACTCCGGCAGTCCGGGTCGTGTTTTCAGGTCACGGCCGTAGGCGGCCGTATCCTGACCGACGAGGATTATTTCACGAATGCCCCGTTTGGCCATACTTTCCGCCTCGCGACAGATGTCTTCCGGCCGGCGGCTGCGCGCCTTGCCGCGCAGTGACGGAATGATACAATAGGCGCACCGGTTGGAGCAGCCTTCGGAAATTTTGAGATATGCCGTGAACGCACCGCGAGGTAAAAGTCTTTCGTGGACGGAGCTCATCAGAAAATCAGGTTTCGTAATCACGGTCCCGCGTCTGTCGGCCTTCAGATGGCTCACGATATTGGCAACTTCGCCTGTACCGATGATGAGATCCGCCTCCGGAATTTCGCGTGCCAGATCGCTTCCGTAACGCTGTGCCAGGCAGCCTGCCACGACCAGTTTCTGTGCGCTTCCGGTTTTCCTTTTGGTCTCCCCAAGCGTTAGAATTACGTCCAGCGACTCCTCTGTGGCAGAGCGAATGAAACTGCAGGTATTGATGATAATGGTATCTGCGTCCTCGGGACGGTCAACAAGAATCATGCCCGCCTGGCAGGCCAGGCCGCCCATTACTTCCGAATCAATCAGATTCTTGGGGCAGCCCAGTGAAATGATGTGGAGCTTTCCTGAAAGATTTTTCACTGCGGGAGTTTCCGGATAAGTACCTTGCGGGGTTTGACGCCGTCGGAAGGACCGACGATGCCTTCGCGCTCCATCTGCTCGATCAGGCGCGCGGCACGATTATAGCCGATCTTCATGTAACGCTGGACCAGTGAGATTGAGGCCTGCCCCAGTTCGCTGACCAGGGCCACCGCTTCATCGTACTTTTCATCGTAGCCGTCATCTTCCTTGTGTGACTGGGCGGAATCGAAATCGAACTTATCGATCGACGCATCGTAGGTAGGCTGGCCCTGCAACTTTATAAAATCAACGACGCGCGATATTTCGGCATCCGACAGATAAGCGCCGTGAATGCGGGTAAGCCTCGAGGTGCCCGGGGGAATGAAAAGCATATCGCCTGCTCCCAAAAGCAGTTCCGCGCCGGGCTGGTCAATGATCGTGCGGGAATCGACTTTTGAAGAAACCTTAAACGAGATACGCGTGGGGAAGTTGGCCTTGATCAGCCCCGTGATGACATCGACGGACGGTCTTTGCGTCGCGAGAATCAGATGAATACCAGCGGCGCGCGCCATCTGCGCCAGGCGGGTGAGCGACTCTTCCACATCGCGTGAGGCGATCATCATAAGGTCGGCCAGTTCGTCGATCACCACAACGATATAGGGAAGGCGGACGTGTTCCACGTTGGCCTCGTCCTCGGCGGCTCCGTTGTCCCCGTGGACGGACTGCTGTTTATGTATTTTATGTGCCACTTTTGCCTTGCTCCCGGCGCCGGTGGCCGCCAGTTCGTTGTAGGCATCGATGCTTTTCACGCCCAGCAGGCTGATGACCCGATAGCGGCGTTCCATTTCTTCCACTGTCCAGCGCAGAACCTGTGAGGCTTTTTTCGGGTCCACCACCACCGGGTGCATCAAATGGGGAATGCCTTCATAGGAGGACAGCTCGAGGCGCTTGGGATCGATCATGAGAAATTTGACGTCGTCGGGGTTTGCTTTAAACAGGATGCTGCAGATCATGGCGTTGAGCGCGACGCTTTTTCCCGAACCTGTAGTTCCGGCAATGAGCAGGTGTGGCATGCGCGCCAGATCCGTAATCACGGGCGCGCCGATAAAGTCCACGCCCAGCGCAACCGGCAGGCGCAAGGAGGAATTGGCAAAGACTTCGTGGTCAAGCACTTCCTTTAGTAAAACCGGCTCTCTTTTCAGATTGGGGATTTCGATGCCGATGACGGATTTGCCGGGTATCGGCGCCAGAATGCGAATGCTCGGTGCCATGAGCGCCAGCGCCAGGTCGTCACTGAGCGTTGTGATGCGGTTGATTTTCACGCCCGGAGCCGGTTCCAGCTCATACATGGTTATCACAGGACCGGGCATGACTTCCACTACGCGGGCCTCCACACCGAAATCGGCCAGTTTTTTTTCCAAAATCCGCGAATTGGTAATCAGCTGATCACGCTTGACACGTCCGTCTTTACGGGGTGGCGTATCCAGAAGCGTTAAAGGTGGGAGTTGAAACTTACCGTCCGATTTTAGTTTTGAAAAATCAAAATGTGTTTGCTCGATTTTCCGGGGCTTCGCCTTTTTCGGTGCGCTGTCTTGTGTTTGAGTAACTGGCGGGGAAGAGATTTTGATTTTCATCCGGGAGAAAACCCCCGTGGGGAAAGCCGGCAGCCTGTCTTTGACCTTTTTAAAAAGAGAGCTTACCAGGCTGGAAAAAGATTCGCTTACCGTGACCAGTGAAAATTCGATGATGAAAAAAAGAGAAACAATGAAAATTAAAATTAAAATGATGTAGGTGCCCGCCGGATTGAAATAGCCAAGCAGGAATTGAACGATACCGGTGCCGACATGCCCGCCTGCTTTTAGTTTTTCACCGTAGAATGTCACGCCGCCGCGGATGAGGGCGCCAAGCAGGCCGGACAGTGACAGTGTGAAAAAGAAAAAACCGCCAAGCCGTGACTTGTCCAGGTTAAAAGAGGGATTCAGAAAAAAATTGAAGGCACCGGCAAGCAGTGCCAGAGGGATAAGAAACGAGGCGAAGCCCAAAAGGCGGATCAGCGAATCCGCCGTATAAGAGCCCACTTTTCCGGTCAGGTTGTGAGTTGCCGGTCCGTCCGGCGGCACAGCGTGCGTGAAGGAAGGATCCTGCGGGAAATAGGAAAAAAGGCAAAGAAGCAAAAAAACCGCCAGGGCCAGAAAAATGACGCCTTTGATTTCTTTTGTTCTCAGTTTCTGGTTTTGGTTTGGTTCTTCCATTAGTCTTTCGTATTTGTTTCCGGCCTGGCCTGTACGACTCCGGGAGCGCCGGTTCTCCGGGCTCCTATGTAGTTGGCGATAATCACGTTGCGAACTTTCTGTATCAGTTCCGAGCTGTTTTCCATGGTGTATTTTTTTGTCGGCACCGGCTTGCCGATCACCATTTTCACTCTACCAGGCCTTATTCTTAAAGAGTGTCTAGGCAATATTTCCGCGCTGCCGACGATGCTGATGGGCACAATCGGCGCACCGGACTCAATGGCCAGTGAAAACATTCCCTGTTCGAAAGGCTTTATCTGTCCGTTACGGCTTGTGGAGCCTTCCGGGAAGGTCATGACCGATTTACCATCGCGGATGCGTATGGCCGCCTCCTCCATACTCAACGCAGTCTGCTCATCGTTTTGCCGGTCTATAGCAATGTGGCCCGCATATCTCATCGCCCTGCCCAGAAGAGGAACGGCAAAAAGCTCTTTGCCGGCGATCCATCTGAACTGTCCCGGAAGATACGCCAAAGTGATCAGTATGTCAAAAACGCTTTGATGATTGGCCATGAAAACCTGCGGTTTACCGAGGAGGACATTTTCATCGCCGTGCACCTCAACTTTCGTGTTGCACAGCGCTAGCATGATCCTGCCCCAGATGCCCGTCACCTTATGAACGTTGTTTTCCCGGTTGTGAAACAACGAAAAGACGATTGCCCAGAATGAGAAAAATGCGGTCAGGGGGAGACCCAGGGTTGCTAAAAGCGCCGAATGAATCATATATTTGCTTTCCTTGCTCTGGTTTGCAACGGTTTGATGAATTTTTACTCGATAAAGTTATTGAAGTCAACCGTGATTTCCGCTAGTTTCACATCGGTTCGCCCCTTCAGGAGGGCGGATTTTCAGTGCGGTTGCCCATGCTCGTTGCTTTGATCATATGAAAAAGCTACCTTCCTTCGGGTTCTGTAGTAGAATGAACCCAGGGGAAATAAAAACAAAGGAGGTAGCCACCATGTATTATACAGGAATTGACTTGCATAAGAAAACATCATT
>Ga0208196_1000604_pt1 | contig 45743 bp, 43 predicted proteins | sample AD_JPNNA7_MetaG_FD_184443 | JGI IMG/M metagenome (GOLD analysis project Ga0208196, IMG submission 184443) | Active sludge microbial communities of municipal wastewater-treating anaerobic digesters from Japan - AD_JPNNA7_MetaG (SPAdes) (version 2) | ecosystem: Engineered > Bioreactor > Anaerobic...
GACATAATTTATTTTATATTATTTATAAACTATTATTATTATAAAACTAAATTAAAAACAATTCAACTAATCAACCAAAATTATCCACCAATCGCCCAAATCTATAAACTAAGCGCTCGGCTAATTTCTTTTTCTACAATCTCTTTAGGTTGGCCGTATTTTTCATGCGCAAATTTTTTAATTGCTTGGGCTAACGCATTATTGCCAACAGTTGGTTTTAAGGTCTTCATTTTAAAGGGCGAAGCTAATTTATTATTAACCATCATTTTAATAATAAGTTCAAAATTATCTAAATTCAATAAATCCAATTTAGAAAACTCGGGAGCAAATTGATTTTCTAAAAATTCGGCATCGTCAGCGCCCACTCGAAAGACCGCAAAGCTACCCACATTGCCAATCACCGCATTTTTAATGGTTTCGGTCAATTGAGGAATATATTGATGGGCTAAAATTAAATTCAAACGATATTTTCGAGCTTCGGATAAAATCGTAGCAATACTTTCGGTCGTAAAGTTTTGAAACTCATCTAAATACAAATAAAAATCTCGTCTTTCTTCTTGAGGAATTTCAGCGCGCTTCATTGCCGCCATCTGCATTTTTGATACTAAAATTAAACCTAATAATGAACTATTGAGTTCGCCCGTCCTTCCCTTGCTTAAATTCGCTAAAAATATTTTTTTCTGATTCATAATATCCGCCAAATTAAAACCCGAATAAGGCTGTCCAACTATATTTCGCAACATTTCATTTTCCACAAATCTCCCAATTTTGCTAATTACATAACCAAGCATATCAGATCGCGTTGCCCCAGTGGTTTGTTTCCATTCTTTAAGCCAAAAATTTCTAACTAAAGGGTCAGAAACTTTTTGCAATTTATTTTCCATAAAATTATCGTCGGTAAAAATACGCGGAATCTCAATTAAGGTACCGGGATTACTGGGGTCAGCCATAATCGCCAACATCGCATTGCGCATATAATGCTCAAACATTGGTCCAATTGTTTCGGGCGGAAATAATTTATAAAAAATAGAAATCATCTCTGAGACAGCCATATCTTTTTCTTCAGGGGTTTCCCATTCCAACATATTTAATCCGCAAGGTCGGTTCGTCTCAAATGGTTCAAATAAAACTACATCGTTTGCTCTATTTTCAGGAATAATCCTTAAAACATCTTCCACTAATTCACCATGCGGGTCTATTACCCCCACTCCCTCACCATTAAAAATATCTTGACGAATCATTTCCCGAAGAAAAGCAGATTTCCCAACTCCGGTTTGTCCTACAATATAAAAATGACGGCGGCGGTCTTCGGCGCTCGCAATATAAATGTCTTTAATCTGACCGCGAAAAACAGCTTGACCCAACAAAACAGGCCCATAACTTGGCAAAATTGAAGGAGGTTCAACTTCTTTGGTGGGCGCCCATTTAATGCCCGGGCTTTCTATATGCGCTAAAGGAAAATGATAAAGGCTCGCAAGCTCTTCGGTGCTTAAAATAACTTTCTCGTTCACATCAAAGTTTCTAAAAATATAATTATAAATCAATTTTTTCGCGCGCCTTCCTTTAGTCCGCACTGCATAAAAATTATTATAAGAAGAATGAAACTGAGAAAAACTTGATTCTAAGTTTTGCAGTAATTCATTAGCCCGCTCTACTGTTTTTCCTGAAGTAATTAATCTAATGTTAGCTTCAAAGAACGGCTTTTTAATTTTAGAACGCAAAGCTTCTAAGGTAGCTTCATCAACTTTTATTTTTTGTTCAGAATTTTTAGAATTATCTTGCGTTGAACTTTCTGCTTTAAAAAGCTTAATTAAAGAACTATCATTAACTGAGGCAATGGCTTCTGCTAAAGTTTTACCTTCTTTTATTTTTTCCAAAATTTTTTCACCTTGCGGAGCATAATCAGAATTCGTTGGCCGAATAAGAATTTGGATAGCCGCCCCTTCTTCTGCGCGAATATTAGTTAAAGAATTTACAATAGCTTCTAGAGGGTCAGCATCTAAATTACGATAAGTATTTAATGGTAAAAAAAATGTTTTTTTCAATCGCAAAAAACTAGCTCCCGCAAAAGCATTTGGTTCAAAAATAGTATAATCTTCAGGCATTCTTTGGACAATGGCATCAGGATAAGCGCCCTCCACATATTTTGGCAAAGCTGAAGCTATTTTTTTAGGAACAGCTATATAAAAAGATATGTCTGTTCCTCCAAATTCCGAAGCAATTTCTAGGGCTGCTTTGGGTTTATCTCCAAAAAAAGAATCCCAAAAACCACCTCCTTTGAGATAAAGAAAATTAGAAAAAATTTGTTCCATTTTTCCCACCATTATTTTAGGGTCCAATTTCTCATTCCCAACTTTTTCTGTTTTTGGCAATTTAATTAAAAACAAAACCATATTTAAACTGGTTTTGATAAAGTTTTTTTTCCGACTGGAAAAAAAGGAAAAAAGCAAAAGAAAAAATAAACCAACGATTAATCCTAATGTGATATAAAAAATAGGATTGGAAGGATAAAAAATTTCCATATTTTTTAATTTAATCAGACGAATATTCTTGCTCGGCAAAACGGTCATGAGCTTGGTCTAAAATATCATAACGCCCGGTCTGATTAGCCATTTCTTCTGCCACCCTTAAGGCATAAATTACTCCTTTTTCTTTAGCTATACATTCTAAATAATTTAGAGGGTTGGTAGATTTAATTAGCTCCGATGTCTCGGGCGCTTGAGTCGGTCGCGGGCCAGATTCTATTTTATGAAAAGGTGGCGCAAACTCTTTCTCGTTTTTTGTTTTAGTTTGTTCTGGATTTATCTCTTTTCCAAAGATATTTTCTTTGAACTCTTCCCTCTCTGGATTAGATTCGTTTCTTTTAATTTCACTTTTATTAATCATATTAAAAATTATTTTCTTATTTATAATTATGTCTTTATTATATCAAACAATTTTTAAAAAAGAAAGAAAAAAGTAGATTCTTTTAAGTAAGTAGGATATCTATATCCTATAATATTAAAATTATGAATCTGTCATTTTTATATTTTGTAAAATTCCAAAAGAAATATAGGTAAATAAAAGGTTGCTCCCCCCATAAGAAACCAAGGGCAAAGGCAAACCAATCACAGGCAATAAGCCCAAATTCATACCTATATTAATAGCTGTATGGGCGAAAATAGAAATAGCCAAGCCAGAAGCAAAAAGTCGCGAAAAATTAGAATTAGCATTAAAAGCAATCTTAAAAATACGCCAAAAAACCACCACAAATAAACTTAGCAAAATGGCAACGCCTAAAAATCCTGTTTCTTCGGCTAGGGCAGAAAAAATAAAATCAGTTTGCGCTTCTGGTAAAAACCCGGATTGAGTTTGAGAACCTTGGCCAATTCCCTGCCCAAATATTCCACCAGCGCCAATACTAATTTTAGCTTGATTTTGACTCCAACCCTCAGTTAAAACATTCTCTTGCGGCGCAATAAAACTTAAAACTCTTTTCTTTTGATAATCTTTTAAAAAAAATTGCCAACTCGCTCCCGCTAAAATTAAAAATATTAAAGAAAGAATAGCAAAATCCCTAATTTTAATTCCAGATACCAAAAGCATGCCTATCCAAATCGCCAATAGAATAATTACTGAGCCAAATTCCGGTTGAAAAAAAATCAAAACAGCTGGCGGAATAATATAAAGACTAGATAAAAAAATATGCTTTAAGTTATAAAGTTCAATGTGCCGATAAGAAAAATATTTTGCCAAAATTAAAATTAAAATTAATTTAGTTGGTTCAATGGGGTCAAAAGAAATTGGTCCAATTCTATACCAAGACCGAATCCCTCTAATTTCTGGAGCAAAAAAGAAAACCCCTACTAACAAAATCAGACAAATAAAATAAATTAATAATAATAGTAAAGAATTTTCCCGTAAAATACGATTATCCAAAAAACTCATGCCTAACATTGCTAAAATTGAAATGACAAAAAAAATAAGTTGCTTATAAAAATTTGAATAATCTTTATCGGCTGAGCTATAAATAGATATTAAGCCAAAAATAACTAATAGCACCGAAGCGCTAAATAAAATCCAATCAAATTTTTGCAGTTTTGAAAAAAATTTCATAAAATAGAAAATATAAATTTAGAATTTTATTATTTTTCTATAATTATCTAAAAATTTTAATAGTATATCTCGTTTATTTAATCAGCTTTTATCATTTTTAAAAATTCTGGTTCGCTTAAAATTTTAATTCCTATTTTTTTAGCTTTTTTATATTTAGAACCAGGATTTTCTCCAACTACTAAATAATCTAAATTTTTAGAAATAGACGATAAAACTTCTCCTCCTAAGTTTTTAATTTTTTCTTTAGCATCATTGCGAGTCATTGATTTCAATGTCCCAGTCAAAACAAAAGTCAAACCCCTTAATTTATTTCCCCGTTGTTTTTCTTGAATAATTTTAACACCTTTTTCTTTTAACTTTTTTAAAAAATTAAGATTGCGTTCCTCTCTAAACCATGAATATATTGATTGCGCTACTATAGGACCAATATCCTTTGTTTTTTCTAATTCTTCTAAGGATGTATTTGCTAAATTCTCCAAACTCCCATATTGCTTGGCTAAATCATAAGCTGTTTTTTCCCCAATATTACGAATGCCTAAGCTATAAATAAATCGGCCAAGCTCAATTTCTTTACGGGATTGAATTTTATCAATAATTTTTTGAGCAGACTTTTCCGCAAATCTTTCTAATGGCAAAATATCACCAACTTCTAAATCAAATAGGTCAGCAGCATCATTAATTAATCCTTCTTCTAAAAACCGGTCAAGAATTTTTGGTCCAAGACCTTCCATATTAAAAGCTCCTCGCGAAACAAAATGCCTTAAATATCTTCTTTTACGGCTGTAACAATTTGGATTCGGACAATATAAAATTACTTCTCCTGATTTTTTAATCAGCTTGCTTCCACAATCCGGACAATTTTGAGGCATCTTAAAATCCTTTTCTTTCCCAGTTCTTAGCTCTGGCAAAACTTTTATAATTTCGGGAATAACATCTCCAGCTCGACCCACTATTACTGTGTCGCCTATTTTTAATCCTAATTTTTTAATCTCATCTTCATTGTGTAGAGTTGCTCTTGTGATAATAACCCCTCCAACTTTAACGGGTTTTAGGTGTGCGACTGGGGTTAATGCTCCAGTTCGGCCAACTTGCACTACAATATCTTCTACTTGAGTAGTAGTTTGTTTTAAAGCAAATTTTAAAGCAATTCCTCCACGAGGCGCTTTCCCAACTACTCCTAATTTTTTAAAAATTTTATTGTCATTTATCAAAACCACAATCCCATCAATCTCATAAGGCAGCTTTTCTCTAATTTTTTGTAAATGTTCATAATAGTTAAAAACCTCGTCTAAATTACGGCATAGTTGATTATATTGATTATTGGTTTTAAAACCTAAAGCTTGTAAAATTAAATGTTCTTCATAATGGGTAGTTTGCCCTAAGTCGCTTATTAATGAATAAATATTAGATTCTAATTTTCGCTCGGCGGTTACTTTAGGGTCAAGTTGACGAATTGAACCAGCCGCTAAATTGCGCGGATTAGCGTAAGGAGATAATCCCTGCTGACGCCTTTGCTCATTAATTTTTAAAAAAACATCTTTGGTAATTATAGCTTCCCCCCTTACAATAATTTCCTCAGCCCATCTTTCTTTAACTATTTTGGCTAAATGCTGATACCCTATTTTATTTAACTCCTCAATAGCTTCAACCGGTTCTCTTATTTTTAAGGGTATAGATTCAATGGTTTTAATATTAGCTGTCACATTTTCTCCCATTAATCCATCTCCCCGCGTCGCCCCAACTGTTAAAATTCCTTGACGATAAACTAATTCAATAGCTAAACCATCTAATTTAGGCTCGCAATAATATTCTATTTTTCTAATTTCCGCTGGAGTTAAAAGTTTCTGATTGCGACTTTCCCACTCTTTCATATCTTGACGCGAAAAAGCATCAAAAAGAGAAAGCATTGGCTGTTTGTGTTTAAATTTTTCAAAAAATTCTAAGGGCTTTCCGCCCACTCTTTGCGTAGGAGAATCTGAAGTAATTAAATCTGGAAAATCTTGCTCTAAATCAAAAAGCTCTTTTTTAAGAGCATCTAAAGCTGCTTCGGAAATTTCTGTCTTATCTAAAACATGATAAAGATAACGCTCCTGATTGATTAATGCTCTTAGTTTGGCAATTCTTTGTTGGGCTTCTCTTTTGTCCATAAAAAACTGACATAAAAATAAAATTAATAATTAATTTCAACTTTACGAATTGAACTTTTATAGGTTCCAGTAGATTTTATGGTGGTCCCGGTCCCACAATTTGGATCACTGCTATTTATGGCTGTTCCTGAAAAAGTATAATTAGAATCGTTAAGGTTGCCGCTAAAACTTGTCCCGGGACTAACTTGACATTGCAAAACTGATAAGCTAAGAGATGAATAACAATTTGTATTTACTCTGCAAAGAGCATATTCTACACCAGAATCAGCGCAATGGAAGGCCTTGATTGAATCTGCTACCGTACTAGTAATTTTAGAAGAAGTTACAATGAGAAAAGCAACACTTAAAGAAAAACCCATTAAAACAGCTAACATAATTACTACCATATATAATACCACTCCTCTTTGTTTATAGTCTTTGAAATAATTTTGATAATATTTTTTTTGTATTAACCTCATTTTATAAAAATTTAATAAAATTGAAAACTATTTATCTTTAATTTTTAATATAATTATTCTACATTTAAGTTTCTTAAGGAGGCTGTAGTTTGTAAAACCATTCGCGGAATAGGATTAACTCTTTTGGTGTTAGATTGAATATCCATTAAAATTGTTATTTTAGGCTGATTAGTCCCAATAGTATCTCCGGAAACATAATATTGCAGTTTATTAACATAAATTTGCGAAGAAGTAAGTTCTACTGCCGTAGCAGATTGCGCGCCCGAAGCTGTAAAGTTGGGACTAATCTGAATTTTAACTTTGTGAGTAGCGCTATCTAAATAAATACGCATACACCTATAAGCAGAAAGTGAATAATCATAACCTATAAAATAAATATCCGTACTCGCTCCATCACCGCCGAAAGTAGTATTTTCAGTAACACAACTACCACCATTATTAAGATTGCCCGGTGTAGTATCATCATCGCGGTGCGCCATTCTTAAAATTCTATGCATATATTCCATTGCATATCCTGATTCGTTAACAAGCTGCTGGTTTTGCAAAATAGAAGTTTGTGTATTAATAGAATTAGTAAATAATTCCACGGTTGCGACTGATAAAACTATAAAAATCGCAATAGCTACTAATGTTTCTATTAAAGTAAAAGAATGCTGTCCGAATATTTTATTTTTAAAAAAATAATTTTTCATTTTTACCATTTCCAATTATATAAATCTTCTTTAATGGTAGTTTGACGGCCACCCGCCCAATAAATATTAACTACTAAATGTAATAATTTTCCTCCGGTTTCATCAATACAAATTTGACGTTTATATGATGTCATTGTTCCTGTCCCGCCATAATCATAAAAACTATCATTGTTTATCCAAAGATAACCAGTAGTATCATTATATGCCGATAAACTCGCATCATTATAATCGGCTTGGCAGCCATTACTATGTCCGTTGCACCCACTACAACTTGTTAATCCCGCATCCCAAGCTGCGCCAGTAACCCAATTTTTATCCCGAATATTTCTTACAATTTCAATTCCTTCTTGTCCTAAAAGAGAAGCAATATAAGTATCTTTAATTTGTTTAGTTTGCTGAGCATATTTAGAAACAGCGCTATATATGCCTAAAAAAGCAATAGACACCATCATCATTGATACTAAAGCCTCAACCAAAGTAAAACCATTTTTTTTAATTTTAGTTTTAAGCCAATTTAACATTTTAACATTTTTATTTTTTTAATTACCAAAATCTATGCGGCCTATTTTGTTTATTTTAACAATTTTGCTTTTTGCGGGCGCAGTACAATTAGTTTCGCTTACGGGCGCTAAAACAATAGAAACATCATCTGTAGTGTTGGCATCACCAGCTAAATAAACATTCGGCATTGGCGGAGCAAATTCAATACTTAAAGGAGAAGTAACTGTACTGCCTTTTTTAATTGAACAAATTTTTATCCCCTCCTCAATTTTAATTGTTTCAAGGTCAACATCGCCAGCGCTTCTAATGTGGTCAACGAGCGTATTTCTTTCTGAAAAAAGTATATACTGAAGCGGATTATTAATATTAAAATAAACACCAATAGCTTGACTTCCTTGTGTCTCTTGATAATTAGAAAGAGATAACTCACTAGCCCTTCTTAGATCTTGCGATAATCTTTGAGCGGCTCTATCTAAAGCTAATGTATCACGGCTGCTTTGATAATTTCCAAAAACAAGTGACGATAAAATAATTATAACAGAAACAACAGTCACAAGCTCTATAAGAGTAAAGCCTGCTTCTATCTCAACGTTTCTATTTCTAAGCTTATTCAATTGAATTATTCCTTTATTAAAAAATTTATTTCTCATTTTATTAAACTTAAAGATAAATACCAATTAAATATTTCTGACCCATAAAAAATAGTAGCAAATGAACCCACTACTAAAAACGGACCAAAAGGAACAGCTGATTTTATTTTCTTTTTTTTCGTTCCTACTAAAATTAATCCTATTATAGCACCTAAAACAGAACCAATAAAGATAGCTAATAAAATGTTTGGAAATCCCAAAAGTAATCCTAAGAAGAAAGCTAATTTAACATCGCCGAATCCCATTGCTTGCCCCCGCGAAAAAAACCAAAAACAAAAGAAAAATAAAGCCGCCCCCAAACCTGAATAAAAATAGGTTAACCATTCTTTAAAAGATAACAATCCTAATGAATAATTTAATCCCTGCCACACTAAGACACAAACAATGCCCGCAATGATAAATTTATCTAAAATAAGATAATATTTTAAATCGTATACAAAAATCAAAACAAAAATTAAAGTAATTAACCAATAAAATATTACTTGGTAAAAATTATACGAAAATCCTTGTTCTAATAGATTAATCTTAAAATAATTATAAATAAAAACAAATACTAATCCGGTTATAGCTTCCACAACTGGATATTGCCAAGAAATTTTTTTATGGCAATATCGGCAACGACCGCCCAAAAATAAAAAACTTAATAAAGGAATCAAATCATACCATTCTAATGTATGCTGACAATTAGGACAATAAGAACGCCCTTTTAAGAAACTTTCTTTTTGATTTGAACGATACAAAACACAATTTAAAAAACTGCCGATTACAAGTCCTAATATAAAAACTAAAATTAATTCTAATGACATATCTTATAAATATTAAATATTATTATAATCTTACCATAATTATTAAAAAATAACTACATTTAAATTAGGATGCCCTAAAAGCAAAAAATTTATACCCCAAAAAATTAATCAATGTAGAAAAAACAATAGCCACTAATTTAATAAAATTTAGCCAAACATAATCTCCGCCCCAATGCTTAAAAAAGGTCATTCCCAAAAAAACAATTCCAGTATTAAAAATAGCTGAAATAACGCTTACAACTAAAAAATTTAGAAATTCAACTGCCCACTTCTGTCCACTCGCCCTAAATGTCCAAAATTTATTAAAAATGTACGAATTTAAAACTGCAATAAAAAAAGAGGTCAAATTAAATAAAGCCAACCAAGGTCCTGAAAAAATTTTAAAGAAACTAGTTAAATAATTCAAAACCCAAAAATCAATAGCTGTGTTTAACAATCCGACAATTAAAAATTTTATAAATTCGTAAGCTCTTTGGCTTAAAATCTTCCCCATTAACATTATTAAAAAAACGATTATTAATGAGCCAATAAAAACGTTGCTGCCTTGATTTATCTTTAATAAATTTTGAGACACTAAAAAAAGGAGGCCAACAGCTATTTCGCTTAAAATAATTCCAATTAATAAATCAATCCCAAACTTTTGGTTAATTATTTTATTTTTTCCATAAATTCCCTTCAAAAAATTTAATTTAATTTTTAAAACATCTAAAAAAATTCTCCAAATACTTTTTATTTTTACTTTACTTTTCCGAACATTATGCCATTCAATCGGCATTTCTAAAACCTTAAAATTTAAACCATTAGCCACGCAAAGAAGCTCTATATCAAAAGCAAATCCTGTTATTTGCATTTTTGAAAAAATATCTTTAGCCGCATATTTTTTAAACCCCTTAAATCCGCATTGAGTATCATTATAAACTGGTAAATCTAAAACTATTTTAATAAACCAATTAAGACCGTCTCCTAAAAATCGTCTTAACCAAGATTGAGGTTGGGTAATTTTTGCTCCTTTAATTTTACGGGAACCAATTACTACATCATAATCTTCTAAATTTTTAAGCAGTGGTTTTAATTCTTTAATAGGCGTAGAATTATCTGCATCTAAAAAAACAATATAATCGCCTTGTGCTTGCATCACCCCAGTTTTAACTGCCGCACCCTTGCCTTTGTTTTGAGGGTGGTTAATAAGTTTAAATTTTGGATAACCCGCTCCGTTATTTCTTGCCACTTCTTCGGTCTGGTCAGTTGACCCATCGTTTATCACAATTACTTCGGCGTCTAAATTAGCTTCTTTCAAAAAATTAAAAATACTTGCCAACGTTTCTGGCAATCGCTCTGCTTCGTTATAGGCCGGAATAATTAAAGAAATCATTTATTTATAATTTAATTCAGTTTCACCATTAGCAAAAATAAACATCATTGAGGGAGTAATCCAAAAAATGGTTTGGTTTTTATCTAAACTTTTCCATTTTGGGAAATAAGAAAAGTTTACCAATGTTCCTCCTTGGCTATTAAATTTTATCTTTTCGTTTTCAATAATCTCTGGTTTGACTTCTTGAACTGAAAATTTTTCAGGACTTAAATTAGCAATAATATTATAAGCTTGTTCAATTTGAGATTTTTCATCTATATCTTTTACAAAATAAATATTTTCATTCGGTTTTTGACAATCTTCTTTAGAATCTAAAAAAATAATTGGCTTATTAAATTTAATCCAATAATCCATTTGCTCGTTAGAAGGACATTCGGATTTACCATTTTTATAACTTACCACAAAACCACCCAAATAAGATTTTTCAACTTCAGTTAATTTATCAACTGGCTTATTAGTATAAATCAATGGTTGATCTAAGGTATAACCATTTAAAAACCAAGGTAAAGATAAATTCTTAAAGCTTAATTTTTTAAAAATTCCACCGCTATCCACAAATAAAAACGGCGCATAATCAGTTTGACCAATCAAAGGAGCGCTATCTTTTATTTCCAGTAAAGTAAAATGTCCAAATTCTTTTACAGTTTTAATTTCTCCTTTATTATATTTTGAATTAGCAAAATCCAAAACTGGCGACCTATCTATGTTTTTATTATCTACAATTAAATACTTAACACCCATTTGCCCCATTCTTTTTAAAACTTTAATTAAATTTTTAACATGCTCTTTATTGACATTGTCTTGCCCTAAGGTTCCTTCATTTCTATCATCAATAAAAACAACGCTCATATAACTTTTATAATCAAAGAGGGAGCCGGTTGAGGAATATATAAATCTTCCCGACAAAGAAGATTCATAAAGCAATCCCCGCATATCATAAATTTCATTTTTCGGAAAAATATAATCAAAATAATGTTTTGTTAATAAAGACGCTGAATTAGTATCTACTAAAAATCGTCCGGCTAATTGATTGTCTTTAATATAATTTACTATATTGTCAATTTCTCCAATATCTTGAGAATAACTGCTTGAAGTAGGCCTGAAATCCTGAAAATTTTCTATATTAAAATAAGCTAAGCTTGATGAAACCATTAAACAAGCTAAATAAATAGCTAATCCAGCCACCCATGGTATTTTGGAAAATAGTTCTCCCTGCTTTAAAATTTTCCAACCCTTAATCCAATTCATTAAAAAATTAAATCCATAAGCACTAATAAAAACATTAATTAAAGCAAGACCAGAAATAAAACGATAATAATGAACTGGTATTTTAATTATTGTATTAAGAATATCTCTTGGAATTATAATTAAGGAAAACAAAAAAACGGCAGGAAAAAAATATTTTTTTTCTTCAATCAGTTTTCCTATTCCGCAAATTGAAAAAACAAATAAAAATGCTCCTAAAAAATATTTAGGAAAAATCCCAAAAATTGGATCTTGGTTGTTGGTGTTAAAAATAGATTCAGCCGAAGTATATGTTAAATTTAATAAAAACGGCAACCACCAAAAAACTGTTAAAATTAAAGAGCCGAATCCAATTATTAGAGCTGGCTTCCACATTTGCTTAAAATTTAAAAATACATAAACAATAATAATAAAAGCGGCAAAAAGAGCAGTAAAAATATGGCTTAAAATTAAAGAAGCTGCTAAAAAAATAGCTAACCATAAATATTTAGATTGATTAGTTTGCCTTAACCGTTCTAATGCGGCTAATAAAAAAAGCATTAGGGGCCACGCTAAAGTATTTAAAAATAAACCAACATTAATTTCTGAAGCAAGCCCCAAGCCATTATTGCCAAGTAAAAAAAGCGTTAAAAATCCAAATAATAAGGCGTATAAATTAATTTTTTTATTATTAAAGAAAACATTGCTTACATAATAAACAGATATTAAATAAATGAATGGCAATATAAATAAAACTATATTAAGACACAAATATAAAGGAATTAGCTTAAAGCTTAATAAATGAATAAGGCAAACTATAACATAAAATAATGGATTATAAAAAACAAACATTGGATGGCCCGCATAACTATAAATATTATAGCCACTTAAACGAAAATGCTCTAAATAATTAAGCATTTGCTCAGTTAAATAATAATGAGCTGGCGAATCCCAACCAATAATAATTTGATTATCTAAAAGCGGTTTTAAAATATATATTAAAATTCCAAAAAAAATTAGAAATACCAATCCAGTTAAGGTTGTCCAGTTAAAATATTTTTTAATATTCAGTTTAATTATCATAAAATAAAAAATAATATATTTTTAAATATATTATTATTTAAGCAAAAATTTAAATTTTCTGCAATAAATAAAAAGCCCCGCAGGGCTTTTTATTTAAAATTCTTAATTAATTACATGTACCATGAGATACTGTACAAGAAGTGCTAGCGCTTCCATTGTTGCCAAGACTATCAATACACCATTTGCTTGTTGTCCCATTTAATGATGCTTGGACACAATAATCAGTAGCTGTAACATACATCACTGGCGCACCGCCTTGACCGCTTATATCAGCAAACAATCTTTGCCCATCTCCAAAAGTTGCATCTAAAAAATGAGCGGTATTAGCTACGCTAGTTGTAGCTGTAATTGCTACTGTACAACCCGTACCACTGCAATAAGAGCCATTCCCGTTTGTAAGCTTAAATATTTCAGCCGTAGTCCTTAATTGGTCAAGATCAGATTGAATCCTCGCATTTTTAGCCGCATTTTGAGAACCACTCATTGATATAATCACCAAACCAGCTAAGATACCGATGATGGCAATGACGACTAACAACTCAATTAAAGTAAAACCTTGTTTTGATTTCATTTTAAAATTTTTAAATTAAACGACCTTTATTATTATTATTTTTATTAATAATTATTGACAAGTATAAGTAGTACCAGTGCATTTAGTTAAAGTTCCGCTTAATTGAGTAGCGTTACCTAGACTATCAACACACCAATAATAATTAGTACCAGTTGCAGGAGGATAAATAGAAACAACAGCGCAATATGCTGAATAAGGAGAAGGAGAAATTAATATAGAAACATCCGCAGGAGCAGTAGCATTAATATCGCTTATAAGTTGAGATACTGCAGGAGCGGCTGCTAAACCAGAAAAGCCACTCGTTCCGTTATTAATATAATGCAATTGAGCTTGCGATCTCAACTGATCCATATCAGATTGAATCCTCGCATTTTTAGCCGCATTTTGAGAACCACTCATTGATATAATCACCAAACCAGCTAAGATACCGATGATGGCAATGACGACTAACAACTCAATTAAAGTAAAACCTTGTTTTGATTTCATAATTTTTTATTTTTATTATTAATATTTATTATTTTTTTATTTATTATTTTTATATATTATAAGATGTCTTTTTATTTATTGCAAGTATTCTATCAATAAAAATTTTTCTCGTCAAGTTTTTATTAAGTAGTGGGTAAAGTAGTACTAATTTGATAAACTGGCAACAAAACCGACGCCACCAAAAATCCCACCATAATTGCCAAAAAAATAATCATTACTGGCTGAATAATACTACTTAAAGATTCAACAAAAGTTTCTGTTTCTCTTTTATAAAATCTAACTACATTTAATAAAGATGTCTCCAGCTGGCCCGTTTTTTCGCCGACACTAGCCATTTGCACAAATAAGGGAGTAAATTCTTTTTCATAGTTTGAAAAAGCAAGATAAATTCCTTCTCCTTTAACTACTTTTTTCCTAACATCTAAAATAAGGCGGCGATAGACATTATTACCAATTAAATCAGCTACTATTTCTAAAGCGTCCGCAATAGGAATTCCCGCGGATATTAAAGTAGATAAATTTTCAGCAAAACGCATTATATAGGTATTTCTCAAAAAATTGCCAAAAATAGGAATTTTTAAAATAAAAGAATCTATTACATCTTTTCCTTCTTTGGTACGGGGGTAATATATTAAAAATGCTACTAACCCAGCTACAACTGCCATAATAATATACCACTGATTTCTTAAAAAATTTGAAATAGCGATAATGACTTGGGTTGTCCATGGCAAGCTTTGTCCAGTAGAACTAATAACATCAATTAATCCTGGAATAACATATATCATGATCACAATAAAGATTGCAATAAAGACTACAAAAATTACAATAGGATAAGTTAAGGCGCCCATTGTTTTAGAACGAATATAATATTCACTCTCTAAGTGGTCAGCCACTCGTTCCAAAACTTTTGGCAAATCACCGGAAACCTCAGCTGATTTAACCATATTAACATAAAAAGTAGAAAAAATTTCTGGATATTTAGCAAATGCCCTTGAAAGTAAAGTTCCTCCTCTAACATCCGCAGCTACTTTGGCCAATCTCGTTTTCATCTTTTGATTATTAGTTTGACTCGCCAAAGCGTCTAAGGCTTCGGCAGGAGGAACATTAGCGTCTATCATAATTGCTAATTGCCTTGAAAACATTACAATGTCTTTTTGAGAAATCCTATTAAAAAAAGAAAAATTAATCTCTCCTTGGAAAGTCCCTTTGGCTGATTTTTCTTCTAAATAAGTTGGGTAAAGATTCTTGGCACTTAAAGCATCTAAAACCTCGTCCCGATTAGCGGCTTCAATTGTCCCCTTGATTTGTCGACCCTCAAAATCTCTAGCTTGATAAGTATATTTCATAAATATGTTATTGCGAAATTAATTTTTTTAATTCTTTAATATTAGAAGAATAATTAAGCGCATTCTCAACACTTACTAATTGCTTCCTTACTAATTCGGCCAAAGACCGATTTAATGATATCATTCCCATATCTGAAGAAGTATCAATAACTAATGATAATTCATGAATTTTGTTTTCTCTAATTAAATTAGCAACTGCTGGCGTATTAAACATTATTTCACAAGCTGGCACTACCCCACCATCTATGGCTGGAATTAATCGTTGTGATACAATGCCTAACAGTGAACTGCTTAACTGGGCCCGAATTTGATTTTGCTGTTCTCCTCCAAAAGCATCTACAATACGATTAATTGTTTGGGCTGCGGAATTAGTATGTAAAGTAGCAAAAACCAAGTGTCCTGTTTCAGCAGCAGTAATCGCGGTGGCAATTGTTTCTGGATCTCTCATTTCGCCCACCATAATTACATCTGGGTCCTCCCGAAAAGTTGATTTGAGCGCCCGGGCAAAAGAAAGCGTATCTGAATTCATTTCGCGTTGACTAATAACTGATTTATCATCCTTAAAAACATATTCTATTGGATCTTCAATGGTAATAATATTACAAGCCCTCGTCTTATTAATCTCATCAATGATAGCTGCTAAGGTTGTGCTTTTTCCATGACTCGCTGGACCAGTAATCAGGACAAAACCCTGCAAAGCTTTGGTAAACCTATAAATCTGCATTGGTAGGCCTAATGAGTCTATCCCCCTAACGCTACTCGGCACAGCCCGCAAAGCGGCTGCCAATGTTCCTAACTGATAATATATATTTACCCTAAAACGTCCAATTCCTTCTAAATTATAAGAAAAATCTACTTCTTTTTCAATTAATAATTTTTCTTTTTGAGCTTCGTTAGTTAAAGTAAAACAAATTCCAGCAGCGTCTTCGGCTAATAAAGTTTTGTCTTTTGGCAAAGACATCAAATTTCTATTAATCCTGAAAATCGGCGGATGACCGGCTATAATATGCACATCCGAAGCTTTCTTCTCTATGGCTAAATATAAAAGTTGCTGAAGGTAATTAAAGTATTCCATTATATTAATCTGTCACACTTAATGCTTCTTCTAAACTTGTTTCACCAGCTAAAACTTTTAAAATCCCATCTTGTTTCATTGTAAGCATGCCTTGTCTTTTAGCTTCTTCGGCAATTTTCAATTCGGTTGGCTCTTTAATAATAACTTGTTCTAATTCTGGTGTCATTTTTAATATCTCAAAAAGTCCAATACGTCCTTTTTCGCCCTTCATATTACATTTAGGACATCCCACTGGCTTATAAATATATAAATCATTGATATCAATTTCTTTTTTAACTGTCTCGGGCATATCGGCCAATTCCTTTAAAATCATTTTTTCTACTTCTTTGGCCGGTTTTATTTTTTCTTTACAATAGGGGCATAAACGCAAAACTAAACGTTGAGCAAGGGTAATGTTTAAAGTAGCCGGTAAAAGAAAAGGCTTGACCTGCATATCAATCAAACGAGGGATTACTCCAATGGCATTATTGGTATGTAGAGTTGAAAGAACAATATGACCAGTCAATGCAGATTGAACTGCCAAAGCAGCTGACTCTTCATCTCTCATTTCGCCTACCATAATTATATCTGGGTCTTGTCTTACAATTGACCTTAATCCTGAAGCAAAATCATAACCAATTTCAGGACGAACTTGAGATTGATTTACTCCCGGAATAAAATACTCAATCGGGTCTTCTAAGGTCACTACATTATATTCGGGATTATTTAATTCACGCAAAATTGAATAAAGTGTCGTTGTTTTCCCAGAGCCAGTTGGTCCAGTAGCTAAAATCATTCCAAAGGGTTTACTAATTGCCTCTTTTAATATTTCAATATTTGAAGGACTCATTCCAATTTCTTCATAATTCTTTAATCCTTCTGTAGCGTCCAAAACCCTAATCACAACCTTTTCACCTAATTTAGTAGGAAAACTGGAAACCCTAAAATCAACATCTCTATTGTCAATTCTTGTTGAAAAACGTCCATCTTGCGGTATTCTTGTCTCATCAATTCTCATATTGCTTAAAATTTTAATCCTTGCCACAATAGAAGGATGAATATGAATAGGCAAAAAAAGCGATGAATATAAAATGCCATCCATTCGAAAACGAACTCGTAATTGCTTTTCTTCTGGCTCGATGTGAATATCTGAGGCTCGGCCGTCCACAGCGTGCCTTAAAATAACCCCTACCATTTTAATAATTGGCGCTTCGTCTAATATTATTTCAGTTTTTTTATTTGGCTTTGCGAACATTCCTTCATCTACCTTTTCCGAACCAATTTCTGCTTCTAATTCAGTAAGGGCTCTACCCACTTCTTCTTCGGTGCTACGATATTGTTTAATTAAGGTTTCAAATTGATGAGGGCTAATTAAATAAAATTCTACTTGATAATTTTGCTTACGGGCTAAAAAAGTCATAGCCTCTTTAGCTTTAATATCATCTGGGTTAACTAAACCTATTTTTAAGACACCCTCTTTAAGGTCTAAAGGAATAATTTTATAAAATTGAGCTGATTCTTTGGGCACCAAAGAAAGAACCTCAATAGGAATTATTTGGTCTGAACTTTCTTCATATTCATAAAGAGGCAAATCATAAATTTCTGACTTTAATTTATTTAATTCATCTTCGCTTAAAATTTTTTTAATTAATAAAAAATCTTCCTCGCTTATACCGGAAGTGTCCTGTTGAAGCTCTTTCTGAAGTTCAATGGCTTGCTCTTCAGAAATTATTTTTTTCTCAACTAATTTTTCTATTAACATATTAAAATTAAATAAGAAATTGGAAAAGTCAAAACATTATATACCTTTATTTTGTCTTTATCTTGTGTTTATTTTGTATTTTCGCCTGTATTTGTGTCTAAGCTTGCCTTAATACTGGAAGTATTTATATTTATAATAGAAGAGGATCGCATACCAGCGGGTGGTAAAAATGGATTTATTCTTCCCGGAACTACCTCTGTCCCCGTGGCCTCTCTAAAGGCAGGGTAATCTGGCATTGCCTCCAATAATTGCAACTCTTGATTAGATGTTAAAAAATAAAAATCAATATTGATTGGCTTTAGTTCTTCCACGGTAGGTACATTTAAATTAATCGCCAAGGAAGCAGGACTCTTTTTGCGATACAAAAATACTGCCACCGCAATTATAACTATCAACAAAATTATTAATAAAATTGGTTTGGTGGGCTGGGTTTCTTTAACCTCTTCTAAATTATTTAAATTGTCCATAATATTTAATAAATTTATTTAATTAATATGAATAAATATCAGCGGATATTAAAAATTTAGTAATAGCTGAACCTCCTTCAAAGCTGATTGTCTTAACTGAAATTAAATAAGCTTGTGTTTCCATAATAGTTAATAATTGTTTCAATTGTTCATATGTACCAGCCACTTCAAGGTTAACGGTAGTAGTTTTAATTGAGCTTACGGAAGCAGAAGCAGAATTTTCGGTCGTTTGACTCGTGGAAGTGGCAAGAGGAGTTTTATGAATAGTATTATCTTTATTAGCTGAATTTGTTTTATCAGCGCTATTAATTGCCACTGGAGAAGATGTTGAAAAATCCAAAGAGACTAATCTCATTCCACTTCTTGTAACGAGATCCTTAAAAAAAACTTCCATCTTAAAAAGATAAAACGGATCTGAAGAAAAATTGGGTTCTATCTTCTTTTTTATTGAATTCCAATTGGCAGTTTCCAAATTTTTAACCACCTCGGCAATGGCTTTGTTGCGGCTTTCGCTTTGAGTTAATTGGTCATATAGAATTTGAATATTTTGTTCTCCTTGTTTTATTTTTTGATATTGAGGCATATCTAAAAAATAAATCACTGCTCCAGATGCTATTAATAAAATTAAAGAAACTATTAATGAAGAAGAAGTTTTTTGTTCCATTGTTTTTTTATTTTAATATTTCTGGTCTTATTACTAAAAGAAGCGAAAAGGTAATGCCGCCTGTTTCACCCTTAGCGATATTAAATAACTCATAACGTTCTAAGCTCGGTTGTCTTTTTAAGATAGCAATCTGCTGAATAAGGGGCTGAAAATCATCAACTACACCGGTTAGGTTTACGGTTCGATTAGCCGTGTCAATGTTTAAACTAGTAAAATAAACTTGCGGATGAACCCATCCCTCAAACATTAAAAAAAATTTAGAAGTCTTGGGTCGACCACCTAAAAGCATTTTATAATCATTAATTTCTTTTTCAATTTGACGTAAATCATTTTCTGAATAGCCAGTACTAATATCTTTTTGCTGAGCAATAGCTACATTTAATTTATTTATCTCAGTAGCCTGTTTTTTAGTCACGCCAAAATAAAAATATAAGTAAAGACCCACTACTACAACTAAAATTAAAATAGCTAACCACTTAATTATTTTGACAACCCCAGAAAAATCTTTTTGATTGTTTGAATTTATTTCAATGGCCATTTATTTTTTTATTATAATTTTTTAATTACAAATTTATTATATAACACTCTTATTTAACTTGCAAGCAAAAACCTAAACTTCGTAATTTTTAAGAGCTTCTCCAAGCGCAATAGGAAAAGTTAAATTTAATTCCGCCACTTTTTTATTTAATAAGGGCGGGAAAACCACATTATTGAAAGGGGTGCCCAAAGAAACCTCTAATCCAAAAAAATCATCTTCATCAAATACGCTTCTAAAATATTCTGCAATACCCTTGGTTTGAGCTGTTCCGCCAACTAAAATAATTCTTTGAATTTTAGTGCGTTCTAAATTTTGATAATCAATAATAACTTTTTTAATTTTTTTAATAATAGCGCTAATTACAGGAGCTAAAATTTGCGCTACATCATCTCTTTCTATGTTAATAAGCCCATTCTCTTTTTTTATCTCTTCTGCTTCTTTTATTTCTATTCCTAAATCCTCAGCTAATCTTTGAGTTAAATCTTTGCCGGCTATATCAAAACTATAACTTGTTTTTACAAAATTATTATCCGTAATGGCAACAATTGTGCTTTGGTAACCAATATCTACTAAACAACTCGGCGGGTCGCTCGGTTTAATTAAACTTCTCCTTAGTCCCCATGCTTCAGATTCTAATGCCTTTAACTCTAAACCAACGTTACTCGCAATAATTTTATATTGATTAATAGTTGTTTTAGAAATGGCCATTAATAAAATTTTATTATTTTGTTTCGTTGGGTCTTTGCTCATACATTGCCAATCCAAAACTACCTCTGCGGCTGGCAAAGGAATGTGTTTTCGGGCCTCAAATCCAATAGCGTTTCCTAATTCTTTTTTACTCATGGGGGGCAATTCAAAACTTACAAAAAATGTAGAAAAATCGGGCAAAGAAAAATTTGCTTTTTTAGCTTTAATACCGGTCTCATTAAAAATAGTTTTGAGGGCTTGAGAGATGGTATCTATGGAGGGAGCAAGTGTATTTTGGTCAAAATTTCGAAAGGATTGATTTGTAGCAATATCTAAATTTAACTCGCCATAATTTTTTAATTCTGGATACCCTTTCTTTCCTATAAGCTCTACCACCCGGACTGATTTTGTCCCAATATCTATGCCTAATATATTTTGTTTTTGCTGATTATTTAAAAACATATTAATATTTATAAAAGTATAACATCTTAGTATAATATTGGCAAGAAAATGAATATAACTAATCTTAAAAATTTATTGTTAGATATTTTTTTCCCAAAAAAATGCTTGAACTGCGGACGAGAAGAAATTTTCTTCTGCGAAGATTGTTTGTCTCTAATAGAAATCAATCCCTTTAAATATTGCCTTTGCAACCAACCTCAAAAAATTATCACCCCCAAACAATGCCCACGCTGCCGTTCTAAAAAATTAGATGGCTTGTTTGCAGCAACAAACTTTAATCAACCTCAAGTTAAAAAATTAATTTATTCTTTTAAGTATAAGCCTCAAATAAAAGAACTAAATATTTATTTGGCTTATTTAATTTTAACACATTTATATTTAATTGCAAAATATTTTCCACCGAATTCCCTGTTAATCCCTGTTCCATTGTTCATTAAGAAACAGAAGCGGCGCGGATTTAATCAAGCAGAAGAGATTGGAAAAATAATCTCAGAAAAAATTTATATTCCGCTTAAGGTTGATAATCTTATTAGAATTAAAAATACTGACTCTCAAACTAAACTAAACAAAAAACAAAGAATAGAAAATATTAAAAATGCATTTATAATTAAAGATAAAGATGCCATTAAAGGAAAAATTATTTTTTTGATAGATGATGTTTATACTACCGGCGCGACAATGGAAGAGTGCGCCAAGGTCTTAAAAAAAGCAGGGGCCCGCGAGGTCTGGGGGCTTGTTGCCGCACGTGAAATCATTTAATATCTTAAACTTTATTAGCCAATCTCTCCTACTACATAAAACTAAAATTATTTAATGCGGTGTTTTGGGGACGAAGTTCAAACATTTTTGAGTAAAATCCGCTTGCGGATTTTGAATAATCCCACCCAGAGTTTCAGAATTATTACACCCCCCCCTTTAATAGGCAAAACATAAAAAATTTCTTAACATTTTTTAATCGCCCCCTCGCAAAATTTTTTCAATTAAGGAAACAATTTTGCGGATTTTATTTGTTTAAGTAGGAATAAGTCGCTTATTATACCAAGTCGCACCTTTGGAACGGAAGTAGCATAGTCAGAATTAAAAATTTTGTCTTAAAATGTAAAAAATTAAAGATTTTTCTAAAGTTTATCGTTGTTTTTTAAAAGATTATCGCTAAAAAATTCAAATAATATTGGTTTGACGTTTAACAAATTATTGTTTCACATCCTTCTTAAAAGCATTATTAATTTTTGTTTTATATCATAACCTGCTGGTTATATTGCTAGTCAAATATGGACTATTTTTAGTCCCAAGGCTACTTATTTATTCGGAATATATCTAAATTGTCACAAAATTATTTTTGTTAAGTTACAATATTGCTAAAATTCTAAATTAGTTATAAAATAATTAGAGACTTGATTAATATATTTAAAAGGCATTAGATTTAACTTTTAAAGACTAATGTCTCTAAATTACTTTTTAAGTTAATTTTGGTCTAAAAATTGACTAATTCATTTAATAATAAAATAATAAATAAAAAAATATGAACAAAAAACTTTTAGTAATTTTAACTTCAGCCTTATTGGTAATATTAATTTCGTCTTTTGTTTTTTTAAATAAAATTAAAAATGACGAAACTAAAAATATTGGTTCAAGCCAAAGTCCAAAAAACCAAGAAGATATTGGCTATAACAAACCTAATGAATATAATAAAAAAGACAAAATAGATATTTCTGTCGGCTCTAATACAAGTTTATGCGAAAACGCTTGCTCTAATTACTACGTTAAATGCATGACTTTTAACCCCGATCTTAAACCAGAGTTAATGGCGCAGTATATAAATGAGTGCATTAAAGAATGCACTATGTGGGATGATAAAAAGAAGAATTGTATTTTAGAAGCTGTTGATTGCGAATCAATGACTGATGTTTGTGGTTTATAAAATTTAATTAATTTATTTATGATTGACCTTAAAAACTTTTCCAACTTTAAAACCTTTATAGCTCTTGGGGTAATAGCAACTATTGCTGGTGGCATTACTTTTACTTATATTGACTGGAAAGATGGAACAACAGTTAAAAAAGATTCTGTTAATTTGATTAAAGAAGATTATAAAAAATTATTAGATAAACTACAAAGCTCTTCCTTTAAAAATGAATTATTAAGTCTTTGTTCTTCTAAAGAAAATTTTGATAAAAAGATAAAAGAAATAAAAAAAGAAGTAGAAGAAGAATTAAAAAATCTTAATAGTAGGAAAGTAGAATATATAACAAAAGCAAATGAAGAATGGGAAGATATTTTAGAAGAAAAAAGATTATTATACACTGGAGCAGTTGTTGATGGTTCAGATATTGGAGCTGCCTGTCCAAGAGATTATGATGGACAAATTATGCTTCCTGGCTCTTGGCCAACTAGAGAATCAGACGGAAAACCAATTCCACCAGCTTATTGGCCTCCTGATTTAGATGGTGTTGTAGCTCCTCCAGGATGGCCAAAAGATTCTCAGGGCAATCCTCTTCCTCCCGGTGTTTGCGCACGCGATTATAATGGAGAATTAATGGTAAATGGTTCGTGGGAGCTTGATTTTGATGGCAATTTAGTTCCTCCATCCTACTGGCCAAAAGATTCAAATGGAAGAGTTATTCCACCACCAGGTTGGCCATTAGATGAATTGGAAAGACCTTTACCTCCTGGTTCATTAAAAGAACCAGCTAGTTATATGGAAAGCGATGTTGAAGATGATAATCTTCCTAGTTTAGAAGATGAATCTATAGCAGAAGATGATTTTGATTTAGGTAAAGTTATTAAAGAAAATTTAGAAGAAATGCTTTTTTATGAAGAAATGATTAAGATAGAATTAGATAGCTTAGAATCTATTTGTGAAAATAATAAACAAAAAGAGCAAGAAGTAAAAACAAAGAAAAAAGTTCCTAATGACTGTGCAACTGCTTGTCAGAAATTTTCTCAATGTTCTATTATAGGAGGAGGAAATGAAGAAGATAAACAAGATGATTATGAAATTTGCATGAAGGAATGTGTTTTCTGGAAAGAAGAAACAATAATTTGTATTAATGAAAAAGAGCCAACCAATATACAAAATTGTGATTATATGTCTCTTTGTATAGGCCAAGAAATGAAATATAATAAAGGTATTAATCCTGGAGGTGGTTATATAATAGATAATTTTGAGAGTTTGTATAAATAACAACAATATTGATCCTAAAACGGTTTTTGTCTATTAAAATATATTTAAAAGAGAGGAAATTCGCTATGCGGAGAGGAGGAGATTCGCTTTCGCGTCAACTTCTGCTGAAGTTGCGCTCAAGTACGGGCTCGCCGCCAGTCGCGGCTCCGCCTTCGAATCTCCCCTACTACAAAAACTGAAATGATAAAATGCGGAGAGGGGGAGATTCGAACTCCCGAGCCGTTTTCACGACTAACACCTTAGCAGGGTGCCCCATTCAACCACTCTGGCACCTCTCCATTATAAATTAAACAAGTTATTACCTCATGTAAATTAATTATTTTGTATTATATAAATCATGAGGAGAGGGGGAGATTCGCTTTCGCGTCAACTTCTGCTGAAGTTGCGCTCAAGTACGGGCTCGCCGCCAGTCGCGGCTCCGCCTTCGAATCTCCTTTTTTTAATCTCTACATTTTATTACTCATGTAAATTAATTATTTTGTATTATATAAATCATGAGGAGGGAGGGAGATTCGCTTTCGCGTCAACTTCTGCTGAAGTTGCGCTCAAGTACGGGCTCGCCGCCAGTCGCGGCTCCGCCTTCGAATCTCCTTTTTTAATCTCTACATTTTATTACTCATGTAAATTAATTATTTTGTATTATATAAATCATGAGGAGGGAGGGAGATTCGAACTCCCGGTGGGTTTAAGCCCACAGCAGTTTTCAAGACTGCCCCATTCAACCGCTCTGGCATCCCTCCTTAATATATAATAAGCATTCTATCTAAAATAATCCTACTGGTCAATATAAAAATACTGCTTTTTTACAAAAGCAATATTTTTAGATTTATAAATTTACCATATTAATATTACTTATCTTCTTCGTGAAACGCAATATTATGAGCGCTCATTCCAAAGGCCTGACTCCACTTTGGATAAAATCTTACTAAATTTTTAACTAAAAAATTAATTCCACTTGGTTGAGATAAAAATAAAGATAAATATTTCCTTAGCTCGCTATCATGACCAATTTCTAAAAGTCTATCTCTTAAAGCAGGATTAGTAATTCCGATTTTATCTAAATTATCAAAATTATAAATTTCTTTAAAAATTGAATTTAGGGTTGACTGAATAATTTCCACCTGCATTGAATTAAAAGATTTATATTTTGGAAAACCGCGTGAAGCATCTGGAGAAACTCCTTTAACATCAGAAGATATACTGGCACCTATAACTTCTTTGCCGTCCATATCATATAGCTTTTGCGCCAATAAAACAGTTTTTTTAATAAATTTAGCTTTATTCTTTTGAATATATTCTTGGATCAACTTTAAAGCATGATTTATTCCTTTTTCCCCGACATATAAAACAATTTTATCCTTAGCATTTATAGCCTCAGTAATAGTTGCTACTGTTGGATTAAACATTGCCAATGTATTAACCGCAAACCCAACTCGCGACAATTCTTCGTTAATATTCAATTTATAAATAATATCTTGATAAACCCTCATTATATCTTGATTTTCCATATTAAAATATATGCAATATTTAGATGGCTCTCTCAATTTTTGCGTCATTGCCCCAAGATTAATATCGTAATAATTTGATTCATAGATTAACCAACCCTCTTCGCAATAATAAGGAGTTGTATAACGTTCTTCATTATAAATATTATTTTTATTGTCTTTTAATTCAACGGTCTGCTTTTGAAAAGAAATATTATTTTCATTCTTTTTCTTAAAATTATTTGCTTCCGCAATCCAATTTCTATTTACTGGTTGTTTCAACCATTCTTCTGCCTGCGCGTTGACAGCGGCATTATAACTCGCAATATCAACCTGCCCTTTTGAATCAAATTTATAATCAGTCCCCTTCTTTAATTTAATAATCCGACCTGTCCAGTGTTTATATAAATCTCCTCCGTAATTAAACCAGTCTTGAATAATGTTAATTGCTTCAACAGCATCTGCTTGTGTTAAGATATTTTCTTTCTGTTTAAGATATTCGATGGTTAAAATTTTTGTATCAAAACTATTATCCTGTCCATTTAAATTTTGAGTTGCTGCTCTTAATTCTACATTCTGCCTCATAGATTGCCCCTCTTCTTCGGTCATTTTATCTCCCTTTAAGGTTACCGTATCTGCTGAATTTACTAAACCAGAATTGCTTTTTATTATTCTATTAACGGGACTCGCTAATCCGGCAGCTCGAAAACTAATATCATAAATTAAATTAGAATAAATGGTTTTATCTAAATCGTTAGCAAAATCAAAACTAAAAATGCCATCTTGATTGTTTTTCTTAAAATTTAAGTATTCGTTTTTAATTTTATTTAATATAAATCTCTCGTCTTGGTTTAAGCCTTGAATTTCTTTTTCTCCCTTAATATAGCTTTCTATTATTTTCTCGGCTGTTTTCTGTTGCTCCAAAATTTCTTTTTGTTTTTCTTCAGAAAGCGCTTTATAACTTTTATAAAAAGCAGCTGTCTTTTGCTGTTCTAACTGCAATTTTTGTTTTTCTTTAGTTTGAGATATTAATTGGACTTGCTCTGCTTCCGAATTATTTTCCTCTTGAGTTTTTGATTCGTTATTAGAATCAATTATTTCGTCCATTATCCCATTATAATTATGATGAATGATGTTAGAGTCCATTTTATTATTTTTTTATTTTTATACGACCCATTAAATCTATTTAATATATGTTATTTATATAATACAACAATTATAAAAAAAATAAAATACTTAATCCCCGTTTTCAGATTTAAGAGGCCAAGCCGCTCTTGCTAAAATCTCTGCCCCTTCTTCTCCATTAATAAAATTTGGCTGGCAATAATCATTAATTAAAAAAGGCTTAACTTCTTGAATTTTAATTTCCCCTTTTTCATTAAAAATAATTTTTGCTATAATCCCCTCCCTCGTTGAACGAGACCACATTTGGTCAAAAACAAAATTACCTAAAGAATAAAAAATATATTTATCTTTATATTCCTCAATCGGCATTACTACATGAGGATGATGGCCTAAAACCAAATCTGCTCCTAAATCAATAGCTAAATGCGCCCACTCTTTTTGCTGTGTGCTTGGCAAGGGTTGATACTCGTTGCCAAAATGCATTGAAATAATCACAAAATCAGCTTGTTTTTTAGCCGAAGCAACAGCCTTAGACATTTCAGTTTGGTCAAAAAAAGCGATACCGACTTTTCCTTCCTCGGCACCATATTCCGCAGGAGTAAAATTAATATCATCATAAGCCAAAAAAGCAAATGTTAAACCGTTTTTTTTAAGAAAAACCGGAGAATTCGCAACCTCATAATTTTCTCCAGCTCCCACATATTTTATTCCTGCCTCGTTTAAATATTGAAAGGTTTGTTTTAGCCCATCAGTTCCAAAATTACCAGAATGATTATTGGCTAAAGAAAGAATAGAAAAATTATTATCTTTTAATTCCGATACTAAATTTGGGTCAGCGCGAAAAAACATTTCTCCCGGTTTAATAGTCCGACCTTCGGCAATTGGATTTTCTAAATTAGCAAAGACAATATCGCCAGTTTTCAAATAATCTTGAACTTTTAAAAATGGATAATCTGGTCCATTCTCTTTAATTTTTACTGCTACTCCTCGTGAAAGCATCACATCTCCCACAGCAATTAAAGTTGTTTCTTTTGGTAAAATTTTTGACGAAGAAACAGTACTTAAATTAGCTGTTAATTGATATGGTTCTAAAATTTTTAAAAATTTATTTTGCTGAGTTAAAACAAAACAAACCGCTAAAATTATTATTACGCCTATTAAAATAAAAATTGTTCCAATCTTTTTTTTCTTCATAATTTTAATATAACTTATTCTTGCTTTTTTGGCTATCTATGAAAATAATTTTTAATAATTAAATATAAAAACGACGAACCATCATTGTGCCAAATGGCTTAAACGCTGCCTTGTTTAAGTGCAAACAAATCTCAACATCTCTTAAATATCAAATATTCTTGATTATTAAACTATTTTTGCTAATATGGGAGCATAGCTGAATTAAAAGAGATAAGTAAATTTATTAATTTTGTCCCCGTATTTCAATGGATAGAATGCGAGCTTGCGGAGCTTGCGATAGAGGTTCGAATCCTCTCGGGGACACACACTTTAATTATTTGATAAACTCAAAAATAATGACCTTTAGCACTCCCATTGAAGAATTACCAAGAGTTGGACCGGCTTTTGCTAAAAAATTAAAAGCGCTGAAAATAAAAACCTTAGGCGACCTACTTTTTTATTTCCCACGCGCTTATGAAGATTTAAGCCAAATTTCCAAAATTAAAGATATTAAATTGGGAGAACATATTACTATTTATGGAAAAATAATTGAATTAGGACAAGAAAGGTCTTGGATAAAAAAAATGTCATTAACCAAAGGCATTGTTCAAGATGAAACTGGTTCGGTTGAAGTTATCTGGTTTAATCAGCCCTATCTAATTAAAAGTTTGAAAAAGGGAGATGAATTAATGCTTTCTGGCAAACCTGTCTTAGATAAGAACGGACACATTATTTTAAGCTCTCCTATTTATGAAAAAATATCCTTAAAAGAAACAATCCATGTAGGACGAATTGTGCCAATTTATCCTGAAACTCGCGGGACTTCGTCACGACTCATCCGTTATATTTTAAGACCCGCTCTTTTGGCAATAAAAAATAAAATCCCAGAAACATTGCCTGAAAAAATTATTAAAGAAGCAAACCTTCTTAGTTTTCGTGACGCTTTAGAAAAAATTCATTTTCCAACATCTTTGAAGGAAGCAGAAAAAGCCCGGGAAAGATTCGCCTTTGAAAACATTTTTTATATTTCTCTTTTTGGCGCTAAAAATAAAATTGATTTCCAAAAAGAAAAAGCGCCAACTATTCCTATTAATCAATCTGTCTTAAACCGATTTTATAATTCTTTGCCCTTTGAATTAACTTCTGGACAGAAAAGGGCCTGCCAGCAAATTTTAAATGATATGTCTCGCTCTTTTCCAATGAATCGCCTTTTACAAGGTGATGTTGGTTCTGGCAAAACAATCGTAGCTGTTATCGCGGCGCTTAATGCAGTTAAAAATAAAAACCAAGTGGTAGTAATGGCGCCTACAGAAATTTTAGCAAAACAGCACTTTAAAACTTTTTTCCAATTCCTTAAAGATTTCAATATTAATATTGGTTTATTAACCGGAAAAGAAGATAAATATTATTCTAAAAAATTAAAAAACGATACTGTTGAAATATCCCGCCAAAAATTGCTTGAAAAAACCGCTAATGGAGAAATAGATATTTTAATAGGCACACATGCTTTAATTGCTCCCAGCCGCAAAAAACCCAAGAAAAAATCTTTAAAATCACCCTTAACCTCTAAAATAATCTTTAAAAATTTAGGTTTAGTAGTCGTTGATGAACAACATCGTTTTGGGGTAGCTCAACGCGCCGCGCTTTGCGCTAAAAATAGTGATAAAATTCCTCATTTACTTTCAATGACAGCCACCCCTATTCCTCGCACTCTCGCTTTAACAATTTGGGGAGATTTAGATGTAAGCACTATAAAAGAAATGCCTCAAGGCCGAAAAAAAATAATCACTAAAGTAATTACTGAAAACGAAAGAACCGAAACATATAAATTTATTGAATCTGAAATAAAAAAAGGCCGCCAAGCTTTCGTAATCTGCCCGCGCATTGAATCGTCTGAACAAGATACAGAAACACAACTGGAAATTAAGGCTGTTAAAGATGAATATAAAAAACTATCAGAAAAAATTTTCCCAAACTTAAAGATAGAAATGCTCCACGGCAAAATGACCCCCAAAGAAAAAGAAAAAATAATGAAAAGTTTTAGGGCTAAAAAATTTGATATTTTAGTTTCTACCTCGGTTGTAGAGGTTGGCATTGATGTCCCAAATGCTACAGTAATGATGATTGAAGGCGCTGACCGATTCGGTTTAGCTCAATTGCACCAATTCCGCGGACGAGTTGGGCGAGGAGAACACCAATCTTATTGCTTCCTTATTGCCAGCTCCGAAAATAATCCAACTACCCAAAGATTGCGAGCAATGACTAAATATGACAATGGTTTTGAATTATCAGAAATTGATTTGAAAATTCGCGGTCCCGGAGATTTTGTTGGTGTTCGCCAATGGGGCCTGCCTGACTTCGCTTTTGAATCATTTAAAAATCCAAGCCACATTGAAAAAACTAAAAAAATAGCTGAATCAATTTTACAAGAAAGTCCAGACTTGTCTAAATTCCCTATTTTAGCAGCTCGTTTAGAGGCTTTTGAATCCAAAATCCACTTAGAATAAAAAATTATTGTCCTCCAATTTTAATTAAAGAAATTTGACTCCGGTTAAAAAAACGAATTGGTGTTAAGGTATATCCTAAACCGCTATCAATATATAATAAAGAACTATTATTGAGTTGATAAAGCCCTTTAGAATATTTAGGAAAAAGAGGTTGACCTGGCACAAAAATTGCTCCTACCAAAGGCAAACGAATTTGTCCGCCATGCGTATCTCCGCTTAAAATTAAGTCCATTTTAATGTTTTCATTATTGATAACTAAATAAGGGTTATGTACTAATAAAATTGAATAATCTTCTTGAGGAATATCTTTAAAAATGTCAAAATCAACAGGACGATTATAATAATCCAATCCATAAAGATGGATTATCTGACCATCTTTTTCAAAAACAATATTTTTATTATTTAAAATTTCAACACCATGTCTGTTTAATTCTCCCAAAATGTTTTGAGAATTTTTTTGTTCATGGTCGCCTGACACAAAATAGACAGGACAATTTAATTTAGCAAGTTCGTCTACAAAACCATAAACATAACTATAATCTTTAGTTTTTTTATCTATCAAGTCTCCGGTAACAACAATAAAATCTGGTTGGCTATTTTTTATTGTTTGAAATAAAGCTGTAAGATTAAAAAATTTTTGACTATGCAAATCAGTAATCTGAATAATTCTAACTTCTTCTCCGTTTTTAATTTTAGCGCTTTTTAAGGTTATACTATTTAATTTTGGAAAATTAACTTCATAAAAAACATCGCCAACTAAAAACACTAAACAAAAAATTATAAATACAATAATTTTTTTATTGACTGGCATACTGGCTGTCTTTTCTTATTTTAGGTGTTACCCAAAAACCCATATATTTACCAAATAACCAATGCAACTGAGCATGAAGGGCTGGCAAGGCGCTAAAAAATATAATAACAAAGGGTACCAATACCCATTCAAAAATTACAAGCACATACTTCAAGCGGTTTGACTGAATTGGACGAGGAGGAAGCAAAACAAGTGTTAAATAAATAGACAAAACTAAACCTAACATATTAATAGTTAAAATCAAACTAGTAATTTTGGGCAGGTTGTAAGAAAGCAAGGTTTGAGTAAATTGAGGCCCCCCAAAAAAAATCGGCAACCAACCTAAACAAAAAATTAAAATTGAAGATACCGCCCAAGTGACATGCCCTTCAATCAAATCAAAACCCATAAAAATTTTTTTCTTTAAAGGAATTACTTTGTTCTTTAAGCACCCAAAAATAAAATAAGGCACTTCCCCTACTCCATACGCCCATCTTTTTTGCTGCTTATAAATATTTTTCAAGGTTGTAAAAATATTAGGGGCTGCATTTGCGTCCATAGAAACAGGATATAAAAGCGGCTCAACCCTATAGTCGCCATTGTACTTAAAAAAACATTGCCAAAAGATACGAGAATCATCAGAAATAACATTGGGTTGTTTAAAACCAACATCTGCCAAGGCCTTAAAGCTCATCGCATGAGAAGAAAAAGTAATTAATTTTTCCGGACGCTCTTGATTCATAGTATGCCAAAATGTAGAAGAAAAAGAAAAAACACGGGAAACTGAAGGAGCTTCCCAAATATTGTTTAAATATAATGGCACAGGCTGATAACTAGTTCGGCAAGGCTTCTCGGTGGTTAAATATTTATAAGTTAAACAACTAAAATATTTAGGATAAAAAACCGAATCAATATCAAACGAAGAAACAATTATATTTTCATAAGGAATTTTTAAGGGGTCAATTAATAATTCTTTGGCTTGTTTGCCAGCCCAAGCATCATTACTCCCATGACCGGCAATTTCACCCTCTAAATTGGCAGGGTGGCAAGTAGTTAAAAGTTTATAAAATTCTTGAGCATATTTTTTTTGAATGGCTTGCGCTACGGCTTCTCCTTCTGCTCGCGCCCGTTCTTCATAAGACAAGACAACCATAATTTTATCTTTTGGATAATCGGTTTTTTTGATGGACTCAAATGTTTGCTCTACTATCTCTAAGGGTTCTTTATACATTGGCAAAATCACTAAATGATAAATATCTTGCCATGACTGAACTGGTAATCCATTTTGAATAGCTGGCAATTGTAAAAGTTTTTTTAACCAATCTTCTTTTTCGTTTTGTTTCATTTGTTCATAACCAGCCCTAAGATAAAAAGCAAAATAAATAGTTCTAAAAAGCCAATAAGTATCATAAAGAATTATAAAAAATGCCACCCAGACAGGCAAACAAAATGATAAAACCACTGACAAAATTAAAATAGAAAGACTGATTAAAGGAGTAAGCATTTCAAAAAAACGATAAATCCTTCTTTCAAGCTTATTTTTTAAATCTCGCGCTGTTCCAATTTTAAGATAATAAGTATCGTCTGACATTTTCTATTTTAAAAATATTATTTAATGTTTAAGATTTGTTGAACATTAATAACTGTACGCTTTTATTATACACCTTATTTTATAAAAATTAAAAATGTTTAGGGGTCAGACCCCCAAACATCAATCCCGAATATCAATCCTATCTATTTCGTGTCTAAAAATCTAACCATTAAATAAACATTCAAAATCAATCATCACCGGCGCGTTTTATTTCTTCTAAAATTTAGCGTAAAATTCAGCGGCTCTGCCTTCGATTCCCTTCCTAATTCTAAAATTATAATAATATAATTTAATAATAATTTTATAAAATACTAAATTTTCACTTAAAGGTGACCCTACAGGGAATCGCCCTTCGGTCTCCGCCTGCTGGCAGAGCCTCAGGGCCGGGCTCGCCGCCGTCGCGGCTCTGCCTTCGATTCCCTTCCTAATTCTAAAATTATAATAATATAATTTAATAATAATTTTATAAAATACTAAATTTTCACTTAAAGGTGACCCTACAGGGAATCGAACCCTGATTACCAGATTGAAAATCTGATGTCCTGACCGTTAGACGATAGGGCCAAATATAGACTATATATACCAAAAAAAACTCAATAAATCAACCCAAGTTAATGATAAATTAATTTAATTTATTCTCTTCTAAGTTAAAATAGCTATTTAAATTATTTTCAAAATTGCCAGCAAGCTCTAAGAGTGATAAACTAATTAATAAACATATAATTAATTGAAATATATATGAGAATATTAGCTATTGAAACTAGTTGCGATGATACCTGTTTAAGCATCTTAGAAAAAAGGGGGCGCCAGATTAAATTACTTTCACAAACCATTTCCTCTCAAGAAAAACTTCATGCTCGTTATGGCGGAGTTTTTCCCTCGCTTGCTAAACGTGAACATCAAAACAGAATTATTCCTCTTTTGGAACGAACTTTAGATAAGGCTAATCTTCTAAAACCAACTAAAAAAATAAATCCCGAAAAAATGGAAGCTACAGAAAAAATTCTTATTAGAAATCCAGAATTATTTGCGCACTTAAAATTATTTTTAGAAAAATTTGAAAAACCAAATATTAATCAGCTCGCTGTCACAATCGGTCCGGGACTAGAGCCTTGTTTATGGGTGGGTGTTAATTTAGCCAAAGCTTTATCTTTTAATTGGAACTTGCCTATTTATGGAGTTAATCATTTAGAGGGGCATCTTTTATCCGCTTGGTTAGAAGAAAAAACTCCACCCCTTTTGCCAGCGATTGGCTTAATCGTTTCCGGGGGAAATACTCAATTAATTTTAATGAAAGATATTGGTAAATATAAAATAATTGGAGAAACCCGCGATGATGCTGCCGGTGAATGTTTTGATAAAACGGCCCGACTTTTAGGTCTTCCTTATCCGGGCGGACGAGAAATATCAAAACAAGCTAAAAATTTTAAGGTTCCTGTTTATAATATTCATCTCCCTCGGCCAATGCTATATGAAAAAAATTATGACTTTAGTTTTTCGGGATTAAAAACTGCTGTTCTTTATGATTATAAAAAAAGAAAAGAAAGCGAAAGAACTTCTCCAGAATACATAACTGAAATGAGTAAAGAAATTCAAAATGCTATTATAGAGGTTTTGCTTAAAAAAACTATTAAAGCCGTCCAACAATACAAAGCCAAATCAATAATTTTAGGAGGAGGAGTGTCAGCAAATGAAATTTTACGTTCTGAAATAAAAAAAGCTTGCCAAAGTTTGAAAATAAAATGTTTTTTACCTAAAAATGAACATACGGTTGATAATGCCAGCATGATTGCTTTAGCTGCTGCCATCTCTCCAAAACCAAAAATTTATTTATGGAAAAAAATAAAACCAAATCCTAATTTTAGGCTCTAAAATGATAAATAGTTTAAATACAATGTTTCTTTACTTTCTCTTGGCTATTTTACCCGGTTTAATTTGGTTGCTTTTCTTTTTAAAAAGAGATAATTTACCCGAACCAAAATTAAAGGTCTTGCAAATATTTTATTTAGGAATGTTTGCCGTTATCCCGGTTGCTGTGGTTGAGTATTTTGGATTAAAATGGTTTAATCAATATCTTCCTTTTATTCCTTTGGTTCCCTACTTTCTTGTTAAAAATATTGTTATTATTGGAGCTTTAGAAGAAACATTTAAATATTTGATTATAAAATTTTTTGTCCTAAAAGATTCTTGTTTAGACGAACCAGTTGATTTACCATTATATATGATTATTGCCGCTTTAGGGTTTGCTACAGCGGAAAACATTCTTCTTTTCAGCGGCTACCCTTTTCAAATGATTACTGAACCATTTGAATTAGCAATTGTAAGATTTTTAGGAGCCACTTTATTACATGCTTTAGCTTCTGGAATTATCGGCATTTTCTTGGCTTTGGCTTTTTATTGGCTGCGCCAAAAATGGTTTTTTATTTTCTCGGGCCTTGCTTTAAGTTTTACAATCCATGGAATGTTTGATTTTTTTCTTGAGTCGTCTATAATACAATTAGCAATTAATAATTATTCTATTATTTATCCTATTCTTTTATTAATTGTTTTTTATATCTTTCTAACCGTCGCTATTAGAAAAATTAGAAAATTAAAAGGGGTCTGCCTCATAAAATAATCGCCTTCGTTTTAAATTAATTAAAACAAAGGCTTAAATATATATGGCTTTATTTAAACAAAATACTGCATCTAAAAATAAAGAAAAAAAATCAGAAATAAAAATTGAAGAAACTAATTTGTCTGAAACTGCCAAAAAATGGAATGCTTCGGAGGGACAATTGGTGGTAGATGTTTATGAAACTGATAAAGATTTAGTAATCCAATCCGCAATTGCTGGCATTAAAAATGAAGACATTGATATTTCTTTAGAAAACGACATTATTGTAATAAAAGGAAACCGCGAAAATCCATTAGATGACAAATCTGAAAAAAATTACTTTACCCGCGAATGTTACTTTGGCCAATTTTATAGGGAAATTATTGTTCCGCGCGAAATTGATACTTCCCGTATTGATGCTTCTATTAAAAACGGCATCTTAATAATCAAAATGCCAAAAATTGAACGAGCTAAAAATAAAAAAATCGGTTTGGAAGAAGACGATTAAATAAACAAAACTTAATTTTAATTTAAAAAGGTAATTAGATATTACCTTTTTTGCTGAAAACGAGCTAAAAATTCTATTCCCCGACCATATTCTATATTTATAGGGATATTCATCTCGCAAAGCGGACAATTGTCTGCCATCCAGCTTTCAAAAGGCAAATTTATTAAAGCTTTACAATCTAAAGAATCTAGTTCTAATAAAGAAGTTTGCTTATTGCTCCGACTGCAAATTACTGAAACCCCCACTATGGTTGTGTAATGAGCTTTGGCTATCTTAATAATTCTATTAATTGTGCTGCCAGTAGTAAGAACATCGTCTACAATCAGCACTCTTTTATTTTGAAGCAACTGACTATAGCCGCGGCTTAAAATATAATCTGGCGGATTACAAATTTTTTCCGCGTATAAAGCCAAAACTTCATACTTCAACAAATAAGATAGACTGGAGGCAGTCCATTGCGAAAGAGCTATCCCGCCCAAAGCGGGCGCCAAAACTACTTCTGGAAATTTTTTATAAAAATTCAAAGCCATTTTGCGACATAGGGCCGCGACCTTATATGGATGCGAATAAATTGCATCTTTGCTCACATAAAATTCACTATGCCTGCCTGAAGCAAGAACAAAATGTCCTTGCTTAATAGCGTCTACGCTTTCTAAAATCCTCTGAGCTTCATTTACCTCTGTCATTAGGAATTCTCTCCTTGCTTCCCTATTAAAGGGAACTTTTTTTAAAGTTATCAAAAAGCGCAATGGTTTAACCACTGCGTCAGCAGTTAAACCAATTGGCTTAACTAATTCTAAACTATCTTAAATAAACCAAAAAGTCAAATCTAATAAATTTTTTGTTTTTTCTTGCGAAAACTCTTTTTTTTAGTTAAGATAAAATATAAGCCGAGATGGCGGAATTGGCAGACGCGTATGCCTTAGGAGCATATGCCGCAAGGCGTGGGAGTTCAACTCTCCCTCTCGGCACTTATTTTAATAACCTTAAATAAAAGGGAGGGTTGAAGGCGGAGGGCTGACGAGCCCGAGCCCGTACTTGAGCGCAACTTCAGCAGAAGTTGACGCGAAAGCAACTCTCCCTCTCGGCACTTATTTTAATAACCTTAAATAAAGGGGAGAGTTGAAGGCGGAATACTGACAAGGAGATTTCCTGTATTCTTGTAGATGGGTATAATTTCTAAATTAGTTTGAAACTCTCGGCGCTAAGTTAGACTAAATCAGAATACTTTAGATTTTTTAATTTGCTGTCTAAACAAAAACCGGTTGCAAAAATGCAACCGGTCATCTATATAATTTATTTAATTAAATTCCTGACCCACCCAGGGATCTTCCAATATCATTAGCAACACTCTTAAAGACTTGCGCAAGGGCTATAATAATAATACCCACAAAAGCCCAGGTAATCATATCTCGCGCTTTTTTTATTTTAGCCTCGTCTCCGCCAGCAGTCATAAAATTAATTCCACCAAGAATAAGGAATATTAAAGCTAAACTGCCAGCTATAAGAGTAAGCCAAGAAACAGCTGTATCTAATATTGTATTCACTTGTGTCGGCAATGGTATGACCTCGGCATTTGCTAAATTAAATATACCCATTACGCTAAAAAGCACTATGATAAATAAATTAACTGCAATCTTTTTTGTTTTTTGCATATTTTTATCTTTATTTTATTATTATATTTATTATATTATAATATTATCACTCTTTATAAAAATTTGCAAGAGATTTATACACATCTTCTCTTGCTTTTTATTATGGCGTTGGAAACAGTGTTTCTAAAATTGAAAACATTGTTTTTGCCAAAAACGCCACAATAACGCCGACCATTGTAAAAATAATAATATTTCTTCCGTTTTTTACTTTTTGAGGGTCACCACCCGAAGTTATTATAACTACGCCGCCCCATAAAAAGAATGGCAAACATAACGCTATGGCCAAAGTTTGAATAAAATCTGCAATTCTTCCCAATAATTCTGGCAAATTTTTAATAGTTAAGGGATTAGGAATGCCAATCCCTGTCCCTGCCTCATCTGCCCATAATGGACCGCCCAGCAAACAAATTATTAAACCTAAACCAAAAATGATTAAAAAATTAAAAATAATTGTTTGTTGTTGGTTTATTTTTTTCATTTATTTAGTTAATAAAAGTCCCCAATGATATTTACCAGCCTCAAATCGTTTTTCCTCCTGAAATCCTAATTTTTCTAAAAGCGGCAAAATATCTTCTAGACCAATTCGTCCAATTGATGGCCCAAAGGCGGCTTCTTTTTTATAATCCACAATGAGCAATTGCCCTCGACTTTTCAAAATTCGGCGGCACTCTCTAAATAATTTTTCTTTATCCTCTATTTGAAAAAGAACATTTGTCAAGAGAACTAAATCAACTGACTTGTCTTCAATTTTAATATTCTTTTCTATATCTGACAATAATGTTGATACATTAAAAATATTTTCTTGCGCTAAAATACCTCGCAGGGCAGAAATATTTTCTTCTAAAATATCCACTGCATAGACCATCCCATTAGATAAAATTTTTGCCAAGGGAATTGCCCAACCGCCCGCGCCGCAACCTAAATCGCAAGCAATCATATCATCTTTCAAAGCTAAAGCTCGCAAAATTTGAGTTGGGTTTAAAAATTCATCGCTATTATAATTTTCTTGAGACATATTTATATTATAATATAAAATATTAAAATCGGGAAGCTTATTTATATTATTGCGCAATTTCAGGAGTTAAGCAAGCTGCTGAAACTACTTTATCTCCTTCTTTCATTTTCATAATTCTCACGCCTTGAGTATCGCGCCCCAATTTAGGAATGCTCGCAATTTTAGTACGAATAACTTGTCCCTTTAAAGAGATTACAATTAAATCATCTTGCTTTTCAATAATTTCTATTTTCACCAACTCGCCAGTTTTAGCAGTTATTTTAGCAGTTTTAACTCCTGTCCCGCCTCGGCCTTGTTTTTTATATTCACTCAAAAGAGTTCGCTTGCCATAACCGTTTTCCGTTAAAACTAAAAGATAATTCTTGTCTTTAAGTTGGTCTTTTCTAATTACTTCCATTCCAATAACTGCGTCGTCTTTTTTAATACGAATACCCCTAATGCCAGTCGCCGCTCTTCCCATTGGCCGAATTTCTTTTTCGGAAAAACGAATTGATTGAGCTTGTTTGGTGGCTAAAATAATTTCATCGCCATCGCCAGCTTTTCTCGCGCTGACTAATAAATCTCCATTTTTTAGGTTTATAGCAATCAAGCCATTGCGCCTCACATTTTCAAAATCCTTTAAGGGCGTTTTTTTAATAAGTCCATTTTGGGTTGCCATAATTAAATACTTCACCTCTTGCCGATCTTCCTTGCTAATTGGCAAAACTGATAAAATTTTATCATGAGAAGATATTTCTAAAAAATTCATTAATCCCCGCCCTTTATTGGTGCGCTGACCTTCTGGAATTTCATAAACTTTAGTTTGAAAAACCTTTCCCGAATCAGTAAAGAAAAGAATTGAATCATGGGTTTTGGCTGTAATAAAGTGGCTTACCTCATCATCTTCACTTGTTTTTATGCCAATATTCCCTTGTCCGCCCCGATTTTGCTTTTTATATTCCGAAGGATTCATTCTTTTAATATAGCCACCAGCTGTCAAGGTTACAATGGTATCTTCTAAAGGAATTAAGTCTTCGTCAGAGATTGCTTCGGGGCTGCTTTTCACAATTTTTGTTTTGCGTTCGTCTCCAAATTTTTCAATTTCTTCTTCAATCTCCTTTTTCATTACCTTTTTTTGCTCGGCTTTACTTTCTAAAATTTTTCCTAATTCTTTAATTCTTTTTAACATCTCTGCTAATTCATCTTCTATTTTTTGTTTTTCTAATTTAGCCAGCTGATGCAAGCGAATTTCTAAAATAGCCTCTGCTTGAATTAAAGTAAGTTTAAATTTCTTAGATAAATTCAACTTGGCATCTTCTTTATCTTTTGATTTCTTAATAGTCTCAATTACTGCATCAATATGGTCTAACGCTTTGGATATGCCTTCTAAAATATGAGCGCGCTCTTTAGCTTTTTGCAAATCAAACTGAGTTCTTTTTACAACTACTGATTGTTTGTGCTCTAAATATAATTCTAACACATCTTTTAAGCTTAAAATTCGCGGCTCAATCCCGTCTACTAAAGCCAACATATTTAAGTGATAATTTTTTTGTAAATCAGTATATTTATATAATGAATTCAAAATTTTACGAGGCACTGCGCCTTTTTGCAAATCAATGGCGATGCGTAACCCTTCTTTATCAGATTCATCACGAATATCTTTAATGCCGTCTACTTTTTTGTTTTGAACTAAATTAGCTAATTGAGTAATTAAAACTGACTTATCAACCTGAAAAGGAATTTCTGTTACCACAATTTGCACTCCCTTGCCTTCTCTTTCAATAATGTCCGCCTTGCCGCGCATTAAAAAAGTTCCCTTTCCTTGCGAATAAGCAGCTAAAATATCTTTTTGGTTATAAATAATACCACCGGTTGGAAAATCTGGCCCCTTAATAAATTCAAATAAATCTTCGGTTTCGGCTTTAGGATTTTCAATTAAATAAATTAGGGCGCCACACACCTCTTTAAGATTGTGGGGCGGTATATTGGTTGCCATACCAACCGCAATTCCTGTTGAACCGTTCAAAAGTAAATTAGGCAAGGGGGATGGCAAAACACTCGGCTCTTTTTTGGTCGCGTCATAATTATCAACAAATGGAACTGTTTCTTTTTCAATATCTCGTAAAAGTTCTTCGCCAATGCGGCTTAATTTACATTCAGTATATCGTTGCGCCGCGGGAGGATCGCCATCAATTGACCCAAAATTTCCCTGCCCTTTAATTAAAGGATAGCGTAATGAAAAATCTTGCGCCATTCTTACTAAGGCGCCGTAAACAGAGGTATCGCCATGGGGATGATACTTTCCCAAAACTTCACCTGTAACAGCGGCTGATTTTCTAAATTTGGCATCAGAACGGACTCCCATTTCATACATAGCATATAAAATTCTCCTTTGAACCGGCTTTAATCCATCCCGAACATCTGGCAAGGCTCGTGAAACAATAACTGACATTGCATAGTCAATATAGCACTCTTTCATTTCTATAGAGATGTCTTTTTCGTTTACCTTTCCAATCTCTTGAATTATTTCTTCATTATTTTTTTTAGCCATTTTATATTCTTAAAATATTAAAATAAAATCTTAATAAAATTTATTTTGGCTCTAAAACCACTACTTCGGTTTTTTCTTCTGAGTCACTAGAGCCTAAATTCTTTTTTTGCAAACTTAATTTTTCTTGCGCCACTACATCTTTTTGTCCCATTATTTTCAAAAAATTAGCTAAAATATCTGAGCTTTTATACATTGCTGGAATAACTATTTTGGGCTCCAAGCGAGTAATAATTTTTTCAGCTTCTTTTGGCCCAATTGTTTCATCGCCATTTATCGGCACAATTAAAATATCAACGTTGCCCATTGCTTCTAACTGCTCATCGTTTAAATCATCTTGACCAAACACTCCTAAATGGCAAATTCTAATCCCTTCCGCTTCAATTAAATAAATAATATTAGAAGTTTTTTTATCTATTTTAAATGAGGGAATGCCTTGAATAAAAATTCCTTTTATCTCGTATTCCCCGCAAGCTCCAACAACAAACTGACCATCTGTTTTGGGTTTTACTTCAATCAAGTTATTATTTTTCAAAAGTATATCTGCCCCAAACTTTCCATTTTTCTTTTCTGATTCTTTAAGGCCTATTTGTATGGAAAGATTGTCTTTATCGGGCGAAACGCTCATTATTTCAAAACAATCCCCGCCGTGCCAAATTATTTTCATAGTTCTATAAATTATTATGAAAAATTCTAATATTATTTATTATCAATAAATTTTAATATCCTCTTATTAAACCAATACCAATAAATCTTAAATCCCATCAAACATCAATATTGATTACCAATATAATATGTATTGTATAGGGAGCGGGCAAGAGAATCTCACCCGTCGTGGCGCGTTGCGCGCCACTCCTTTTAAAAACCCTCGGTTTTTAATATTTTCCTAAACGGGGAACCCAGGTTCCCCGACCCCTTCCTCAGTTCGATTCTGCTTGCCAACCAATATAAATTTTAAATGTCCCATCAAACATCAATATTGATTACCAATATAATATGTATTGTATAGGGAGCGGGCAAGCAGAATCGAACTGCCGTCTCAACCTTGGCAAGGTTGCATAATAGCCACTATACGATGCCCGCTTGTTTTTATTCTTTTAATGCTCTTGCTAACTCACTCTTGCCATTATTATTTTCATAAAAGTGCCGAGGCCCGGAATCGAACCGGGATCTAATGTTTTTCAGACATTCGCCGTGACCGCCTTGGCTACCTCGGCTTAAATTTCGCCGCTTCTCCAAAGGCGGCAACAAAATTATACTCTGCTATTTTTTATTACTTAAATTGCGTCTTTCTTTTATGATGATATCTTACTAAATTTTAAAAGGTTTTTCAATAGCCGCAATAATACAAAAACTAAAAAAGCGAAAAATATTTTATTTTTTAATAATTTAATATATTTTTTAAATAATTTTCGCTAAATCTCCATTCAAAAAAATAGGGTCCATTTATAATTTCAATCTTATAAAACATTATGTTAAAGGACACCTTGCCCTAAATCAATAAGTTCTTTTTCAATATCTTTAAATTTTTCTAAAAAAATCATTGACCCACAAATTGTAATTTTCATAAAATTAATTTATTTAAATTTATTAAACGTTATTCTATACAACAATCTGTTGCTTTTTTTACTAATTCTTTTAATTTTTCTAAAAACCCGGTTTTGTCTTTATCATTTTTATCTAAGGCCATATCGTCAATTTTTTTAACCTCTCCTACATCAATAATTTTCATATTTAAAGCCCAGAATAAGGAATAAAGCGAATAAGATTTATTAAACATATCGTAGGCTTCTTCTTTTTTTCCAATTCCCAGCTGTTTAGTTCCCACTTCCATTAACCTCATAGAAGCAGCTAATAAATGTTTAGAAATGCACCATACTTCCCCTTCATAATCTTTAACAATCTTTTTCAAAAGTTCTTTTCTTATCTCTCTGACATCTTTAACCAAATCATAATAATTTGTTTTATTGGTTTTTGCGCCAGAAAAAATAAGATGTTCCTCTATGCTTAATAAATTCATAATAGCTATTGATAAATCTTGGTCAGAAGATAAATCTAATTTATCTTCCTTTTTCATTTGGTCTATTTTTTCTACTAATTCATTAAGATTTTTAATTGGATTTTTTGACATATAATTATTCTTTATATTTTATAGTTTTAATACATCGGCTATGAAATAAAGCAATTTTATATACTATATATTAACATCTTATCTTAAATCTTACCACTAATATACTAGCTCTATTTTTATCATACTAATAATTATTAAAATTACCTCTCAATTAAAATATATTCGTTTATTTTAAAATCCCTGCTGAAAAATAAAGCAAGGATATTATATAAAATTTTTGAGCTTCAATATTCATCAAGACTTGTTTGGATAGTCTCCTCCTTTATTTTTTTCTTAGAAGGATAATGATTTCTTAAATAGATTTCTTGATTGAATGGTCCAAAAATATCCACCACTTCTTTGTCTCTATCTAAAAGAACGAGATATTGTTTGTTGTTTTCAAAATAAGATTCTACTTTGCTGCCTTGAAAAGTCGCTGTATTGTATTCTTGGGGAAGCGGCCCCCAACTCTCTACCTTATATTGAATACACCTTCTGTCGTTTATAAATTCTTTGATTTTATAAACGCCAGTTGAACAAAACGCAAAAGCATTTATAAAATCATTCTTGGGCTCATATATATATTCTTCTAAAAGAAAACCATAATTTATGAGACCAAAACGATCGTTGGCAAAAAACAAACGCCTTTTATCTTTAATTATTTGGTCGTAATCTCGTTCTCCTCGTGAAGGTGGCTTTTTAAGCCCTCGAAATACTTTTACTACAATCTCAGACCCGCCATCCACCAAGCAAATTTGGCCAGAATAGGCCACTCTTAATGCTTTTTCCATACAAGTACCTCCTTGTTTAATTTTAAAATTGCAAAACAAACAAATTAGCTTGTCTTGCGCCATCTAAGTTATAATGTATTTTATTAAATTTGTAAACCCGTTGTATGGGTCCATCCTAAATTATATCCTGCCCAATGTTTATACATTCCATCTTAAATATTTTTATCTAAAAATGGCGCCAATTTATTTATCTTATAAGATTTAATAAAACATTATTGGTTTATTTCGCGAGAATCTTTCCAAAATTCACGGCCAATATTAATAAGTTTAGTGGCGGCATAAATTAAAAAAGCAGCAAAAACTGACCAAGAGATTAGATTAAACAGTTCGGTTATTGAATTTTTTGGTAAAAGCTGCTGAATTTGCTGGTTTAATTGATTAGTAATTAAGGCGTTAAGTTGGTCTTGGGTAGACAAACTAGTTTCTTGATTTGCTGAATTATTAACTACGGATTGGATAAATACCTGAGGAAATTCTTTTTTAGCAGTAAAATAATAATACGACTCTTTAATATCCCAAAAAAATATTCCTAGCCCAATAATAATTAATCCAATGCCTAAAAATTTTTTAATCTCTAATTCCATTGTAAAATTTTTTATTATTTAGGTTTTCAAAACTATAAAATTGTCTTTTAATTAAAACATTTATTTTTGAACCAAATTTTTATTAAACTCATCTAATTGAGCTGCATATTCGGCTTGACTAATTTTACCTTTTGCCAAAAGCTCTTTAAGTCCGGCTAAATAGTTTTCTTGGATTTTTTCAGCCGACAACGCTTGATTGTAAATACGGACCCCATCAATGGCACCGGAGAAATACTTTATACTACCAGCAAATATATGTGACCTACCTATATCTAAATTTTCTCCTGAATCAGAAAATCCGTGAAGAGCATCGCCATTGGATATCCAAATAGATACCACTTCATTATTCCCGTTAACCCACATTTTAGGTATACTTCCATCTCCAACATAAACAAAGGCAAGATGGTACCAAGTATTATCTTTTATTGTGGTATTTCCATATCCTCCCCAATAACTACCATCTGCTTTTCTAAAACCAATTCTAAACTTATTCTCGCCCATTGATATACCCCACCCCCTTCCATTGTTATTACTCCACTTCCCTAAAATATCATTAGTGCTACCATTTCTTTTAGCCCATGCTTCAACCGTGAGATTAGTAGTAATTCTCAAACTCTCATCATTCCCGCAATTAAGATAATCATTACTTCCATCAAAAGATATACAATTCCCATCCACACAATTGCTGCTTATCTTTTCTAATCCGTCAGACCCTGTATAAAGGGTGCAATTATTACTGCCCCACGAATCTCTAATTATTGCTCCTTCCTTAGCTGTGCTTAATTCATCAAATTTCCATTGCGCCACATAACTCCCTGCTAAAGTAACAGGAATAGAATTGGCAAAAATTCTAACCTTAGCATCAATTGCTTTATCTACAGCTTTTTGATTATTAAGAACTATCGCCCCGGCTAAGATGCCGATAATAGCAATAACGATCATCATTTCTATTAAAGTAAATCCAAAATTGTTCTGCTTATTTTTTTTCATATTTTATTTTTTATATTTTTATTATAACACTAAAAAAATAAATTTCAA
>Ga0208196_1000622_pt1 | contig 44836 bp, 40 predicted proteins | sample AD_JPNNA7_MetaG_FD_184443 | JGI IMG/M metagenome (GOLD analysis project Ga0208196, IMG submission 184443) | Active sludge microbial communities of municipal wastewater-treating anaerobic digesters from Japan - AD_JPNNA7_MetaG (SPAdes) (version 2) | ecosystem: Engineered > Bioreactor > Anaerobic...
TATCCTTATTTCGCTTTTTTACCATCTGGGCACCTCCTGTTGTTTGGGGTTCATTTGCATATTCCTTTATACAACAGGTTTCCCAGATGGTTCATTCAATATTTAATAAATGCGTGCAAGATTCAGGAAGTAATTTAAGCGCGGGCTGGAAAATGAATCTCTCCGGCCTCCGGCCTTCAGAAAACTTTTTCCCGACAGTAATATTGTAGCCGGCCAACATCTCTTTGGCGCTGTCATCGACCAGCCGGGCCTGCCTGGTGAATATGTTTCCAGGTGGATTCCATACCGGGAGGCAAAACATCGCTCCGGGCACAAGCCGCCCGGCTCGCCTCCTGAGCAAGCTTGATCTGTCGGTAATCAGAGCATGGGCCGAGCCAAGGGCGGAAGACCGCCTTCGGTGGTGAATAATCAATATCACTCCGGCCCCTGCTTGCGTCATCCACACTGTCTGGCGTGGAATCGCCGGGGCCTAGAAGACATTTCTCTTTTACTCCCGGCAATTCGCCAGCCGGATGCGGTCCTGATAGTACTGAGTGATCTCAAAGACGGCATGATCAATCAGAAGCATGATGCGCATTACGGAGTCAATGGCCTGATGATGTTCGATGGCATTAATAAAGATCGCCTGAAATTCGGCATAAAGCCACATATGGCGTCGCATCATATTCAGCGCGTAAACAGCTTCATGCAGGGGAATGTCGTTTTCATAACAGACCCGGGCATAGTGCATGAAAAACTCCTGGGTCTTTTCGTAACGGTTGGGAGCAATCAGCATGTTGCGCAGCTGACTGTAAAATTTGACCGCCTGCACCACAAGCTTTTCGGTTGGAATATCTTTGTAGTGAGCTGTCCTTTTGTTTTTTCTGACATCGGCAGCCCAGTGCCCCGCGATTTCTTCTATATTGGCTTCCAGTACGTCCAGCAGTTTGATCGAATCTTCCATGTTATGTGCTCCTTTCTGTAATGCCTGCCGCGCAGGAAAGCAAAATTATTTTTTATTGTCTTTTCCCTTTTGAATAAGTTCCTGGTATTCTTTGGTCACCTCGTAGGCGGCATAATCAAACAGCAAAATGGTGCGGCTCAGTGTATCCAACGCCTGGCGTTGGTCGATTCCCGAGCTGAAAATCGTCTGGAACTCGGCGTATAACCAAATGTGCCTGCGCAGAAGAATAAGTGCGTAGATCGCTTCATCCATAGGGATACCCATGGCAAAGCTTTCCTGGGCGTAGGTGCGAAAATATTTCAATGTTTTTTCACCGACCTTTTCTTCGGTGAACATTCGGCTGAAATTATTATAAAACTTTACCCCCTGATTGATAATCGCTTCTTCTTCTATCTCCCTGTATTTTTTTGTCCGGGTGTTGTTTTGGACATCCCCCGCCCACCTTTTGGCCATTTTCTCCGCATGTTGCTCGGTCAGTTCTACATATTTTAACGCGTATGTTCTCATGCCCATCTCCTTTCATTTATTGCTCATCCGTTTCAAACTATAATCAATGTTTCGTTTATACTATAAAACACGCAATGAGAATTGACAACAGAAAATTGCATCAGGGCCGGCCTCCCTCATGGCGCTTGACACTTTTTGCATATTTCCATATAGATTGCCGCATAAATGAGAAAAAATACAAGATTATGGACAAACCGCGCATCATCTTTATGGGAACTCCGGAATTTGCTCTGCCCGCCCTGGAGCTGCTTGGTCATAGCAATTACAGAACCATTGCTGTTGTCACGCAGCCGGATCGTCCCGCCGGACGCGGACGCCGGCAGTCATCACCACCGGTCAAGCAGCTTGCCATACAACTCGGCATTGAAGTCATGCAGCCGGCAAAAGTCAGAGATGACTCTTTTTTGCAACAGTTTTACCGGCTGAATCCGGATATGGTGGTAGTTGCCGCCTTCGGTCAGATTCTCCCCAAAGAGATTATCGATTTTCCGAAACTGGGCTGTCTGAATATCCACCCATCATTATTGCCGAAATACAGGGGCGCAGCGCCGTTGAACTGGAGCATCATCCGCGGAGAAACAAAAACCGGTGTAACGATTATGCTCATGGATGAGGGGATGGACTCAGGTGACATACTGCTGCAGGAAGAAACTCAGCTGGGTGAAGAAGAAAACTTCGGCCAGCTGCATGACCGTCTGGCAATTATGGGTGCAAAACTATTGCAAGAAACAATCGGGCAAATCATCCTCGGACAAGTAATAAGACGAAAGCAAGACCCTGGCCAGGTAACCTTTGCCCCGCGTCTGACGAAGGAAACGGGAAGAATCAACTGGCATGACGAATGCCGCGACATTGTCAATCTTATCCGCGGCCTGAGCCCGTCTCCCGCCGCCTATACCAGCCTCGACGGTCAGGAGCTGAAAATATTTTCCGCACAGGCAAGGCCGGCATCACCCAAGGAGCCACCCGGAACCATCGCCTTGCCGGTTGCTGCGGGATTGCCCGTGGCGGCATCCGATGGATATATAATCATTACAGATGTTCAACCCGCCGGAAAAAAGAGAATGACAATTGCCGACTTTTTACGTGGACGCCGGCTGAAGCAGGGAAAGGTTTTCGGTTAGAACCGCTCGTCATCGAACGGCCAGGACCTGCTGCCGTGACCTCTTGCCGACAAGACCGCTCCCGCAGGAATCAACTCTGCAGATGAAAAAATCAATCCGACATCAGGCAACAGATATATTAAATACCGTGTCGCAGTCACAGGCTTTCGCGAGTGATTTACTCGATACCTGTCTGGCAAAAGAAGACCTGTCCGAAACAGCCGACGGGAGGCTGCTGACACGCCTGGTTTACGGTGTATTGAGAATGCAGGCACATCTGGACTGGATTCTGGCCGGCCTTTATCACGGAAATTATTCCAACGCGGACGTGCGGGTCAAAAATATCCTGCGCCTCGGTCTCTACCAGCTCAGATTCAGCGATCGCCTGCCGGCATTCGCCGTGGTGGACGAAGCAGTCAAAACGGCAAAAAGAATGGCCCCTCCCGCAGCAGGCCTGATCAATGCCGTGTTGCGCACTTATTTGCTCAATCCGGACAAAATCAGGTTCCCTTCCGGATCTGAAAAGCTTCCCCAGTACATTGCTTCATTTTATTCTCATCCGGAATGGCTGGTTAAACACTGGCTTCACCATTACACAAAAGACCAAACCATCACCCTTTGCCGACAAAATAATGAACCGCCTGCACTGACACTGCGCGTGAATACTTTAAAAATATCCACAGCGGAGCTTATGGCAAAGCTCAAAACCGCCGGCTTTGACTGTATGCCGACAATTTTTTCACCCGACGGGATCGTCCTGAATGACTGGCCACTGCCTGTTCAAAAAACGGTTTTTTTTCAGGAAGGTCTCTGCCGTCTGCAGGATGAAGCTTCTCAGCTGGCCTCTTACCTGGCTTGGCCCGCAAGCGGATCATCTGTCCTTGATGTCTGCGCGGGCAGCGGCGGCAAAACCACACATCTGTCCTGCCTCATGAACGGCCGTGGCTGCATCACGGCGCTTGACCTTGATCCGGGCAAGGTCAAAGAACTGGAAAAAGAAGCAGCCAGACTGGGGATTACAAATATTGAAACGGACGTGGCGGATCTGAACCACCCGCTACCTGACGGGATGCAGGGAAAGTTTGACTGTGTTTTTGTGGACGCGCCCTGCTCAGGCACCGGCACGCTGGGACGCCATCCGGAAATAAAATGGCGCTTAAAACGGGAAGATTTGCCGGCGCTGGCGGCGATCCAGAAAAACGTATTGCGGCACGCAGCAGCAGCCGTCAGAAGGGGCGGCCTGCTTGTATATTGCACCTGCTCCGTATTGCCACAGGAAAATGACGAGGTAGTCCTGAATTTTTTAGCTTCTTTCCCCGATTTCGCGATGGAACAGCCGGCGGCTTCCATCTTAAGCAGTTTCTCAGACAAAAACGGGATTTTCAGAACTTACCCCCAGCGCCACGGAATGGACGGTTTTTTCGGTGTTCCGCTGCGGCGCGGGATTTAATTTGACTGACAACAGACAAACATGCTAGCTTGTGCGCCCTGATGACAAAGGAGTGTTTTATGTTTATCAAGCAAATGCAAGTCGGACATCTGGCAGTCTTCGCCTACCTGGTAGGCGACACAACCACCGGAGATGCTCTGGTTATCGACCCGGCAGACCAGGCACACGATATTTTGGCGCTGGCGGCCAAAAACAACCTGAGAATCAATTATATCGTCAATACACACGGCCATGTCGACCATATCGGCGGCAATGCTCAAATGAAAAAGCTGACCGGAGCAAAAATAATTATCCACGCGGACGATGCGATAATGTTGTCCTCCACGCCGGCTTCCATGTTGCGGATGTTCGGGGCTTCCCAGTCACCGCCCGCGGACATCCTGGCTCAGGACGGTCAGACAATATCTGTGGGCAATTTCGGGCTGAAAATCATCCATACCCCCGGACACTCGCCCGGTGGCATATGTCTGTACACGCCCGGCTATGTCTTTACGGGAGACACTCTGTTTGTGGAAGCGGTCGGACGCACGGATCTGCCCGGGGCTTCATGGCAAACGATGTACAATTCCATCAAGACAAAGATTTTCACGTTACCCGATGATACAGTGGTCATGCCCGGCCATAACTATGGCCGCACTCCCACATCCACGATCGGCCATGAAAAAAAATACAATCCTTTCGTCCGCTGAAAGAAACTGTATAAGCGTAATCGAATGAAAATGGAGTAGATTTTTTCCCGCACAATAGTCAGTTAAAATAGCCTTGCGGAAATTATTGACAAACGCCGAATCATCATTAAGTTACCCCGTGATTATCTTCAATTTGTATTTATCAGGAGGGCCACCTTGCGCCGAAAGAAGTTGCCTGATTACCGACTAAAACAAAAAATTTTATTTCTGGATAAGACATCTCCCGAAACTCTTATGAATTACGGTGATTTATGCCTGCAAGAAGGGTCCTATACCGATGCTTTGGATTTTTACGCCGGCGCCCGGCATAAGGAAGGCATCGAAAAAATCAGTCAATATGCCCTCTCCAACGGAGACGCGTTTCTCTTCCAGCAAGCACTCAGGGCGCTCGGCTCTCAACCTCAGGATACTGAGTGGGAAATACTGGCGCAAAAGGCTATCCAGCTGAAAAAATTTTCATTCGCCAGGCAGGCGCTGGAAAAAATCACGGACACGCAGCGTGCCGGCGGAATTAAACAGGCGATTGAAGCGGAGGAAGCAAAACAGGTTACATGATCACAAGGGATTATTATGAAATCCTCGGCGTCGGCAAAACCGCCACCGGGGAGGAAATTAAAAAGAGTTACCGCAGAATTGCCATGCAGTATCACCCGGACAAAAACCCCGGAAATAAGCAGGCGGAGGATAAATTCAAAGAGGCAGCCGAGGCTTACGAAGTCTTGAGCGACGCTCAGAAACGTGAAATTTATGATCGCTTTGGCCATGAAGGATTGAACAGAACCGGCTTTCATGGATTCAACGGTTTTGAAGACATTTTTTCCAGCTTCGGAGATATTTTTGAGGACGTCTTCGGCTTCGGTCGTCAGCAAGGAAGAAGGCACGCCAGGAGAACAGTGCGCGCTGGCGCTGATTTACGCTATGATCTGAATATATCATTTCTGGATGCGGCTTTCGGCCTGACCACAACGATTGATCTGGAAAAATTGCACCCCTGCAGCGAATGTGAAGGTTCGGGGGCCGCACCCGGCACATCTCCTTCCGTGTGCCCAACCTGCCACGGCAGAGGCCAGGTAATGCAATCCAGCGGTTTTTTCGCCATCAGCTCCACCTGCCCCCACTGTCACGGCAACGGCAAGTTTATTACCAGCCCCTGTCCCAAATGTCACGGAATGGGAAAAGAGCAAAAGCGCAAAACAGTTGAGCTGAAAATACCTGCCGGCGTGGAAACAGGATCGAGACTTCGCCTGCGCGGTGAAGGAGAGGCAGGAGACCCGGGCGCACCAAGCGGAGATCTGTACGTTTTTATCAGTGTGGAAGAACACGATTTTTTTGTCCGCTCCGAAGATGACATTGTCTGCCGCCTCCCCATCTCTTTCGTGCAGGCAGCTCTCGGCGCGACGGTAGAGGTCCCCACCTTAAAAGACACGGAAAAAATTAAAATCCCCAGAGGCACACAAACAGGCCAGATCTTTCGCCTCAAAGGAAAGGGCGTTCCTCACCTCCAGGGGTACGGGCGCGGTGATCAGATCATCGAGATTTTTGTGGAAACTCCCAGAGATTTGACAAAAAAACAAGAAGCGCTGCTCCGAGAATTTGAAAAATCAACTTCATAACTTTCAGGGCTGAAAACCAACAGCGGAAAATTACCGTCGGACAAATAATTCTAGCTTGCACAGTTCGCATCAGTCAGAGAACTTTGCCAAACCCTGCCTAACCGGCAATGTCGTCATACCGGCGAAGGCCGGTATCCAGTGTTATCAAGTGCTTTGGGGATTCCGGGTCAAGCCCGGAATGACTTGAGGAGGTATGATTCAATAATTCTATAGGAAATAGTCAAGCATAAAAATGGCATTTTTAAGCATGATAGTTATAAACTTTTCCCCTCGATTGATCTTGCGGGCTCTTACCCAATATTCTTCATCCGAGACATGGAAAAGAAGGCTGCCCATATTGAATACGGCTTTTTGTCCACAAAGCTCACGGGCTCACCCTATATTCGCCAACTGCTTAAAGCTTCCTCCTCCGGCCTCAGCCCTTTCCCTCCGGGCCCGGCAGGTGCGGCCGGCGGCTCTGTTACAAAAGCGTCGGAAGCAAATTACATTAATGTTGCATTCCCCTTTGCAATATGTTTTAACGAGTCCAAATCAAGCGGACCGGAGGAATCAGATGAAAAGGAAGACGTATCGCTTCGTGGTATGTTTATGTGCTTTTTTTATTTTATCCGGCTGTGCCACAGCCCTGGTCGTTGGCACTGCGGCAGTGGGCGCAGGGGCGGGAACCTATTATTATGTCAATGGAGAACTTAAAACGGATTACTCCGCCCCATTTGAGCAGGTCTGGACAGCATGCGAAAAAACTGTCGCGGAGATGAGAGGCACCGAAGTCCAGCCGGCCAAAGAAATCGCCCAGGGTAAAATCTCGGCACTGATTAACGATGAAAGGGTGCGGATCAGCATGACCTATCGGGGGAAAAATCTGACATCTGTGGCCATCCGCGTGGGTTTTTTCGGAAACCAGCTTTCTTCCCAGCGCATCCATGACAAAATCGCCGCCTTCCTGACTGATAATTAAATAATCACCTCCGCGCCATGGCGGCGACGACGAAACGGTGATAAACAGTTTCATATAGACACATGCCCGGGCCCGTGACATCTTCATGAACAAAAAAATCGTTTTGGGAATTTTACTGGGCATCGCCCTGATTATCGTTTCCGTTTACAATATCGATTTTCACGAGACCATCGCTCACATAAAGGCAGTTGATCCGGAACCAGCCGGTCTGTCTCTTTTTTTCATCGTTTTCATGCAGGTCTTGCGCTCCTACCGGTGGGGTGTGATTCTCGAACCGCTGGAAAAAGTCAAACACCTTTCGGTTTTTGCCGTGACCAATGTCGGTTTTCTCGCCATTTGTACTATTCCGGCACGCCTGGGGGAGCTGGCCAGGCCCTATCTGATCTCACAAATAAGTCCCATCCGTATGTCCTCGGCCCTCGGCACGATCGTCGCCGAGCGCGCCCTCGATAGCCTGGCGATTCTTGTGATCACAGTCTGCGTCATCATGCTGCATGATCTGCCGCCATGGATGGTAAGATCTGCTATTGCCTTTTTTATACTCTCGGCGTTACTTGCCTGCTTTATGGTCTTTGTTATAGTTCGCCAAGAAGCGGCACTGAAAGTAATTGAGCGCCTCGCCGGTCTATTTCCGGATCGCGTGGCAAAAATAATTAAAAATATGGTTGGCCATTTCATCAAGGGAATCGAGGTAATCGCCGATGTCCGGCGGCTCGCCTATCTGTTGATTTTATCCGCTGCCGTTTGGCTCGTAGATGTCGGAGCCATCTACGCCCTGCTTATCGCCTGCGGGTTTCATCTGCCGGTGCTGGCGCCTTTTATTGTCATGATTGTCCTGGTTGCCGGCATCGCCCTCCCCACCGCCCCGGGCTTTATCGGCAACTGGCATTTCGCCTGCATACTGGCTCTCGGCTTATTCGGCATTGCCAAAGCTCAGGCGTTATCGTTTGCGTTGGTTTATCATTTCCTGTCTGTGGCGGTGGTCATCGTCCTGGGCGTTGTGTCACTGCCTTTTGCCAAATTTTCACTTGCGGGAATGACGAAAAAGATAAGTGATGAAGGACAGACAACAAACAGATAAGACAAACCGGCTCTGTCGCCGGCAATCAGTCCTTGCTCTTTTGTCCCTGTGGCTTTAGCCAATCACCATCATTGTTTATCGTCTTTGGTGACAACTTTCAGCGCTTTGAGTTTCTTGTGCAGATTGCTGCGCTCCAGTCCAATGGCTTCGGCTGTTCTGGAAATATTGCCGTCGTACTCTTCGAGTTTTTTAATGATAAATTGCCTTTCAAAATCCAGCCGGGCATCCTTCAGGGAATCGCCGGCGGCAAAAGACTCGGGCGAGGCAAAATCCTGTTCCCGCCCTACCCGTAACGGCGGGATATCGTCGGCATCGATGTCGTTCGACGGAGTAAGGATGATCAGCCTTTCGATGATGTTTTTCAGCTCGCGGACGTTGCCGGGCCAACTGTGCGCCATAAGTTTCTCCATGGCTGCATCTGTGAGAACTTTCGGCTGCTGCCCCTCCTTGCCGGCAAAGTCCTGAAGAAAACGCTCCGCCAGATGAGGGATGTCCTCTTTTCTGTCGCGCAGGGGAGGCACTCTCAAGGGAATAACATGCAGACGGTAATACAGATCCTGGCGGAATCTTCCCGTTTCCATTTCCTTTTCCAGATCCTTGTTAGTTGCGGCCAGAACTCTCACATCCATGTCGATCACCCGGTTGCCGCCCACGCGCTCAAATTTTTTCTCCTGGAGAATACGCAGGATTTTCGCCTGCGCCTTGAGGCTCATATCCGCTACTTCGTCGAGGAAAATGGTCCCTTCGTGCGCCAGGTCGAATTTGCCCCGTTTCTTTTCGGTCGCGCCGGTAAACGCGCCTTTTTCATGGCCGAATAATTCGCTTTCAATTAATTCTTCCGGAATCGCGGCGCAATTGACTTCGACAATCGGTTTGTGCGATCGCCTGCTTAAGTGATGAATGGAACGAGCCACCAGTTCCTTGCCTGTTCCGTTTTCTCCCATGATCAGAATCCAGGCATTGGTCGGGGCGACAATTCCGATCATTTCCTTGAGCTCAGTAATTAGAGGGCTTGTGCCGGTGAGCTCATATTGATGAGATACTTTCTGCTTGAGTAAAATATTTTCTTCTTCCAGACGAACCACGTTAAGCGCGTTATTGACAACGATGATCACGCGCTCCAGCGAAAGCGGCTTTTCAATGAAATCAAAAGCGCCTAACTTTGTCGCCTTCACGGCGGTTTCTATGGTTCCGTGACCGGACATCATGACAACGACCACCTGAGGATGAGCCGAGTGAATGGCTTTGAGTGTTTCCAGACCGTCAATCCCCGGCAGCCAGATATCCAAAAGCACAAGCTGCGGCATTTCATCCGCCACTGTCCTGATGGCTTCTTCGCCGCTTTGCGCCGTCAGCACCTGGTAGCCTTCATCCTCCAGAATCGCCTTTAACGACTGGCAAATGCTTTCTTCATCATCGACAATCAAAATCGTTTCGTTCATAAGGCTAACTCAATTCACTTAGCTTATAGGCTAAACTTCGGAAACGGGCAACTGAAAAGATGTTATCGTTCCCGTCGGGTAGTTGTCGCTGATAATCACTTTCCCCTTGTGATCCGAAATAATGGAACTGACAATGGCCAACCCAAGACCCGTCCCTGCCTTTTTTGTTGAAAAATACGGCTCAAACACTTTCTGCTTGTGGCTGGGCGGCACTCCGGCTCCGTCGTCGGCGACGGCGACGACCACTCTCTTTTGTTCTTCATCATAACGGATCACCACGCCTATATGTCCTGATTTTTTATTGATCGAAGCAACGGCGTTATCCAGCAGGTTGATCATGACACGGTTGATCTGCTCTGCATCCAGATTGAACGGCGGCAGGTTTGCGGCGGGGCTGTATTCAAAAACAATATCTTTGTGCGCGTCGGTGAAAAGCATCACTGCGTCATACACCACCTTGTTGAGATCATTGGGCGCGAGCGTGGTTACCGGCATACGGGCATAGCGGGAAAATTCATTGACAAGATTTTTCAAGACCTCGACCTGATTGATGATGGTTTGCGTACACTCTCTGAAAACCGGGTCTTCCTCACCGAGGCTTTCGCCATATTTGCGCTGTAGCCGTTGCGCGGACAACTGCACCGGGGTAAGAGGATTTTTAATCTCATGTGCCATTCGTCTGGCCACTTCCCGCCAGGCGGCGGCGCGCTCCGCCTTCTGCAGCTCCGTTAGATCTTCAAAAACCAGCACAACACCCGAATCGCTGCCTTCCTCATCGACAATGGTGGTCAATGTCAGTAAAATGGTCATCACCTTGTCCCTGAAGCTAAGCTCCATCTGTTTTTGCAGTCTCCCTTCGCGGCTTTCTTTCATTTCCGTAAGCAGGGAGTCCAGCACGGCAATATGTTCCTGCGGGAGCAGATCACGGTAATTCCTGGACAAATAAAGGTTCGCGTCGATTTCCAGCATGGCCTCCGCAGCCCGGTTGATGGTAGTGATGATGCCGTTTTTATCCACGGAAATAATCCCTGCAGAAATATTGCGCAAAACGGCGGCCACATATTTACGCCGTTCCTCCAGCGATATATTGGCCTGGATAAGACCGGACTTGCTTTTTTGAAGATCGTCCGTCATGGAATTGAACGACTTGACAAGAAGTCCGATCTCATCATCAGCCTCGACTTCGATGCGGCTGTCCAGATCTCCCTGGGTAATCCGGTTTGTTGCCGTCACAAGATCCTGAATCGGGTTGGTGATGCTCTTGGCGAGCGACAAACCGAACCATGTGGCGAGGAATATTATCACCAGCGTGACAATGGACATGATCATGACATATGACATTTTTATCGGGTTTTTCATGAATTTGATTTGCCCGTATTGCTCAGAAGCGTCAGCGACAATGCGTAACTTATCGACAAATTCCTGCGGAACCGCATAACTGACGGACACGCGTCCGATAACTTCCGAAGCAACCGCATAAGAAAAAACCGGTACGACACCTACAATGACCTCGCCGGAAGCGGCAGGAGATATTATTGAAACTTCTTTGCCGGAATAGATATCCTCCTTCATCTTGGGCGACAGCTCCACAGCTTCCGGTGCCGTAACACCATCATCGGTAAAAACAATATTTTTATCCGCAAAATCAAAATAAGCTTCCAGGCGGCCGACTTTGTAACTCTTCTGACGCTGAGACATGAGGCTTTGCAAATAATCGCTTTTGTCATCATCGTAGAGCCGGTTTTTGGTGATATCCATGCTTATCTGCCTGGCGTGAAACTTGGCCAGCTCCTGCCCTTGAGTGTAATATTCCTGGGCCACTTCCAGAGACCTTGCCAGACCGTCACCGATTTTGATGTTGAACCAGAATTCGATGGAGTAAGAAAGAAAATTGATGGCGAACAAAAAAAGGAGAATGGTCGGCACCAGCGAAAGTCCGACAAAAGCGGCGACCAGCTTGTTGCGCAGCCGGGAGCCGATTACTCCCTTGCGACGCTCGGAAAACAACTTGAAAACATTGCGGACAATCAGAAACAGCAGTAACAGGATGAGGATAATATTGATGCTCGTCAGGCCGTAGACGAGTATATTGGACGATACGGGAAGTTCTTTCCTGGCCGACATCTGGCTGGCCAGTACCGTCAGGGCGATGGCCAGCACGCTGACAACCAGCATCAAAATACGTTCGCGCCGGCGCTTTCTTAATTCACGCTCGTCAAGATAAGCCTTGATGCTTTTTTTTTTGCTCTTCATGCGCTTAGCAGGTGCGTCCTTCCGTCCGAATAAAAATTTCAATAGGAAAACCTCAGCCTGTACAAGGGAGTTTCAAAATCCCACAAAGACACAAAAAACAGTACATACTCCATATTAAAAGGCAAACTGACCCTGTCGATTTTAACCTTCATCAGCACGTAGTAGTTATTCCCCCGCGACAGCCTGGAAAAGGGAACAACAGCAATCCCGTCAAAATCCGCCATGGCTTTCCGGGCGCTTTCAAAGTCTTGAAATACCATCGGCTGGGGTGCACCGTCGGTCGTGATCGTAAATATTTTTTTCAAATTATCGTATTTAATCGTGCGCTGAATTTCTTTGCCTGCAATATGTTTATTCCAGAGACGCGGCCTTTCCTGATAAACGTCCAGATGCAAAGTAAAGACAACGGGAACGCCCGCCATGGTGGCGGAGATCATCTCTGGTTTGAAACAGTCGATCACTCTGGCATAAAGCAGGACATTGCGGGTGTTACTGGTGATTAAAACATCCACCATCCGGGGGGTGACCTGAGCCTTCCCCGCTGCCGGATGGGCAAATACGGCGGCAACAATGAGCAAGCCGATTAAAAAGCCTCTCCTCGAAAATGGGTTGTTGTTTTTCATATCAATCATTTTTTTCAGGAGGGCAAGCTTTTCCCTGGCGTGATTTTTTCCTTCAGCGGGCGGCAACAATTCATTTATCTTCAATAAAACCGCGGGATCAGTCAGGATAAGCACTGTCGCGCAGCCCGGATTTATTTGGTGGCATCTTAGGTAACCTGCCGATAAAAATCAAGGTTAAATTAAAACAATGAAGATCTGATGGAATTTTTCACACGAAACCGGCTGCGCCAGGCCAGAAGAGCGCAGTGAAAAACTGATTCCGGAAACACATGAGCCGGCGCAAAAAAAGGCCGTCCTGCGCGGGGCGGCTCGTCACGATCCGAGAAATGACAATTCTTAAAGCCCGTAAAAAGAACCCGAGGCCAGACGGCAAAAAGCAACACGCCGGACATGCTTTGTACAGCCCAATAAACTTCCGGACCACGGCGGGGAAAAGATCACGCAAAAGATTATGCATCCGTAATTTTTTGGCGTTGTCACGCCTGGGCTGCGTCCAGAATCGTAAAGGAGGGTATTTTGCAAGCCGGCAAATCAGCCGGCAGCTCATGACGGTTGTCGCGGCTGATAATCTCCCAGCAATGCTCCTGGCGCATCAATTCGCGCAATAAAAGATTGTTCAGCCTGTGCCCTGATTTATAAGCCGCCAGATGACCGATGATCGGCATACCCAGCAGAAACAAATCGCCGATCGCATCAAGAATTTTATGCCTGACAAATTCATCGGGCATGCGCAGTCCGCCTTTATTGATCACCTTCTCATCGTCGAGAATAATCACGTTATCGAGAGAACCGCCCAGCCCCAGACCTTTGGCCTGGAGAAACTCGACCTCTTGTAAAAAACCGAAAGTTCGAGCGCTGCAAATCTGTTCCTCATAATTTTTATCTGAGAAAACGAGACTGTATGACTGCGGGCCGATGGCTTTGTGCCTGAAATCAATGTCACACGTAATTTTAAACTCATCGGACGGTAACAGCATTGCCCGCCCTTCACCTTCCTCGACAACTACTGGCTTTTTTACGACCAGCATCCTCTTTGTCTCTCCCTGCGTCCTGGTGCCGACTTTTTTGAGCAGATTGACAAACGGCAGAGCGCTGCCATCCATGATCGGCACTTCGAATGAATCCAGCTCAACAATGGCATTATCCAGCCCCATACCACTAAAAGCGGACAAAAGATGCTCCACGGTGGAAACAGTAACGCCGTCATGCCCCAGTGTTGTGGCCAGAGTTGTGTCGGAAACAATCCTGAAGTCAGCAGGAATCGGTGCCGCATCCGGCGTGTCCCTGCGGATGAAAATAACACCCGTATCTGCCGCGGCCGGCCTGATCGTCATATTGACCTTACGACCGGTGTGCAGACCGATACTGGCACAATTTATCTCTTTTTTTAGCGTACGCTGTAAATACATATCATACCTTTATAACTACTTTAGATCTGATGAAGCAATGAGCATGCCAAACACCGCAAAGCTGGTGACAATGGTATGCATTGGTAATAATTAACATTATTATAAGAGCGTGCCGTCCAGAGGGGCACCGCAGGGCAGTCTCATGTGGCAGCAACAACACACATGGCAAAAGACGGGTTTCACTATCGCCTTATCGTGAGGCGTGACGGAAATACCGGCGGCTCAATTCACCAGCACTCGACAGGGACTAAAACCCCCGCTCCAACCATCTAATCTTCCAATCCTCCAATCTTCTACCTTTTACAGTATCTTTCCTTTTCACTGTAAACACAGCCGCAGTAAGGCTGGCGGTACATTTCCATTTCTTTGGAAATTCTCACCCCTTCGTTCCAGCCCTCGCGAAAATCCTGATAAAAAAACGGCACGCCCTGTTCGCGGCCCAACGCCTCGCCGAGCTCACGGATCAAATCATGCTTCTGGAAGCGGCTATACAGCAGTGTAGAGGTAAAGGCGTCATATTTTCCTTCGCTTGCCTGCTTGGCGGTTTGCCTCAGGCGCCTGGTCAGGCAGTAAACACAGCGCTCCCGGGGACGCGCCGCGACGTGCATCAGGAATTCCTCAAGCTCGTATGATTCCGCCCAGCTCACTTTCAGGAGAATTTTTTCCGCATAGGCCTCAAGCGTTTGCCTGCGTCTTTCGTATTCGCGATAAGGATGAATATTGGGATTATAAAAATAGCCGGCAACTTCATGTCCCTGTGTCCTCAGGGATTTGAGCGGGTATATGGTGCATGGCCCGCAACAGATGTGCATCAACAGCTTCATTAAACACCTTCATCCGGCGCCAAACCATCCGGCTGACCGGGACTTAGTCCGTCTAGAACAATTCCTTCTGGCCACCGGGGGTGCTAAGCCCGAAGTGGGCATAGACTTTCGGACAGGCCACCCGGCCGCGTGCCGTCCTTTGCATATAGCCCTCCTGTATCAGGTAGGGTTCATAAACATCCTCAATGGTCACTCTTTCTTCACCGATGGCCGCGGCCAGACTTTCTACCCCGACCGGTCCACCGTTGAATTTTTCGATGAGTGCCAAAAGCAGTTTGCGGTCCATCTGGTCAAAACCTTGCTGGTCGACTTCAAACGCATCGAGTGCCTCGCGGGCAACCTGTTCATCGATGTTGCCGTCGCCTCTGACCTCGGCATAGTCACGCACGCGCTTGAGCAGACGATTGGCGATTCTTGGCGTGCCGCGCGCCCGTCTGGCCAGCTCTTCGGCGCCGGCCGGTGTGATGGGTACTCCCAGAATAGAAGCGGAGCGACTGATAATTACGGCAAGCTCCCGGGGAGTGTAAAACTCGAGGCGAAAATGCATGCCGAAACGATCACGCAGGGGCGAGGTCAAAGAACCGGCGCGTGTCGTTGCTCCCACTAATGTGAATTTGGGGATGTCAAGCTTCATCGAGCGGGCCGAGGGCCCCTGGCCGATTAAAATATCAATGTGGAAATCCTCCATGGCCGGGTAGAGTATCTCCTCTACAACATGGCTCAATCTGTGAATCTCATCAATGAACAGCACCTCATGATCGTGCATGTTGGTTAGAATAGCCGCCAGATCCCCCGGTCTTTCTATTACCGGCCCGGAAGTCACTTTGATGTCCACCTCCAGCTCGCGTGAGATAATATAGGCAAGTGTTGTTTTACCCAGCCCCGGCGGCCCGTATAAAAGCACATGGTCGAGTGACTCGCGGCGTTTTTTGGCCGCTTCGATAAAAATCGACAAATTGCTCTTTATTTTATCCTGACCGATATAGTCGTCCAGCTTAGGCGGTCTGAGGCTGATTTCCAGTGTCCCGTCATCCTCGGCACAAGCCGGATTGATCAGGGGATTTCTCATGTGGCCGTCCATCACTTCTCACCTTTAAAAAACAATTTCAGCCGGCAAGGATCTGCAGCGTCTTTTTCAAGAGCTGATCCATCACCAGCTGGTCACCCGCGTCTGAAGCCGCTTTCGTCAGGGCGTCCCGCGCTGCGTTGGTCTTATAACCCAAATTGACAAGTGCGGAAAGAACATCTTCCATCATCTCGTCATTGATCTTTCTTTTGGCGTCGGCGGCACCGGCGGCTTCCATCGATATTTTCTTCTTTACCTTTTCCCGGAGTTCAAGAATAAGACGTTCGGCCATCTTCTTGCCTATCCCCGGAATGGTCACCAGCCTGGCGAGGTTGCCCGCGGAAATCGCCTCGAGCAACTCGGGCGATGAAATCCCCGAAAGAATGTTCATAGCCACTTTCGGCCCGATGCCGCTTACCGAAATCATCAACTGAAATAACTCGCGTTCCTGACGGGAATAGAATCCAAAAAGATTGATGGCGTCGTCTCTGACCGAGGTGTGAATATGCAGGGTCACAGTCTCACCCATTTCGGGAAGCTCGTAAAACGTGGTGAGCGGAATGAAGACCCGATAGCCGATCCCCTGAACTTCGACGACAATGTGAGAAACGCCCTTGTGGGCGATTTTTCCCGAAAGCAGCGCGATCATTTCAAAGTGTCTGCTCCTTTAAAAAGTTGGCATGACAGATGGCCAGCGCCAGTGCGTCCGCCGCGTCCGCCGGCGGAACTTCGGAAAGCTTGAGGATCGTTTTCACCATCATCTGCACCTGACGTTTTTCCGCACGCCCGTAGCCGACCACGGCCTTTTTCATCTCCAGCGGCGAATACTCATAAACGGGAATACCCTGGCTGGCACAGGCGTATATGACCACTCCGCGGACCTGGGCCTGCCGGATGAGACTGCGGACGTTTTTCCCGTAAAATATATTTTCCAGGCTGGCAGAATGCGGGCATGTCTGGGCAATTACGGAATTGAGTTGGCGGAAAATGTCCGTCAATATCGAGGAGAGAGGAAAATTCTTGCCTGCTTTGATCTCGCCGTGTAACACATAGCGTAGATAATTACCGCTTTTATCAATCACGCCGTAGCCTGTCACCCCAGAGCCGGGATCGATGCCTAAAATTCGCAAATTACCTGCCTTCACTTCCGTCCGGCCGGAAAATGCCGGCTCAGCCTAAAAAAAGAAGGTCACTGAGCTACGGGCACTGGCCATATGGTCCCCTGCGGTTGAGGAGCAAAATCTCTTCGTCGCCCGGACTGCTGCAAAACTGCGGCATCACGCATTTCGCGCTAGCTCATTTTCTCCATCACATCTTCGTCAATGTCGAAATTAGAATAGACGTTCTGGACGTCGTCGTTGTCTTCCAGCTTTTCCATCATTTTCAGCATCGCTTCCGCCTTGGCCGCCTCGAGCTTCACCGTATTGGAGGGAAGCATGCTGATGCGCGCCTCCAGATATTTAATGCCTTTATCGTCAATGGCTTTTTTCACAGCCTCGAAGTCCTGCGGCTGCGTAATCACCTCGTACTCATTTCCCTCCGTTCGGACATCTTCCGCGCCCGCATCAAGCACGGCTTCCATCAGCGCGTCCTCTTCGACGGCTTTCCTATCAATGATAATGCTTCCTTTTTTGGCAAAGATCCAGGCCACGCAGCCGTTTTCGCCCAGATTGCCGCCATGTTTCGAGAAAATATGGCGGATTTCCGCGACAGTGCGGTTTTTGTTGTCCGTCATGATCTCCACAATCACGGCCGCTCCGCCCGGCCCGTATCCTTCGTAGGTGAACTCTTCATAATTGCTGGCACCATCGCCGCCGCCTATTCCTTTTTTTATTGCCCTTTCAATGTTGTCCTTGGGCATATTTTCTTCCTTTGCCGCCATCACCGCCTGCCTCAGACGGGCATTGCCTTCGATATCCCCTCCCCCCAAACGCGCGGCAAGTGTAATTTCCTTGATTATTTTTGTAAATATTTTACCGCGTTTGGCGTCAATCGCTCCTTTTTTTCTTTTGATCGTGCTCCATTTGGAATGGCCGGACATATGGCTTTACTCCTGACAAAAGATAGACTTGCAAATTTTTTCTTCAATAGCATATGGTATAAAAGTTGTAAAGTTAATTGCATTTTGCCTCGGGAGGCGGCTTTTATGAAATCCTACCGTGAAGAATTATGGTTCGATATTCCCCAAAGGCGGGCTTTCATCAACATCACCGGCCTGGTCGGCGCAGCATTGAAAAAAAGTAATATCCGTGAAGGGCTTTTGCTGGTCAACGCCATGCACATCACTGCGTCCGTTTTCATCAACGATGACGAACCGGGACTGCATCAGGACTACGACGACTGGCTCGAAAGGCTGGCTCCACACGCACCGACTTCGTTTTACCGCCATAACCGGACCGGCGAAGACAATGGAGATGCTCACCTCAAAAGGCAGATTATGGGCCGGGAGGTTGTCGTTGCCGTGACCGGCGGCAAACTGGATTTCGGGCCGTGGGAACAGATTTTTTACGGAGAGTTTGACGGTGGCAGAAAAAAAAGAGTGCTCATCAAGATAATCGGGGAATAGGAAAAAACCGCAAACGGGAAATCCCAAAGGGTAAACAGGTCAAACACTTCCCCACATAAGGTATTTATTCGATTTATTTCATAAAAACATTGACAGATACGGGGATCTTTTTTATAGTCCCGCAGCCGGCGCCCCATTATCGCGCCTGCCGCGGGATTTTTGTCTTTATCGGCACGAAAACTAATATTTACATTTTTTATTCTGGTTCAAAGACTTCATCAAGCAACGAACAGGTCAAACCATGAAGCAGGTCAAGAAAAAAGAACCGACAGCCTTGCAGACCCTCAGGGAGCTGATCAGTAAGAATCGGGAGTTCGATATTATCGATCTTTTCTCCGATATGCACGCAGCTGATATCGCCGACCTGATCGATGAACTCGCTGAAGAGGATCGTCTGAAGCTTTTTTCCCTACTGGATGTGGAAAAAGCCTCCGACGTTATTCTGGAGCTGTCCGACAGCTCGCGGGAGCAGCTCATCGAGGAGCTTCCGCAGGAGAGACTCACCGACATCATCGATGAGATGGCCTCCGACGACAAGGCGGATATTATCGCCGAGCTGTCCAGGGACCGTGCCGAAGCCGTGCTGGAGGCCATTGAGCCCGAAGAGTCCGAAGAGGTTCGCGAGCTGCTCAAGTATGCCGACGATACGGCCGGCGGTATCATGCAGTCAGAGCTGGTTTCCGTCAGGATAACCGCAACCATCAATGACGCTTTTCAGGCCGTGGTCGATGCCCGTGATGAAATGGAAAACATCCACAGTATTTTTGTGGTCGATGATGAAAACGCCCTTATCGGTACAGTCCCTCTCCAGCGGCTGATCACCATGAGGCGCTTTACACCCATTGTGGATGTCATTGATGAAGACATACCCAGCGTCAGGGCGGATATGGACCAGGAGGAGGTGGCGCGCCTTTTTGAAAAGTATGACCTGGTGGAAGTGGGAGTCGTTGATGAACAGCGCCGCCTGCTGGGGCGAATCGTCATCGACGACGTCGTGGACGCGATTCAGGAAGAAACGTCCGAGGACATGTTCCGCATCGCCGGTCTGGGCCATGACGACAATATTTTCAACAAGGTGTCCGAAGCCGTAAAAAAAAGACTGCCCTGGTTGTATCTGAATCTGCTTACGGCGCTGAGCTCCGTCCTGGTCATCGGTTATTTTGAGGACACGATCAAAGGGATGGTCGCCCTGGTTTTTTTCATGCCGGTCGTTGCGGGACTGGGCGGCAATTCCGGCGGACAGACGCTGGCGCTTGTTATCCGCGGCCTGGCTCTGGGAGAGCTCACCTTTGAAAACAGCAAGCGGGTTCTCCTGCGCCAGATTGTCGTCGGGATAACCAACGGTGTCTCCGTAGGCATTGTCATTGCTATAATTGCTTATTTTTGGAAGGGGATTCCCATTTTAGGGTTGATTTTGGGGCTGGCCATGATCGTCAGTGTCTTCACCGGTTCGATGGCGGGAGTGCTCATCCCGCTGGCTCTCAAAAGGCTCGATAAGGACCCGGCACTCGGCTCCAACATACTTTTGACCGCCTTTACCGACGCGTTCGGCTTTTTCTCCTACCTGACGCTCGCAACTATATTAATCAAGGTATTCATGTAGATACGCATCCAGCAGGGGGAAGGCAAGTGGTGCGCCCTTTCTCCTTGTGTCCCCGCCTGTTTTTATGCTACCTAGAATAAGCAAAATAACGGGCAACGGGAATAACTCACCATGTACAGTATCGCCAACCTGCAAAACATCGTCGACAACCCTTATCCCTATTTACAAAATTTAAAAAACGAAAAAGGGAAAAAAATTATCGGTACCGTCTGCACTTACGCACCCGAGGAGATCATTCATGCGGCCGGTGCCCTGCCGGTGAGGCTCTTCAGCTCCGAGGCGGCCATCCATCGGGCGGACCTGCACCTGCAGGCCTACTGCTGTTCGCTGGTGCGCGGGATTCTGGAGGAGGCGCTCGCCGACCGTCTGGATTTCCTGGACGGGATGGTTTTCCCGCATACCTGCGATTCCATCCAGCGGCTCTCGGATGTATGGCGCATTAATCTCACAAAAACCTTTCATGCCGACGTTGTCCTGCCGGTGAAACTCACCACGGCCAGTGCCCGGCAATATATGATTGATGTCCTGGACAGATTCCGTTCGGACCTTGCGGGTTATCTAGGAAAAGAAATAACCGTCGAAGATCTGTCCAGTTCCGTAAAACTCTATAATGAAAACCGTTCGCTTATGGAGAAACTCTACCGGCTGCGCTCTAAGCATCCGGAGGTGATGGGCGGCAGGGATTATCATACCATCGTTCGTGCGGCCATGATCGTGGAGCGTGAGGTTTTCCGCGAAAGTCTCGAAGCCATCGTGGACGGACTGGAAAAAAAGGTTGGCTCCGCAGGACCTTCGCAGGCAAAAAGGCTGGTCATCTGCGGCGGCGTCTGCACCAGCCCTGATATTTATGACGCCATTGAAGAGGCGGGCGGCGTTGTGGTCGGCGATGATCTGTGCACGGGCCGGCGCTACTTTGACGTCCTGGTCGATGAGACGCATCCGCCGCTGGAAGCGATGGCTGATCGCTTGATAAAGCGTGCCGTCTGTCCGGCAAAACATACCGGCATCACCAGCCGTGCCGACAATATTATCCGGACGGTGCGTGACAGCAGGGCGGACGGTGTTGTCTTTTTGCTTCTTAAATTTTGCGACCCGCACGCGTTTGACTACCCCTACATGCGAGATATGCTGGAGCGGGAGAAAATTCCCTCCCTGCTTCTGGAGATTGAGGATCAGTCGCAGGCCGGCGGTCAGCTGCAGACGCGTCTGGAGACTTTTGTTCAGATATTGTAGTTTCGGTTTTTGTCCGGCCGTTTCAGGAAATCCTGTTACGCCGGTCGGTAATTGGCAAGAGGTGGTAGCATGAATCAGTCGGATCCCGGTACGATGAAAACGCTTGGTGTTTACCTGTTCGGTCAGGCCAAAAAGCTGTCTTTGAAATTTAAAAAAGCCCCCACGATGAAAGACCTGATGATGGTCTATTACAGTGAGGCGAAATCAGCGAAAATCACCGGCCGGAAGGTCGCCTGGATCACCAGTGGCGGTCCGGTGGAGCCGCTCATCGCCATGGACGTCATTCCCATCTATCCGGAAAACCATGGCGCGATGATCGGAGCCTCCAAAATGGGGGCGGGGCTTTGCGAAAAGGCCGAGACCATGGGCTACTCCAACGATCTGTGTTCCTATGCCCGCTCCGACATCGCCTGCGCCACCGTCAACGGAGGCCCCATCGGCGGCCTGCCCAGGCCCGATATGCTGGTTTGCTGCAACAACATCTGCGGGACGGTTCTCAAATGGTACGAAACACAGGCCCGCTATTTCAACGTCCCCCTGTTTATTCTCGATACACCTTTTTGTCATACCGGGTATTTTGACGAGGCGGCGCGCTATGTTCGGTCCCAGATCGACGAATACATAGAGTTCATCGAAGGGGTTTGCGGTAAAAAATATGATTTTGAACGTCTCCGCCAGGTCGGGCTTTTGTCTTTCGAGGGACAGAAGCTCTGGCAGGCGGTGCTCGATACGGCGGCCGCACGGCCGGCACCGATGAGCGCATTTGACGCCTTTTACCACCTGGCGCTGATCGTGACGCTCCGGGGGACGAAAACGGCGGTTCGCTACTACCAAAACCTGTTGGCTCAGATGAAAGATCGCGTGGCCAGGGGCATCGGTGTGGTGCCTGATGAAAAATACCGGCTTTTGTGGGACAACATCCCCATCTGGCCGCGCGTGCGCTGGTTGTCGCAGAAATTCGCCTCGCACAACGCCTGCCTGGTGGCGGACACTTACACCTCCGCCTGGTGCGGCTCGATGAAATACATCGACGAAAACCGTTTTATCGATTCCATGGCGGAAGCCTACACGAGGATCTATCTGAACATCGGCGTCGATGAAATGGCCAAAACGGTCATCGAAATGATCGACAAATATGACGTGGACGGTCTTGTCCTGCACTCCAATCGCAGTTGCAAACCATATTCCTTCGGCCAGCTAGATATCGAAAGGATTGTGGGAGAACAAAGGGGCATCCCCTGTCTGATGCTGGAGGCGGACATGGTCGATGACCGCAGCTTTTCCGAAAGCCAGATTGCCACACGGATCGACGCCTTCATGGAAATTATCAAGGAGAGAGCCAAAAGCAGGAACTGAACGCCAAACGACCGGTAAAGCCAACCGGCCCGGGCGTATTCAAACATTGCCTGCTTAAATGAAATGATATGCTGACAGCGGGAATTGATATCGGATCCATCACGGCCAAGGCCGCCCTTGTCCAGGACGGCAAAATCATCGGGACCAAAGTTATTTTCACCGGCTATAACGCGGAGGCGGCGGGCATCAAGGTCTATGAGGAGACTCTGGCGGAGGCGGGCCTCGATAAATCGGCCGTTGCCAAAATCGTCTCCACAGGCTACGGGCGCAATTCGGTAAAATTTGCCGACCGGGCTTTCACCGAGATTCTTGCCCATGCCGCAGGAGCTCACTTTGTCAACAATAAGGTACGTACAATTATCGATATCGGCGGGCAGGACAGCAAAGCCATATCTCTCGATGAGACGGGGAAAGTCAAAAATTTTGTCATGAACGACAAATGCGCGGCCGGTACGGGCCGCTTCCTGGAAGTGATGGCGCGCGCGCTGGAGGTCAATCTTGATGAATTCGGCGCAATGTCGCTCAAATCGGAGCAGCCCGCCAAAATAAGCAGTCTTTGCACCGTCTTTGCAGAGTCGGAAGTGATCTCGCTCATCGCCCGTGGAGAGCAAAGACCCGAGATCATCGCCGGTATCCATGAATCAATTGCCGCGCGTGTTTCCTCCATGCTCGCGCGCGTCGGCATTGTCGAGCCGGTAATGATCACCGGCGGCGTGGCCCGCAACGAAGGCATCGTCCACGCGCTGGAGAAAAAACTGGGGGTGAAGATCGAAGTCTCACCCTACGCCCAAGCGAACGGCGCAATCGGCGCGGCAGTTCTGGCCGCCACTTTATAAACGTCACCAAATCATCAGTTGTTCGGTTGATACCCTTAATATGAAAATTTAAAGGGAATGTGACGGGCCGCCAGGTAATACACAAGCTTCAGAGTTTCATCTCCGAAAGTGCGCCTGCTCTTTTGGTTTTTCCACCACTTATCACTTTGATGTTCAGTGAACACGGCCAGAGGATAAATTTTGATGTTCAGTGGTGCAGCGAAATAGGAATAACAAAGATAGCTTCTGCGTGTGTGAAAGGAACTGGCGATCAAAACAGCGTCTTTCATTCGCATGGGAGCCAGTTCTTTTATCACGAATTCAGCCTCTTTCAGGGTGATCGGGGTTCGTACTGGCACGACGATGATCCTGAAATCTTCTTGCAGGAGCCCCGCCTCCTGCAGCTTGGCGCCAAGCACGTCGGGGTAGTTGCCGTCGATCCCGAACGGCCGGTGCGCCGGAGCGATTCGTTGCACCACGATCACGACTTTTTTTACCCTGCCCGTCCGGAGCAGATCTATCCCCGCCTCCACAGAGCCGGTGCTCACAAAATCCGTCCCTTCCACAATGGCGATGTCAGCGTGGTGCTCGCCTGTCGGCGCCATGAAGCTGCCGGCACCGGCGAGGATAACCTCTCGTTTAGAGTACAGGGCAAAAAAAACAGCGACAATAAAAAGCAAAAAAACCAAACACAGTATAATTATTTTTTTCTTTTTCATTTGTCGGCCGTTTCATTGTCGATATCTGAATGTGAGCGGCACTTTTAAAACAGGAAAGAGGATAACTCAAGCGCTATTTGCCGGATTTTACAAAGAGGTTGGAAATCAGAGGCGTATGGCGTGTGTCCCGGCCGTCTGACGCGGCCTTTCCGGTGAAGTCCACATTTGATTCCTCTGAAGAAAAATGCCACCGCGGGATTGCTTTTTGTGAGGCGGGGATTATATTCTACAAAAGGGATTTTCCCGGCGACTGCTTTTTATTTTATTCCAAGGAGGAGGGAGATATGGAAGATGTTTTATCCGCCTGCACCGTGACGATGAATATTCCCGTGGCATGGGGAGAGATGGACGCCATGGGGCATGTCAACAATATTATCTATTTCCGCTATTTTGAGACGGTGAGAATCGAGTATTTCAACCGTTTGGATATGCTGAACTACACAAAAGAGACAGGTATCGGGCCGATTCTCGCCTCCACCGAGTGCCGCTATAAACTTCCGCTGCAATACCCGGATACGGTAATTGCCGGTACCAAGATTTTAAGCATGGAGGCGGATCGCTTCGTAATGGGTTATGAGGTTTTCAGTACGAAGACCAAAAGACTGGCTGCCGACGGAGAGGGTGTCATTGTGACCTACGATTACCGCAATAACGTAAAGGTAAATATTCCCGACCCCCTGCGCGCCCGCATCATGGAGCTGGAGAAAATGCACGGCTGACGGGAAGGGGAGCAGGATTTATCCGAAAACAAGAAAGGCGCGGGTTCTGCCCGCGCCTCAATTTTAGTAGTTTTTTTCAAATACCGGGGGTTACACCAGCCGGCTGACCAGCTGGTAAGCTGCAACTCCCCCTATGTATGAAATGACCAGCGTCATCAGAATGGCTCCGTAAAACCATTTGTTAGAGTTCATTTCCTGTTTCAGCACGGCGATAGTCGCGACGCACGGCATGAAAAGCATCATCACCACCAGAAAAGCGGCGGCCGAGGCGTGGTTCATGATCGTCGGCAGGACACTGGCCAGTCCTTGATCTCCCACAGAATACAATACACCCAGTGTCGCCACGACCGTTTCCTTTGCAATCAGCCCGGTGAAAAGGGCGGTGATCATTTTCCAGTCCAGACCCAGCGGCACCCCCAGAGGCTCCATCAGACGGCCCAGCGATGCCAGCCAGCTCTCTTCCACTGCGCCGGTCGGAAAGTAGGAAATGACCCAGATGATAATGGACACGCCCAGAATCACGGTTCCCGCCTTACGGACGAAGGCCCAGATTCTGGTGCGGATGGCGATCATAATGGTCCGGATATCAGGGCGGTGATAGATCGGCAGCTCCATAATGAAAGGCGCATCCTGTTTCCAAAGCGTTTTGTTGATGAACATGCCGACGATACCCAGTACGGCGATGTTGAGCGCCACAATCAGCCAGGAGGCAAAGACCGCCTTGTCGCCGAAAATGGCGGCGGACACCAGAGTCAGGACGGCAAGACGGGCCGTACAGGGAACGAAAGGAATCAGAAGCAGGGTGATCATCCTGGCTTTACGCGTCTCGATGATGCGTGCGCCCAGCACCGCCGGTACATTGCAACCGAAGCCCAGACACATGGGGATGAAGCTTTTACCGTGCAGTCCGACGAGGTGCATGATGCGATCCATCACAAAAGCCGCCCGCGCCATGTAGCCCACGTCTTCCAGAAAAGCCATAATGGCGAAAAAAATAAGCAGGATCGGGACAAAACTCAACACGGAGCCGGCTCCGCCGATGACACCGTTTATCAAAAGACCCTGCATCCAGTCAGGCCAGGTTTTCAGCGAGGGGGCGGCATATTGGGCCAGGCTGTGCATGCCGTCCTCGATCAGGTTTTGCAGGGGAACTCCCACACTGTAGGTCAGGAAAAACACCAGCGCCATAACGGCCAGCAGAATCGGAATCCCGAAAATGGGGCGCGTCAGTATATGGTCGATACGGTCGGTCAGGACAAGCTGCCCCATTTTAAAATGTGACACGGAGGCGCGGGTCATTTTTTCGATCCAGTCATAACGTCCCTTGACGACCGCATGCAGAGCGTCTTCGTGCTGCAGAAGCATTTTTTGGATGTCATCCCATCCGTCTCGTGGCAGGATTTTTTTGGCCATGGCGGAGGCTTCCGGATCTCCCTCCATCAATTTTATCGCCATCCAGTCCGGCGTGAAGGGTGTGCTGACGTGAGGCCGGACAATTTCCAGTATGTTGCGGTAAACCTCCATATGGTCGTCGGAAACCGCCGGCAGTTCATGTTTGTAGTTCCCCTCCGTTGAGGCGGTGGCGACAATCTGCTCCACCAGCTCCTTTATGCCGACGTTGCGTCTGGCGACCATGGGAATCACCGGTATACCCAGCGAATCCTGCAATGATTTGGCGTTGACCTCGGTGCCCTGGTCCTTGGCGACATCCAGCATATTGATTGCCACAACCACGGGGCGTCCTAAAAGAAGTACTTCGGCCAGAAGATAAAGGCTGCGTTCCAGTGCGGAGGCATTGAGTACCAGCACGACGAGATCCGGTTTTTCCTGAATGATGTAGTCCCGGGCGATCCTTTCCTCTTCGGAGAAAGCGGTCAGGCTGTAGGTTCCCGGCAGGTCCACCATCCGGATGAGTGTGTCCCCGATGCGGTGCTCCCCTTCTTTTTTCTCGACGGTTTTGCCGGGCCAGTTGCCGACATGCTGGGAAAGGCCGGTCAGAATATTGAAGACCGTGGATTTTCCTACATTGGGCTGGCCGACCAGCGCCACGGATATTTCCTTCTCCACCGGCACGGTGCAGACCTCGTCGGAGGGGTCTATTTTATAGACCAGGATTTTTGACGATTCACCACGCCCCAGGGCGATTCTGGTGGAAGAAACCAGGATGACCACCATCCCTCCGCTCACCTGGGCCACACGAAAACGAGCGCCTGTTACCAGACCCATACCGGCCAGCCTGCTGGTCAGCGTAGTGCCACCGTCAATGGAATGAATAATCCCCTGATCACCTTCCCGCAAGTTGGCCAGTGCTACAAGATTGTCCATCAGATCCCCGCCTTCAGGCCGATCCGGTATTTTTTCAAAATCTGTTGCGGACCGTACGATAATTTTGTTTTTTTCAAATTCTTATCTCCCATGTCTTCTTCCAGGTTCAGAAATTTATAATCATCTTCCAGTTTTTTTGCCGTATCATTGAACATGAACTGATAAATGCCGTGATACTGTCTGGAACCTTTGGCGAAATGAAGGCAGAACATATCACTGTTCAGAGGTTCTCCGATAATGAATCCCGCAGGCCTTCCATCAATGTAATATATAGTCCCCCATAGGGCAAGGTCTGAAAAGTTTTGCAGGGCTTCGGCACACACGGCAAAATCGGTTCCGGCCGCCGGGAGGCGGGATTCATCCTGCCAGATCTGCAAAACAGTCATGGCATCCGGGAGAGTTTCGCTCCCCAGGGGGCGTCCGTCTGCACGGTGTGCGCCGAAAAACTGATTCAGGTGGTTACGGTGCCTCGTGAACTGTTTTCCCGAAAACGACGCCATTTTCGAGGTCAGATAGATATAGTCAGATTCGCTGTCATCAAAGGAGATGCTGAAAGTGTCTGATGGGAAGTAGCGCAGCCATTCTTCGGGGATCGGAAAGAAGAAATTTTCCCCGTCGAGAAACTCGGTGAGGGTTTCTTTTGAACAGTCCGCGGGGCTGTCAAGAGGCATGATGTAGTTTTGTCCCCTGGCATTGTAGGCGGATATGAATGTTCCGCAGGATTTTGTCCGGATGCTGTAGCGGCTGATGTTACGAAACAGATAAACGTTGGCAAAGGTGTAGTCGGAAATGTTCAGGTGCATCCGGCAGAAACGCGCCGCCAGAAACGGGCGGTGCTTAAGTTCAATGTTTTCCGTGATATCCATGCAAAAACGCGTGTATCCTTTCCGACCCCGGGTCAAAGATTAAAGAGGTATTCATTATCACGAAGCCACCGGCGTTGCACCCGGTAATCGGGCAAAACCTCTGCTACTAAACCCCAGAATTTTGAAGAATGATTTTTCTGAAGGATATGGGCGAGCTCATGTACAACTACGTAATCGATGACTTCCGGCGGAGCCATGACAAGCCGGTAACTGAACGCCAGGCGATCGCTCTCCGAGCAGGATCCCCAGCGCCTTTCGGCAGAGGTTATCCGGATGCCTCCGTGAGTCAGCCCGAGCACGGAGCAGTAAAATTCAAGCCGCCGGCTGATGTAGTGCATGGCCCTGTCCTTATACCATGAGACAAAGTAGAATTTTCTCATACTCCGGTCGTCGGGGCAGTTAAGGAAAAAATACTCATTTTTCAGCGTCACCCCCCGTTCTTCCAACGGGTCGTAATAAGCCTCAAGCGGATAGGCGCGGCCCAGGTAGTAGAAAGACTCGCCGTTGGTGTAGTGCTTTTCTATGCGACGGGCACTTTGCAGGGACTGCCGGAGTAAGGTTTTTGTGATCCAGTTTCGCTTTTCCTCCACAAAGCGGCAGATCTCCCCGGCAGTCGTAAAGCTCGGCGCATAAACGGTTATACGCAAGTCAGTGTCAATCTGCAAAGAGATGGTTTTTTTTCTTTTTCGGCTACGGACGACAGAATATTGCATTTCCATAAATTACACCGGATGAGGCCTATCATAACCGGTCCATGAATGCGAGATAAGAAAATCCGGTCCTTGTCCGGAACGATGCCCGCATTGAAAGCGCCTTTCCATTTGTGCTTTTGTATGATAGATGTTTCTCAATTAAGGTAAGTGTGTACACAATGGAAGAAATAATCAACCGCCCCTGGGGCTACTTTCAGATTCTAAAAGACGAGCCTGAGTATAAAATCAAAAAAATAGCGGTCAAACCGAACGGCTGCCTGAGCCTGCAGCGCCATCAGAGGCGCTCTGAACACTGGTTTACGCTTGACGGCACAGGTGTGGCCACAGTCGGGGACAAAATATTTCCCCTGCAAAAAGGGGCCACGGCCGATATTCCTGAGGGCACCGTTCATCGCCTGGAAAACACCGGAAATATCGATTTAATCATCATCGAAATACAGACCGGCACTTACTTCGGTGAAGACGATATCGAGAGGCTGGAGGATATCTACGGCAGAGTCTGAATGTCTGCGGCCGCTTTCGCCGGCGGTTAATCACCTTATCAGTCTGTTTCTTTTCGTTGTGACCATATCTTTTTGTTTTTGTTTTTCCCGTGCGTCCTTTTCAACAAATATACTGCGCCCGCTCGCCGGGTCGAAACCCGTATGATACATGAGGGCCGACCAGGTAGAGGGAAGAGGTGTGAATATCTGTACCTGCCTGGGCGTGGTGTTCAGTCTGCGTGCCATAAAGGTCTTCAACCGCTGCATATCGTCCATCGTGCACCCTGGATGAGCGGCAATGAAATAATAGGTGAGAAACTGCTTTTTCCCCCCCGCCTTGTTGAGGTCGTCAAAGAGTTTTTTGAAATTGATCAGGCTTTTTTCGGAAGGTTTTCCCATAAGCGCCAGAACACGGCCAGAGGTATGCTCGGGCGCAATTTTCATCTGTCCGGAGGTATGGCTTAAAAGCAGCTCTCTGAGGTAGCGCACACCGTTTTTTTTGTCGGTCAAAATCAGGTCATGGCGCAGTCCCGATGCGACAAAGACCTTTTTGACGCCCGGTATTTTGCCAAGGCGTTCCAGTAACTTCAGATGGCGTAAATGATCCGACTTCAATGAAGGACAAACCCGCGGATAAAGACATCGCCTGTCAGGACAGCTCCCTTTTGTGTGCATGCGTCTGCAATCGCTGCCGTACATGTTGGCCGTGGCACCTCCCACATCCGCCAGGTAGCCGCGAAAATCCGGGTGTGATGTGATGAGCCGGGCTTCGGCGAGGATAGATTCCTCGCTGCGGCTGATGATGGCCCGGCCTTCGTGCAGGCCGATGGAGCAGAAGTTGCACTCGCCCAGACAGCCGCGGTGGGTGGTCAGAGAAAAGGAAATGGTATCCATTGCCCGTACTTTACCTCCGGCGGCGTAAAAGGGATGAACGCGTCGTGTGTAGGGTTGTCCGTAAACCGTGTCGAGCTCACCGGGCGTTAAATGGGGTGCGGGGGGATGATGCACCAGAAAACGGTTGGCATGCCTCTGGCAGAGTCCGGAGGCAGTGACCGGATCGTTGTTGGCGGAAAATATTTTAAACATCCGCACAAACGCCTTTTTATCGGAAGCTGCTTCTTCATATGAGGGAAGTTCAAGGTACTCGTCAGGCGGGGCCTCCTCGATCGTGCATGTACCGCGAATGTTTTTCAGATCCGCACCCGTATTCAGGCGTTCGGCAATTTCCAGAACCGCCCGTTCCGCCATGCCATAGGCTAAAATATCCGCCCGCGCATCGAACAGGATCGAGCGGCGTACGGAATCAGACCAGTAATCGTAGTGCGCGATACGGCGCATTGCCGCTTCCAGCCCGCCCAGTACCAGCGGCCTGGTGTTTTTATAGTAGCGGCGGATGATGTTGGCATAAGCCAGGCAGGCCCGGTCGGGGCGGCGGTTGTTCTCGCCGCCCGGCGTGAGGTCGTCGCGGCGCCTTTTCCTTCCTGTGGCTGTGTAGTTGGCCACCATCGAATCCATGCAACCGCCTGTGATCCCCCAAAACAGGCGTGGCTCACCCAGTCTTTTGATGTCCTTGTCGGTGGTGATATCCGGCTGTGCGATGATGCCCACGCGATAGCCTTGAGCGGTGAGCACCCTGCCGATAAGCGCCACGCCGATATGCGGGCTGTCGATATAAGCATCGCCCGTGACCAAAATGACATCCGGCTCGCGCCAGCCTCTTTTTTTCAACTCTTCGGTTGTTGTTGGAAGAAACATTCAGAAAAACCCGCTATCCGGCAGGAAAGCTTTTTTTGTGAAAAACGCGGTCCGGTCGCTTTCATACCGGTTGCATGGAATGTGCGACAGGAACTTCTCCTACAGAAGATTTCTTTTTGATTTTTCAGGCTACAGACTCATTTCCATGCCCTGGCTGACGCCGAAGCAATCCGTCTTGGCGCCCGCGCGGGCCATCAGGGCACAGCAGCCGGCGACCATATCATCGATTTCGTCATCCCGCCGGTCCTGATTATGGTGGAAAAGCCCCAGCCTCTTCACGCCCGCGTCCAGGGCGAGTTTGGCAACCTGGCCGACCGTGGAATGGCCCCAGCCACGCTTGCCTGAGTATTCATCATCTTTATATTCTGCATCGTGCACGAGCAGGTCGGCATCGCGGCAAAAAGATACATAACTGTCGTAGCCGGCGGCTCCCTCATGGTCGAGCCCCAGTTCGTTGTCTGTAAAAAAGACGAAAGTTTTTCCACTTTGCGTGAATTTATAACCGCTCGCCCTGTTGGGGTGGGATAAAGCGATCGATTCAACACTTAGGTCGCCCAGCGGGAAGATGTCGCCGCATCTGTCTGCGTAAATGACGTTGGCGCGCACCTCATCATAGTTTATCGGGAAGTAGGGGGCGGACATGATCTGTGCAAGAATATCTTTTATGGAATCCTGTGCAAATGCTTCTCCCACGACGGTGATCTCGACCTGTGGCTGATAAAGAGGTTTGAAAAAAGGAAAGCCCATAATATGATCCCAGTGCCCGTGCGTCAAAAGCAGCGTGACATTTAATCGACCTGTGGCCACGAGCGCGTTTCCCGCCTCCCGGATTCCCGAGCCGGCATCGACCAGAAGAATGTCACCGTTGTTGTTTTGAATTTCCAGACAGGTCGTATTTCCGCCGTAGCGCAGATAATCTTTTCCGCAAACGGGTATGGAGCCTCTGGCCCCCCAGCAGCGTATGATCATGGCCCACCCTCATATCTTCCCGTGATCATACAGAAAATATTTTTTTTGGGCAAGTGCGATCTGAGGCATTTTATTTCTTGCCATACCCGGTGTGATGGTTAAGTTAAATCTAATCATTTTCTGAAAGGAGCCGTGAGATGAAAGAAATCAAAATAAAGGGCATGACCTGTCAGCATTGCGTGATGGCAGTGACCAAAGCGCTCAATTCGGTGGACGGTGTTAAAAATGTTCATGTGGATCTGAAAACCGGCACCGCAACCTTTGAAGAGACGAAACCTGTCGATGCGGCACTCGTAAAGAGCGTCATCGAGGAGGAGGGCTACGAAGTTGTCGGATAAAGTACAACTGCACATAAGCGGTATGAGCTGCGCCGCATGCGTGCGCCGTATTGAAGAAGGACTGCGCAGGATGCCGGGCGTGGTGGATGCCTCGGTTAACCTCGCCAGCGAAAAGGCACAGGTTGAATTCGATCCGGGGCAAACCGATACCGGTGCCCTCCAGGCCGCAATTCACGATATGGGCTACGAGTCCATTATCGAAGCAGCTCCGGGCCGCCGGGAAAAATTGACCGTCTCCGTCGGAGGCATGACCTGTGCCGCCTGTGTGCGTCGGGTGGAAAAGGCGCTGGGCAGGGTGGGCGGTGTAACGGATGTCAGTGTGAATCTTGCGACAGCGCGTGCCACTGTTTTGCATGAGAACCCCTGGGCAGGAACGGCAGCGCTGGCCAAAGCGGTTACAGATGCGGGCTACGAGTTTCTGGGGGTGCTTACCGATACGGCGTCGGACCCGGTGGAGGCGATGCGTCGGCGCGAACTCAAAGACCTGAAAACAAAGGTTATCGCCGGTGCCATGCTCAGTGTGATAATTTTTTTCGGCTCGATGCAGCACTGGTTTCCCTTCCTGGATTTCATACCCAGGCAGGCCATGCTGTGGGCGATGCTTGTATTGACAGTGCCTGCCGTTTTCTGGGTGGGCAGCAGATTTTACGTCGGCGCCATAAAGGCCGCACGCCAGAAAACATCTGATATGAACACACTGGTAGCCGTCGGTTCTTTTTCCGCCTTCGTGTACTCGGCAGCGGCAACCGTGTTTCCGCGCTTTTTTGAAAGCGCGGGCGTTATGCCTCATGTCTATTATGACGGCGCGGCAATGATCGTCACCCTCATTCTCTTCGGCCGGCTTTTGGAGGCCAGGGCGAAGGGAAAAACTTCTGCCGCCGTGAAAAATCTTCTCGGCCTGAAGCCGAAAACCGCTCATCTGCTTAAGGATGGTGTGGCAACAGACACGGAGGTGGAGCTCATCGAGCCGGGCGACACTCTCTTGGTCAAGCCCGGTGAACAGATTCCCGTGGACGGTGTTGTGCTCGACGGCAGGTCCACCGTCGATGAGTCCATGCTCACCGGTGAGAGTATGCCGGTGTCCAAGGAAGCCGGGCAAAAGGTTTTTGCCGCCACCATGAACAGATCCGGCAGTTTCACGATGCGCGCCTCAAGCGTCGGTGCGGACACGATGCTGGCGCATATCATCAGGATGGTGGAAGAGGCCCAGGGCTCCAAAGCACCCATACAGCGCCTTGCCGATAAGGTGGCCTCAGTTTTTGTACCGGTCGTCTTCGCCATCGCCGCCATTACCTTCATTGTCTGGTATTTTATTCCCGCCGATGCGACGTTCAGTAGAGCTTTGATAAATTTCGTATCGGTACTGGTGATTGCCTGTCCGTGTGCACTGGGGCTTGCCACTCCTACGGCGATCATGGTCGGCACCGGTCTGGGTGCGCAAAGCGGCATACTGATTAAAGGCGGAGAGGCGCTCGAGAAAATACATAAACTGACGGTGGTTGTTTTTGATAAAACCGGCACACTCACCCGCGGTGAACCGCAAGTGACGGACGTTATCCCCCGGGAAGGGCAAAGCACCGCCGGGCTTCTGGCGGTTGCCGCCGCTTTGGAAAAATCTTCGGAACACCCCCTGGCGCAGGCCATTTTGAAGCGGGCCGCAGCCGACAATATTGAAACGCTCGATGCCCAAAACTTTGAGGCTCTTTCGGGTATGGGCACCAAAGCCGTTATTGATGGTAAAACATACCTGGCCGGAAACCAGAAATTGATGGACGATGAGTTTGTCGCGACCCACGCGCTCAGGCAGCAGGCGGAGGCAAAGGCAGACAGGGGGAATACGATTGTTTATATTGCCCGCGAAAAAACGGTGATCGGTTTTATCGCACTGGCCGATGTACCACGTGATTCTGCCCGACCTGCTTTGCAAAAACTCAAAGATAGAGGACTGAAAGTGGCAATGATCACGGGCGACAATCAGGGGACGGCCAACAGTGTGGCCGCCGGCCTGGGAATAACTGAGGTTATGGCTCAGGTCATGCCCGGCCATAAAGCAGACGAGGTCCGCAAACTGCAGGCAAAAGGCGAGGTGGTCGCGATGGTGGGCGATGGCCTCAACGACGCGCCGGCGCTGGCAGCGGCAGACGTGGGGATTGCCGTCGGCACAGGCACAGACACAGCCATTGAGGCGGCAGAGGTCACGCTTGTACGGGATGATCTCACGGCTGTCCCCGAGGCGATCTCTCTTTCGGCGCTTACGATGAAGGTCATCCGGCAGAATCTTTTCTGGGCCTTTTTTTACAATATAATCGGCATCCCCATCGCGGCGGGAGTGCTCTACCCGTTTTTTGGTATTTTGCTCAACCCGGCATTTGCTGCGGCGGCCATGGCGCTAAGCTCCGTTTCCGTGGTCAGCAATTCGTTGCGTCTAAAAAGATTGTGGGCAAAGCGGCGTCCGGCGGGACCATGAAGCACCCCTCTTACGGGCTATCGCCTGAGTCTCTCCCTTATCTTCAGATACCAGGTAGCGGCACGCGTTGCCAGGTCCGGCTGTTCGGCCGGGCCTTCACCATCCATGGACGTGTCCTGGGGTGAAATCATCTTCGCATCAGGGCCGTACATATCGGCAAACATCTTGAGAACCGTTTTTTTCACCATGCCGCGCAGCGGGATGTGAGAAATCATGCCATACATGGCGGCACCACCTCTCGTGGCCAGCTCCGGATGCCGCCGCACATGGTCCACGGAGGTTTTCAGATCAATAAGGTAATCCTCTGTCACTTGCCGGTGAAGAGGAGTCACCATGACATGAAGGGCGTCAGGGCGCTGGAGCCGGTCAATGTGCCAGCCCCGCTGCTCCATCTGGTCGGCCACGGCAAAGATGTTCACCTCCTTCGAGGTTGATCTGTACGAAAAGATCGTCGTCTTCGGCTCCCCCACGATCTCCAGATCCGGAATGGCACGGATGCCTTCCTTGAGTTTTTTGACCGCCTCCATCATCCCGGCCGTGTTGGCGAGAAACCCATCTTCTCCCAGAGCCATAATCGATGCCCATGCCGCGGCATAGGCCCCGCCGGGACGGGTCCCCAGAAGAGCCGGCGAGGCAAAGACGCCGCCGGGCCAGTTTTCATGCACAAAGAACTGGTGCTTTAAAATCTCCACACTCCGGTACAGAATCACGGAAGCGCCCTTGGCACTGAAGGCGTATTTATGGGCATCGGCAGAAATAGAAGTAACGCCGGGAACCCGAAAATCCCACCGGGGAAGATCATGGCCGAGCTTTTCCATGAAGGGAAGGAGAAACCCGCCCAGACAGGCGTCCACGTGGAGAGGTATTTTCCGGTCGCCGGCCACGATTCCGAGTGCCGGGATGGGATCGATAATGCCATGGGGATATTCAGGAGCGGAACCGAGGATCATCACAGTGTTACGGTTTACGAGTTTCCGCACCGCGTCCACATCCACACCGAGATCCTTCCGGAGGGGAGCATGCACCGCCTTCACACCGAAATACTCCGCTCCCTTTTCCCAGGCCACGTGTGCCGTCTCGGGGAGCACCATCTCGGGGCGACGGATCCGTTTCACGGCCCGCCCCATGTCACGGTAGGTCTTCACGGCCAGAAGACAGCTCTCTGTTCCTCCCGAGGTCATGACGCCGGCCGCCTCACGGCCCCCGTGAAGGAGATTTGCCGTCATCCGCACCACCTGATTCTCCAAAAGCTTGAGACTCTTGAAGGCCATGGGATTGAGACCGTTGGCCGACAGATACTGTCCGTAGGCCTTCAGAAGAAAATCTGTGTGTTCGTCGCCCAAAAAGTACACCAGGCTCCAGGTCTTGAGCTTTCTGTAATCCGGGTCTTCTTTCGCGAACTGACTGAGCTCCTCAAGTACTTTCGCCCTTTCTATACCTCTTTTAGGGATGGAGATGTCGTTATTGGCCATAAAGCTCCTCCATATAATTGAAACCGCCGCCAAGCTCCCTCTTACAGACTGTTGACAAAAACGCTCCGCTGCCCGCTGCCGGTCACTAAACGACACACACTGTTTAATTATGAGCGACTACCGTTATGACCTCCGTCGTTTGGCGACTTGGTGTTTTATTACAAAAACCCGCGGAAAAGATACGCCAGACTGATTCCCAGGTAATTCCCGATGGCATATCCGATGATACCCGTAGTAATACCGGAAATGATCACCTCCCGGTTCTTCAACCCGTAGGCAACCACCGGGACAAAGGGGGGCGAGCAAATGGCGGACACGGAGGTGATGATGAAGGTGTCTGTGTCGACTTTGAATATCCTGCACATCAGAGCGTGAAGTGCCATGCTGGCCACTATGCAGAAGGTCACGTAGAAGAGCAGTCCCCATTCGATGTTGACGATCATGGAAAAGTTGGCCATGGACCCCACGGTGAGACAAAATACATAAATGATATACATGCCCAACTGAAAGGTCTTTTTGATGGCCCGCAATTTGGGCACGAAAGACAGGGCTATTCCCAGAGACGTAATCAGGAGGATGATGACCGTGGTGGCGTAATCGGCATGCACCATTGTTCCTGCTCCCACGGATATCCCGACGACGGCGACAGTCACAAGCAGGGCGCCGCCCAGAGGAAGGAAATATTTTCGTTCCAGCATCCCGCCGTAGCTGTGGATGTCCTCCGCCTCCAGACCCGCTGCATCTGTCCCCGGATGGCCGTTTCTTTTTTCGAAGGCCGGGAGAAACAGAAGAAAGAGGCGCTGGGCGACAGTGACACAAAAGATAATGTAGATGAGCGAGATTACCGTGTCGTAGGTGTGGAAGATGATGAAAGTCGTAGCGTCCACATCCAGAGCGGACTTGATGGCGGCGAGGTTCGGCGTGCCTCCCGTGTAGAGCCCGATGGCCATACCTGCCAGCTTCCATGCATCCGGACGTCCCCCCTTGATGATAAAAAACCCGGCCAGAGCGATGATGATGATGGACACTGTGGCCAGGAAGAAAGAGAGGATCGTCCGGCCGGCCAGCCGCGACCACTTCCTTATGTCCATTGAATACAGCAAAAGGGGAATAGCCAGCACCACGGATACCTCTGCGAGGTTTTTCTGCACCATGTCAAATCCCTGAGGAAGGATGCCCAGGTTTCCTATGGTTATCCCAACAAGATAGCACAAGATAACTGTGCCGAGTTTGTTCACCGCAGGAAAGCGATAGCACAGATAGATGGCCAAAGCGGGGAAAAGCAGGAAAAACGAAACGAAGACGATAATCATGGCGCCTCCCGAAAAATCCCCCAAAGGAGAGAATCCATTGAATAACAGCTGCACTCAGGTGAATGATACTACATTCCTGTGCAACATAGTCAACCAAATTTTTGCAATGAAATTAACCGATGATTTGTCCTGTTGTGCAGCCCATAAATTGTCCGGTTTATAAATTATCTCAAAGGAGGTGGTGAAGGAAATGTACAGAGATGCTACAGGAGATTTGGAAGCGGCGATTTGAAGAGATGTATTTGGGGTGGCAGGAAGGGCGATTAAACGGGAAGAAGAGGCAAGGATATTGGGGTATGACGTCGGACAATTCAGCGCCGGTTATGTCGATATGAGGAGAATGGATTGGAAGGACTGGGCGATAAACGTCTTACGCAGACATCACACCATCGAACACCTGCCGTGAGGTAATGTGTCCTGAAGAGTATTTGGATTGACAGTGGTCAATTTCCCCGGATTACCCTCGGATTTAAACAGCTTCCATCTCACCGCTCATCATCCATTTAATATGAGTGGGCAGTAACCGCACGAGGTCATAGCGCGCCTTAATCGTTTCCCTGGCATTGATTCTTATGTTCTCCATCAAATCCTGCTTGTTCAGGCATTCCTCAATCCGATCGGCTATTTCGTTTGTGTCGAAAAAATTGACCAGCAGGCCGTTTTTTCGGTCTTCAATCACTTCCGTGACCGGCTGCGTTTTCGACGCCACAAGCAGACAACCGGTCGACATGGCCTCAAGCATTGACCAGGATAATACAAAGGGACGCGTCAAATAGACATGAACAGAAGATACACGAAGTACCTTCCTATACTGATCGTATGGCAGTCTTCCTGTAAAATGCAATCTCGACAGATCGAAATCGAACTTTTCAAGCATGACCTCTTTGAAGGTTCTACCGTCGGCAAGGCGCTTCCCGTATGCAACGCGGTCCTCACCAACGACGATCACATGGCAATACCTTCTGCGCTTTAAAATCATGGATACCGCCTCCATGAATTGCGGAAAGCCACGATACGGTTCCAAGCCACGGCTGACATAGGTTACTATTTCTTTAGCCTCTGACAAATCCAGGTCGATTTTCGGCAGCACAAGAGGTTCACCTTTTTTCGGAGAAAAAAAAGCCGTGTCGATACCATCATGCAGGACTTTAATTTTGTGCTGATATTCATCGGGAAATTGAGACTTTTGCCAATGCGTCGGCGAAAGACCTGCATCGCATGAATACAGGTCAGACAGGATCGGCGCATTCCTCATTCGAATTCGCGGCCCGTCATCAGCCGTGACCGGTTCATCAGGATCGAAACCGACATCCGATCCGGATGAACGGTAAAACCATTCAAAATAACATAAAAGTTTTGATTTCGGAAAAACGTCCTTGGTAAACAAAGGCGCTCCCCATCCAGAATGTCCATAAACAACATCCGGGTAAAATCCTGATGCCTTGAGCTTATCCAATTCACGATATACGGCCTGCCCCTGCAGTACCGCGTCTTCCAGATTTTTTATATAATGATGTGTCTCCCTGTGGGGTTTCCTCGCCTGTGTGTAAATTACTTTGTACACGCCCGGTATCTGTCCTTCTTGCCTGGTCGTAGCAAAAATGATACGATTTGTTTTGTCGCGGGACAAAAATGTGGCCAGATGCCGGAACTGAGCGGGAAAGTTGGGATGCAAAAACAGGATTTTCATTTTCTACTGAATGTTAGGTTTCCCTTGGGCCGCTTTCGGCACGGATATGTCCAATTCGCCATGCATCTCTTCATAACGTTTGAGCAAACTACTCAGCGTTACGGCAAAACGTTTAGCCGTCTTGAGCGATACGGCAATCTTAGATTCAATTCGCACAACGTTTGGATCGACAGAATGATTTCCAAACAAAAAAACAACTTCTTCTGCACCGAAACCAATATTAAAGACATTGGCGTATTGTGTTTTAATACTATCTTCCACAAAACGAATCTGTCGCTTCAAAGCCTCCTTGCCGGCGTCTTCAATACGGCTGTCACCATCAAGATCATTCTTCGCCATCATGAGTCCCTCCTTTAATATTTTATCTGACTTTCAATCCTTCATCCAAATAACGGATAATGGGAAAAAGGAAAAATTCGATCACCCGGCGCTTACCCACATTGACTTCTGCAGTTACAGACATACCGGGCTTAACCTTATACACATCACCATTTTTCGTTTGCAGCGTTTCCGAAAGCAGTTTCACCCGTATCGGATAGCCACCTGTTTCCTGTTCCTGGGTCGCGGCGTTATTCCTTTCCTGTTCTTCAACCACATAAGGGTTGATGACTTCCACCGCACCGGCAATCGTGCCATATTTCTGAAAATCGTACGTATCCACCTTGACAACACAACGATGACCTTCGCGGAGATAACCGATATCTTTATTCATAATAACCGCATGAACCTCCAGCGGTGTATCCTCAGGAACAATTCCCGCCACCGGCTGGGCGGTTGTCACCACACCTCCTATCGTTTTGACGGGAAGAAGATGAACATACCCTGTCACCGGCGCAACAATAAAGCGCTTCTCCTGTTTGAATCTCAAAGAGCTGACTTCCGCCTGCAATGAATTTTTTCCTTGAACATTTGCGGAATACTCGGCAAGCAGCCTCTCCCGGAGTTGTTCTATCTGGCCTGATTTTGACTTACGTTCTCGTTCAAGGTTCATTCGTTCCCTTACTTTATCCAGGTACCTATTTTCAGCCAACGCGCCAATATCCACCAACGCTTCCTGCCTTTTTTCATCCTCTAACGTCATGGTCAATATCCTGTCCAGACTGGCAATCTCTTCTTCCAACGCATTTAAAGCATTTCTTTGCGCGCGGAAATAGGCCTGCTGTGCCCGTATCACTTCAGACGATTGTCCCTCGTTTACGGGATTGAAACTTCTTTCGGCAAGGACTGCATTGATTCTGTCCAGCGAAAGCTGGGAATACTTCAGGTTTTGTTCTTTGCCCGCAAGATCAGCCGTATCGACGGAGGGGTCGATCTCCAGCAGCACGGCCCCCTCCTGCACATAATCGCCTTCCTTGACGTGTATGCGGGTAACCACGCCTGTTTCCAGCGGTTGAACTATCTTGACGTCGCCTCTGGGAACAATTTTGCCTCGCGCCGTCACGACGACATCGATTTTTAGAAAAATGAGACCAAGGACTGTGGTTACCATCAGGGCAATAATGGTCCATAAAAATAACATTCCCAGCGGATTGGTCGGTCTGTCCTCGATTTCCGTGATAATGGGTTTAAAATCGTGATGATCTGACATGCTCATCTCAGACGATTCTCCTCCTGTTGATTATAAAGATAAGCATATAAACCGTTTTGCTGCATCAGACTCGGGTGATTGCCCGTTTCGACGATTTTGCCTTTATCGATCACGATGATCAGATCACAATCCCGCATAATGGAAAGACGATGGGCGATAAATATAACCGTCCTTCCCTTACGGATTAAACCTAGATTCTGCTGAATTACCCTTTCTGATTCATAGTCCAGCGCGCTGGTGGCTTCGTCGAAAATCAGAATATTGGGATTCATGATCAAGGCTCGCGCTATAGCAATACGCTGTTTCTGACCTCCGGACAGCGATGAGCCCCGCTCTTCGACATATGTGTCATATCCCTGGGGCATCTCCGAGATGAAATCATGAGCGCCGGCGATACGAGCCGCCCCGATGATCCGCTCCATGCTCGCATCGGGCGCGGCCATCGCTATATTCTCTCTGATCGTTCCGCTGAAGAGAAAACATTCCTGCAGGACAATCCCCGTGCGGTACCGCAGAAAAAGCGGATCCATGTGGCGGATATCCACACCGTCAATCAACATCGCGCCTTCCACCGGAAGATAAAGACGTTGAATCAGTTTCGCAATCGTGCTCTTTCCCGACCCGCTGCGCCCCACAATCCCGACCATCATGCCGGCATTGATTTTAAAACTCACGCCGTCGAGTACGAGCGGTCCCTCCGGCAAATAACGGAAGGAGATATCCTTGGCCAGAATGTCACCCTGCAGGTTCTGTACTGTGATGGCACCGCCCACCACTTCCGGAGGCGTGTTGATAATATCGCCGATTCGCTCCAGAGAAAGCTTGGCCTGCTGGAAATCCTGCCACATATGCACCAGTCTCAAAATCGGGCCGCTCAGCTGTGAAGCAAACATCTGAAAAGCGATCAACTGGCCGACCGTCATGCTCTTGTCAAAGACGAGACTCACGCCGAAATAAATCACCGCCAGCGTCATGATTTTTTGCAGCGCCTGCGAAGAAGTCACCGCCACATTGCCAAGATTGGACAAGCGAAATGCCGACATGATGTAATCGCCCAGACTTTTCTCCCAGTCTTTAACCATTTTCCCCTCGATTGCCAGGGATTTGACCGTCTGAATTCCCGTGATGGACTCCACTAAAAAAGACTGATTGGCCGCCCCCTTCTGAAACTTTTCCTCCAAACGTCTTTTAATCATCGGCGTGGCTATGAAGGAAATAAGGGCAATCGCCAGGACAAAGGCCAGCACAATCAGCGTCAGATAGAGACTATAGAGAGTCATGATCGCGATAAAGACCACTGAAAACACCGTGTCGAGCAATACCGTAAGAGATATGTTCGTCATGAACTGTCGGAGGTTTTCCAGTTCGCGCACTCGGGCGATGATGTTGCCCACTTTACGGACTTCAAAGTACCGGAAAGGAAGTGAAAGCAGATGCCGGTACACTTTTGCCCCGAGGCTTGCATCCACCTTGTTGGCCGTGTGATAGAGTAAATAGTTACGCATCAGATTCATGATCGTATCGAAAAGCAGAATAGCCATGAACGCGCCGGCAACCACCTGAAGCGTGGTCAGCGCATGATGCGCCAGAACCTTGTCGATAATCACCTGAATGAACAGCGGAGTGACCAGCCCGAAAAGTTGAATAAAGAAAGAGGCCGTGATAATGGCTGAAAATACCGGCCGATGCTTGAAAAACTCCTTGAACAGCCATTTCATGTTCAGGAAAAATTCAGTTTTCGTGAACCGTGGATACAGGGCGATCGCCTTGCCGTTCCACAACTGCATGAACTCTTCAGGTATGAGTTCTTTCGGCTTTTTTTCTCTGCAGTCGAAAATAAAAACCTTGTCATCCTTTGTCCCGATCAGAATGTGAAATGCATCATCCTTTGAAAGAAAGATCAGAGGTGTCGGATATTTCAGGAGCTCGTCAACAGCTTCGAGCTTCTTTAATCGCGAACGGATGCCATGATCCCGCAAAATACGCAGAACTTCTGCATGGCTCAGCTCACTTTCAATGAAATAACGGCGTTTGACCGCCGCCATATCGATGCTGACCGCGTGAATTTTTGAAACAACCTCAATAGCTACAAGTCCGGTTTCCATCATACTCTCTCAAAAATGAATGATAATCGCGTTCCAGTTCCATTTTTCTTTCAAAGACGGCCAGTGAGTGTTCAGTGGCTTTGAGGTCGCTCTCCACGCTCAGGGTGTCTTTTTCCAGTTCAAGCATATCCAGAACGCTTCGGTCGCCCAGCAAGCGTGCTGTCTTGCCAAGCGCCGTCAATTGATCATACTGCTTGCGAAGTTTTTTCAAATGATCATAAGACCGCATCAGATGGCGGTACCCGTCCTGAAGAGTTCTGATTTCCTTATTCCTTTCTTCATATACCGCGCGGACGCTCTCTTCCTGCCGGCGGACTTCAGAGCGGTTTTTTCTCCATTCCCAGTACCTGGCCCCCCCGTCAAACAACGGAACACTGATGAGAATGCCCGCACTGTAGGACGACGGGCGAGTATCCCGCAGTGATGCGTCCAGGTGATTGGGAGAGTTGCCGAACAGGTCATAACGGCCATAAACCGATATATCCGGCAGCAGATTATTTCGAACCGCCGTGGTTTTGGCGCGCGCAGCTTTTACTTCGTTTAACATCGCCCTGTACTCGGGCGCCTCGGTCACGGCCTTTTTTTCATCAACGCTATCTATGGCTCCGCGAAACGCAATCGGCTCGATGATCATGTCTTCCGAATACTCCCCGCCCGTGTAGCCGGCCAGCCGATGCAACAAGTCGGTTATCTCTTTCCCGACGCGGACGATTTCCTTATCGGCGTTGCCGGCATCCGCCTCGGCCTTCAGAACATCTTCAAAAGAGAGATGTCCTAAGGTATGGGATTCTTTTTTGATTCTCAAAATATCATTAAGCAGACTTAAAATCCGTCGTGCGTAGTAGAGTTTGATATTCGCTTCAACCAGCGCCCCGTAAAGATCGGTAACTTCACGAATGACTTTCTTGACTTCGGCCCCGCATTGTTCAATACCGGCATTTTTAAGGTATTCGTAATATTCCACCTCATAGTATTTTTTATACCAATGGGAAAAATAATACTGACCAATTACACTGACTGAAGACCGCCAGGCAGTTTGACTTCCGCCGACCACTTCATTGCCGATGGTGTCGATTCCTGAAATGCTGCGCGAATCGAGATTTTCGTATCTCTCCGCCCGCCCGCTCAAAGTGATGGACGGCAGAAGCCCCGCAAAACCAGCTTTATATTGCGCCTCGGCAATACGAATATCTTCCGTCCTCATCTGCAGATTCGGGGAATGACGCAGCGCAGCAATCAGCGCCCCTCTGTAATTCACCTCCTGGGCATAACCGGCGCCACTCAGGCCGGTAATCAATAGCAAGCCTCCGATAAAAACACCGAATACGGACAGCCCGGCGCTGCCCCTGAAAGCCGGCGCAAAAGACGGCGGCCCCCCAATCTTCATGATCATCACAGATTCTTTCCATAATCGGATACCCCGCAAAACAGATTTGCCTTTATTGACAAGACAAAACGTTTTGATGGTGCCAAGAAATTCCATTTTCTTTTCCTGCTCCGAACCGGATATGCCGCCTCAAGTATCATTGCTGTGTGCTGCGCCGGCGGAGACACCCCAAGAACGAATAATCATTGTAGGGAACGGTTTCAAACCGTTCCCTATGAAAACAATGCGTTCCAGTTAATGATCGGATTATCACTCCGGCCACTCAATATTTAAGCGAGTGTCACTTTAGTGTCCTCCGCTGGAGGCTGTGTCGCAATTATTTATGCGACGGGATACTTATCTGCTTTTTGACAGCAGAATATTGGAAAAATATTTTAAGGTCTCAATCCGGCTG